>Ga0326597_10000407_pt1 | contig 77258 bp, 64 predicted proteins | sample RVTome_12_FD_203789 | JGI IMG/M metagenome (GOLD analysis project Ga0326597, IMG submission 203789) | Soil microbial communities from uranium-contaminated site in the Upper Colorado River Basin, Wyoming, United States - RVT100D185 | ecosystem: Environmental > Terrestrial > Soil > Contaminated >...
CGACCTGCAGGGACACCGCAAGCCGGCGCTTTGTAGGTCGGACTTCAGTCCGACGCGGCCCTGAATGTCGGGCTGAAGCCCGACCTGCAGGGACACCGCAAGCCGGCGCTTTGTAGGTCGGACTTCAGTCCGACGCGGCCGTGATGTCGGGCTGAAGCCCGACCCACAGGAAGACCGCGGGCCGGCGATTTGTGGGTCGGACTTCAGTCCGACGCGGCCCCGGGGTCGCGCGCCAGGCCCGCGGCGGCCAGGCGCTCGAGGTAGGCCTGCCACTTGGCGTCGTGGTTCAGCGCCAGGTCGAGGAAGCTCTTCCAGGTGAACAGGCCGTTGCGGTGGCCGTCGCTGAAGACGATGCGCACGGCGTAGAGACCGACCGGCTCGACCGCCTCGATGGTCAGCCCGCGCTTGCCGCTGACCAGTTCGCCGCCCTTGCCGCCGTGGCCCTGGACGTCGGCCGACGGCGCATGGACCCGCAGGTACTCGGCCGACAGCACGAACTCGGCGCCGTTCGGGTAGGCGAGCGCCAGCCCGCCGCGGTCCGCGGTGATGGCGATGCGCTCCGGCGCCGGCAACTTGCCCATCGACCGCCGCTCCGGCTCAGCGCCCGAGGCCGCTCATTCCAGAGAGATCAGGCCGTCGATGTCGATCTCGAGGGCGGTGCCCGGCAGCGTCAGCGTGACCGTCACCGGCAGCTCCTCCTTCCCGGCCAGCGTCCCCGCCGCCAGCGCGGCGCGCACCGATTTCTCGATTTCGCGCTGGGAGGTGACGCCGACGGTCTTGAGGAACTTGCGAATGGACATGTTGAAAGCCTCTTCGTTCATGGTCTCTCCCCTGCGGTTGGTGGCCGGACGCATCCGGCAGTGCACCCAGTGTAGTCAGGCCACCGGAGGGCGGGCGATACTTGGCGCCCCGTTCGCCACCAGTCCACGACCCACCGATGACCCAGCGCAACCCCACCCCCGCCAGCACCCGCCAGCTGGCCGAATTCGCCATCACCACCGCCTTCGCCGACCTGCCGGCGGCGGCGCTCGACTGCGCCCGGCTGTCGCTGCTCGACGCCTGCGCCGTGGCGCTGGCCGGGCTCAACGAGCCGGTCAGCGGCATCGTCCGCCAGCTGGTGGCGCAGGAGGCGGGCCGCCCCGAGGCGACCGTCCTCGGCCTGGCCGCGCGACTGCCGGCGCGCGCCGCGGCGCTGGCCAACGGCGCCACCGCCCACGCCCTCGACTACGACGACACCCATTTCGGCCACATCGGCCACCCGACCGTCGCCGTGCTGCCGGCGGCCCTGGCGGTGGCCGAGCAGCGCGCCGCGACCGGCGCCGAGCTGCTGGCCGCCTACCTGATCGGCGTCGAGAGCGCCTGCCGCCTCGGCGCCGCCCTCGGTCCGGACCACTACGCCCACGGCTTCCACCAGACCGCCACCTCGGGCACCTTCGGCGCCAGCGCCGCCTGCGCCCGGCTGCACGGCCTGGACGTCGACACCACCTGCCACGCCCTCGGCCTGGCCGCGACCCGGGCCGCCGGCCTGAAGTCGCAGTTCGGCACCATGGGCAAGCCGTTCCACGCCGGCATGGCGGCGGCCAGCGGCGTCGAGACGGCCGCGCTGGCGGCCCTCGGCTTCGTCTCGCGGCCCGACGGCATCGAGTGCCCGCAGGGGTTCGCCGCGACCCACGCCGGACGGCTGCAGGCCATCGAGGTGGCGGCCGGCAGCTACCTGTTCGAGGCGATCCTGTACAAGCTCCACGCCTGCTGCCACGGCACCCACGCCGCCCTCGAGGCGCTCGGCGCCCTGCGTACCGCCCACGCGGTCGCGCCGGAGCGGGTGCGCGACGTCGAACTGGTCACCCACCCGACCTGGCTCAAGGTGTGCAATCTGGACGCCCCGACCACCGGCCTGGAGGCCAAGTTCAGCTACCGGCTGACGGCGGCGATGGCGCTCGCCGGGGTCGACACCGCGGCCCTGGCGAGCTTCTCCGCGGCCACCTGCCGCCGGCCCGACCTGGTCGCGCTGCGCGACCGGGTGCGGGTGGTCGCCGACGCCGGGCTGGCCGAGACCGCGGCCCGGGTCACCGTCACCCTGGACGACGGCCGCGCGCTGAGCGCCGGCCACGACCTGACCGACCCGCAGCCGGCCGCGGTCCGGCGCGCCAAGCTGCGGGCCAAGGCCGCGGCCCTGGTCGGCGCCCCGACGGCGGATCGGCTGTGGCAGGTGATCGCGGTGCTGGAACGGGTGCCGGTCGGCGACCTGACGGCGGTGCTCGCCGCGGCCGGCGCGGCGGCGGCGTGAGGGGCGCACCGCGGCCGGTTCAGAGCCTGAGAATCGATCTACTGCGCGGCCCGATCGCTGCGTAGGGCGGTGCCCGCTCCGCGCCTGTCGACTGGATCGGTCTCGTCGCCGCGCTCTGCCGACCGCTCGCTACGATCCCTTCTCAGGCTCTCAGCCGGTGGCGGCCGACGCCATCAACAGCGCCTGCTTGCGCAGGTGGATCGCCTCGCAGCGGTCGAGGAAGTTCTGCAGGCTCTTGGCCATCGGCACCCGCGTCCCGGCGAGGTAGCTCATCAGGTCCATGCCGGCCCGCTGCAGGCGGTAGGCGTCGTCGACCAGCATGCGCCAGGCAAGATCACTCTTGGACGAGCGACGCGCACACAGGTGGGTCAGCGCCTCGCGCGTGGCCACGTAGTGCGGCCAGATGCAGAAGTTGTCCGGGTCGTCCTTGGCCGTGTCGCACACCTGCAGGCAGATGGCGTTGTAGACGGCAATCGCCGGGGCGAAGCCATCGAAGGCAAACGCCACGGCGATCTGCGTCATGGCCGAACTGATGCGCTCGATGTCGCGCTTCGCCCAGGCGATCTTGATGTAGCGCGACTCGTAGAAATCCTTGATCGGCATGATGAACGCCTTCATGGGTTCGCCCCAGAGTTCGTCCACCCCCTCCTCGCCGCTGAAGTGCTTGACCTGCTTGCCCAGTTCCAGCGCCTCCTGGAAGCAGTCCCCGCACTGCTTCATCAGTTCGTTGTCGGGACCGATGACGATGCCGCGGTGTTCCAGGTCGACGATGGAGGTGTAGATGTCGGTGGCGCGGTTGAACAGCGCACCGGCGAGCATGGCCGCGTTGACCCGCTTGCGCACCGGATCGGTCTCGGCGTGGTAGGCGGCGCGGGCCTTGGCCAGGCAGCTGCCGGGGGTGTTGATCCCCTCCTCGGTGTGGTGGAAGGCGCGCCGGGTCAGCCGTTCGATCAGCTTTTTCTTCTCTTCGAGGGTCTCGGGCGGCGGCGCGTAGCAGCGGACCCAGTAACCCTCGTAGAAGATGCACGCCTTGCCATCGATGTCGCGACGGGTGCCATTCTGCAGTTGTTCGGCCATGGTGCGGTTCCCCAGGGCAGCGGACGGGCTCAGCCCTCACGTCGGGGCGCCATCCTACGCCTCGAACGCCCGCTCTCCTAGCCTGGGGAACGATCCGGGCAAGCCCGCGGCTGGTGGCCTCCACCAGTTCGACACCTGGACCGGGACATCAGTGCCGTTCAGCAGGTCGCGGTCCGGCCCGCGCCGGCGGCCGGCGACCGCTGCGGATGGCGCAGACGCCGCCACAGCCCACGCAGGGTGTCGACGATGAAGTCGCTGCGCGCACGGTGCGCGCGGGCGATCATCCGGACCACCTCTTCGTGGCTCACTTCACGGAAGTTCTCGAGTCTCTCGGTCTTCATGCTCATGCTCCTTGCCATGGGGTGCGAGGTCGGCACCCGGATCAGTGAGCCCATAGTAATTGTTGCTTCACATTTGATTAATACCCATTTCATTCATATTATCTGTTCCTGTACTTCACAAATAACGGCACCCTCATGGACAAAAGCCAGGAGATGGCGATTTTCGTGCGCACCGTCGCCGAGGGCAGCTTCTCGGCTGCCGCGCGCGCGCTCAAGCTGACCCCGTCGGCGGTCAGCAAGCAGGTCAGCCGGCTCGAGGACCGGCTCGGGGCGCGCCTGCTCAACCGCACCACGCGCAGCCTCAGCCTGACCGGGGAGGGGCGCGCCTTCCACGCCCGCTGCGTGCAGATCCTGGCCGAGATCGAGGAGGCGGAGACCGCCGTCACCGAGTTGCACGCGGCGCCGCGCGGCACGCTGCGCATCAACGCCACGGTGGCGTTCATGAACCACCAGGTGATGCCGCTGCTGCCGGAGTTTCTCGAGCGCTACCCCGAGTTGCACTTCGACCTGATGCTGACCGACCGCCACGTCGACCTGGTCGACGAAGGGGTCGACGTCGCCATCCGTTTCGGCCGCCTGGCCGAGTCGACGCTGATCGCGCGCAAGCTGGCCGACAGCCGCCGGGTGATCTGCGCGGCGCCCGCCTACCTGGCGCGCCACGGCACCCCGCGCACGCCGGCCGACCTGGCCGCGCACAACTGCCTGACGCTGTCGACACGCCCGGAGTTCAACGTCTGGGAGTTCGGCCCGCGCCCCGACCAGCACCTGCGAGTGGACGGCAACTTCGAGGTCAATCAGGCCGACGCCCTGTACGACGCCTGCCTGGCCGGCATCGGCCTGGCGCGGGTCGCCACCTACCTGGTCGACGCCGACATCAAGGCCGGACGGTTGGTGCCGGTGCTGACCGCGCACCTGAAGGAGGCGACGTCGATCTACATCGCCTACCCGCACCGGCGTCACCTGTCGCCCAAGGTGCGCGCCTTTGTCGACTTCCTGGTGGCGAAATTCAACCCGGTGCCGCCGTGGGAGGTCGACGCGGCGCTGACCACCCGGCCCGACTGAAACCGGCTGTAGTACGCGGCGCACCGGGACGGTCCACTGCGCACCGGCCCAGCGTCGGGCAAGATCCTCCGCCGTCGCGACACGCCGCCCGGGCGTGCCGGGCCGAGCGCGGGTGCGCACCAGGCCGCTGACGCAACACCGCTATGGATGCGCTGCGGGCGTGGTGCTGCCCGCGCCGGCGCTCAGTGGTTGCTCGGGAAGCTGTACTTGATCCCCTCGCGCACCCCGGCCGACGGCCAGCGCTGGGTGATGGTCTTGCGCCGGGTGTAGAAGCGCATCGCGTCCGGGCCGTAGGCGGAGAGGTCGCCGAACAGCGAGCGCTTCCAGCCGCCGAAGCTGTGGTAGGCGACCGGCACCGGCAGCGGCACGTTGACGCCGACCATGCCGACCTTGATGTTGTCGGTGAAGTAGCGCGCCGCCTCGCCGTCGCGGGTGAAGATGCAGGTGCCGTTGCCGTATTCGTGGGCGTCGATCAGCTCCATCGCCTGCTGCAGCGACGCCACCCGCACCACCTGCAGTACCGGGCCGAAGATCTCGTCACGGTAGCTCTTCATCTGCGGCCCGACCCGGTCGAACAGGCAGCCGCCGAGGTAGAAGCCGTCCGGGTGGTCGGCGACGACGATGTCACGGCCGTCGACCACCAGCTCGGCCCCCTCCTCGACCCCAAGGTCGACGTAGCCGCGCACCTTGTCGTAGTGGTCGCGGGTCACCAGCGGGCCCATGTCGTGACCCTCCTCGAGGCCGTTGCCGACCTGCATCCGCGCCAGCTCCGCGGTCAGCTTGGCGACCACGGCGTCGCCGGTCTCCTCGCCGACCGCGACCACCACCGGGATCGCCATGCAGCGCTCGCCGCAGGAGCCGTAGGCGGCCCCCATCAGCGCGCTGACGGCGTTGTCGAGGTCGGCGTCGGGCATGACCACGGCGTGGTTCTTGGCCCCGCCGAGTGCCTGCACGCGCTTGCCGTGGGCGGTGCCGGTGGCGTAGATGTACTCGGCGATCGGGGTCGAGCCGACAAAGCTGACCGCCTGCACCCGCGGGTCGGTCAGCAGCGTGTCGACCGCCTCCTTGCCGCCGTTGACCACGTTCAGCACGCCGTCGGGCAGCCCCGCCTCCTTGAGCAGGCGGGGCACGAACAGCGCCGAGGTCGGGTCCTTTTCCGACGGCTTGAGGATGAAGGTGTTGCCGGCCACCAGCGCCGCCGGGTACATCCACAGCGGCACCATGACCGGGAAGTTGAACGGGGTGATGCCGGCGACCACGCCCAGCGGCTGGAACTCGCTCCAGGAGTCGATGCCGGGGCCGACGTCGCGGCTGTGCTCGCCCTTGAGCGTCTCCGGCGCGTAGCAGGCAAACTCGACGTTCTCGATGCCGCGTTGCAGCTCGCCCAGCGAATCGGCGAACACCTTGCCGTGCTCCTCGGTCAGCAGCCGGCAGATTTCGTCGGCGCGCTCCTCGAGCAGCTGCTTGAAGCGGAACATGATCCGCGCCCGCTTGGCCGGCGGCGTCGCGCGCCAGGCCGGGAAGGCGGCCTCGGCGGCGGCGATCGCCTGCTCGACGGTGGCCCGGTCGGCCATCTCCACCCGGCGGATGACCGCCCCGGTGGCCGGGTTGTAGACCGGCTGGGTGGCACCGCCGGTGGTCACCACCGCGCCGTTGATCAGGTGGCCGACCGTCTCCAGGTCGGCGGCGGGGGTCTGCTTCATCTCGGCTGCTGTCTGCATGGTTCGGGTTCCGTGTCTGTCCGCGGCAGGGTCGCTGCAGGCGGGTTTGGATTGTCTGGAATCATTGTAGGTCGGGCGCCGGCCCGACGGGCTGGCCTGGGTCAAGGTCCGGGGTTGGATCGGGCTGGATTCCGCTGTCGAATAAAGAAGTTCCCCGCCCGAGTCCGGCGAACGGTGCAGGACAGACGCTGCTGTTGGGCACGCTGCGCTTTGCCCAACCTACGCCTCCGCCGCGATCCGGCGGTGCCCCAGGCGACGCCGTATCGGGCCGGGGGCGGCCCTCCTACAGGGCACGGCGCCGATAGGAGCGGACCCCGACCGCGATGCGGCCGTGCCGTAGCTCGGGGTGAGCGTCCCCACCAGGTTTCCGCCGGCTGCGTCACGCCACCTCCGCCAGCGCCTCGCCCAGGGCATTGACCAGGGCGTCGATTTCGCCGCGCTCGACGATGAACGGCGGCGCCAGCTGGATAGTGTCGCCGCCGTAGCGGACGTAGAAGCCCTTCTCCCAGCACTTCATCGCCACCTCGAACGGGCGCCGCGCCGGCTCGCCCGGGTAGGCGGCGAGGGTCAGCCCGGCGGCGAGGCCGAAGTTGCGGATGTCGGTGACGTGCTGCGCCCCGGCGAGGGAGTGCACCGCGGTCTCGAACAGCGGCGCCATTTCGGCCACCCGGGCGATCAGGTGGTCTTGCTCGAGCAGGTCGAGCGCGGCCAGGGCGGCGGCGCAGGCGACCGGGTGCGCCGAATAGGTGTAGCCGTGCGGGAACTCGACCATGTAGTCGGGACCGCCGGCCGCCATGAAGGCCTGGTAGATGGTGTCCCGGGCCACCACCGCCCCCATCGGCTGGGCGCCGTTGGTCAACTGCTTGGCCACGGTCATCAGGTCGGGGACGACGCCGAAGGTGTCGCTGGCGAACGGCGCGCCGGTGCGGCCGAAGCCGGTGATCACCTCGTCGAAGATCAGCAGGATCTGGTGCTGGTCGCAGATCTGGCGCAGCCGCTGCAGGTAGCCGCGCGGCGGCACGATGACGCCGGCCGAGCCGGCGACCGGCTCGACGATGACCGCGGCGATGTTGGACGCGTCGTGCAGCGCGATCAGCTCGAGCAGCTCGTCGGCGCGCTCGGCGCCGTGCTCCGGCAGCCCGCGGGCAAAGGCGTTCTCCGGCAGCAGGGTGTGCGCCAGGTGGTCGGCGTCGACCGCCTGGCCGAAGAGCTTGCGGTTGGCGCCGATGCCGCCGACGCTGATGCCGCCGAAATTGACCCCGTGGTAGCCCTTGGCGCGGCCGATCAGCTTGGTCTTGGTCGGCTGCCCCACCTGGCGCCAGTAGGCCCGCGCCAGCTTCAGCGCCGTCTCCACCGCCTCCGAGCCGGAGTTGGCGAAAAAGACGTAGTCCAGCCCCTCCGGGGTCAGTGCCTTGATCCGGTTGGCCAGTTCGAACGACAGCGGGTGGCCGAACTGGAAGCCGGGCGAGTAATCGAGCCGCGCGGCCTGGCGCCCGATCGCGTCGGCGATTTCGCGGCGGCCGTGGCCGAGGCCGCAGCACCAGAGGCCGGAGAGGCCGTCGAACACCCGGCGGCCGTCAGCGTCGATGTAATGGCTGCCCTCGCCGCCGACGATGATGCGTGGGTGGTCCTTGAACTGGCGGTTGCCGGTGTACGGCATCCAGTGGGCCTCGAGCTCGGCGCGGCTCAAGCCGGGCCAGGCGCTGTCAGCGGTCTGCCGTGCTCTGTCCATGGGTGTTCTCCGGGCGCGTCGGCGCCGTTGCGATGGCCTATTCTCCGGCACCTTTATAGTTGTTTAAATAGTCGCATTCGAATGTTAAGTTTCATTGATATGAAACATTGAGCCGGCCGGGTGCCACGCCCGGATGGCGACGGGAGCCGCGCCATGGTCCGGAAGGCCCTGCTCGGGCAGCTGAGCGACCTCGACATCCGCCTGCTGCGGGTGTTTCGCAGCGTGGTCGAGTGCGGCGGCATGGCGGCGGCCGAGCTGGAGCTCAACATCGGCCGCTCGACCATCAGCCGCCACGTCAAGGACCTCGAGACCCGCCTCGGCCTGACCCTGTGCCACCGCGGCCGCGGCGGCTTTTCGCTGACCGCCGAGGGGCAGGAGATCTACGCCGCGACGCTGCGCCTGGTGGCGGCGCTGGACGACTTCCGCGCCGGCGTCGACGACCTGCACCAGCGCCTGACCGGAACGCTGACCCTGGCGCTGTTCGACAAGACGGTGACCAACGACCAGGCGCAGCTGCACGCCGCGCTGCGGCTGTTCACCGACCTGACCCCCGCGGTCGCGGTCGAGATCCACGTCCAGGCGCTGAACACCATCGAGCGCGGCATCCTCGACGGCCAGTACCAGGTCGGCATCGTGCCGGTCCACCGCGCCTCGACGGCGCTCGACTACCTGGGGCTGTTCACCGAGCGCATGGACCTCTACTGCGGCCCGGACCATCCGCTGTTCGGGCGCCCCGGCCACGACGGCGACGACGACGCCATCCGCCGGCAGAACTACGCCGGCCTCGGCTACCACTCGCCGAACATGGAGATCAGCCACGCCATGCGGCTGCGGCGCCGCGCCACCGTCAACGACCAGGAGGCGGTCGCGACCCTGGTCCGCTCCGGCCGCTACGTCGGCTTCCTGCCCGACCACTACGCCCGCCAGTTCGTCGACCAGGGCCAGATGCGGCGGCTCGACAACCCGCGCTTCCGCTACACCGTCCAGTTCGCGGCCATCGTGCGCCACGCCCCCAAGCCGTCGCGGCTGGTGCAGACCTTCCTCGACTGCCTGCGCCAGGCCCACGGCCTGGCCGCGGAGGGCGGCTGATCGATCCGGGCTAGACTCGCCCGTATGAGCGCCCTCGACGCCATCCGCGCCTTCCTCCCCTGCCCGACCCCGGAGGCGTGGCTGGACGCGGCGCACCAACAGCTGCCGCTGCTGCTGATCGACCACGCCAACTGCGAGAAAAAGGCGGCCACTAGTACCGTGACCCATGGATTTCGCTACAACCAGCGCGCCGCTGACCGGTCAGATGTAAGGCGCGCTTGCGCCGGAAGGGCGGGCCCCCTTTCAAGCAATCGCAACGCCGCAGCTGGCCGGTCAGCGGCGCGCCCGGAGGGAGCCCCCCGGAGGCGCCAGGCCGGCGTTGCAGCGCTTGACAAGGGCTGGGCCATTGCCTGCACGCTGCGCCTTGTCCTGGCACCTCCGGGGGGCTCTGGTGGTGGCGAAATCCATGGGTCACGGTACTACCTGCTCCCGCGCTACCGCGACGACCTCGGCCAGCAGTGTCGGCTGGCGCGGCTGGCACGCGAGGAGCTGCTCCATTTCGAACAGGTGCTGGGCCTGATGCAGCGGCGCGGCATCGCCTACCGCAGGCTGTCGGCGTCGCGCTATGCGCCGCGCCTGCACGCGGCCATCCGCCGCGACGAGCCGGACCGACTGATCGACACCCTGATCGTCGGCGCCATCATCGAGGCGCGCTCCTGCGAGCGTTTCGCCCGGCTGGCGCCGCTGCTCGACGACGAATTGCAGGCGTTCTACCTGGGGCTGCTCAAGGCCGAGGCGCGCCACTACCGCGACTACCTGGCGCTGGCGGCGCGGGCCGCCGGCGGCCAGCCGATCGATGAGCGCATCGGCCAACTCCTCGACCTCGAACACGAGCTGATCGAGACGCCGGACGGCGAGCTGCGTTTCCACAGCGGCCCGCCGGCATGACGGAGGAGGTCGGGTCCCGGGCCCTAGATCGGGCTCCGGTCGGTCAGGGCGTCGACCACCAGGCCGCTGCCGATGGCGATCAGCAGGATGTCGTCGGCCACGCGGACGTAGCGGTGGCCCCGCGGCGGCAGGCCGATCTCGAGTTCCAGCCGGGACGGCAGGTCGTGGGCGTCGGCATAACGCGACAACGGCATGCCCAGGCGCCACTGCCGGGCCTGGACCGCCGGCCGGCAGCCCTCCTGCTGCCTGGTCAGCCCCGGCGGGCAGACGCCGCGGGCGTGGGCGTCGTCGAGGTAGGCGTGGAACGCGGCGCGCTCGCGCGTGCTGAAGGTGCCGCTGAAGCTGACGTAGGCGCGCTCGCCCCGGTGGCCCGCTTGCTCGCCCTGGCCGGACCCCTCCGCGGCGCCCGCCAGAACGGGAGCGGCGGCCAGCAGCGCCGCCAGGACCAGGGAGGTCAGGGACTGCAGGTGGGTTCTACGCTCGCTCATGTCGGCTCTCCCCGGGTCGGCCACCGGATCCGCGGCGGGCGGGTGAGGCGCCCGTCGCCACCGCTTGCCGATACCCTACGTCGCCAGCGCTGCGGTGGCTGTGAAGGCGCTCACAAATCCGCCAAGTCGCTGCGGCCGGGACGCGGAGCCGTGTTCCCGCCCGGCGTGGCAGCCGCTACCATCGCAGGCCCGCCGGCGGCCGCGCGCGCCGGGCGGCCCCACCGGCAGCAGCCCAGGAACCCCGCATGAGCAAGATCGTGCTGATCAACGTCTCCGGCCACGACCAGCCCGGCCTGACCGCGTCGCTGACCGGCGTGCTCAGCCGCTACGGCGTGCGCATCCTCGACATCGGCCAGGCGGTGATCCATGACACCCTGTCGCTGGGCCTGCTGGTGCAGATCCCCGACCGCTTCGAGGACTCGGTCGCGCTGCGCGACGTGCGCACCCACCTCGAGGCGGCGCGGCTGCAGGCCCGCTTCACGCCTGTGACCGCCGCCGACTACGAGGCCTGGGTGGCGGAACGGGGCAAGTCGCTCTATGTCATCACCGTGCTCGGGCGCCAGATCGAGGCCGAGCACCTGCACCGCATCGCCCAAGTGGTGTCGGCCAACCGGCTCAACATCGAGGATATCCAGCGCCTGACCCGGCGCATCTCGCTGCACCCCGGGGCCCCGCCGCAGCAGGCCTGCCTCCAGCTCACCGTCCGCGGCGCCGCGACCGACCCGGAGGCGATGCAGCGCGAGTTCATGGCCATCGCCCAGGAGCTGGGCGTCGACATCGCCTTCCAGCGCGAGGGGCTGTTCCGGCGCAACCGCCGCCTGATGGTGTTCGACATGGACTCGACCCTGATCCGGCACGAGGTGATCGACGAGCTGGCCGCGGCCGCCGGGGTCGGCGCCGAGGTGGCGGCCATCACCGCGGCGGCGATGCGCGGCGAACTCGACTTCAAGGAGAGTTTTCGCCGGCGCGTCGCCCTGCTCGCCGGCCTCGACGCCGCGGCGCTGCCGGCGCTGGTCGCGCGGCTGCAGCTTACCGCCGGGGTCGAGCGGCTGTTCAAGTACCTCAAGCTGCTCGGCTACAAGACCGCCGTGGTCTCCGGCGGCTTCAGCTACTTCGGCCGCCACCTGCAGCAGCGCCTGGGCATCGACCACGTCCACGCCAACGAGTTGGAGATCGTCGCCGGGCGGATCACCGGCCGGGTGGTCGGCGAGATCATCGACGGCCCGCGCAAGGCGGAGTTGCTGGCGCAGATCGCCGCCCGCGAGGGCATCGACCTGGAACAGGTGGTGGCCGTCGGCGACGGCGCCAACGACCTGCCGATGCTGCGCCTGGCCGGCCTCGGCATCGCCTTCCACGCCAAGCCGATCGTCCGCGCCACCGCGCGCCAGTCGATCTCGACCATCGGCCTCGACGGCATCCTCTACCTGCTCGGGCTGCGCGATTTCGAGACCTCGGACCCGGCCGCGGACGCCGCCGCGACGGGCCCCTCCGGCTGCTGACTCCGAGCCCGGCCCGGGCCCTGCCGCGGCCCGGGTGGAGCGGCTGCATTTTTTTTGCACGCCGATGAAATCATCGCCCGCTTCAGGCGGCCTTACTAGGGTTCACTGGTCGCATTTGGGTGCCCGCACCCGGGCCCCGCGGCCGTGACCCACATCCACTCCCAGAGGAGGCGAATCATGGCACTACGTATCGGCGAAATGGTTCCCGATTTCACCGCCAGGACGACCGCGGGAACCATCAACTTCCACCAATGGATCGGTGACAGCTGGGCGATCCTGTTCTCGCACCCGAAGGACTTCACCCCGGTCTGCACCACCGAGCTCGGCTACATGGCGGGGCTGAAACCGGAGTTCGACCGGCGCAACTGCAAGATCATCGGCCTCAGCGTCGACCCGGTCAGCGACCACGAGCGCTGGGTCAAGGACATCGAGGAGACCCAGGGGCACGCGGTCAACTACCCGCTGATCGGCGACGAGGATCTCGCCGTCGCCAAGCAGTTCGACATGCTCCATCCCGAGGCCGGCGACCGCGCCGAGGGCCGGACCGCCGTGGACAACGCCACGGTCCGCTCGGTGTTCGTCATCGGGCCGGACAAGAAGGTCAAGGCGATGCTGGCCTACCCGATGAGCACCGGGCGCAACTTCGACGAGGTGCTGCGCCTGCTCGACTCCTGCCAGCTGACGGCACAGCACCAGGTGGCCACGCCGGTGAACTGGAAACAGGGTGAGGACGTGATCATCGTGCCGGCGGTGTCGGATGAAAAGGCGCGCGAAAAGTACCCGGACGGCTGGAAGGCGCCGAAGCCCTACATCAGGATCGTGCCGCAACCCTGACTCGCGGGCTTCCTCGACTGCTGACAGGGCGCACCGGGCGCCCTGTTCTGCAGTCGACTCCGGCCGGGCGCGGGCGCCTGGCGGGTCAGTTCTCGCCGAGGATGACCGACGCCATCAGGCGCCGGGTGTCGTCCTCCTGGCCCAGCGGGCAGGTCCGGAGGGTCTGCAGGATCAACTCGTAGCCGGGGCCCTGGTCGCGCGGCTGGCCATCATGCTGGAGGTCGGCCTCCGCCTGCGCCGCGACGGTGTCTGCATAGGTGATCATGGCCATCAAACTCCTCTGCCAGGAACCCATTAAAAACCAATCTAATACATTTGCTAATTAATGCAACCCATTTGCTTTACCCCATAAGTGATAGTCGCTGGTCTATCGTGGATGCGTCATCGCGCCCCACAGGCACCGGATGGCTGGGACCAGATGGCCACCAAACTGCAGGGATGGGGCGACGAGGGCGTCGGCAGCACAGCCATCGGAATTACTTCATTTCCGGATCGGTGTATCTTGGGGACGGAGACGGCCCTGGCCGGTGCCGATGGCAAGGATCCCGCGGACGATCCGCTTGCCACCAGCCGGGTCGATCGCCCGGGGTGAGGCCCTTTCGTACTGGACCACCCACCACCAGAGACTGTGCCCTGGCCCCTCGCGGTGCCAGGCCGAAAGCGTGAGTGGCCGATGTCGATCCGAGCCCAAGAGACGATGTGGAAGCAGCTGTTCGAACTGACTTCGTTCAGTAGCACCAGCCTGCAGCAGCAGCTACGCGAAACCCTGGTCAATGCGATCTTCGCCGGCCAGATCGCCAGCGACGCCCCGCTGCCCTCATCGCGCGAGTTGGCGAAGCAACTGGGAATCTCGCGCAATACCGTGGTCCTCGCCTACCAGCGCCTGGTCGACGAGGGCATCCTGACCACGCGGCAACGGAGCGGTTATTTCGTCAATGACGAAATACTCGAATCGCACGTCGGGCAGAAGACTTCGGCCACCGCCGGCGAGGGTGGACAACTCGACTGGCCGCGACGACTGAAGCTCAAGCCCTCGCAACAACGCAATATCGTCAAGCCCGCCGACTGGCAGGATTACACCTATCCCTTCATCTACGGCCAGCTCGACCCGGCACTGTTCCCAATCAATGACTGGCGCGAATGCTGTCGTCAGACGCTCAGCGTCAAGGCGATCCACCAGGCCGCGCGCGATCGCATCGATATTGACGATCCGCTGCTGGTGGAACAGATCCAGTCGCGCATCCTGCCGCGACGCGGCGTCTGGGCGGCACGCGAGGAGATCCTGGTCACGCTCGGTGCCCAGCAGGCGCTCTACCTCCTGGCCCAGTTGCTGACCGACCGCTCCACGGTCGTGGGCATAGAAAATCCCGGTTACGTCGACGCCCGCAACATCATCAGTTCGATCTGCACACACCTCATCCCGCTGGCCGTGGACGAGCACGGTCTGGTGGTCGATCAGCGCCTGGCGATGTGCGACTACCTCTATGTCACGCCCAGCCACCAGGCACCGACCACCGTGACGCTGCCGATGGAGCGGCGCCAGCGACTGCTCGACATGTCCGCGCGCGACGACTTCCTGATCATCGAGGACGACTACGAGAGCGAAAGCAATTACGAAAGTGCGCCGATCCCGGCACTGAAGAGCCTCGATCGCAACGGCCGGGTGATCTACGTCGGCAGCCTGTCCAAGACGCTGGCACCTGGTTTCCGGCTCGGGTACCTGGTCGGTTCGCCGGAGCTGATTCGCGAGGCCCGTGCCCTGCGCCGCCTGATGGTCCGCCACCCACCGGCCAACAACCAGCGCACCATCGCCCTGTTCCTCGCCCTGGGCCACCACGACGCTCTGATCAGCCGCCTCAACCGCGCCTACAAGGAGCGTTGGCAGATCATGCGCGAGGCGCTGGACCGGCACCTGCCGCAGTCGTCCCGGATGCCGGTCTTCGGCGGCACCTGTTATTGGGTCAAGGGACCGCCGGAACTCGATGCGACCGCGCTCAGCCTCAGCGCCAGGGAACACGGCATCCTGATCGAGCCGGGCGAAGTGTTCTTCATGCAACCGGACGCGCCGACCAACTACTTCCGCCTCGGTTTTTCCTACATCGGCACGGATCGAATCGAGCCCGGCATCGCCGAGTTGGCCCGGCTGATCGAGCAGCAGGGGTCGGCCTCGAACCACTGCCTGGTGTCGAACCGCTAACCACCCGCCTCATCACGATCCCCCGGTCGCCATCGACGTCCGCGCGCCGGGCCGCGACCCTGGTCATGGCGCATGCCGGCCGCGGGTCGAGGGCAGCGACTTATTGCACCGACCCGTCAGCCGCACAGCCCTGCCGCTTGTGCTGCGTCGCAACAGAACGGCGTGGACCAAAACAATCCGCACAACTGGTCCTATCGGGTTCACCGACCGTTGCGTAGATTCAACCTCCACCGCCAGCGGCGCAAGGCGCATCAGATCGATGTTGCATGCGAACGGCAAAGCCAGCCGCCGGCCATCCGAACCCGGCCAGATTCAAAGGAGCCCTTGCTGTGACGACTGCCTCAACCACGGTCACCACCACCCTGCTGGAGAACTTCACTGCCGCTTTCAACCGGCACGACGTCGACAGACTGCTGGCGATGATGACGGATGACTGCGTCTTCGAGGGCGCCGCCGGACCGGAGGCCTATGGCATCCGCTTCAGTGGTGCCGAGGCGGTCGGTGCCGCGTTTGCCCAGGTATGGGCCACCTTCCCCGATGCGCACTGGGGCCGGGGCCGGCACTTCGTTCACGGCGATTTCGGCGTGTCGGAGTGGACCTTCACCGGCACCCGCGCCGATGGCGCCAGGATCGAGGCCGAGGGTTGCGACCTGTTCTCGTTCCGCGACGGCAAGATCGCGCTCAAGCGCGCCTTCCGCAAGGATCGGCCCCTGCTCGCCGCCGGCAAGTAGGCGCGTCACGGCCACGACCCACTGCCCGGGGACCCTACGCCATGGACACACCCAACCGCGCGTATCCGCTCACCGACCCGGCGGCGTACGACCCGAGCTACGACCCGCTGACTGCGGCGACCCCCGGCGTCGGCCAGCAATATGCGCCGACCTACTGGATCGCCACCGCCGGTGAGCCGCCGGCAGACGATGGGCCGATCGACCGCGACGTCGACGTCGATGTCGCCATCATCGGCTCCGGCTTCACCGGCCTCGCTTGCGCGATCTTCCTGGCACGCGAGCACGGCATCAAGGCGACCGTGCTCGAGGCGCATCGCGTCAGCTGGGGCTGCAGCACGCGTAACGGCGGCCAGGCACAGTGCGCATCAGGTCGCCTGAAGCGCTCGGAGTGGATCAAGCGCTGGGGCAAGGAGGTGGCCCTGGCCATGCACGCGGAAGTGTGCGACGCCATGCAGACCTTCAAGCAGTTGATCGGTGAGATCGACTGCGACCCACAACCGGGTGGCCACCTGTACATCGCCCACCGCGCACGGATCATGCCGCTGCTCGAGCAGGAGACACGGATACTGAACGAGGTCTTCAACTACCCGGCCAGGATGCTCGACCGGCAGACGCTGCAACGTGACTACGTCGACGATCGGGAGGCCGCCGGCGCGCTGCACGAGCCGGAAGGGATCGGCATCCACGCAGGCAAACTGGCGTTCGGCTATCACCGGCTGGCACGCGAACTCGGCGCCACCGTGCACACCTCGAGCCCGGTCAGCGGCTGGGAGACGCGCCACGGCGTGCACCATCTCGAAACTCCCGGCGGCACCGTTCGGGCGCGCGCGGTGGCCGTCGCCACCGGCGGCTACACCACCCAGGGCCTGCATCCGCTGTTGAAGAACCGGCTGCTGCCGATCCTCTCCAACTCCATCGTCACCCGGCCGCTGACTGACAGCGAGCGCGCGGCGTGCAACTTCTACACCCACCAGGTCCTGACCGACACGCGCATCCTGCGCCACTACTACCGGCTGCTGCCGGACAACCGTGTGCAGATCGGCAGCCGCAGCGCCATCACCGGTCGCGACGCACCACAGGCCAGGCATCGGCAGCTCCTGGTCCAGGACCTGGTGAGGAAATTCCCGGCCCTCGAAGGTATCGAGATCGACTACTCGTGGTGGGGTTGGGTCGATGTCGCCCATGACATGATGCCGCGCATCCACCAGCCCGATCCGCGGCAACCGATCTTCTATGCGCTCGGTTACGGCGGCAACGGCGTGATGTACTCGGCCCAGGCCGGTCGGCGCATGGCGCAACAGATCGCGGGCGGTGGCGCGAAGCCGAAACTGCCGATCTTCACCTCACAGCTACCCTACCCGAACGTACTCGACCCGCGTATCGAGTCCCGTCTGTTCGCCCCTTTCCGCCGCCTTGGCCAGCGCTTCCTCTACCGCTGGTACGGGCTCAAGGACGAGGCCCGATGAGCCGGCGGTGACCAGGCCCGAGTCAAGTGTGCCGCCGGCCATTCGACACCCAGGGCCGAGCAGCCAGCAGAGATCGGTGTGCACACACCGTAGTAAAGCGGCTGACCGAGTGATCAGCCAAACACAGAGGTGACACCATGATCACCATGACACGCTGAACCAGAGAAGGAGACTTACATGCAATTCAGGAAAAGAGTGCTGCTGCCGGTGGCCATCGCCGCCACCACGTTGCTGCTGGCCAGTGCCGGCGTAACGGCCAAAACCTTCAAGATGGCGCTGGGCGACGCCCAGGGTGGTACACAGTACGAAATGGGCAAGAAATTTGCCGACCTCCTGCACGCCAAGACCGGCGGCAAGATCACGGTCAACCTGTTTCCGAATGGCCAGCTCGGCAGCGAAGAGGACACGGTCAACGATGCCGCCATCGGCACGCTCGACTTCTCGGTGCTGGCGATCAACAACATCACCCCGTTCTCGCCCACCGTCGGCATCCTGAGCCTGCCGTATATGATCCAGAGCCTCGATGACGCGGTCAAACTGACCCGTGGCGACGTCGGCAAGGAGCTGACCGCAAACACCATCCGCGACGCCAACGTGCGCCTGATCGGCTGGGCCTATTCCGGCTTCCGCGTCCTGACCAACTCGAAAAAGCCGGTCACATCGGTCAGCGACCTCCAGGGCCTGGTCATCCGCGTGCCGAAAAACGAGATCATGATCTCCACCTACCAGGCCTGGGGCATCAACCCGACGCCGATGGCGTGGTCCGAAACCTTCACCGGCCTGCAGCAGAAGGTCGTGGACGGTCAGGACAACCCCTACATCACGGTCAGCGCGATGAAGTTCTACGAAGTACAGAAGTACATCACCAGCATCCGCTACATCTTCTCGCTCGAACCGCTGATCATCAGCGAGTCGGTGTTCCAGGACCAGTCTCCCGAGATCCAGCAGGCGATCCTCGCCGCCGGTCAGGAGGCGACCCTGCACAGCGAAAAATACCTGATCGAGACCGAGGACCGGATCAAGGCCGACCTGCTGGCCAAGGGCATGGTGATCTCCGATCCGGCCGACGGTGAGAGGGAGTGGATAGAAAAGGCGACCTCCAAGGTGTGGCCGCAGCACTATGCCAGCATCGGCGGCAAGGAGAAGGTCGACGCGGTGCTGAAGATGCTCGGTCGCTGAGACGCGGCCAAGCAGCGATGAGGGCCAGCCTTTCTGCGTGAGAAACGCACTCCTGCACGACCACGTCGGGTGGGATGCGTCTCTCGCGCAGTCAGGCGGTCGCTGCCGCCGGACCCGCTCCGGGGGCGACCCCCTTGCCTACCGCCCGCGGTTGGCCCTGGATATGGCGCAAGCCGCGCCTGCGGTCGACAGCAGAACGTGGTCAGAGGCCACGCCATCAGGAGGTGCGCCATGATCACGTCCCGAACGCTCCTCAGGGGGCTCGACAACATCGAGAGCTACATCTGCCGCGCCCTGCTGGTCACTTTCGTCTCGCTGCTGTTCCTGCAGATCGTCTTGCGCCAGTTTTTCGACTACACCCTTCCATGGGGTGAGGAGCTGGCCACCTACCTGTTCGTCTGGTTCGCCTTCTTCGGCGCCAGTTATGCCACGCGCAAAGCCGCGCACAATCGCGTGACCTTCCAGTTCAAGCTTTTCCCCCAGGCCTTTGCCACCGTCAGCGAGGCCCTCGCCGACCTGCTCTGGCTCGGTTTCAATCTCTATTTCGTCTATCTCAGCACGGACTTCGTGTTCAACCGGATGAATCTCTTCTGGAAGTCGCAAACCATGGGCATCCCGATGAAGTACATCTATCTGGTGCTGCCGTTGGCATTCGCGCTGATGTCGCTGCGCATCATCCAGGTCAACTACCTGAAGCTGGTCAAGGGGATCGACGTGCGCGACCCGGAACGGGCCGAGCGCGAGCGCATGGCTGAACAACTGCGCTCGGATCCGCCCGCCAGCGCCGGCGGCAACCCCGACCGGCCCCGGGCCTGAGTTGCAGGAGCAAGACCTTGGATACCCTGATCGTCTGGATCCTGTTCGGTTCGTTCCTGTTCCTGCTCCTGCTCGGCGCCCCGATCACCGTGGCACTCGGCATCTCCGGGCTGACCGCGTTCGTCTATCTCGGCGAAAACCCGATCAAGATCGTGCAGATCGCGTTCACCTCGGTCGGCTCGTTTCCATTGATGGCGCTGCCTGCCTTCATCCTCGCCGGCGCCTTGATGGAGGCCGCCGGCATCTCCCGACGTCTGGTCAACATCGCCGAGACCTGTGCCGGTCCGATGACCGGCGGCCTGGGCGCGGCCACGGTGCTGGCCTGCGTCTTTTTCGGCGCCATCTCGGGTTCCGGTCCGGCGACCACCGCGGCGGTCGGCATGCTGATGATCCCGGCGATGGTCAAACGCGGTTACGACCGCGGCTACGCCTCGGCCATCACCGCCTCGTCCGGTGGTCTGGGTGTGGTCATCCCGCCATCCATCCCGATGGTCATCTTCGGCATCTCCGGCATGGGAATGATGCCGCCTCCCGAGGCGGTCGCCCGCTTCGGCGAGTTCCAATCCCTGTCGATCCCGAAGCTGTTCATCGCCGGTTTCTTCCCGGCCTTCCTGATTGCCTCCAGCGCCCTGCTGATGAACTACTGGCGCTGCCGCAAGCTCGGTTACCACGGGTTGTCGGAGTCATGGTCGTTGGCGCTGATCGGCAAGTCATTGAAGAGCGGCGTCTGGTCCATCCTGGCCCCGCTGATCATCCTCGGTGGCATCTACAGCGGCTACTTCACCCCCACCGAATCGGCGGTCGTCGCCATCTTCTACACCATCATCGTCGGTACCGTCCTGCACCGGGAACTGAAGCTCAAGGACGCCTTCCATGCCCTCGAAACGACCACCTGGCTAAGTGGCCGGGTCCTGCTGATCCTGTTTACGGCTACGGTCTTCGGCCGCCTGCTGGTCGAGAACCAGATCCCGGCCATCGTCGCCGCCAGCCTGCTCGAATTCACCCAGAACATGTATGTGATCTGGGCCATGGTGATCGCCTTCCTGCTGTTCGTCGGCATGTTCATGGAGACCCTGGCCACCATCATGATCCTGACCCCGGTGCTGCTGCCGATCATGTACAACCTCGGCGTCGACCCGGTGCACTTCGGCGTGGTGATGGTTGCAACCCTGGCCGTCGGCTTCCAGACGCCGCCCCTGGGTGAGAACCTGTTCGTCGCGTCGGGCATCGGCGGCGCGACCATCGAGGAGATCTCGGTCAAGGCGCTGCCGTTCGCACTGGTGTCGGTCATCGCCATCTTCATCATCGCCTACGTGCCCGAAATCTCGCTCTGGCTGCCCCGCTTCATCGGCTACTGAAGGGGCGTCACGGCCAGGCCCAGGAACACCCCCCGATCACCGCCCGTCCGGGCGCAGGAGAGACGACCATGCTGCCACTGATCCGGAGCATCCTGTACTGCACCGACCTGTCGGCCAACTCGGCCCATGCCGCCCGCTACGCCGCCTGTCTGGCGCGGCTGACCATGGCGCGCATCCACATCCTGCACGTCGCCGAGAAACTCTCGTCCGACTCGATGATCACGCTGCAGAGCCACTTGGTCGAGGCCGACGCCTACGTGCGGGTCATGGAGACTCGCCTCCAGCGCTCCAGGGAGGTGCTCGCCGAGCGCATCGAAAGCTTCGTCGCCGGGCTTGCCGAAGACGAGCGCGAGGTGCGCCACCAGATCGCTTCGGTCGAGGTCTGCGAAGCCTTCCCGGTCGAGGAGATCCTGCAACGCGCCGAACGGCTCGGGGTCGACCTGATCGTCATGGGCAAGCACCAGAAGGGGCTGCTCCACACCATGCTCGGCAGCGTCTCCAAGGGCGTCCTGAGTCAGGCCCGCGTCCCGGTCGTTGTGGTGCCGCTGCCGGAGTGAAAGGGCGCGCCTGGCCGCGCGCCGCCGGGCACCCCCAATGGGCACGCCGGCGCACCTCCTCGGCAGGATGGACGGCGGCGCCCCCGCGGCGCCCCAATGGAGCCGTCACCGAACGCCCCCGGAGTCCGGGCCGTTCCGGGATGCCCACAGGTACATTGTCTGAATTATGAGATTATTTATCTCGTTATATAAATAATCTTGTTGTGGGCGGTCGGCCGCCACCCGATAATGACATCCATCACACGGACGTGGCCCGTCGTGCGACGGCCGCCCGCCGCGCCATCATCTGCCGGCAGGCGCCGGCCGCAGGAGATCGACATGCCCCCACCGACCGCCCCGGCCGCCGCGACCGAGGTCAAGCACACGACCTGCTACATGTGCGCCTGCCGCTGCGGCATCCGGGTCTCGCTCAAGGACGGCGAGGTGCGCTACATCGAGGGCAACCCCGACCACCCGCTGAACCAGGGGGTGATCTGCGCCAAGGGCGCGTCGGGAATCATGAAGCAGTACTCCCCGGCGCGGCTGACCCGGCCGCTGCGGCGCAAGGCCGGGAGCGAGCGCGGGGCCGCCGAGTTCGAGCCGATCTCCTGGGACGAGGCGTTCGCGCTGATGACCGAGCGGCTGGCCGCGATCCGCGCCAGCGACCCCAAGCGCTTCGCCCTGTTCACCGGGCGCGACCAGATGCAGGCGCTGACCGGCCTGTTCGCCAAGCAGTTCGGCACGCCGAACTACGCCGCCCACGGCGGCTTCTGCTCAGTCAACATGGCCGCCGGCATGATCTACACCATCGGCGGCTCGTTCTGGGAGTTCGGCGGGCCCGACCTCGACCGGGCCAAGCTGTTCGTCATGCTCGGCACCGCCGAGGACCACCACTCCAATCCGCTGAAGATCGCCATCGCCAAGTTCAAGCGCAGCGGCGGCCGCTTCATCTCGATCAACCCGGTACGCACCGGCTACTCGGCCATCGCCGACGAGTGGGTGCCGATCAAGCCGGGCACCGACGGCGCGCTGCTGCTGGCGCTGATCCACGAGCTGATCCGCCTCGGGCTCTACGACCGCGAGTTCCTGATCGACTACACCAACGCCCCCGAACTGGTGAACCAGGATCAGGCGAGCAGCGAGGCGGGCATGTTCCTGCGCGCCGAGGTGCGCGCCGAGGAGGGCTGCTTCGAGCCGCAGAACAAGCTCTGGTGGGACCGCCACGAACAGAAGGCGGTGCTCAACCGCGCCGCCGGCGCCGATCCGCGCCTGATGGGCGCGTTCACCCTGGCCGACGGCACCCCGGTCAAGCCCGCCTTCCAGCTGCTCAAGGAGCGGGTCGCCGACTACACCCCCGACTGGGCCGCGGCGATCACCGGCATCCCCGCCGCCACCATCCGCCGCCTGGCCCACGAAATCGGCATCACCGCGCGCGACCAGAAGATCGAGCTGCCGATCGCCTGGACCGACACCTGGGGCCGCGACCACGAGAGCGTGACCGGCAACCCGGTCGCGTTCCACGCCATGCGCGGCCTGGCGGCCCACTCCAACGGCTTCCAGTCGGTCCGGGCGCTGGCCATCCTGATGACCATCCTCGGCACCATCGACCGCCCCGGCGGCTTCCGCCACAAGGCGCCGTTCCCGCGCCCGATCCCGCCCTGCGCCAAGACCCCGACCGTGCCCCAGGCGGTGCGGCCGAACACCCCGCTCGACGGCATGGCCCTGGGCTGGCCGGCCGACCCGGACGACCTGTTCATCGACGAGGAGACCGCCGCGCCGGTGCGCATCGACAAGGCCTTCTCCTGGGAGTACCCGCTGGCGGTGCACGGCATGATGCACAACGTCATCACCAACGCCTGGCGTGGCGACCCCTACCCGATCGACACGCTGATGATCTTCATGGCCAACATGGCCTGGAACTCCACCATGAACACGGTGGCGGTGCGCGACATGCTCAACGACAGGGACGAGCACGGCGAGTACAAGATCCCGTTCCTGATCGTCTGCGACGCCTTCCAGTCGGAGATGACCGCCTTCGCCGACCTGGTGCTGCCCGACACCACCTACCTCGAGCGTCACGACGTCATGTCGATGCTCGACCGGCCGATCTCCGAGTTCGACGGCCCGGCCGATGCGGTGCGCGTGCCGGTGGTGCCGCCGACCGGCGAGTGCCGGCCGTTCCAGGAGGTGCTGATCGAACTCGCCTCGCGGCTCGGGCTGCCGGCGTTCGTCAACCGCGACGGCGAGCGCAAGTTCCGCGACTACCCCGACTTCGTCATCAACTACGAGACCGAGCCCGGCTCCGGCATCGGCTTCCTCTCCGGCTGGCGCGGCCAGGGCGGCGAGAAGTTCATGCAGGGCGAGCCGAACCCCAACCAGTGGGAGATGTACGCCAACAACAACTGCGTCTTCCACTACCGGATGCCGGCCTCCTACCAGTACATGCGCAACTGGAACCAGGGCTACCTCGAGTGGGCGCAGCGCCACCGGCTGATCCGCTACGCCGAGCCGATCAACATCCACCTCTACTCCGAGGTGCTGCAGAAGTTCCGCCTCGCCGCCCAGGGCAAGACCCTCGGCCGCCAGCCGCCGGAGCGGCTGCGCCAGCGCATCGCGACCTACTTCGACCCGCTGCCGTTCTACTACGAGCCGCTGGAGGCGCAGCTGACCGACCGCCACAAGTACCCGCTCAACGCCGTGACCCAGCGGCCGATGGCGATGTACCACTCCTGGGACTCGCAGAACGCCTGGCTGCGGCAGATCCACGCCCACAACCACCTCTACCTCCACCCCAGCCTGGGCGCGGCCCACGGCTTCGCCGACGGCGACTGGGTCTGGGTCGAGTCGATGCACGGCCGGGTGCGCTGCATCTGCCGCTTCACCGAGGCGGTGGAGCCGGGCACGGTCTGGACCTGGAACGCCATCGGCAAGGCCAGCGGCGCCTGGAACCTGGCCCCGACCGCCAACGAGGCGAAAAAGGGCTTCCTGCTCAACCACCTGATCGCCGAGGAGCTGCCGGCCACCGCGGCCGGCGAGCACCTGTCGAACTCCGACCCGGTGACCGGCCAGGCGGGCTGGTACGACGTCCGCGTGCGCGTCTACCCGGCCGCCGCCGACGAGCCGAAGGAAGTGGCGCCGCAGTTCGCGACCATGCGCCCGCTGCCGGGAACCGCCCCCCACGCCGGTCGCTGGCTCGACTTCCGCGCCGGCTACGGCCGCTTCCGCAAGCGGTTCACCAAGCCGGAGGAGACGGAGGCATGACCCAGCTCGCGCTGATCATCGACCTCAACGTCTGCGTCGGCTGCAGCGCCTGCGTGACCAGCTGCAAGGAGTGGAACGCCTCCGGCGCCGCCGGCCCGATGACCGACCGCGACCCCTACGGCGAGGACCCGACCGGCACCTTCTTCAACCGCGTCCAGACCTTCGAGGTCGGCACCTACCCGCACACCGAGACGGTGCACTTCCCCAAGTCGTGCCTGCACTGCGAGGAGCCGCCGTGCGTGCCGGTCTGCCCGACCGGGGCCAGCTACAAGCGGCCCGAGGACGGCATCGTCCTGGTCGACTACGACAAGTGCATCGGCTGCAAGTACTGCGCCTGGGCCTGCCCCTACGGCGCCCGCGAGATCGACCAGCAGCAGAAGGTGATGAAGAAATGCACCCTGTGCGTCGACCGCATCTACGACCAGCGCCTGCCGGAACGGGAGCGCAAGCCGGCCTGCGTGCTCGCCTGCCCGACCAGCGCCCGGCTGTTCGGCGACGTCCACGACCCCGACTCGGAGGTGTCGCGGCTGATCCGCGAGGAGGGCGGCTACACCCTGATGCCCGAATGGGGCACCCAGCCGGCCAACCACTACCTGCCGCGGCGCAAGACCCACCTGCCGATCCACGCCGACGAACTGCTGCGGGCCGACAACCCGCTGAAAAAAGAAGGGCCGCGACGCAAGCCGGCGCTGGACGAACCGTCGCTCGACGACGTCACCAGCTGGTAGCGGCCGGCCGTCCCGGCACCACCGAACCCGACCCCGCAGGAGCCCAAGCGATGCATCCGGCCCTCTCCGTCATCCTCCTGACCACCCTGATCGGCGCCGGCCAGGGGCTGTTCCTGGCGCTCTACGCCAGCCTGGTCGGCCACCGCCTCGGGTTCCTCGCCAGCGCCGCCCCGATGCCGTTCCACCTCGGGTCCAGCGCCCTCGCCCTGGTCCTGCTGCTGGCCGGCCTGGCCGCCTCGTTCTTCCACCTCGGCCACCCGGAACGGGCCTGGCGCACGGCCACCTGCTGGCGCACCTCGTGGCTGTCGCGCGAGGTGATCGCCCTGCCGCTGGCGCTGCTCGGCATCCTGGCCTACGGCGTGGCCAGCTACCTGGTGGCCGCGAACGGTGGCGGCGTCGCCAACGGCACCCTGCTGCTCGGGCTCGGCACCGTCGGCGCCCTGCTCTGCCTGGCGCTGTTCGTCTGCACCGGCATGATCTACGCCTGCATGCGCTTCCTGCAGGAGTGGGCGACGCCGCTGACGGTGCTCAACTTCACCCTGCTCGGCAGCGCCTCCGGCTTCACCCTGGCCGCCGCCCTGGCCAGCGTCATGGCCCCCGAACAGCGGCTCTTTTTCACCCTCTACGCCCTGCTGCTGACCGTGCTGGCGTGGCTCGGCCGCGCCGCCAGCCTGTGGCGCAACGCCCGCCTGCGGCGCAAGTCGACCCTGCAGACGGCGATCGGCGTGCGCCATACCCGCATCCGCCAGCTGGCCCAGGGCGCCATGGGCGGCTCGTTCAACACCCGCGAGTTCTTCCACGGGCGCAGCCGGCGCCTGCTGGTCACGGTCAAGTGGCTGTTCCTGGCCCTGGTGTTCGCGCTGCCGGTGCTGCTGCTCGGCGTCGCCCTGGCCAGCGCCAGCGCGCTGCCGCTGCAGCTCGCCGCGGCCCTGCAGCTGCTCGGGCTGATCGCCGAGCGCTGGTACTTCTTCGCCGACGCCCAGCATGCGCAGAACCTCTACTACCAGGCGGCCTGAGGACCCGGGAAGCGGTCCGCTACGCGGGCCGAGCGCCGCGCTGGGCGCTGCCTGCTCCTCGCCTGGCGGCCGGATCTCACTGCCACCCCATCAACAAACAGCGTCAAGAGTTGCGAGTTGCAGTCAGGCCATGATGCGGCAGCGGGCTGGGAAGATCGATGACATGAAAAAGTGAACCAGTGCGTCCCTTCTCCCCTCGGGGAGAAGGCCAGGATGAGGGGGCCATGAAAGCAGCGGGTTGGCTTGTTCGATCCCCTCACCCCAGCCCTCTCCCTGAGGGAGAGGGAGTTCATGGGGCAGCAGTGGCCTGATCCGCAGTGTCGCTACGCTCCTTCCGCCAGGCGCCCGGGCCGCGCGCGACGCTCTCTTCCCAGGCCCCGAGCCGGTGGGGAGGAACCGTGCGCGGGATCCGCGCGGCCGGCGGGCGACCCGTTCGCGCCCCGCCGGTGGCATCATGGCCGGCAGCGCCCCCGTGGCCGGCCGCGTGCCGGTTGCCCGACCGCGCCCACCGATCGCCAGGAGTCGACCGTGACCGAAATCACCCAGATCCGTCCCGACCGCATGGTCTCGGCCCGCGACCTGTTCGGCATCGACACCGACCTGACCGTCCCGGCGTTCAGCGAGCGCGACGACCACGTGCCCGAGATCGACGCCGCCTACCGCTTCAACTACGACGTCACCCTGGCGATCCTGGCCGGCTTCACCCGCGACCGGCGGGTGCTGGTCCAGGGCATGCACGGCACCGGCAAGTCGACCCACATCGAGCAGGTGGCGGCGCGGCTCAACTGGCCCTGCGTGCGCGTCAACCTCGACGGCCACATCAGCCGCCTCGACCTGGTCGGCAAGGACACCATCGTGCTGCAGGACGGCAAGCAGATCACCGCCTTCCAGGAGGGGATCGTGCCGTGGGCGCTGCGCCGGCCGGTGGCGCTGGTGTTCGACGAGTTCGACGCCGGTCGCCCGGACGTGATGTTCGTGATCCAGCGCATCCTCGAGCGCGACGGCAAGTTCACCCTGCTCGACCAGAACGAGGTGCTCACCCCGCACCCTTACTTCCGCCTGTTCGCGACCGCCAACACCGTCGGCCTCGGCAACCTCAACGGCCTCTACCACGGCACCCAGGTGCTCAACCAGGCGCAGGTCGACCGCTGGAACATCGTCACCACGCTCAACTACCTGCCGCGCGACGAGGAGGTCGCCATCGTCGTCGGCCGCGTCCCCCACTACGCCGACGCGCCGGGGCGCGCCCTGGTCGGGCGCATGGTGGCGCTGGCCGAACTGACCCGCAACGGCTTCGCCGCGGGCGACCTGTCGACCCTGATGTCGCCGCGCACGGTGATTTCCTGGGCCGAGAACTGCGAGATCTTCCGCGATCCGGCGCGCGCCTTCCGCCTGAGCTTCTACAACAAGTGCGACGAGGCCGAGCGGCCGCTGGTAGCCGAGTACTACCAGCGCTGCTTCGACGCCGAGCTGCCGCTGTGCAACCCGCCACCGGCGTGACCGCACCGGCTGACGCCGGCGCCGCCCCGGCCGCCGACCGGCCACGCTGGGAGCGGCGCCAGCAGCAGGCCGAGGCGCTGTGCGCAGCGACCATCCGCGCCCTGACCGGCCACCCGCGGCTGCGCTACCGCGGCCACCGGCTGGAGCTGGACGGGCGGCCGCTGCCGTTCCGGGCGCCCCACCAGCGGGTCGACGTCGACCGCGACGATCCGGTGGCGTTGCGCGGCGCCGCCGACGGCGCCGCGCTGCGCCTGCTGCACAGCGATCTGGCCCTGCACCGGGCGCTGCAGCCGGCCACCCCGGCCGCGCAGACGGTGTTCGAGGTGCTCGAGCAGCTGCGCGTCGAAGCGCTGGCCAGCGACCGCTTCCCGGGCATCCGGCGCAACCTGGCCCACCGCTTCCGCTGCTGGTGCACCCGCGTCCACGCCGGGCAGCTGACCGACAACCAGGTCGGGCTGCTGCTCTACACCGTCATCCAGGTCGCCTGGTCGCGGCTGAACGGCCAGCCCGCCGACGCGGCCAGCGAGGGGCTGATCGAGGCCCAGCGCGCCGAACTGGCGCCGGCGATCGGCCATTTCCTGGCCGGGCTGCGGCGCGAACGCCACGACCAGCGCGCCTATGCCGAACACGCCCTCGGCATCGCCCGGGTGGTGGCCGACATCGTCGCCGCCATCCGCCTCGCCCACGGCAGCGAGGCCGAGGCCGACGACGACCGGGGGGCGCTGCACGAGCTGCTGCTCGATCCGGAGGATGACGAGGCGACCGGGCTCGCCGCGCCCGGGACGCCGCCCGGGATCCGCACCGAGCGGCAGCTGCAGGAGCAGCTCGCCGCCTACCGCGTCTTCAGCACGACCCACGACCGCGAGCTGGCGGCGGCCGAGCTGGTGCGCGCCGCCGAGCTGCGCCAGCTGCGCGCGCAGCTCGACCGGCGCATCCGCGACCAGGGCGGCAACCTGCCGCGCCTGGCGCGCCGGCTGGCGCGCCTGCTGGCCACGCCGCAGCTCGGCGGCTGGGCGTTCGGCCTGGAGGAGGGCTATCTCGACGGCGGCCGGCTGCCGCGGCTGGTCACCTCGCCGGGGGAGCGGCGGATCTTCCGCCAGGAGCGGCTGCAGCCCCGGCCCGACTGCCAGGTCACCTTCCTGATCGACAACTCGGGCTCGATGAAGGCGCACAGCGCGGCGGTCGCGCTGCTGGTCGACCTCTTCTGCCGGGCGCTGGAACTGGCCGGGGCGCGCTGCGAAATCCTCGGCTTCACCACCAACGGCTGGAACGGGGGGCGCCCCCACGAGGAGTGGCTGCGGCGTGGCCGGCCGGCCCACCCCGGGCGCCTGAACGAGCTCTGCCACCTGGTCTACAAGGAGGCCGACCAGCCCTGGCGCCGGGCGCGCCCGGCCATCGCCGCCCTGCTCAAGCCGAGCCTGTACCGCGAGGGGGTCGACGGCGAAGCCCTGCTGTGGGCCGCGCGCCGGCTCAACCGCGGCGGCGCCCGGCGCCGCCTGCTGCTGGTGATCTCCGACGGCTGCCCGATGGACGGGGCCACCCAGCGCCACAACCCGCCCGCCTACCTCGACCACCACCTGCAGCAGGTGGCGACGCTGATCGAGACGCGCGGGGAGATCGAACTCTCCGCCCTGGGCGTCGGCCTCGACCTCAGCAACTACTACTGCAACAGCCTGGCGCTCGACCTCTCCCGCGCGCTGGACAACGCGCTGTTCGACGACGTGCTGCAACTGATCGGCCGCCGGCCGCGCGGCTGATAGCTCGAGAAGAAATCTACTGCGCGGCCCGATCGCTGCGTTGGGCGGTGCTCGCTCCTCGCCTATCCACTTGATATCTCTCGTCGCTGCGCTCCGTCCGCCTTGCGCTCGGACCGCTCGCTACGATTTCTTCTCGAGCTCTGAGCGGGGCCGTGGCGGCCGGTCACAGCGCCCGGACCACGCCGATCACCGCCAGCAGCACCAGCACCCACAGGACCACCCGGCGCAGGACGCGGTCGTCGAGGCGGTGGTAGAGCCGGGTGCCGAGCGCGATGCCCAGCGCCATCGGCAGCAGCGCCACGCCGAAGCTGGTGACGATCGCCCCGCTGTAGATGCCGCCGACGATGCCGCTGGCGACGAACATGATGCCGATGGTGAACAGGAACACCACCATGGTGGCGCGGATGCGGGCGACGCTGAGGTTGGCCGCGGCGAGGAAGATCGCCACCGGCATGCCGCCGATGGCGGCGACGCCGTTGAACAGGCCGGAGATCGCACCGACGCCGACCAGGACCGGCCGACTCAACGGGCCGTGGTAGACGTAGCCCGATGCCAGCAGCAGCGCCAGCACCAGGATCGACAGCGACAGCAGCAGGCGCAGCAGCGCCTCCGGCGCGATCGACAGGATGTAGACCCCCACCGGCGTGGTCACCAGCACGCCCAGCGCCATGGTCAGCAGCAGCTTCCAGGCCACCTCGTGCCAGACGCCGCGCAGCATGTGCAGGCTCGCCGCCAGTTCGAGCAGGACCAGCATCGGGATGATCAGGACCGGGTGGATGAACAGCGAGGCGCTGGCGACCACCAGGGCCGAGAAACCGAAGCCGACGCAGCCGCGCACCACGCCGGCGATGAAGATGCAGAGCCCGAGCAGGGCCGTCTCGACCGGCGCGGCGGTGATCAGTTCGAGATTGATGTCCATCGGGCGGCAGTATGGCGACCGTCAGCGCCGGCGCGCATCCTCCTTGATCAGGTCGGCCGCCTTCTCGGCGATCATGATGGTCGGCGCGTTGGTGTTGCCGGAGACGATCTCCGGCATGATCGAGGCGTCGACCACCCGCAGCCGCTCGACCCCGTGCACGCGCAGGCGGTCGTCGACCACGGCCATGGCGTCGTGGCCCATCTTGCAGCTGCTGGTCGGGTGGTAGATGGTCTGGCTGAAGCGCCGCGCCGCCTGCAGCAGTTCGGCGTCGTTCTGGTACTCGGTGCCGGGCACGAACTCGGACAGGATGTGCGGCGCCAGCGACGGCGCCGCGGCGATCCGGCGCGCCAGCCGGATGCCGGCGATCGCCACCGGGTGGTCGCGTTCGTCGGCCAGGTAGCCGGGGTGGATCGCCGGGTAGACCAGCGGGTCGGGCGAGCGGATCTCGATGTGGCCGCGACTGTGCGGCCGCAGCTGGCAGACCGAGGCGGTGAAGGCGGAGAACTTGTGTGGCCCGTCGCCGGGCTTGTCGGCGCTCAGCGGCTGCATGTGGAACTGGATGTCGGGCCGTTCCACGGCCGGGTCGGAGCGGGTGAAGATCGCCACCTGGCTGGCGGCCAGGGTCAGCGGCCCGGTGCGGAACAGCAGGTACTGCAGGCCGATCAGCAGCTTGTTGAGCGGGTTGTTGACCTCGTCGTTGAGCGTCCGCTCCCGGGTCTTGAACACCAGCCGGACCTGCAGGTGGTCCTGGAGGTTCCGGCCCACCCCCTCGAGCGGGTGGACCAGCGGGAGGCCGAGCCCGCTGAGCAGGGCGCCGGGGCCGACGCCCGACTGCTGCAGGATCTGCGGTGAACCGATGGCGCCGCTGGCGAGCAGCACCTCGGCGTTGACCCGGACCTGGAGCAGCCGGCCGTCCTGGCGGTACTCGACGCCGACCGCGCGGCGCCCCTCGAACAGGATCCGGGTGGTCTGCGCCCTGACCTCCACCTTCAGGTTGGGCCGCTTGCGCACCGGCCGCAGGAAGCCCTTGGCGGTGCTCCAGCGAAAGCCCTTGTGGGCGGTCTGCTGGAAGTAGCCCACCCCCTCCTGCACGGCGCCGTTGTAGTCGGTGTTGTAGGGGATGCCGAGATCCTGGGCGGCGCGGATGAAATGGTCGGCGATCGGTCGCCGCAGCCGCAGGTCGGCCACCTTCAGCGGGCCGCCGACGCCGTGGTACTCGCTCGGCCCGTGCTCCTGGTCCTCGGACTTGATGAAGTACGGCAACACGTCCCGGTACGCCCAGCCGCGGTTGCCGAGTTCGGCCCAGCGGTCGTAGTCGGCATGCTGGCCGCGCACGTAGAGCAGGCCGTTCAGGGAGCTGGAGCCGCCGAGCACCTTGCCGCGCGGCCACTGCAGCTGGCGCCCGTCGATGCCCGGGTCCGGCTCGGTGACGTAACACCAGTCGGTCCGCGGGTTGTGCATGGTCTTGAAGTAGCCGACCGGGATGTGGATCCACGGATGGTTGTCGCGCCCACCCGCCTCCAGCAGCAGCACCCGGCAGGCGGGATCCTCGCTCAGCCGGTGGGCGAGCACGCAGCCCGCCGATCCGGCGCCGACGATCACGTAATCGAAATTTCCGTCACCACTCGTCATTGATCCGTGCCTCTGTATTGCGCCGACACCCGGGCCGCGCGGGCGGCGCACGCCCCGGGGTCAGGGTCCAGGTAACCCGCCGCATGGCGGTTACGCCGTCGGAGCACCGGTCCGATTGCCGTTACGTTAAAATAGCATTAATGAGACTATCAGGATCATATTTAGCCGTCTATGGTTGACTTGGCAATTTTTTGTCATTATCGTCGATCCTGCTGGGTCCACTAATTATGTTGCGACGCAGCATCTCCGAGCCTGGCCATGGACGGCGCACGACGCTCAATCCAGAGAGATCGGCAGGGAAAAAGATGGGTTCAGCGGTGATCGCCCAGCAGCCCCGGCAGGCAGACCAGCGGTCACCTGCCCGGGGCACGGCAAGCGCCTTCGCCACACCACCAAACCAGGAGACACCGACCATGTCCGACGACCAAAAGAGGCTTTCCCGGAGGGATTTCATGCAGCTGTCGGCGCGCTACGGCGTGACCTCGACCCTGCTCGCGGCCGGCGCCCTCGGCGCCGGTGCGGCGCTGCCGCAACTGGCGCGCGCCGCGGAGGAGACCCAGAACAAACGGTACGCGACCACGCCGAAGTTCCAGCTCAAGTTCGGCGCCTCCGGGTTCAACGAAAAGAACCTGGACATCCAGAAGTCGGGCCAGCTGTTCTTCGCCCGCGACCTCGAGGCGCGCAGCAACGGCGCCATCCGGGTGGAGTTCATCGGCAGCAACCAGATCTGCGGCCAGACCAACTGCGTCAGCAAGACCCAGCAGGGGATCGTCGACATCTTTTCCGCCTCGACCCAGAACTCGGCCGGCGGGGCGCCCTACCTCAACGTGCTCGACTACGCCTACATGTTCCCGTCGCGCGCCGCCCAGTACCACTTCTTCTACAGCCCCAAGAGCGAGACCCTGCTGCGCGAGCCGCTGCGCAAGCGGCACAAGCTGCAGTTCCTGTTCACCCACTGCGAACTGCGCGGCATCCAGCTCGGCCTGAAGTGGAAGGACAAGCCGACGGTCACCTCGGTCGAGCAGCTCGCCGGCACCAAGAACCGCGTCACCGGCACCCAGCTGGGACGCATCGCCATGGAGCTGATGAACCTGAACCCGGTGCCGATCGCCTGGGAGGAGACCCTCGACGGCCTCAAGCAGGGGCTGATCGACGGCGCCGAGACCTGGATGGGTGCGGTCGCCTACGCCGGCATGGCCTCGGTGGTGTCGCAGTGCGTCGACCTGAAGTTCTTCTGCGGCACCGAGCACACGGCCATGAGCCTGCCGGTGTTCGACAAGCTCGGCGCCGAGCTGCAGGACGACGTCATGGAGTCGGCCTACCTCGCCCAGGTCTACACCCAGGGCATGAACGAGGCCGGCCTGTACGACATCGTCGGCGCCACCTCGCCGTCGAAGCCGGGCACCATCTTTGCCGAGAACAACGTCCGCGTCGCCACCCTCTCGGCGGCCGAGCTGCGCAAGGCCGAGGAGATGTGCTCGCCGGAGTTCAACCCCAAGCCCTGGGAGGAGTGGCGCGAGCGCCTGAACAAGTGGTCGGGCGGTCACGACACCTACCAGGCGATCTACGACGTCGCCCGCGAGATCCCCGCCGACATGGCCGCGGTCAACGTGCCGCCCCAGCGCTGGTGGCAGGCCTGAGCTAGTAACCCGGGTGGGCAGCGGTGCCGCCGCGACGGCGGCGCCGCGGCCCGCCCGTCCAGGAGCGACCGTCGTGAACTACCTGAAAGCCGTGTTCGGCTGGCTCGATCGCAACACCGAAAAGGTGGTCATCCTGATCACCTACACCTCCATGGCCGGCATCATCTTCGTCGAGGTGGTGCGGCGCTTCCTGTTCAACCAGCAGGCCCCGTGGAGCACCACCATCCCGGTGCTGCTGTTCCTCTGGGTCACCTGGTTCGGCGCCTCCTACAACGTCCGCCGCCGCACCCACCTGGCGCTGACCGAGGTGCGCAGCCGGATGCCGTACCCGGCCCAGTTCTGCTGTTTCATGCTCGACGGGGTGCTGTGGATCGTCTTCGCCGCCATCGTCATCTACTTCACCTGGCAGCAGACCTGGCTGGCCTATGACAACTTCGCCATCGTCGGCGGCACCGACCACGTCATGATGTGGTGGTTCTACACCGCCACGCCGCTGGCCTGGAGCCTGATCGTCATCCGCGTCATCCAGAACATGGTCCTCGATGTCCGCGCCTTCCGCGCCCGCAGGCCCTTCGTCCTGCAGGCCTCACTCCTGGATTAGCAGGTTCGCCATGGATAACGCTTCCCTGATCACGTTGATCTCCCTCGGGGTGACCGCGCTGTTCATCCTCGGCGTACCGATCTTCCTGGTGATCGGCTTCTGGGTGGTCGGCTGCAGCCTGGTGATCGACTTCACCCTGGCCAACATCGGCGTGACCCTGTTCGAGGGGCTGAGCTTTTTCGGCCTGCTGGCGCTGCCGCTGTTCATCATGACCGGCGACCTGATCAATGCCGCCGGCATCGCCAAGCGCATGTCCGATTTCGCCTACTCGCTGCTCGGCTGGATGCGCGGCGGCCTGGGCATGGCCACCATCGGCGCCAGCGGCATGTTCGCCGCCATCTCCGGCTCCAACGCCGGCACCACGGCGACCATCGGTTCGATCATGCAGCCGGAAATGGCCAGGAACGGCTACGACCCGCGCTTCGCCGCCGCCACCGCGGCGGCCGGCGGCACGGTCGGCATCATCATCCCGCCGAGCATCATCTTCATCGTCTACGGCTTCCTGCTCGACCTGCCGATCAGCGACCTGTTCATCGGCGGCATGTTGCCCGGCATCCTGATGGTGTTCGCGATGATGGGCGCCTGCTACGTGGTCAGCAAGCGCAACGGCTGGGGTCACCTGATCGCCTTCGAGCCGAAAAAGATCGTCCGCGCCGCCGGCCGCGCCTACCTCGGCTTCATCGCCATCATCATCGTCATCTTCGGCATCTACTCCGGCACCTTCTCGCCCACCGAGGCGGCCGGGGTGACCGTCGGTTTCTGCCTGGTGGCCGGGGTCCTGGTCACGCGCCAGATCAAGCTCCGCAAGCTGCCGGAGATCTTCCTCAAATCGGGCCAGATCACCGGCATGCTGGCGCCGCTGATCGCGGTCTCGGTGGTGATGCAGCAGATCCTGTCGCTGCTCGGCGCCGGCGCGGTGATCGACGGCTGGCTCTCCGCCCTGGGCAACCCCTACTTCATCCTGTTCGCCTGCATGCTGCTGGTGCTGGCCGCCGGCACGGTCCTCGAGAGCCTGCCCAACACCATCATCCTGGCCCCGATCCTGGCCCCGATCGCCTACAGCGCCGGGATCGACCCGATCCACTTCGCGGTGATCTTCCTGGTCGGCGACGCCATCGGCTTCATCACCCCGCCCTACGGCCTCAACCTCTACGTCGCCAGCGGCATGACCGGCATCCCCTACTTCAGCATCGTGCGCCACGTGCTGCCCTACCTGGCGTCGCTGCTGGTCGCCTGGCTGATCATCGCCCTGTTCCCGCCGCTGTCGACCTTCTTGCTCCAGTTCGGCGGCGCCGGATGATGCATCCACAAAGACGGTCAGCGACCGTCTTTGTATAATCGCCCGCCTATGGCCAGCAGCAGACCGAAGCCACCGACCCCGACCATCCTGCGCGGCTTCAACGTGCTGGAGCAGGTGGTCCACGCCCAGCGCCCGATCTCGGCCGCCGAGTTGATCAACGAACTCGGCCTGCCCAAGCCGACCATGCACCGCATCCTGCAGCAGCTCGAGGAGGAGGGCCTGCTGCAGCGGGAACCGGCCCAGCGGCGCTACCTGCCGGGGCCGCGGGCCGAGAAGTTCATCTTCGCCCTGGCCGCGCACAAGGTCCTCGGCGCCCCGCGCCACGCCATCCTGCAGGCGCTGTCCGACGAGGTCGGCGAGACCTGCAACTGCGCCATGCTCGACGGCAACCACACCATCTACTTCGACCGGGTCGAGGCCAACTGGCCCTACCGCATCCAGCTGCAGGTCGGCTCCCACCTGCCGCTGCACTGCACCGCCAGCGGCAAGCTGTTCCTGGCGCACATGACCGCGCGCCAGCGCAAGCGGCTGATCACCGCCGCGCCGCTGAAGCGCTACACCGACCGCACCCTCACCGATCCGACCCAGCTGCTGGACGAGATCAGGCAGGTCGAGGCCAACGACGTCGGCATCGACAACGAGGAGTTCATGAACGGCATGGTCGCCGTTGCGGTGCCGGTGTTCGACCCGGCCGACAAGCTCTGCTTCACCATCGCCGTGCACGCCCCGACGGTGCGCAAGCCGCTGGCGGAGCTGCGCCTCTACCTGCCGTCGCTGCGCCGCGCGGCCGCCGCCATGGCCGCCACCTACTGCAGCGCCGCCGAAGAGCCCGACCGAGAGCTTGAGAAGAAATCGTAGCGAGCGGTCCGCGCAGTAGATTTCTTCTCCAGCTCTGAACCGCGGCGCGCCGCGCCGCCGTCAACCTGCCAGCAACAGGGTCAGCGCCGTCGTGGTGACGATGTCGTCGACGCTGGCGCCGCGCGACAGGTCGCTGACCGGCCGGGCGAAGCCCTGCAGGAACGGGCCGATGGCGCGCCCGCCGGCCAGGTGCTGGACCAGCTTGTAGGCGATGTTGCCGGCGTTCAGGTCCGGGAACACCAGCACGTTCGCCTGCCCCGCCACCGGGCTCGGCTGGCGGCACTTGGCCTGCGCGATGGCCGGTACCAGCGCGGCATCGGCCTGGATCTCGCCGTCGATGGCCAGGTCCGGGGCACGCGCGCGGACCAGTGCCAGCGCCTCGGCCATGCGCGCCGCCGCCGGGTGGCGGGTGCTGCCGTGGGTGGAGAACGACAGCAGCGCGACCCGTGGCGGCTGCCCGAGCAGCCGCGCCGCGCTGGCCGCCGAGGCGATGGCGATGTCGGCCAGCAGCGCGGGGCCGGGATCGACGTTGACGGCGCAGTCGGCGAACACCAGCAGCCGCTCGCCGCCGCCCGCCGGCGCCGGCAGGGCCATCAGGAAGAAGCTCGACGGGGTGGCGATGCCGGCGGCCAGGCCGATGCCCAGCAGCCCGGCCTCGATCACCCGCGGCGTCGGCTGCACGGCGCCGGCGACCATGGCGTCGGCGGCGCCGGCGCGGACCATCAGCGCGGCATGGATCAGCGGCTTGCCGGCCAGGCGCAGCGCGACCGCGGCGCCGGTCCGCGGCCGCCCGGCGCGGTACAGTTCGGCGTACTCCGGCAACCGTGCGCTGGTTGCCGGGTCGACCAAGGCGATGCCGTCCAGCGTCACCCCGGCGCGGGCGGCGGCCGCGGCCAGCGCCGCCGGCGCGCCCAGCAGGACCGGCCGCGCCAGCTCCTGGTCCAGCAGCCGCCGCGCCGCCTGCTGGATGCGCGGCTCCGCGCCCTCGGCGAAGACCACCACGCGGCCGCTGCCGCGCACCCGTTCGACCAGCGCGGCGACGGCGTCAGTCACCACGGCGATCCCGGCTCATACCCGGCACGACGGCGCCATTAGCGCTCCTCGATCGGCACGTAGGGCCGCGGGTCGGGACCGGTGTACTCGGTCAGCGGCCGGATCAGGATGTTGTTCTCCATCTGCTCGAGCACCTGCACCGTCCAGCCGGGCACCCGGCCCATGGCAAAGATCGGCACGAACAGGTCCTCCGGAATGCCGTGCAGGTAGTAGACCACCCCGGAGTAGAAATCGACGTTGACGTTGACGCCGTGGCGGCTGTACGGGCGCATCGCCTCGACCAGCGCCTGCAGGATCTCGTACCAGTGCGGCTGCCCCATTTCGCGCGACAGCCGCTCGACGCCGTCGCGCATGTGCCGCGCGCGCGGGTCCTCGGCCCGGTAGACCCGGTGGCCGAAGCCCATCACCGGCTCGCGGTTGGCGCGCTTGCGCTTGACGTAGTCGGCGGCGTTCGCCGGATCGCCCACCTCCTGCGCCATCAGCATGACGTTCTCCGCCGCCCCGCCGTGGGCCGGACCCGACAGCGCGGCCACCCCGGCGGTCACCGCGGCGTGCAGGTTGGCCTCGGTGCCGGCGACCACGCGCGCGGTGAAGGAGGAGGCGTTGGCGCCGTGCTCGGCGTGCAGCACCATGTCGGTGTCCATCAGCCGCGCGGCCGCGGCGCTCGGCGCCTCGCCCTTGAGCATGTAGAGGAAGTTGGCCGCGTGGCCGAGGGTCGGGCTGGCCGGCACCGGCTCCAGACCGCTGCGCAGCCGGTGGTGGGCGGTGATGATCAGCGGCACCTGCGCGGTCAGGCGGATGCCCTTGCGCAGCGTCGCCGCCGCCGAGTTGTCGGCCACCTCCGGGTCGAACGCGGCCAGCGCCGAGACCGCGGTGCGCAGCACGTCCATCGGGTGGGCGTCAGCGACCAGCCGCAGGATGTCGTGGATCGCGTCGGGCAACTCGCGGGCGGCCTTGAGCTCGGCATCGAAGGCGTCCAGCCGGGCGCGGTCGGGCAGCTCGCCGTCGAGCAGCAGGCACATGGTCTCCTCGAAGGTCGAGTGCTCGGCCAGGTCGTGGATCGAGTAGCCGCGGTAGTGGAGTTCGCCTTTGCGCCCGTCGATGCGCGTCACCCGCGAGCGGTCGAAATAGACCCCCTTGAGGCCGCGCCGGATGTCGATCTTTTCCTGGTCGCTCATAGCGTCTCTCCTGCGGTGCCGCCACGGCGGGTGGGCCGGCGGCGGGTTGGGTCCGCGCTCAGCCGCCGGCGTCCCGCCGCAGCATGTCGCGGATGCCGCGCAGCGCCTGGCGCGAACGGTGCTCGTTCTCGATCAGGCCGATGCGCACGTAGTCGTCGCCGTGCTGGCCGAAGCCGATCCCGGGGGCGACGGCGACCTTGGCCTCGGCGAGCAGTTTCTTGGAAAACTCCAGCGAGCCGAGGTGGCGGTACGCCTCCGGGATGCGCGCCCAGACATAGAGCGTCGCCTGCGGCACGTCGACCTCCCAGCCCATGCCGTTGAGGCCGTTGCACATCAAGTCGCGGCGTGACTGGTAGGTTGCGCAGATCTCGGCGACGCACTCCTGCGGCCCCTCCAGGGCGGCAATCGCCGCCACCTGGACCGGGGTGAAGATGCCGTAGTCATTGTACGACTTCAGCCGCGCCAGGGCGGCGATCAGGGTCGGGTTGCCGCACATGAAGCCGACCCGCCAGCCGGCCATGTTGTAGCTCTTGGACAGCGAGAAGGCCTCGACCGCCACCTCCTTCGCGCCCGGCACCTGCAGGATCGACGGCGCCCGATAGCCGTCGAACACGATGTCGGCATAGGCCAGGTCCTGGATCACCCAGACCTGGTGCTCGCGGGCGAAGGCGACCACCTTCTCGAAAAAGTCGAGTTCGACGCACTGGGTGGTCGGGTTGGCCGGGAAGCCGAGCACCAGCATCTTCGGCTTGGGCCAGCAGTCGCGGAAGCTGCGCTCGAGCTCGGCGAAGAAGTCGCCGCCCGGCACCAGCGGCACGTGGCGGATGTCGGCCCCGGCGATGACGAAGCCGTAGGTGTGGATCGGGTAGGTCGGGTTGGGCACCAGCACCACGTCGCCGGTCTCGACGGTCGCCAGCGCCAGGTGCGCCAGCCCCTCCTTGGAGCCGATGGTGACGATCGCCTCGGACTCGGGATCGAGATCGACGCCGTAGCGCCTGCGGTACCAGTCGCAGATCGCCTTGCGCAGCCGCGGGATGCCGCGCGACACCGAGTAGCGGTGGGTGTTGTCGCGCTGCGCCGCGGCGACGAACTTGGCGACGATGTGCGGCGGCGTCGGCCGGTCGGGGTTGCCCATGCCGAAATCGACGATGTCCTCGCCGCGCGCGCGCGCCCGGGCCTTGAGCTCGTTGACCGCGTTGAAGACGTAGGGCGGTAACCGCTCGATTCGCTGGAAGTTGTCGCGCATGCCGTGATGTCCTGATCGATGCGTCGCCGCCAGCGCGCGCGCCGGCCGGAACGGAACCCGAAGCGACACCGCCACCATGCGCGCATGGCGCCGGCGCCGCCACCATGCCGGGCGCCGCCCGGGCCTGAGCGCGCCATTTTCCCAGAAACCGGGGACGCCGTCAGCGCGGCGACCGCTGGATCAGCCCGCGGCGTCAGCCGCCGCCGGTGAGCGCCTGCGCCTGGACCACGGTCACGGCGATGACGTTGACGATGTCGTTGGCCGCGCACCCGCGCGAGAGGTCGTTGGCCGGCCGCTTCAGCCCCTGCAGCAGCGGCCCGATGGCCAGCGCCCCACCGACCCGCTCGGCCAGCTTGTAGCCGATGTTGCCGGCGTCCAGGTTGGGGAAGATCAGGACGTTGGCGTTGCCCTTGACCTGCGAGTCGCCCACCTTCTGGTTGGCGATCTCGGCGACGATGGCGGCGTCGAGCTGGACGTCGCCGTCGATCACCAGGTCGGGACGCAGCGCGCGCACCCGGTTGGCGGCGTTGGCCACCTTGTCGACCGCGGCGTGGCGGGCGCTGCCGCTGGTCGAGAACGACAGCATGGCCACCCGCGGCGCCTCCATCAGCAGGCTGGCCGCGCTGTCGGCCGCGGCCAGCGCGATCTGCGCCAGTTGCCGTTCGTCGGGATCGACCACCAGGCCGCAGTCGGCAAAGATCACGCCGCCCTTGAGGGTGTGGAACGGCTGGCACAGCATCATCAGGAAGAAGCTGGAGACGAGGTCGAACGACGGCTGCATGCCGATGATCTGGATGGCGTTGCGCACCACCTCGGCGGTGGTGTGGAGCGCGCCGGCCACCACGCCGTCGGCGTCGCCGAGCCGCACCATCAGGTTGGCGTGCGGCAGCGGCTGGCGCGCCAGCTCCCGCGCGTCGGCCAGGGTCAGCCCCTTGTGCCGGCGCAGCTCGAACAGCGCACCGGCGTACTCCTCGCTCGCCGCCAGGGCGTGCGGGTAGCGGATCTCGACCCCGGTCAGGTCGTGCCCCAGCTCCCGCGCCAGCGCCGCGATGTCGACTTCCGGGCCGCCGAGCAGGGTGATCCGGGCCAGCCCCTGGGCGCTGGCGCGCGCCGCCGCCTCGATCACGCGCGGATCCCCGCCCTCGGCGAGGACGATGCGCCGCGGGTCGGCCGCGGCCTTGGCGAGGATGTTGTTGAGTGCCTTCACGCTGTGCTTTCCCTCGGCCTCAGTTGGCCTTCAGTTCGGTCACCATGCGGTCGCCGACCTCCCTGGCGCCGCCGAACGGCGATGGCTGCGGCCGGGGTCATCGCCGCCACCCCGCTGGGCCCACCGGCCCGGCGGGACCTGGCGCGTGCCGGCTGCGGCCGGTCGGGCCGTGGTCGAGGACGGGTTCCGGGGCTCCGCCCCCGGTGCCGCGGGCGCGGCACGCCCGGCGGCGGTCGGGTGCCCGGTTACTTGGTCACCAGGACCGGGGCGTGGGCGGCGATGGTCACCTTGTGCGCCACGCTGCCGACGATGATCTGGCGCAGGCCGCTCATGCCGCGGGTGCCGAGGACCAGCAGGTCCGCCTGCTCGCGGGCGGCGGTGTCGATGATCGAGGTCGCCGGCTCGCCCTCCACGAACAGCGACTCCACCCGCTCGAGGCCGGCGGCAGCGGCCCGCGCCGACGCCTTGGCGATGATCTCCTCGGCGATCTCGCGGCCGATCTTGCGGTAGGCCTCCTTGGCGGCGTCCGCGACCCGGCCGGAAAAGGTGCTGTTGCGCACCTGCAGGTTGACCTGGATGGCGTGGAACAGCAGCAGCGAGGCGTCGTACTTGCGGGCGATGTCGATCGCCATCTCCAGGGCGCGGTCCGCATGCTCGGAGCCGTCCAGCGCTACCAATATCTTGTTAAACATCACCCACCTCGTTGGCCACTTCGGATTCCGGGTTGCCCGGCGCTCCAACGCGGTTGCCAGCTGGCAGCCGCGCCGGGACGCATCAGACGTAGTCCTTGTACTTGTCGAGGTAACGGACCGGCTTGGACAGCGCGTCGCGCCGGAACGGGTCACCCAGTTCGCGCGTGCACATGATCTCCAGGACGGTCGTCTTGCCGTCGTTCATCTGCCGGTCGACCGCCTGCTGCAGCGCCGGCCCGACCTGCTCCAGCCGGTCCACCGTCACCCCCTCGGCGCCCATCGCCCGGCCGATGCCGGCAAAGCTCTGGTTGTCGAGTTCGCCGGCGACGAAGCGGCGGCCGTAGAAGTCGACCTGGTTCTTCTTTTCCGCGCCCCACTGGCGGTTGTGGAACACCACCGCGGTCACCGGGATGTTGTGGCGCACGCAGGTCATGGTCTCCATCAGGCTCATGCCCCAGGCGCCGTCACCGGCGTAGGAGATGGCCGGGCGGTCCGGCGCCGCCACCTTGGCCCCGATCATGGTCGGGAAGGCGTAGCCGCAGTTGCCCCAACTCATGGCGGCGAAGAAGCTGCGCGGGCGCTCGAAGCGCAGGTAGCTGTTGGCCACCGAGTTGATGTTGCCGATGTCGGTCGAGACCATGACGTCGGCCGGCATGGCCTTCTCCAGCTCGCGCAGCACCTCGCGCGGGTGCAGGTAGTCGCCGCCCGAGAACGGCTTCTCCTTGCCGTTCTCCTCGATCATGTCGAGGCTGAACGGGTCCTTTTCGTGGGTCCACTCGTCGAGCTCCTGCTCCCACGCCGCCTTTTCCGCCGCGACCTCGGCGGCGCGGGCGTCGCGCGTGGCGTCGCACGCCAGGGTGCGCCCGGTGAGGCGCGCGGTCAGCGCCTTGGCTGCCTCTTTGGCGTCGCCGCAGACCCCGACCGCGATCTTCTTGACCAGCCCCAGCATGCGGTGGTCGGCGTCGACCTGGATGATCTTGGCCTGCTGCGGCCAGTAATCCATGCCGTGCTGCGGCAGGGTACCGAACGGCCCCAGGCGCGAACCCAGCGCCAGCACCACGTCGGCCTTGGCCATCAGCTTCATCGCCGCCTTGGAGCCCTGGTAGCCGAGCGGGCCGCACCACAGCGGGTGGCTGGCCGGGAACGAGTCGTTGTGCAGGTAGGAGTTGACCACCGGCGCACCGAGCCGCTCGGCCAGCGCCTGGCACTCGGCCACGCCGTCGGCCATGACCACACCGCCGCCGGAGATGATCACCGGGAACTTGGCGTTGGCCAGCAGGTCGGCCGCCTCGGTCAGGCTCTGCTCGCCGCCCGGGCCGCGGTCGAGCCGCTGCGGCTGCGGGATCTCGACATCGATGTCGCCGTAGAAGTAGTCGCGCGGGATGTTGAGCTGGGTCGGGCCCATCTCCGCCAGCGCCCGGTCGAAGCAGCGGCCGGTGAACTCGGCCATGCGCGCCGGGTGGCAGACGTGACCCTGGTACTTGGTGAACTCCTGGAACATCGGCAGCTGGTTGGCCTCCTGGAAGCCGCCCAGTCCCTGGCCCATGGTCCCGGTCTCGGGGGTGACGACCACCACCGGGCTGTGCGCCCAGTAGGCGGCCGCGATGGCGGTCACGCAGTTGCTGATGCCGGGGCCGTTCTGGCCGATGACCACGCCGTGGCGGCCGCTGACCCGGGAGTAGCCGTCGGCCATGTGCGCGGCGCCCTGCTCGTGGACCACCGGGATCAGGCGGATGCCGGCCGGGGCAAAGATGTCCATGGCGTCCATGAACGCGCTGCCCATGATGCCGAACATGTCGGTCACGCCATTGGCCGCCATCGTCTCGACAAACGCTTCACTCGGGGTCATTCGGGGCATCGCCGTCTCCTCATTGCTGCCGTTCTGTCCAGGCCCGCCACCCGTTCATCGAGTAAGCAAGGCAAATAATGGAATATATAATCTCGGAATATCGCTATTTCCGAGCGTTATCGGAGTAAATCACGTATTTCGAGATATGTAAACTCATTAATTGGTCATAATCCCACATCCGGGCACCACGGCCGCCCCCTTGCCCGCTGTCACGCCCGGCGCCGGCCTCATCCGGTCAGCGCCGCCTTGGTCAGCATCTCGGCCAGCTTCAGCCGCTGGATCTTGCCCGACGGGCCCTTGGGCAGTTCGGCCAGGGCGAAGATCTCCTTCGGCGCCTTGAACGGACCGAGGCGCTCGCGGCAGAACGCCTGCAGCTCGTCGAGGTTGCAGGCGCTCTCCTGCTTGAGGGCGACGCAGGCCATCACCTCCTGGCCGTAGTGGCGGTCGTCGACGGCGAACGCCGCCGCTTCGAGCACCGCCGGGTGCTGGTAGAGGACCTCGTCGATCTCGCGCGGCGAGATGTTCTCCCCACCCTTGATGATCAGCTCCTTGAGCCGGCCGGTGATGAAGTAGAAGCCGTCGCCGTCGCGGCGCGCCAGGTCGCCGGTGCGCAGCCAGCCGTCGGCGGTCAGCGCGGCCGCGGTCGCCTCGGGGTTCTTGAAGTAGCCGCGGGTGACGTTGGGGCCGCGGATCATCAACTCGCCCGCCTCGCCGTCCGCCAGCTCGCGCCCCTCGGGATCGACGATCTTGGCCTCGTTGCCGTAGGCCTGGCCCGGCGAGCCGTAGCGCGGCGCCGCCGGCGGCATCGGGTTGGTGAGGATCTGCGCCGCGGTCTCGGTCATGCCCATGGTCTCGACCACCGGCACGCCGAAGCACGCCTCGAACTCGCGGTGCATCTCCGGCGCCAGCGGCGCCGACGCCGAGCGGCCGAAGCGCAGCTGGCGCAACGCCTCGCTGTCGCGCAGCTCGAAGCCGTTGCGCTCGGCGTGCTCGAGCAGGTAGGCGATGATGGTCGGCACGACGCTGAACCAGGTGCAGCGCCAGCGGGCGACCAGGTCCCAGAACTCGGTGACGCTGAAGCGGCGCGGCATGACGATGCTGCCGCCGCCGACCAGCGGCGCCATGATGCTGACCATCTCGGCGTTGATGTGGTAGAGCGGCAGCACGCAGAGGGTGCGGTCGGCGGCGGTCAGCTCGTGGGCCCCGGCGGTGTTGCGGCCGCCGGCGATGACGTTGCCGTGGGTCAGCGGCACCCCCTTGGGGCGGCCGGTGGTGCCGGAGGTGTAGATCAGCAGGGCGTCGTCGTCGACGCCGAGCGGCGGCAGCGGCCCTTCCGGTTGCGGCTGCGCCGCGGCCGGCCAGTCGGGACCGCCCTCCTCGTCGGTCGGGATGATCAGGCGGTCGGCCCCGAGCCGCCCCAGCACCGCGGCGTAGCGCCCGCGGTGGCGGGCGGAGACGAACAGCACGCGCACCTCGGAGTGGTCGATCACATAGGCCAGGTGGTCGGGCCCGGCCACGGCGTTGAGCGGCACGATCACCCGGCCGCTGTACATGACGCCGAGGAACAGCGCCGCGGTGGCGCTGCCGTTGTCGAGCAGGAAGGCGACCTTGTCGTTGGGCGCCAGCCCGAGCGCGGCGAGTTGGCGGCCGGTCTCCAGGCAGCGCTGCTGCAGTTGCCGGTAATCGATCTGCGCCCCGGATTCGGGCGCGATCAGGAAGGGGGCCTGCGGGGACGCCTGGGCGTGGCCGTCGATCAGGTCGCGTAAGGTATCCACGGAAGTTCCTCGTTCAGCACCGTCGGGGCGGCGGTTGGGTGCGGCTAGCGGTCATCCGGCGTGATGCCGTGCTTGTGCCAGAAGTCACCGAAGATCTCCTCCAGCGACGGCTCGTTGCGCGTGGTCGTGCGCACGATGCGCGTGATGTTGATGAAGTGGCGGAAATTCAGGTTGTCGGAAATGCTGTTGCCGCCCCAGGTGCCACAGCCCATCGACAGCGAGAACGGCATGGCGTTGTCGAAATTGCCGCCGGTGGCGAAGGTGTGGGCCTGGTTGACGATCACCCGGCAGACCGGCAGCTCCAGCCCGAGCCGCAGCACATGGGCGTCGTCACGGGTGTGGATGCTCACCGAGTGGCCCTTGCCCTTCCACTCGAGGATGTTGCAGACCACCGCCATGGCGGCGGCGAAATCGGCGGCGCGGTAGACCGCCAGCACCGGGCTCAGCTTTTCGTCGGAGTAGGGATGGTCCGGGCCGTAGCCGCTCTCCTCGACCATCAGGAAGCGCGCCGACGCCAGCTCCGGCCGGGTCAGGCCGGCGACGCGGGCGATCTCGCTTGCGGCCTTGGCGGTGACCGCCTGGCTGAGCCTGCCGGCGGGCCACATGACCTGCTGTAGGGTCGCCTTCTCGTCCGCCGCCAGCAGCCGGCCGCCGGCGCTCTCGAGGGCGGCGAGGGCCGCGTCGTAGACGTCGTCGAGGATGATGACGCTGTTCTCCGACGAGCAGCTGGTGGCGTTGTCGAAGCTCTTGGAGGCGGCGATCTTCTCCGCCGCGTCGGCCAGGTCAGCGCTGCTGTCGATGATGCTCGGCACGTTGCCGGCACCGACGCCGATGGCCGGCGTGCCGCTGCTGTAGGCGGCGCGGACGTTGTTCTGCGAGCCGGTCACGACCACCAGGTCGACCTGGCGCATCAGCTCGTAGGTGGTCTCCTTGCTGACCGGTTCCGGCAGCTTCTGCACCAGGTCGGCGGGGGCGCCGACGCGCTGCAGCGCCGCGCGCACCAGTTCCACCACCCGGCCGCACACCTGCTGCCCCTTGGGCGACGGCGCCAGGATGATGGCGTTGCCCCCCTTGAGGGCGTTGAGGGTCTTGTTGAACGGCGTCGCCACCGGGTTGGTCGACGGCACCACGGCGCCGACCACACCCATCGGGCGCGCGATCTCGACCAGGCCGCGGGCCGGGTCGTCGTGGATGATGCCGACGGTGCGCTGGCCGCGCAGGTCGCGCAGCAGGCCGAGGGTCTTGCGGTGGTTCTTGGTGATCTTGTCGGCGACATTGCCGAGGCCGGTGTCGGCGACCGCCTGTTCGGCCAGCGCCCGGTTGTGCGCCGGATCCATCAGCGCCCAGCCGACGGCGGTGACCACCTCGTCGACGCGCACCTGGCTGAAGGTCGCGTATTCGCGCTGCGCCGCGCGCGCCGCCGCCATCAGTTCGTGCACCAGCTGCGCTGCCGCCGAATCGTTCTGTTGTCGTGCTGAATTGCTCTGGCTCATGGTCGCTCTTTCCAGGGCCCGGAGGCCGGTTCGTTGCTCCCGCGGTCGCCGGACCGTCGGCACGCGCGTCCCTTGCGGGTGGTGCGCTGCCGGGCCGGCCGGGTGAACGGGCCGCCGCCGCGTGGCAGCGGCCCGTCGCGGACGGTGACGGTTACTTCTTGCGCAGGTCCGCCAGCAGCTCCGTCAGGTAGGCCTGACGCTTCTGCCACATCTCCTTGACCTGCTCCCGAGTCATGACGCGCATCGGCGAGCCGCCCTCGTGCATCTTCTTGACCGCCTTCTTGTGGTTGAACATCGGCGGCACCCGCTCGGCGAGGTAGGCGAGCACCGGCTCGGGGGTGCCCTTGGGCGCCATCAGGCCGCGGAAGTTGACGCTGCTGTCATCGACGTCGATGCCCTGTTCCTTGAACGTCGGCACCTGGGGGATGAAGTCCTTGTCCCGCTCCAGGTCGGCGATGGCGATGATCTTCAGCCGATCCTGGCTGCGGTAGGCGTCCGACAGGTTGTTGAAGCCGGCCATCACCTGCCCGCCCATGACGTACTGCAGCGCATCGACCCCGCCCTTGGTCGGGATGTACTTGAGCTCGATCCCGGCCGCCTTCTGCAGCTGCAGCATGGCGATGTGGTGGCCGACGTAGAGCCCGGCGCCGGAGACGGTCACCTTGCCGGGGTTCTTTTTCGCGTACTCGACCAGGTCGGTGGCGCTGTTGAACGGGCTCTCCTTGCCGACGATCAGCACCGCGGGATCGGCGCCCCAGTTGGCGATCGGCTCGAGGTTGTCGATGTTGTACTTGGTGTCGAAGACGATCGACTGGGCGATGAAGTGCGGGATGTTGTAGGCGGCCAGGTCGTAGCCGTCCCTGCCGGCCTTTTCGGCAAACCAGTTCCAGCCCACCTGGCCGCCGGCACCCGCCTTGTTGAGGATGACGATCGGCTGGCCGAGCAGCTTCTCGTCCGCCGCCATCATGGTGACCAGGCGGGCCTGGAAATCGGTCGCCCCGCCCGGGGAGTAGGAGACCATGGTACTGATCGGCTTCTCCGGGTAGGACTGGGCGAGGACACCTGCCGACAGCAGGGTCGCGCCCAGGGCCACGGCCGAGATCAGGCCGGTGCGCAGCATGGAAAATCGTTTCATCTTCAGTTTCTCCTTTGCGGTGTGTGGGATATCCCGTCCATTTGTCCCTGGCCTCCGTGCCAGGTTTGGCTCGACCGGACCACGAGCAACCCCCGTGGGCAGTGACCAGGCCAATGGTTCAAATCAGCCAACCTCGCGGCAGCTGCACCTGCAGCAGCTCGACGAAGATCAGGTAGAGCACGGTCATGAAGGCCAGCGCGATCGGCAGGCAGCGGCGGTAGTTCGCCCCCGGCCGCGGCGCGGCGTAGACCAGCCCGATGGAGACGAAGGCCAGCAGCCCCGAGACCAGGAAGCCGAGCTGCTCGGCGCTGGCCATGTAGAGCGCCAGGACCAGCAGCCCCGGCCACAACCGGCGCCAGGGGACGGTCTCGACCACGGCCGTGCGGTCGGCGTAGGGGGTCCAGGTCAGCGCCAGCAGCACCAGAGCGAACACGGCCATGGCGATCGCCGCCAGGCCCGGGAACTGGTAGGAGGCGGCAAAGTCGTGCCCCGACCCGGCCCAGTAGAGCAGGCCGGCCAGGAGCAAGCCGCCGACGCCGATGATGCGTTCGTTCCTCATGGCGACACCTCCCGGCGCGCGCGCATGGCGCGGACCTCGGAGACGATGCTGTAGAGGATCGACGCGACGCAGGCGGCGACGATCAGCAGGTTGATGCTGCCGGTGAAGAAGTAGTTGAACAGCCCCTCGCTGCTCTCGGCGATCATCTTGCCCTGCATGAAATTGGTCTCGGCGATCGGGCCGAGGATGATGCCGAGGACCAGCGGCGCCGGCGAGAAGCCGACCTTCATGCCGAAGTACATCGCCGTCCCCAGCGTCACCATCACCAGCACGTCGGAGTAGCTGTTCTGGACGCTGTAGGTGCCGAACACCGCCAGCACCGTCACCGCCGCCGCCATGAAGTTGTTGGGGATGCGGGTGACAAAGCGGCTGTAGCGGCTGATGGCGAGGCCGAAGACCGCCATCAGGATCTGGCCCACCAGCAGCGAATCGATGAACACCCAGGTGGTCGCGGCGTGGACGCTGAACAGGTCGGGGCCCGGGAACAGGCCGTGGATCAGCAGGCCGCCGAGCAGCACCGCCGCGGTCGGGCTGCCGGGGATGCCCAGCGTCAGCATCGGCACCAGCGACGGCCCGACCATGGCGTTGTTGGCCGACTCGGCACTGATCACGCCGGTCGGCTCGCCCTTGCCGAAGCGTTCCTTGTTCTTGGAGAACTTCTTGTTCTGATCGTAGGCGATCAGGCCGGCGATCTGGCCGCCGGCACCCGGGATCAGGCCGACGAAGACGCCCCAGAGGCTGCCGATGGAGAGCGCCTTGACCTGCCGCAGGTTGAACACCAGCGAGCGCCAGATGCTGTGGTTCTCCAGCTGGTACATGGTCGCCCGCTGGCTGCCTGCCGAGGTCTCGAGCATGCTCAGCACCTGCGGGATGGCGAACAGGCCGATCAGCGCCGCAATGATGTTGATGCCGCCGGCGAGGTGGTCGGTCACGACAAAGCGCTGCTCGCCGAACACCTCGTCGTAACCGATGGTCGACAGCCACAGGCCCAGGGCACCGGCGAACAGCCCCTTCCAGAGCGAATTGGAGCCGAGCGAGCCGATCACCGTGACCCCGAGGATGGCCACCCAGAACAGCTCCGACGGACCGAAGTTCAGGGCGAAATCGGCCAGCAGCGGGGTGAAGAAGATCAGCACGAAAATGCCGATCACCCCGCCGACCAGGGAGCTGATGAAACAGTAGTGCAGCGCCTCGGCGGCGCGCCCGTTCTGGGCCATCGGGTGGCCGTCGAGGATGGTGGCGATGTTGGCCGGCGCCCCGGGGATATTGACCAGGATGGCGCTGACCGCGCCACCGGCGACGGTCGAGGTGTAGACCGCGCCGAGCAGGATCAGCGAGGTCACCGGCTCCATGTGGAAGGTGAACGGGATCAGCAGGGCCACCGCCATGGTCGGGCTCAGCCCGGGGGTCGCCCCGAGCAGCAGTCCGCCTACCGTGCCCAGGACCAGGATGGCCAGGTTCCAGCCCGAGAACACCTCCGGGAGATACTGGATGAACTCCACAGACCCATCTCCTAACGTCTGGCGTGATCCGGGTTGTAGAGTCGGATCACTGGTGGTAATCGTTCGTTGCAGTGTTTATAGTTGTAGTGCACATCATGTATATCATGTATATGAGTTGGATGGGAAGGGCCCCGGGTCGCAGTGTTCATGACAAATGTCACGCAAGTTTAGCCCGGATCGCTGGCGACGCCTCGCCCACCGCGCCTGCCGCACTGCAGCATCCGCGGTGACCGGCGCCACCCGTCACCGGCCCGTGGCGGCGTCCCGATGATCGCTCCGGCATCCCGTGGGCGGGCGCCGGCACGGCGCGCAATTCCAGGCAAGCGAGAGCGCAGATGAACCGCAAGTTTTCCGGGAACGGGCGCGGCAAGCCGCTCTATCAACTGGTCGACGACCACCTGCGCGGCCTGATCGACAGCGGCCAGCTGGTCCCGGGCGACCTGGTCTCGCCCGAGCCGCAGCTGGCCAGGGAGCTGGGCGTCAGCCAGGGAACAGTCAAGAAGGCGATCGACAACCTGGTCAAGGAGCGGCGCCTCTACCGGCACCAGGGCAAGGGCACCTACGTCTCGGCCATCGACTTCAACAACAGCCTGTTCCGCTTCACCACCTACGGCGGCGCCGGCGGCAAGCCGGCGCGGATCCACAAGGAGACCACCGAGCGCCACCTCGAGCCGGGCAGCAGCGACATCTGCCGCAAGATGGACATCCCCGCCGGCAGCGAACTGCTCTACATCGAGCGCGTCGCCTACGTCGAGGGCGAGCCGGTGATGGTCGAGTACTCGCGCTGGCGCGCCGACCTGGTGCCCGGCCTCGACCACGAGGAGATCCACATCCCCGACCTGCTCTACGCGCTGATCGTCGAGAAATACCGGATCCCGGTGGTGCGGGCCGAGGAGACCCTGATGGCGGCCGGCGCCGACGCCAAGACCGCGCGCATCCTCGACATCAAGCCGGGCGCCCCGGTGCTGGTGCTCAAGCGGGTCACCTACACCAGCAACAACATGATCATCGAGGTGCGCACCAGCAAGGGGCGCGCCGACAAGTTCAGCTACAACACCGAAATCCGCTGAGCCGCGGCCGGTCCTTGAACTCCCTCTCCCTCAGGGAGAGGGATGGGGTGAGGGGATCAAACAAGCCAACCCTCTGCTGTCATGCCCCCAGCCTCTCCTTCTCCCTGGGATAGAAGGGACGCAACTGATTCACTTGTTCAGGTCACTGCTGTCCCATAAACCCCCTCTCCCCCGGGGAGAGGGTTGGGGTGAGGGGCCAGATCCAGCCAACCCCCTGATTTTTCGATCCCCTCGTCCTGACCTTCTCCCTGGGGGAGAAGGGACGCACTGATTCAGTTTTTCATGTCATCGATCTTCACAGCACGTCGAAGAACCATGGCATGACAGCAATTTGCGACTATTGGCGCTGTTCGTCTATGGGACAGCAGTGTGTTCAGGTCATCGATCTCCGCCGCACGGTGAAGAGTCACTGCGTGACGACAACTCCAGTGACAGCGGTGACCTGGCGATTCAGTCGGGGCCGTCGTCGCCAGCGCATTCGCAGGCGGAGAGCGCCGCCGCCGCCTGGCGCAGCGACGGCAGGTACTGGCGCAGTTCGCCGAGGGTCTTGCGCGCGGTCGGCGAATGGACCGCCAGGGCGAAGCAGATCCGGCCGGCGCGGTCGATCACCGGCACCGCCAGCGAGATCAGGCCGCGCATGTACTCCTCGTTGTCGACCCCGACGCCGCTCTCCCGGATCTGTTGCAACTCCGCCTCCAGCCGCGCCGGATCGGTGATGGTGCGGTCGGTGAGCCGCTTCAGCGGCACGCTGGCGAGCAGGCGCCGGCGCTGCGCCGGCTGCATGTGGGCCAGGAAGAGCTTGCCGCTGGCGGTGCAGTAGAGCGGCAGGCGCGAGCCGACCGGCAGGTTGATGCGGTAGGGCCAGTTGGTCTCGACGCGGTCGAAATAGACCAGGTCCTGGCCGTCGATCATGGTGCAGTTGCAGGTCTCCTGGAGTTCCTCCGAAAGCGCCCGCAGGATGGCGTGCCGCGCCGCCCCGAGCACCGAGTTCGACAGCACCGCCAGGGCAAACCCGCGCAGCCGGGGCGCGGCCATGAAGCGCTTGCCCTGCGGCTCGCGCTGGAGCAGCCCCTGCTCCTCGAGCTGCTGGGCGATGCGGTGGACGGTCGGCTTGGGCAGACCCAGCTCAACGGCCAGGTCGGCGCAGGCGATCGGCCGGTCGGCCTGGACCACCCGCTCCAGGACCGCGAACCCGCGCACCAGCGCCGACGTACTGGTCTCTTTTTTCACTGTGCGACCCCGGACTCCAGATGGTACGGCAGGGACGGACCCGGGACCGTGCTGGCCGGCGCGCCGCGCGCTCCGCGAGCGCTTTCGAGCCGGCCCAACGGGCCTGGAGCCCACGTTCATCCGGCGATATTACTCGCTTTTGACCCTGTATTGCCCACATATCGGACTTAATTGTCTCGTTATATCGCCTGATATAGACTTCAGGCACCAACCGGACGCCCCCCGGCCTGGGTCGACGGGTGTCGCCCGGCCGGTGCCGAACCGCCTCCGCCCCCCGCGCCCCTCGGGCCGGGGCGACCCCGGACCCAACCCGGAACAGACAAAAGGCCCAAGCCTGTGGAACACGTACTGATCGTCGGCGCCGGCGTCATGGGCTGCGCCAGCGCCCACCGCCTGCTCGAGGCCGGCTGCAGGGTGACCCTGCTGGAGAAATCGCTGCCCGGCGCCGAGTCGTCGGCGGCCGCGGCCGGCATCCTCGGGGCCCAGTCCGAGGTGGCCGGCGGTGGCCCCTTTTTCGAACTCTGCCTCGCCAGCCGCGCCCGCTACCGCGCCTACGCCCGCGAACTCGAGGAGCTGACCTCGGTCTCGATCGGCTACGAGGACTCCGGCGTGCTCGAGGTGGCCCTCGACCACGGCGAGGGCCGCATCGCCGCCGGCCGCGCCGAGTGGATGCTGCAGCGCGGCCTGCGCGTCGAGCTGCTCGACCGCGAACAGGCGCGCGAACTCGAGCCGGCGCTGACCGAGCGCATGGTCGGCGCCAACTACTACCCGGACGACCACCAGGTCGACCCGGTGCAGCTGGCGCGTGCGCTGGCGGCGGCCGTCGCCCGCCTCGGCGGCGAATTCCGCTCCGGGGTGACGGTCACCGGGCTGGCCCGTGCCGGCGACCGCGTGATCGGGGTCGAGACCAGCGCCGGCGTCATCCATGCCGATGCCGTGGTGGTCGCCGGCGGCGCCTGGAGCACCGCCATCGCCGGCCTGCCGCCGGTGCGCAGCCGGATCAAGCCGATGGCCGGCCAGATCGTCCAGGTCGAACACCGGCCGCCGCTGCTCCGCCACGTCGTCTACGGCTACAGCGGCTACATCGTGCCGCGCGCCGACGGCCGCGTCCTGCTGGGCTCGACCCTGGAGGACCGCGGCTTCGACAAGGCGGTCACCACCGCCGGGCTGCACCGCATCACCGGCATGGCGCTGGAGCTGGTGCCGAAGCTGGCGGCCGCGCGCCTGACCGGCAGCTGGGCCGGCCTGCGTCCCGCCTCGGAAGACAACGCGCCGCTGCTCGGCGCCGGCCCCTACGCCGGCCTCTATTTCGCCAGCGGCCACTACCGCAACGGCATCCTGCTGACCCCGATCACCGGCGAGGTGATCCGCGACCTGGTCCTCGGGCGCACGCCGGCGGTCGACATCGCCCCGTTCGCGCCCTGACGGTCGCCGACGGCGACGAACCTATTCGGCGATCAGCACCGGGCCGGTCGCCCGCACGGTCACCTTGTGCGCGGCGCGGCCACCCCGGCAGCGGGCATGGGGCCGGCGCGCCGCCCCGCTTGCCGGCGGCAGTTTCAATCCGGTACCTGGCCGCGCCGCTGGCGCTGCCGCCGGGCAAAGGTGTCGGCGGCTTCCGCGATCCGGCCGGACGCGAGCAGCAGCGCATTGAGGTTCTTGCCGTAGGCGAGCGCGCCGTCGAGCGGCATGTCGCGTGCCACCTGGAAGGCCTCGCGTCCCAGCCGGGCCGCATCCGGGTCGACCTGCGCGAGCGTCCCGGCCAGCGCCCGGGTGGCCAGCTGCATTGCCTCGGCGTCGGCTGCCAGGTGGTTGATCAGGCCCAGTTCGTAGAGCCGGCGCGCCGGGATCAGGTCACCGGTGAGCAGCCATTCCAGCATCAGGCGCGGCGGGCCGAGATGGGCGAGCAGTGCGGTATTCATCGCCGCCGGGAACCCGTTCTTGAGCTCCAGCGCGCCAAAACGAGCCTGCTCGGTCGCCACGACGAAGTCGCACCCCATCGCGACGGTGAACCCCCCGGCCACGGCATAGCCATCGACCGCGGCGATCGAGGGCTTGTCCAGTTGCCGCAGCCGGGTGAAGACCCTGGCGTAGGCCTCGTCGTAGGCGAGCACCGACGGCAGGGTCGGTTCGGGCGGCGAGCCGAGCTCGCGGCCGGAACAGAAGTTGCCATCGCTGCCCTGGACGACGACGCAGCGACAGTCCGGGTCGGCACCGGCGCGCGCCAACGCCTCGCCGAGGGCGACGATCATCCCGGCGCTGAGGGCATTGCGCCGCTCCGGGCGGGCGAGAGTGATGGTGGCGATGCCCTGTTCGCTTGCGTATTCGATCATCCGTTCCCTCCAGATGCGGAACGTTCAGGCCAATGCGACGCCGGCCAGGTCGGCACAAGCGCCGGCGCCCGACGACTGCCCTGCCGCCTCGTCCCCGAGAATCATCACCACATCCACCGCGACCGCGCCGGTGGCCGACAGCAGCACCGGGTTGAGGTCAAGCTCGGACAAGCGGCCCTCGGCCGCGACCCCGAAGCGCGACACGCTGCACAGCAGGTCGATCAGCGCCTTGCGGTCGACCGGCGGCCTGCCGCGCAAGCCGCCCAGGATGGCCTCCCCCTTGAGCTGGCTCAGCATGCGGTCGGCTTCGGCCGGCGTCAGCGGGCACTTGCAGAAGACCACGTCCTTGAGGACCTCGACCAGCACGCCGCCCAGGCCGGCCATGATGACCACGCCGAACACCGGGTCGTCCTTGAGTCCGATCACGAACTCGGTGTCGCCGGCGGCCATCGCCTGCACCACGACGCCGTCGATCCGGGCGCCGGGGCGCTGCGCGCGCGCGTCGCCGACCAGTTGCGTGAAACCGGCCCGCACCGCGGCTGCGTCGGCAAGACCGAGCCTGACGCCACCGACTTCGGTCTTGTGTAGGATGTCCGGCGATTCGATCTTCATCGCCACCGGGTAGCCGAGTCGCCCGGCCGCCTGCACCGCCTGCTCCGCGTCGCGGGCCAGTTCTACCGCGGCCAGGCGCACACCGTGCTCCTCGAGCAGTCTCACCGCGTCGACGGTCGCCACCGGACCGGCGCCCGGCGGCAGCACCGACGGTGTCAGGCGCAGCGCCTCGCGCTGCGCCCGGGCGGCCAGCCAGCGCCGGCGCGCGTCGGCGTACGCGACCAGGCCGGTCACCGCGTCCGCGGCGGGTTCGGCGCCACGAAACACCGCGATGCCCAGCGCCCGCAGCCGCCTCACCGCCTCCTCGGGCGCGGCCACCCAGACCACCACGAAGGGCTTGGTTGCCCGCGCCTTGATGGCGACGAATATCTCGACCAGCGTATCCACATGGGCATGCATGAGCTGCAGCCAGACGATGCCGATATGCACGCCGGGATCGGCGAGCATGTGGATCACGCTCTCGCGCAGCACCGCCGGCTCGGCGACGAACTGGCCGGTGACATCGACCGGGTTTGCCGTGGTGCCGAAGCCCGGGATGCAGGCCTGGATCGCGCTCTGGGTCGCCGCCTGCAGGGGCGGCACGTCCAGGCCGTTCTCTTCCGCCCGGTCGGCAATCAGCACGCCGGCGCCGCCCGACTGGGTCACCACCCCGATGCCGCGCCCTGCGGGCAGCTCGCAGCAGGTGAAGGCCTCGATCATGTCGAGCATGTGCTCTTCGTTGCGCGCCCGGACGATGCCTTTCTGGCGCACGATGCCGTCGAACACCACGTCCTCGCCGGCCAGCGACCCGGTGTGCGAGGCGGCCGCGCGCGCGCCGGCGCCGAGGCGGCCGACCTTGGTCAACACCAGGGGCTTGCCCAGCGCCAGCGCGGTGTCGGCCAGTGCGCACAGGCCGGGGCCGTCCTTGAGCCCCTCGATGTAACCGGCGCCGACCCGGATGCGTTCGTCGCGGATCACCTCGCGCATGGCATCGACGAAGGTCACGTCCATTTCGTTGCCGGTGTTGACGAAGTAGCCCAGGCCCAGGCCGCGACTGCGCGCCAGCGCGGCGATGGCGGTGCCGAAGGCCCCGGACTGGGAGACGAAGCCGATCGGTCCGGACGGCACCTCGCCATCCACATACTGGCTGAAGGTGGCGATAACCCGCTCGAAGGAGTTGAACAGGCCGAGGCAGTTCGGACCGCAGATGCGCACGCCGGCCTGGCGCGCGACCGCGGCCAGCGCCTGTTCGGCCGCCTTGCCCGCCGCGCCCACCTCCGCGAACCCGGAGGCGAACACCACCGCCGCCGGCACCGACCTGCGGCCGAGGTCGCGCACCGCGTCGGGGATCTGCTCGGCCGGCAGCACGATCACCGCGAGGTCCACCCCATCCGGCAGCGAGCCGATGTCCGGGTAGCACTTCAGGCCGCCGATCTCGGTGGCGCGCGGATTGACCGGGTAGAGCTTACCGGCATAGCCCTTGTCGAGCATGTGCTTGAGCGGACGGCCGCTGACCTTGCGGAAGTCGGTCGACGCGCCGACGATGGCGACCGCCCGCGGGTTGACCAGCGCGCGCAGCGATTGAGTCCCGGAAGTCACTGATTTCTCCTTGTCTCGTGTGGCCGGCGGACGCGGCGGCCGCGCGTCGCGGACGCCGGACGCCGCCTCGGGGCCGGCCAACCGCCGGTCAGCAGAAGGCCTGGATGCCGGTCTGGGCCCGGCCGAGGACCAGGGCATGGATGTCGTGGGTGCCCTCGAGCGTGTTGACCGTCTCCAGGTTCATCATGTGGCGGATCACATGGTACTCGTCCGAGATGCCGTTGCCCCCGTGCATGTCGCGGGCCATGCGCGCGATGTCGAGCGCCTTGCCGGCGCAGTTGCGCTTGAGTAGCGAGATCATCTCGGGTGCCGCTTCCTTGCGGTCGCGCAGGCGGCTCAGGTGCAGGCAGCCGAGCAGGCCGAGGGTGATCTCGGTCTGCATGTCGGCAAGCTTTTTCTGGATCAACTGGTTGGCCGCCAGCGGGCGGCCGAACTGCGTGCGGTCGATCACGTATTGGCGTGCCGCATGCCAGCAGAACTCGGCCGCTCCCATCGCGCCCCAGCAGATGCCGAAGCGGGCGTTGTTCAGGCAGCCAAAGGGTGCCGCCAGCCCCTCTCCGTTGGGCAGGCGGTTTTCGTCGGGGACGAACACGTCGTCCATGACGATCTCGCCAGTCGGCGAGGCACGTACCGAGAACTTGCCGTGGATGGCAGGAGTGCCCAGGCCTTTCATGCCACGCTCCAGGATGAAGCCGCGGATCACGCCGTCGTCGTCCTTGGCCCATACCACGAGCACATCGGCCAGTGGTGAAAAGGTGATCCACATCTTGTTGCCGTTGAGCCTCCAGCCGCCGTCGACCTTGCGGGCACGGCTCTTCATCCGCCCCGGGTCGGAGCCGTGATCCGGCTCGGTCAGGCCGAAGCAGCCGATCCATTCGCCGGTGACCATGCGCGGCAGGTACTTCTCGCGCTGCGCTTCGTTGCCGTAGGCGTAGATCGACAGCATCGACAGCGAGGTCTGCACCCCGCAGGCCGAGCGGTAGGCGGTGTCCACCCGCTCGAGCTCGCGCATGACCAGCCCGTAAGAGACATAGCTCACCCCGGCACAGCCGTAGCCGTGCAACGGCGCGCCGAGAAAGCCCAACTCACCCATTTCGCGCATGATCTCGCGGTCGAAGCTCTCGTTGCGGTTGGCCTCGAGTATGCGCGGCATCAGCGCGCCCTGCGCGTAATCGCGGGCTGCGTCCCGGATCATCCGCTCCTCGTCGCTGAGCATCTCATCGAAAAGCAGCGGATCGTCCCACTGGAAGGGGCGTCCCAGATCGACGGTCGCGCTCAGGTCGCGGTCTTCGCTGCGGATGGCTTGTGCAGGCTCCATGTCACGCTCCCTTGGCTAGACCCGTTCGATGACCACCGCGATGCCCTGGCCGACGCCGATGCACATGGTCACCAGTGCATGGCGACCGTTGCTGCGCAGCAGCTGGCGGGCGGCGGTGAGCAGGATGCGCGGGCCGGACGCCCCGAGCGGATGGCCCAGTGCGATCGCACCGCCGTTGGGGTTGACCCGGGTGTCGTCAAAGGCCACGCCCAGCCCCTGCATACAGGCCAGCGCCTGGGCGGCGAAGGCCTCGTTGATCTCGATGACGTCCATCTCCTTGATCGTCAGACCGGCACGCGCGAGCGCCTTCTCCGACGCCGGCACCGGTCCGTAGCCCATCATCCGTGGTGCTACCCCCGCAACCGCCGAGGCGACGACGCGCACCATGGGCTGCAGGCCAGCGCGCTCCCCGGCCGCACGATTGCCGATCAGCAGCGCCACCGCGCCGTCGTTGATCCCGGAGGATGATCCGGCGGTGGTCACCCCGCCCGGATGCAGCGGGCGCAGCTTCGCGAGCGCCTCGGGCGTGGTGGCACGCGGATGCTCGTCGACCGACACCACCTTCGGATCACCGTTCCTCACCGGCACCGTGACCGGTGCGATCTCCTCGGCAAACAGGCCCGCCTCGATCGCCGCGGCACACTTGCGCTGGGATTCGAAGGCGAAGCGGTCGCACGCCTCGCGGCTGATCTGGTACTCGAGCGCCAGGTTGTCGGCTGTCTGCGGCATGGTGTCGTTGCCGAACGCCTCCTCGATGGCCTTGTTCGGAAAACGCGCACCGACCGCCGAATCGAAGATGCGCAGATCGCGGCTGTAGGCGCTCTCGGCCTTGCCCATGACGAAGGGTGCGCGGGACATGCTCTCGACACCGCCGCTGATCATCATGTCACCCTCGCCGCAGGTGATCGCCTGCGCGGCGGCCACGATCGCCCCCAGGCCGCTGCCGCAGTTGCGCTGGATTACGGTGCCGCCGACTGCGAGCGGCAGCCCGGCTAGCAGGCCGGCATGGCGCGCGACACAGCGGCTGTCCTCGCCGGCCTGGTTGCCGCAACCGACGACGATGTCCTCGAGCCGCTCCGGCTGGATGGCCGTGCGCCGCACGACCACCTCGATGACGCCGGCCAGCAGGTTGTCCGGCCGGATCGCCGCGAGCCCGCCACCGTGGCGGCCGAAGGGCGTCCGCACACCGTCATAGACATAGGCTTCCAACATGTCGCTGCTCCTTTTCTCCTTGCATGTCGTTCATTTGCCATCCGGATGTCTCGTCGCCGAGACAGTCGTACCTGTCAATGGACCTGATACAGCCACCGGATCGACACCGAATAATTCGCAACAACACGCTATCGAGCGTTAAACTATTTGTCTAATTTAAGTTCATTATGCGAGTCATTCAGGCCATGAATCTACGATCGATCGACCTCAATCTGATCCCGGTCTTTGACGCCATCTTCACTGAAGGCAAGCTGACCCGTGCTGCGGAACGGTTGGCGATGAGCCAACCGGCAATGAGCAATGCGTTGGCACGCCTGCGCGCGACCGTTGACGATCCGCTGTTCATCCGCACCGCGCGGGGCATGGTGCCAACGCCTCGCGCCAAGCAGATGGCCGGGCCAATCCGCCAGGCCCTGAACCTCATTCACAACACCCTGCAGCAGAACACCGAATTCGACTTCAGTGACTCGACTCGCACCTTCTCGATCGCGGTCGAGGACTACGGTGAGGCGGTCATCATCCCGCCCCTGATGGACTGGCTGACGCGTGCCGCTCCCGGCATCCAGACGCGGATCTGGCCGGGGCGCAGCCGGGCGGTGCGCGAGGAGTTGCGCAACGGCATGGTCGACCTCGCGGTCGACTACTTCCGACTCGAAGGCCAGGGCTTCCGCAGCACCCACCTGATGACCGACGAACTCGTTTCGATGGTGCGCAAGGACCACCCGCTGATCGGCGAGACGCTCAGCCTCGATCAGTACGTGACCCTGCCGCACGTGGTGCTGGCGCAGAACGCACCAATGGTCGACCGCGAGCTGACCCGACGCGGGCTGACCCGCAATCGTGCCCTGCAGGTGCCGCACTTCATCTCGATGCCGCTGATCGTCAAGAGCACCGACTTCATCTGCACCCTGCCGCGCCGGATGGCCAGCGTCTACATGGAACATTTCCCGGTCAAGATCCTGGCGTCGCCAATCGACTTCCCGAAGATTCCCATCTACCTGGTGTGGAGCGATGCGGTCGGCACCGACCCTGGCCACCAGTGGCTGCGCGACTCGCTGCACAGCCTGTGCCAGCGCCTGTGAACGACCCGGCCCGGTGGTGCGCACGGCGGCCAATCCGGTCGGGCACCTCAGCGCCCCTCGAAGCGGGGCGCACGTTTTTCGGCGAAGGCGCGCATGCCCTCCTTCTGGTCATGGGTTGAAAACAGGAACTCGAACAGCCGGCGCTCGAGCAGCAGGCCGCTATCGAGCGCCGCGTCGGCCCCGGCCAGGGCCGCCTCCTTGGTGAGCTCCACCGCGATCGGCGGCAGCGCCGCGATCGTGGCGGCGAGTTCGAGCGCCCGCGCGAGCACCTGGTCGTCCGGCACCGCCTCGCTGGCAAGCCCCATCGCGGCCGCCTCGGCACCGCTGATCGCCTCGCCGGTGAGCACGAGCTTCATGGTCTTGTACTTGCCGATCGCGCGCATCAGCCGCTGGGTGGCGCCGCCGCCCGGCATCACCCCGACCCTGACCTCGGGCTGACCGAGGCGGGCGTTCTCCCCGGCAATGATGATGTCCGCCTGCAAGGCCAGTTCACACCCGCCCCCCAGGGCCACCCCGCGCACCGCGGCGATGATCGGCTTGGGGCACTTGGCCAGGCGTTGCCACAGGTTCAGCACGCCACGCCGCATGATCTCCACCGGACCGTCGTCGACCACCTCCTTGAGATCCGCGCCCGCGGCAAAGGCCTGGTCGTCGCCGGTGATGACAATGCAGCGCACCGCGGGATCGCGGCCGAGCTGGTCGAACAGTTCGGACATGCGCACCCGCAACGTGGTGTTCAGGGCATTGCGCGCCTCGGGCCGGTTCAGGCGCAGCAACACCACGCCCGCGGAGGGTTTTTCGACGATGATGATGGACATGACTGACCTCCTCCCGATCAGGCCGCGGCCGGTGCGCGTTCCGGCGTGTTCAGCGCAAGGCCGAGCACGCCGCGACGCCGCAGCCAGGGGCTGGGTCGATAGCGGTCGTCGCCATAGAACTCGTGCAGCGCCTGCACCAGCTCGAGCATCACGCCGCTGCCGAGACGATCCCCCGCGGCCAGCGGCCCCTCCGGGAAGTTGAACCCCAGGCGCATGCCCAGATCCACGTCATCCGGCGCGGCGATGCCCTGCTGGCACAGATCGCAGGCAAGATTGGTGATGTTGGCCTGCAGCCGCGGCATGATGAATCCCGGGCTGTCGTTGATCCGGACCGCCGCGGTGCCGTCCGCGCCCAGCAGCGCCAGCGCCGCAGCCACCGTCGCCTGGTCCGCACCCGGCGGCGCCATCACGGTGCGCAGGCGATCCCAGCCGTAGAGGGTATCGACCGCGACGGTGTGCGCCGGATCGAGACCCAGACGCGCGGCGGTGGTCGACGCGTCCTCGCCGAGCGGCGCGACCAGGCAGAGGATGCCGGCCGGCGGCCGCTCCGCTGCAGCGACCTCGACCCCGGCCGTCGCGGCGAGCGCCTGCAGGCGCTCGCGCGCGCCGGAGTCGTGCGCCCACAGCCAGACCGCCGCGGGCAAGGCGGCGCTGACGGCGGCTTCCGGTTCGATCATCGCCTTGCCGTCGGCATCGTAGCGATAGAAGCCGGCGCCGGTCTTGCGCCCGAGCATGCCGGCCTCGGTCAACAGCCGGAACTGCGGTGTGAGCCGGTAACGCGGATCGTAGAAGGCGGCCTCGAACAGGCTCTTGCTCGCCGGATAGTTGACGTCCAGCCCGACCAGGTCCATGACCTCGAAGGGCCCCATGCGGAAACCGCCGGCCTCGCGCACGATGCGGTCGATGACCGCCGGCGGCGCGAGCGACTCCTGATTGAAACGCAACGCCTCGGTGTAGAAACCGCGCGCGCAGTTGCCGGCCAGGAAGGCCGGGAAGTCCTGCACCCGGATGGCGGTCTTGTTCATGCGCTCGGCCAGCACCAGCAGCACGGCGACGACCTCCGGGGCGGTGAAGGGGGTCGAGATCACCTCGACCAGCTTCATCAGCGGCACCGGGTTCATGAAATGCATGCCCGCCACACGCTCGCGCCGGGCGCACCTGGCGCCGATGGCGGCGATCGGGAGTGCCGAGGTGTTGCTCACCAGCACGGCATCCGCGCCGCAGATCTCCTCGAGATCGGCGAAGATGCGCTGCTTGAGCTCCAGGTCCTCGATGACCGCCTCGATGACCAGGTCGCTGCCGGCGAGCGCGGCCAGTTCGCTAGCGGTTTCGATGCGCGCCATGGTGGCGGCGCGCTCGTCCGTCTGCAGTTTGCCCTTCTCCACCGCGCGGCCGAGCATCTTGTCGACAAAGTCGCGCGCCTGCTCGGCGACACCGGGTTTGACATCGACCAGGCGCACCCGGAAACCCGCCTGCGCCGCCACCTGGGCGATGCCGCGCCCCATGGTGCCGGCGCCGACCACGCCGACCGTGTAGTCCGCTTCGAGCTGGGTTCGAATCATCTGGGTCTCTCCTGTTGCGCAATCAATTGAGCGGATCGGTCACGGCGCATCGGGAGCGCCACCGGGCAGGCCGGCCGCTGCGGCTGTCGGTCAGGGACGTGACCGGTCGCAACGCGGCGGCAGCGGGCCGGCCACCGTCAGTTCAAGTCGTTAGCGTCCCACCTCGGTGAGCGGTGACGAACCGTTGTCCGCCGTCGCCGCATCGGCCGCGCGGGCGGCCGCCTGCTTGCGCTTGATCTGGCTGGCGAGGAGCACGCCGAACAGGACCACTCCGGCGATCAGGAGCGGGTATTCGAAATGGTTTTCCTCGTTCTGGCTGAACAGTACGTAGCCGAGCATCATCAACGCGCTTGCCAGGGCGAGCATGCGATCCTGGAACCGGAACTTGAGCAGGCCGCAGTTGAACAGCACCGCCGCCAGCGAGGTCATGCCGAGCGGGATGGCGATCATCGCGCAGACCGCACTGACCCAGCTCTTGGGCTCCAGCACCATGACCGGGTTGTAGACCACGAGGTAGGGAATGATGAAACCGGCGATCGCGATCTTGAACGCCATCATCGACGTCTTCATGTAGTCCGCCCCGGCCAGGCCTGCGCCGGCGAGCGCGGCAAGCGCGATCGGTGGCGTGACCGCCGACACGACCGCGAAGTAGAAGGCGAAGAAGTGCGCCGACATCGGCGTCACGCCCATCTTGATCAGGCCCGGCACGACCACGATCGCCACCAGGGCGTAGGCCGCGCTGGTGGGGATGCCCAGGCCGAGCATGATCGACACCAGCATGGTGATGATCAGCGCCAGCCACAACTGGCCGCCGCTCCAGACCTCGACCAGGCTGGCGATCTTGGTGCCCAGGCCGGTGGTGATCAGGGTCTGCGCCATCAGGCCGACCACGGCCAGGGCGATGCCGATCTGCGCCCCAACCATCGCGCCCCGGGCGAGGCATTTCGCCAGCTCGGGAATGCTCGGTCGGGTGTCCCGGCTCAGGCAGCTCAGCGTGACCGCGACGACGATCGCCCAGAAGGCACACAGGCTGGCACTGAAGTTCAGCAGCAGCATCACCACCAGCAGCATGAGCGGGATCAGGAACAGCGGCAGGCGCCGGGCGATCATCGCCTTGTCCACCGGTTCGGGCTGAATCTCGAGTCCGGCGCGCACCGCGATCAGCTGCACGCTCAGCACGCAGCCCCAGAAGTAGAGGATGGCCGGAATGATCGCTGCCAGCATCACCTCGGCATAGGGCACGCCGAGAAAGGAGGCCATCAGAAAGGCCGCGGCGCCCATGATGGGCGGCATCAGCTGCCCGCCGGTCGAGGCGGTGGCCTCGATCGCGCCGGCCACATGCGCCGGGTAGCCGCAGCGTTTCATGTAGGGAATGGTGAAGGCTCCGGTGATGGCCACGTTCGCCACCGCGGCGCCGGTGACCGTGCCGACCAGGGCGCTCGAAATCACCGCGGTCTGACCCGGACCACCCTTGAACACCCGCCCTGCCGCCTTGCCGAGTTCGTTGAACAGGTCGTTGACCTTGATGATCTCGAGCAGTGCGCCGAAGACCACGAACAGGAAGACGAAATTGGCCGAAATGCTGAGGAAGCTGCCGAAGATGCCCGACAGGCCGATGCTCAGGTAGGAGATGACGTAGTTGAGCGAGAACTCGCGATGCCACAACGGTCCGCTCAGGTGATGACCGTAGAGGAAGTAGGCGACGAAGATGGCGGCGACGATCGGCAGCATGACGCCCCACGCCTGCCGGGTCCCCTCCATGACCACCAGGATCAGCAAGATGCCGACCACCACGTCGTCGGTGTCGGGGAAGCCGATCACCATCTCGAGGTGTTCCAGGTTGACCAGCACGTAGCCGGTCACGAACAGCCCGAGCAACAGGAGCGCGCCATAGTAGGTCGTGGCGGCCCGGGATCTGGCGGCACGCATGGTCCCGAGAAACATCAGGGTCAGCACGAAGGCGAGGTGTATCGCCTGGTGCTCGTAGGCGCCCACGAACAGGTATTGCGTCGTGAGCATGTGGTAGCCGACGGCCGCCAGGCCGACGATCAGCAGCGCCGCATCGATGGTCTTCGATTTGGTCAACGGATGAACCTCCGGCTGGACCGATCGGCCCTGATTGCCTGCGGCGACGGTATCCGGTGGGCACCGGCGGACCGGGCCCGCCCCGGTCCGGCCGGGAGCGGCCAGACCGGGGACGAAGCGCCCGCCCGATTACTTCAGGATGCCGGCTTCGCGGTAGGCACGCAGCGCACCGGGATGGATCTCATCGACCGGCCAGCCGTAGGGCAGCGACGCCGCGGACATCAGCTTGCCGAGCGCATGGTAGTCGGCGAACTTCTCCACGTTGTCGATGATGATCTTGGTGAGCTTGTAGGCCGCCTCTTCCGGGAAATCCGCATGCACCGTCCACGACACGGTGTCGGTGAATCCCGGGAAGGGTCCGGTCGTGCCGGGCACGGAACCGGCCGGCAGGTCGATCTGCGACATCGGCATGCCGCTGGCGGCGACCTTCTCCACCGCGGCCGGACTCCAGGAGAGGAAGGTGATGTCGCGACCGGAGGCGACGAACTCCTGGGTCTGCGGCGCCAGCTGCATCACGTTGTTGATCGGATCGACATAACCACCGACCACCGCGACATCGACCCGGCCGTCGAGCAGGGCACTGGCGGCTTCCTTGATACCGAGATATTCCACCGCCCCGGGCTCGATGCCATAGCCGACCCGAATCAGGGCCTCGGGCTGCACCGTCCAGTTGATCTGCGGCCGGCGACCGAGGCCGATCGATTTGCCCTGCAGGTCTTCGACGCGCTTGATGCCGGAATCGAGCGTGGCGAGGAAATAGGTGCCGAGGTTGTAGTTGGCCAGCAGCTTGACCGTGGCGGTCTTGCCCTTGAACGGCGTATCGCCGTTGCCGGCGGCGGCATTCACGCCGCGGCCGGAGCCGACGATCATGGTCTTGCGCAGCGCCGCGTCCTTGTCCAGCTGGTTGTGATTGAAGACGAAGCCGGGGCTTTCCGAGTGACTGATCCTGATGTCGCTGCCGGCGCCGTTGACGATCTGCTCCAGCGCCGCGCCGAGGACATAGGAACCGGTACCGAAGGGCGCCGAGATGACCGAATAGTTCTCCTCGGCGACGACCGCGCTGCTGATCAGTGCCGCGGCCGCGGCCGGCACCAACATCTTGAGTCCGAGTTTCATGAACATCTCCCCTTGATTGATGTGTAGGCACGGCTTCGAACCGCGTCATGTCTTTTTATTCCAACTCCAGTTATCTATCCAATGGAACTTGATGATAAGCGTCATTCTTCAGCTAAATAATCCAATCAAGCTGGATGACCGGCCACTCGCTCACGCCCTCCTCGCGTGCTGAACCAAAACGCCATCCGGCCTCGGCAGGCAGGAGCATCCGCCTGGTCAAAGCGCCGCCGCAAACGTGCCCCGGACATCGATCGCTCTTTTCTGCAGTGCGTCACAACCTGATCTCTTTCAGCGTGGATCGCCCGTGAATCCTGATGAAATCGATAAATCCAGAATTGTGCTATCGCAGCATCATGGGTGAGCTTGAGACTCCAAAGAATCGGGCGCAGCACGCCACCTTGATGCCCGACGTCGCTGTGTCACTGGCCCATCCAGGCCGCCCCGCCCCTCTGCGAACCCGAATATCGCCGTTTTTTGGGCACTGCCAGAGATCGCCCAGAGGCCCTGGAATACAGAAGGCAGAAACGTCCTTTCCACCCACTTCCACACTGGCCAGTGGGTCAAGGGGTCGAGATGGCGCGTTTGTCCATGCGTCAGATTCGAGAGGTACTGCGGCTGCGGTTCGCGGTCGGCTTGCCTGCCAGCAGAGTGGCCGCCACCCTGCAGGTGGCCCGCGACAGAGTGGGCGAGAACGAGCGAGGCCGCACCACCGCGGGCCTTATGGGTAGGCGCCATCCATACCGATGCCGTCGTGGTCGCCGGTGCGCAGCCGGATCAAGCCGATGGCTGGGCAGATCCGTCCAGGTCGAGCAGCGGCCGCCAGTGCTCCGGAACAAGTCTACGGCTACAGCGGTTACATCGTGCCGCGCACCGACGGCCGCGTCCTGATGGGCTCGACCCGCGAGGACCGCGGCTTCGACAAGACGGTTACCGCCCGCAACGAACCTATTTGACGATCATCACCGGGCAGGTCGCCAGGACGGTCACCTTGTGCGCGACGCTGCCGAGCACCAGTTCCCGCAGGCCGCCCAGACCGCGCGTGCCCATGACGATCAGACCCACCTGTTGCTGGCCGGCCGTGTCGACGATGGCGCTGGCCGGCTCGCCCTCGACGGCGATGCAGCGCACCGCGGCGAGGTCCCGCGGCGCGATCAGCGCCTTGGCCTGGTCGAGGATCTCCTGCGCCGCCTCGCGGCCGGCCTTGCGGAACACGTCGCGCACCGAATCCTCCACCAGCAGTTCGATGTCTGGGCGCAGCGCATAGTGGGCGAAGGCGTGGAACAGGACCAGCTCCGCCCCGTACCGCTGCGCCATGTCGGCGGCGACGTCCAGGGCGTGCGCGGCATCCTCGGAGCCGTCCAGGGCCACCAGTATCCGTTCGAGCATCAGATCCTCCTCGTGGTTGAAGCGGGCGGGCGGGCGGGCGACCGACCGTCAGCATAGCGCCTGCGCCTGCGCCACCGCCGCCACCTCGTCCAGCGCCGCCGGGTTGGCCAGGGTGTCGCGGTTGGTCACCGGCCGGCCGTCGAGCAGGTCGCGCACCGCGAGCTCGACCTTCTTGCCGTTCAGGGTGCGCGGGATGTCGCCGAGAGCGAGGATCCGCCGCGGCACGTGGCGCGGCGTGGTGTGCTCGCGGATCTGCGCCTTGATGCGCTCGACCAGCGCGGTATCGAGCACCGCCCCCGCGCGCAGCACCACGAACAGGACCACCTCGACGTCGTGGTCGACCGTGCGTCCCACCACCAGCGAGTCGACCACCTCGTCGAGCGCCTCGACCTGGCGGTAGATCTCCGCGGTGCCGATGCGCACGCCGCCGGGGTTGAGGGTGGCATCCGAACGGCCGTGGACGACGACCCCGCCGCGCGGCGTGATCTCGATGAAGTCGCCGTGGTGCCAGACCCCCGGGTAGCGCTGGAAATAGGCCGCGCTGTACCTGGCGCCGTCCGCATCGTTCCAGAAGCCGACCGGCATGGAGGGGAAGGGGGCGGTGCAGACCAGCTCCGCCTTGACGCCCACCACCGCGGCGCCGGCCTCGTCCCAGGCCTCGACCTTCATCCCCAGCCCACGCTTCTGGATCTCCCCGGCGTAGACCGGTTCGGTCGGGCAGCCGAGCATGAAGCAGGAGACGATGTCGGTGCCGCCGGAGATGGAGGCGAGCAGCAGGTCGGCCTTGACCTCGCGATAGACCCAGGCGAAATCCTCCCGCGACAGCGGCGCCCCGGTCGAGAGCAGGGTGTGCAGGCTGGAGAGGTCGTGGTCGCGGCCCGGATGGAGGCTGCCGCCGGCGCAGCTGGCGAGGAATCTCGGACTGGTGCCGAAGACCGTGATCCCCAGCTCCTCGACCAGGCGCCAGAGTACGCCCCGGTCCGGGTGGCCGGGGCTGCCGTCGTAGAGCACGAGCGTCGCCCCGCAGCCGAGCGCGCCGACCAGCCAGTTCCACATCATCCAGCCGCAGGTGGTGAAGTAGAACAGCACGTCGTCGCGCTTGAGGTCGGTGTGCAGCAGGTGCTCCTTGGCGTGCTGCAGCAGCGTGCCGCCAGCGCCGTGGACGATGCATTTCGGCACCCCGGTGGTGCCCGAGGAGTAGAGGATGTAGACCGGGTGGTCGAACGGCAGCTGGACGAAGTCGATGGTCTCGGCGTCGTTGTCGAGGGCCTGCGACCAGGAGACGGCGCCGTCCAGGCCGGCGCCATCCAGCCGCTCGCCCAGGAAGGGGACGACGATCACCTGCTCGATGGCGTCGATCTCCCGCGCCAGGTCGGCGGTCCGCTCCAGGGTGCGGATCACCTTGCCGTGGTAGCGGTAGCCGTCGGCGGCGACCAGCACCTTGGGCCCGATCTGGCCGAAGCGGTCGCGCACGCTGCGGCTGCCGAAGTCGGGGCTGCACGACGACCAGACCGCGCCGAGGCTGGTCGCGGCGAGCATGGCGACCACGGCCTCGCCGCAGTTGGGCAGGTAGCCGGCGACACGGTCGCCGGGGCCGACGCCGCAACCGCGCAGGTAGCGGGCCAGCCGCGCCACCGCGCGGTGGAGTTCGGCGTAGCTGATCCGCTGCGGTTGCCGCCGGCGCTCGTCGACCACCACCAGGGCGGTGCGCTGGTCGCGATGGCGCAGCAGGTTCTCGGCGAAGTTCAGCCGTGCCCCAGTGAACCAGCGCGCCGAGCGCATGTCGCCGGCCTCGAGGACCGAGGTCCAGGGCCGCGAAGCGCGCAGGCCGGCGTAGTGCCACAGCTGCTCCCAGAAGGCCGCCGGCTCGCGCACCGACCACGCATGCAGGTCGTCGTAGGTGGTCGCCTCGATGCCATGCAGGACGTTGGCCCGCCGCATGAATTCGTGCAGGTTGGAGTTGCGGACGCGCTCGGCGCCGGGCGTCCAGATCGGTTGCTCCATGGGTCACTGCACCAAGTGAAGTATCTGCCGCGCCTCGGCCGGGGTCGCCGGCCGCCGCCCGAACTCGGCGCCCAGGGCCACCACCTGCTGCACGAACTCGGCGTTGCTGGCGGCCAGGCGGTCGCGGCTGATCTTGATGTTGTCCTCGAGGCCGGTACGGCAGTGGCCGCCCAGCTCCAGGCACCAGCGGTTGACCTCGGCCTGGTGACGGCCGATGCCGGCGGCGGTCCAGGTGGCGTTCGGCAGCACCGCGCCGAGTTCGGCCACCAGGAATTCGATCACCTGGCGCCGGGCCGGCAGGGCGTTGGGGATGCCGAGGACGAACTGCACGTGGGCCGGCTGGTCGAGCAACCCCTTGTGCACCAGGTTGGCCGCGTTGTAGAGCATGGCCAGGTCGAACACCTCGATCTCCGGCTTGATCCGGAGCTGCTGCATGGTCCTGGCCAGCCCCTCGACGAAATCGGGCGGGTTCTCGTAAATGCCGTTGGGAAAGTTGACCGAACCGGTGGCCAGCGAGGCCATGTCCGGACGCAGGTGCAGCATCGCCCCGCGCGCCGTCTGGTCGCGGCCGCGGCCGCCGGTCGAGAACTGGACGATCATGCCCGGGCAGTGCTTGCGCACCCCGGCCTGGACCGCGGCGAACAGTTCCGGATCGGAACTGGGCGCCTCGTCACGCGGGTCGCGCACGTGGATGTGCACCAGCGCCGCCCCGGCCTCGTAGGCCTCGTGGGTCGACTCGATCTGCTCGGCCGGGGTCACCGGCAGGGCGGGGTTGTCCTTCTTGCGCGGGATGGCGCCGGTGATGGCGACCGTGATGATGACGGGATTTCCCATGCTCTCAGCTCCGTTAATGAGTGGGTCGTTGCCGGTTCTTGAGCTGGAACGAGCGGATGTCCGGACGCAGCGCCAGCTCCTTGACCAGGGTCAGCAACGGGGTGGATGCCAGCGGGTAGTCGGTCCGGATCGGACCGGCCGCCTTGAGGGCGTCGTATTCGGTGCGGTTGTAGAAGGCCGCGAGCAGCAGGTCGTCGTCGCTGGCGAACGGGCCGCGCTCGCGCCGCAGGCGCTCGATCGCCGGTTCCACCAGCAGGCCGGGGCGGTCGCTGATCGACGCCGCGCCGTTGCTGATCCGGTCGTAGAGGTTGCCGTCGATCTCGCCCGGGATCTCGCCATAGCCGCCCAGGACGTAGCGCCGGACCTCGTCGGGGACCACCGCATAGCGCTCGCTGTTCATGACGTTGAGCGCCGCCTGGGTCATGATGTACTGGGCGAACGGACTCACCACCAGCGGGTAGCCGAGGTCGGCGCGCACCTGCCCCGCCTCCTCCAGGATCTCGTCGATCCGCTCCGCCATGCCGACCGTCTCCAGCTGCGCCCGGAGGTTGGAGATCATGCCGCCGGCCACCTGGTGATGGAAGTGGAACTCGTCGTACTCGTTCGGCCGCCCGACCGGCTTGTCCTCGCGCTCGGCGATGTAGGCCAGGCGGTCGGCCACCGCCGCGACCGGCTCCAGGTCGATGTCCACGTCATGGCCGCGCCGGCGGCAGTTGCGCGTGAACAGCTCGGTCGGTGGATGCGACGCGCCGTTGGCCAGGGTCGAGGTGGCGGTGTGGACCACGTCGACGCCGTGCTCGACCGCCTGCAGGGCGACGTAGGGGCCGAGCCCGGAGAGGCAGTGGCTGTGCAGCTGCAGCGGCAGGTCGCCGCAGACCGCCTTCAGCGCCGGCACCAGGGTAGCCACCCGCTCGGGGGTGAGCAGGCCGCTCGGGTCCTTGATGAACAGACCGTCGACGCCCAGCGCCAGCAGCTCCCTGGCCTTGCCCTCGTAATAGGCGTCGGTATGCACCGGGCTGTGGCTGTAGACCAGACCGGGCACCGTGTGCAGGCCGACCCGGCGCGCTGCGCGGATCGGGATTTCGAGATTGCGGATGTCGTTCAGGGCGTCGTAGGGGGTGTGGTAGCGCATGCCGTTGGCAAAGAAGCGCTCGGCCGCCAGTTCGACGATGTCGTCGGGGAAGAACTCGAAGGTGAACAGGCTCTGGCCGCGGGTGTGGATGATCAGCGGCGTGTGCTTGACCCATGAGCTGACGATGCGCATGCGCTCCCACGGATCCTCGCGCAGGAAGCGCACAGCGACGTCGAACACCGCGCCGCCGACCAGGTCGATCGCCTCGAAGCCGGCGCGGTCGAGCAGCGGCGCGGTCTCCTTCATCATGGCGGTGGTCATGCGCGTCGCCCACAGGCACTGGTGCGCATCACGCAGGGTGACGTCGATCAGCTTGATGTTTTTCGGCATGGCGCTCTCCGCGTCAGTTCAGTTCGGTTTCCACCCACCGCGTGTGCACGCGGTTGGCGATGAAGTCCGGGTGCTCCAGCACCCGCAGGTGAAACGGGATGGTGGTGGCGACACCCTCGACCACGAACGCCCGCAGGGCATCGCGGGCGCGCGCCAGCGCCGCGGCGCGGTCGCGGCCATGGACGATCAGCTTGCCCAGCAGGGAGTCGTAGTAGGGCGGCACGGCGTAGCCCTGGTAGACATGGCTGTCGCAGCGGATGCCCTCCCCCTGCGGAGGCTGCCAGCGACGCAGGACGCCGGGTGACGGCATGAAGCCGCGGGCGGGATCCTCGGCATTGATGCGGAACTCGATGGCATGCCCCGCGCTGGGCGGCTGCCGGTCAGCGAACGACAGCGGCTGGCCGGCGGCGACGCGGATCTGCTCGGCGACCAGGTCGCAGCCGGTGACCACCTCGGTGACCGGGTGCTCGACCTGGATGCGGGTGTTCATCTCGATGAAGAAGAACTCGCCGCTGTCGGCGTCGTAGATGAACTCGACCGTCCCCGCCCCCTCGTAGTCGATGCCCTTGGCGATGGTCACCGCCGCCTGGCAGATGCGCTCGCGCGTCGCCTGGTCGAGCGCCGGCGACGGGCTCTCCTCCAGCAGCTTCTGGTGCCGGCGCTGCAGCGTGCAGTCGCGCTCGCCGAGGTGGCGGACCTGGCCGTGGCGGTCGCCGAACACCTGCACCTCGATGTGGCGGATGCGCTGGAAGTAACGCTCGAGATAGATCTCGCCGTCGCCGAACGCGGCCTCGGCCTCGACCCGCGCCTGGGTGAACTGGGCCTGGAAGCGGCCCGCCTCCTCGACCACGCGCATGCCGCGCCCGCCGCCGCCGGAGCGCGCCTTGAGCAGCATCGGGTAGCCGATCGCCGCCGCCTCGGCGTAGGCGCGGTCGGGGTCGGCGAACGACCCGGCCGAGCCCGGCACCACCGGCACACCCAGTCCGCTTACCGTGCGCCGCGCCTCGGCCTTGTCCCCCATCAGGCGGATGTGCTCCGCCGCCGGGCCGATGAAGACGATCCCTTCGGCGCTGCACTGCTCGATGAAATCGGCCCGCTCGGAGAGGAAGCCGTAACCGGGATGCAGGCCGTCGCAGCCGGTCGCCAGGGCGACGTGGAGCAGGCGGTCGGCGCGCAGGTAGCTGTCGCCGGCCGCGGCGTGGCCGATGCGGACCGCGTGGTCGGCTTCCCAGGTGTGCGACGATGCCTGGTCGGCCTGCGAGTAGACCGCCACCGACTCGACGTCGCAGGCGCGACAGGCCTGGATGATGCGCACGGCGATTTCGCCGCGGTTGGCCACCAGGACGCGCTTCATCGCGGCCTCCTGGCCCGCCCCGAGGGGGCTCTGTTACGATAGGTAGCAGGTTTGGTTATCATCATTGCTTAGTATGAATTTCACATGGCGAAACTGATCAGCATGAAAACCTCACGCCTGAACAAAGCCGGGGAACCGGATCGGGACACCGACGGCGAGCGCACGGGATCACTGACCAAGGCGCTGGACCTCGTCGAGGCGGCGATGCGGCAGCCGCAGCCCCCGACCACCACCGAGTTGGCGGTGCTGCTCGGGCTGGCCAAACCCACCGCCCACCGGCTGACCCAGTCGCTGCGTGAACTCGGCTTCCTGCAGCGCGACCTGGCCAGCCCCCGGCTGGTCGCCGGCGAACGCCTGATCGCCCTGGCGCTGGACGTCCTGGCGTCGGTGGCGCGCCAGGGGCCGCGCCACAACATCCTCAGCGCCCTGGCCGAGGAGACCGGCGAGACCTGCAACCTCGGCGTCTTCGCCGCCGGGCAGGTGATCTACATCGACCGCATCGAGACCAAGTGGCCGCTCGGCCTGCGTTTCGCCGCGGGCAGCCACGTGCCCACCCACTGCACCGCCCTGGGCAAGATGTTCCTCAGCTACATGTCCGAACGGAATCGGCGCAAATACCTGACCACCCTGCCGTTGACGCGCTACACCGAAAACACCCGCACCGACCCCGCGGTGCTGGAGGCGGAACTGGTGCAGATCCGCGCCGAAGGGGTCTCCTTCGACGACTGCGAATTCATGTCCGGCGTGGTCTGCTCGGCGGTCCCGATCCGCGGCCCCAGCGGCAATGTCGTGGCCGGCGTCGCGGTCTCCGCACCGGAGGCGCGGCTCACCGTCCAGGAGGCGCGCAAGTACACGCCGGTGCTGCTGGAGACGGCCGAGAAGCTGTCGCAGACCTTCGCCAGCGACGACTGAATCCGGCGCCGGCGGCACGCCCCGCGGCTGCGCAGTGACCCCCATGGCTCAGGCCGGGTCGTCCGGGGTGATGACGAACAGCGTCTGGCCGTACTCGACCAGGGCGCCGTCTGCGGCGGCGATCTCGGTGACGCTGCCGGAGACGGTGGCCTCGATGGTGGTGAACAGCTTCATCACCTCGATCAGGCACAACGGCTGCCCCGGTTGGACCCGGTCGCCCAGGCGCACGAACGGCGGGTCGGCCGGGGACGGCGAACTGTAGAATGTCCCGACCATCGGCGCCCGGACCTCGATGCTGCCGTCGTCGCGCCGCTCGGCGCGGGCGTCCGCCTCGGCATGCTCGGCCGGCATCGCGACCCCCTCGCCGTCTTCCGGCGCCCGCGCCCGCGCCCCCTGCGCCAACGGCGTGGTGGCCACGCCCTGGCCCGAAAGTTCGTCGACCCGGGCCGCGCCCTGCCGGCGCACGACCAGGCGCACGCCGTCCGTTTCCAGGACCAGCTCCTCGCAGTCGCTGGCATCGATGACCTTCAAGATCTCGGCAATCTCGCGGTAGTTGAATGACATGGTTCTCAGCTCTGTGTTGCTTGGTTAGGTGGCCGCCAACCGCAACCGCGGCAGCGTCAGCCACAGCAGCAGCGCGGCGCCGGTGCCATAGGCCAGGCGGGACCAGATGACCGGCTCCTGGGTCATGGCCATGAACGCCAGCACAGCGACGATGCCGAAGGCCGCCCGCTCCCAGGCGGCCAGGCTGCGGAACAGGTAGCCGTAGGCGCACGCCGACACCGCCAGCTGCACGATCAGCACCTCGATCACCGCCCACAGCACGTCCCAGCTGAGGCTGGGGAAGGCCATCAGCTCCGGGCTGTAGACGAAGGCGAACGGCACGATGAAGGTGGTCAGCGACAGCTTCATGGCGTGCGCGGCGGTGTCGCGGAAGCGGGCGTCGGCCAGCATCGCCCCGGCCAGGATGCTGACCGCGATCGGCGGCGTCAGGGTCGAGAAGACGGCGAAATAGAAGACGAAAAAGTGCGCCTGCAGCGGCGGCACGCCGACCTGCTGCAGGAACGGCACCATGGCCAGCGAGGCCACCATGTAGGCGACCGGCGTCGGCAGCCCCATGCCCAGCGCCAGCGACACGATCATGGCGCCGATCAGCAGCAGCAGCTTGGAATCGGGCAGGATCTCGATCAGGACCATGCCGAAGCGTCCGGAGAGGTTGGTCGTCATCACTGTCTGCCCGAGCGCGCCGATGGCGATCAGCAGCAGCGACAGCACCGTCACCAGCACCAGCCCCTCGTCGAGGGCGGCGGCCATGGCCCGCCAGGTCGGGCGGTAGCGTCCCTGGAACAGGCACATCACCAGGGCCGCGGCGATGCCGATCAGCCCGGCATAGGCCGGCGAGCGGTAACCGAGCAGCAGCCAGACCACCAGGCCGAAGGAGACCAGGAAGGTGGGCGACAGGCGCCGGATCGAGCCCATGTCGACGCTTTCGTTCAACTTCGGGAGCTGGCGCCGGTAGGCGTAGATGACCACGCCGATGATGTTCCCGGTCAGGTACAGCAGCCCGGGAATCAGCGCCGCCATGGCGACCTCGATGTAGGGCCGGTTGAGCAGCGAGGCGATCAGGAAGCCGGCCAGGCCGAGGATCGGCGGCAGGATCTGCCCGGCCGTCGACGCGCTCGCCTCGATCGCCGCCGCCATCGACGGCTGGTAGCCGTAGCGCTTCATCATCGGGATGGTCATGCGCCCGGTCAGGACGACGTTGGAGACCGCCTGCCCCATCACCGAGCCGACGATGCCGCTGCCGAAGATCGACGCGAACGCCGCGCCGCCGCGGATCCGCCGGCCACCGATCTTGCCGGCCTCGAGCACCATGTCGACGGTGCCCACGCCGAGCAGTACGGCGGCATAGATCACCAGGAAGTAGATGCTGTCCGCGGCCAGCTGCGCCAGCCAGAAAAAGCCCTGGGTGGTGCCCAGCCCCATATAGTTGAGAACGAAATTGGTCGCGTACTCCGGGTGGGTGAAGAGGATGCTGTCGATGTGGTGGCCAAAAAAGAAGTAGAGAATGGAGGCGAGGATGATGGTGCTCAGCAGCCAGCCCCAGTGGATCCAGTTGAGGACGATGACGCTGAAGATCATGATGAAGCCGATCGCCAGGTCGAAGCCCTCGAAAAACGGCTGGGTCATCTCCAGGCGGGCGGAGTTGAGACAGATGTAACCGAGGCTGAAGGCCGCGGCGAGCAGCGCCGTGACGGTCAGCGCGAACTGCGCCCAGAACCAGCGCGTCGCCTGGCCCTCGATGCGCTGGTGGGCAAGCTTGCGCAGGGCCAGCAGGCCGGACATCACCAGCACAGCCAGGATGAAGTTGGAATAGTGCTGGGAAGAGCCGTAACTGTAGCCGAAGGCCGCGGCCGCCAGCAGCAGCGACAGCACCAGGCCGCTGCCCCAGAAGGCCAGGTTGACCACCCGTTTGAATCGCCCCCAGCGACGCTGGGACCGGGTCGTTTCGGCGCCTGCCGCAGCCGTCGCCTCGTCCCCTGAACAGACTGTCGTCATTTCAGTTGGAACCTCTTGAATTTGGAGTATGGCGGCACGCCGCACCAGCGGCCGCCGTCCCCGGATGCCCCCACGCGGACGTCATCCGGCATGGCGCCCGCCGCACACGGGCGCCCGAACCGGCCAACCGGCCCGACCGCACGGGTGGGCCCACCCGTGCGGCCGGCAGCCTCACATTTTCGGGTAGGTGACCTGGAAGTCGGCGTAGTCGTTGACCGCCTTGTCCCAGACGCCGGCCTCCTTGTAGGCGCGGATCGCACCCGGGTGGGTGTTCTCCTCGGACAGGCCGTGCACCATCAGCTCGGGCGACCAGATACTCCACAGCGGATGCAGGTCCTTCATCTTCGGCCCGACCTGGAGCACGCTCTTGACGATCTGGTAGGCCGCCTCGTCCGGGAAATCGGGATGGACCGCCTTGTAACCGCGGTTGATCGCGATCTGCAGGTCCTCGGTCTGCTTGGGCAGGGTGCCGGCGGGAATGGTCACCGGCAGGAAGGTCGTCCCCAGCTTGGCGTTCACCTTGGCCACC
>Ga0326597_10000408_pt1 | contig 77119 bp, 65 predicted proteins | sample RVTome_12_FD_203789 | JGI IMG/M metagenome (GOLD analysis project Ga0326597, IMG submission 203789) | Soil microbial communities from uranium-contaminated site in the Upper Colorado River Basin, Wyoming, United States - RVT100D185 | ecosystem: Environmental > Terrestrial > Soil > Contaminated >...
GCACCACCCGTGATGCCCGGACCAATCTGTCCGACCATGCGAGGGCACGCTTTTTCGCGGGCCACGGTCCAGAGTACCATGGCACGCTGAGCACGAGTCTCCGTTCGTTGACTTCAGAGAATGAAAAGAGTGAAACAGCCATGCCAAATCCACGAGCTGATTTTTTGCCCATCATCGACCGGCCGGCCCTGAAGCTGCCCGACGGCAAACGGATGATCGTCTGGGTCATCGTGAACATCGAGGAGTGGCCGCTCACGGGTGTCATGGCCAGAACCGTGCTGCCATTCCCCCAAGGCGTATCAGCCATACCCGACGTGGCCAACTACGGCTGGCACGAATACGGCCTGCGGGTTGGGATCTGGCGCATGAAGGATGTGCTCGACAAGCACGGGGTCAAGGCCAGCGTCAGCCTGAATGCCGTCGTCTGCGAGAGCTATCCGCGAGTGGTGGAGGGGTGTTTGCAGAGCGACTGGGAGCTGTTCGGACACGGGTACGAGCAGCGGTCGCTGGCCGTGGAAAAAGACGAACGGGCCGTGATCCGCAAGACCATGAAGGTCATCAAGAATTTCTCGGGCAAGCCGGTGCGCGGTTGGATGGGGCCGGGGCTCGGGGAGACCTTCGACACGCCGGACATCCTCGCGGAGGAGGGCATCGAGTACGTCCTGGACTGGGTCAACGACGACCTGCCCTATCGGATGAAGGTCAAGAAGGGAACACTGTATTCGGTGCCGTATACGCTCGATCTCAACGACATTCCCATCCACGCCATCCAGCATCACCGGTCCAGCGAGCTCTACGACCGCACGCGCGATCAGTTCGACACGCTGTATCGGGAGTCGGCCCACGGCGCCCGCGTGATGGCCATCGCCGTGCACCCGTATCTGACGGGCGCGGCGCACCGGATTAGGTACTTCGACAAGATTTTCGAGTACATCAAGCAGAAGCCGGACGTGGCCTTCATGCGCGGCGGCGAGATTCTGGACTGGTACAAGTCGGTGGAGCCGAAGTAATCCACCGCGGCTCAGGTGTCGGCGGGCCGGCCGCTGTCCAGGGTCGGCCCGTCACCCGCCGAGTTGGTCCTCACATGCGAGCGCCACGCCGAGCAGCGCCTCGGTCTGCTGGTATCCGCCGACCAGCTGGACTCCGCACGGCAGACCCTCGGACGTCAAGCCACACGGAAGCGAGATGGCGGGGTGGCCCGTGATGTTGAACGGCTGCGTGAGCTTCAGCGTCAGCGGGCGAAGCGGGTGCTTCGAACCGTCGACGACGACCCACTCCGCACCAAGCGGCTGGGCGGGAACCGGGATCGTCGGCAACACGAGCGCATCGTGGTCACTGAGGACCGCTTCCAGTCCTTGGCGCAGAACCTCGCGGCCCTTCAGGGCACGCACGTAGTCCTCGGCGAGGATATAGCGCCCCAGTTCCAGGCGCAGACGCACGGGACGCGTGTATTGCTCCGGGACCGCCTCGAGCGTGCGGGCGTGATAGGCCGCCGCCTCCGACGCCTGGATGAACGGGAAGACGGCCGTCACCAGGTCCACATCCGGAAACTCGACCTCCGTCACCCGGGCTCCGGCCTCTCGCAGCCCTTCGACGACATCCTCGAACCGTGACCGTACGTCGGGGTCGAGCACATCGCAGAAGTACGCGCGCAGGACGGCGAGTCGCAGGCCCCGCGCTGGTCTGGGGTTCCAGTCCTCGTGGGCCGGGCTGCCGACCAGGCACCGATACACGAGCCAGGCATCGAGGACGGATCGCGCGAGCGGACCCGCGTGGTCGAGCGTGCGGGACAGCGGCACGATTCCCTCGGTCGGCGCTTCGCCATGCGTCGGCTTCAGGCCGACGGTGCCACACGCGGCCGCGGGGATGCGGATGGACCCGCCCGTGTCGGTGCCGAGAGAGGCCAGTGCCATGCCGGTCGCCACGCTCACGGCCGACCCCCCGCTCGATCCGCCGGGCGATCGGCGCGGATCATACGGATTGAGCGTGGGCCCGAACGAGGAATCCTCGTTCGTCGCGCCGTACGCGAACTCGTGCAGGTTCGTCTTGCCGATGAACACCGCGCCGGCCTCCCGCAGGCGGGCGATGATTGGCGCATCCTCGCGGGCCACGTGTCCTTTCCTGACGAGTGAGGCAGCCGTCGTGGGGGTTCCGCGGATGTCGATGAGATCCTTGACGGCCATCGGGACGCCCTGGAGGGGTCCCAGGTCGGTGCCCGACGCCAGGTCGCGGTCCGCCTGCCGGGCCTGTTGCCGTGCCGCTTCGGCCATCACGAGAGTAAAGGCGTTCAAGCGTGGATTGATCGCGTCGATTCGGCGCAGGCAGTGATCCGTGAGTTCGACGGCACTGATCTGGCCGGCGCGCCATTGCCGCGCGAACGTCTCTATCGTGATCGTCTCGAGGTCGACCGTCACGGGTTCAACTGGGGCGACGCGTGTCGTCGATGAAGTCCGCCGCCCGCAGCGTGCGCGCGGCGCGCGCGAGCGCCTCGAGCAGGGGCTTCAGTTCCGGCAGTCCGCGGCGCTCCGCATCGGCGATTGCCGCCTCCAGCCACGCTTCAATGCTCATCCCCGGCTACCCTCGGGTCGTCCTTGTCCCAGTAGAGCAGGACCGGCATCGAGCCAAACCCCGTGTCCCTGACCTGCTGCAGGTTCTTGCTCTTGAGCTCCCCCGCCTGGGAGCGCAGCGGCTCGCCGGCACCGGCCGCGACCTTGGCCAGGATCTCCTTCGCCTCGGGCTGGTTCATCATAGTACCGGGTCTTCACTCCCTGGACGTCGATGAACTTGGCTTCGAGGCCCCCCAGCGAGCCCGTCGGAGAGACGGCGGGCGCCTGGGCGTCGGTCGCGAGGCCGCCCAGCGACAGGGTGATCGCTGTCGCGAGCGCGATGGTCCGCCGCTTCCCACGACCGCGCGGCAGAACGTCCAATGCGTCATTCGTACCGAGCATGGCTTGCCTCCGTCGGCGTCGCCCCTGTTCACCCGGTCTCTCGACGTATCCCGGCCCCTACCCGAGCTGACGCAGACCCCGGCCGAGGTACACGGCCTTCGGCGTCTGGTCGTCCCATCCCGCGTTGAGGTGCGGAACGCTCCACCTGGTGACCGGTCGCGGTTCGAGCACGGGCTTGCCGAGCGCCGGACACGACATGCAAAGGACTTCGCCCTCCGGGCTTCCCCGGAAGCCGGTGCTCACCCAGATCAGGTTGCGGTCCCACTCCACGTACACGCTGACGTCGGCGCGCCGCCAGGAATCCCACGTCTCGATATCTCCGGTGCGCGCCGGGACGAAGTAGGCGATCTCTTTCGCGTCGGTGGGGTCCGAGATGTCGTAAATCCGAAGCCCTGCGTTGAAATACGTCAAGGCCACGAAATGTGGTTTCGCCACCCCGGGCGCGACAAAGGCGTTGATGTTGTGCGAGCTGAAGCGACCGCGGGCGCAGCAGAAGTCGGCGTACGGCGCCTCCTTCGGTGGAGTCGGGCGTGGGAACAGGCCGACCGACTTGGGATTGCGCGGGTCCGCGATATTGATGATATGGCTCGCGTGCCAGGGCTCCCGGCAATCCGACTCCAGCGACTCGAACACCGAGATGATGAGGTTCTGCAGGCGCGGGTGGGCCGCGTCGGCCACGACGGGGTAGATGGTGTGATGCGGGATGCCGCCCATCGCCTCGAGCTGGTGGGCGAATCTGGCAATGGCCTTGGGTTTGGTGATGTCGCTGAGATCGAGGACGAACATCCCGAAATGCCCGAAGCCGGTGTAGCCAATCGTTCCGCCGTCCTCGACCCGCTTCGGCACCACCGCGCCGCCGTGATTCGAGGTCCACGAGGACTGGTCCCCGGCAAACGAATACTTCTTGTACTCTTCTTCCTCACCGAACTTCTGCCCCGGAACCCACCACCGGGAGACCTCCTTGATGTTGGCGGGGTCCGACACGTCGACAATCATGAGCGCGTTGCTGAACGGGCGCTCGCTGCTCTCCATGCGGAGCGTCTCGTCCCAGCCACAATCGAGATACGCGTACTTCCCGCCGTCGTAGAAGTTCGCATGCGTGCCGCCGCCCGTCTTCCCGACGCTGAATTCGTCGAGCAGGTTGGGGTTCGATGGATCGGTCACGTCGTAGGTTCGGATGCCGCGCAACTGGTCGTAGGCGCCGTAGGTCTTCGCGACGTACTCGGGGTGGTACTGGCCCCTCGGGTATTGCGGGTTGGGAGCGGTCAGCGACGTGAATCCTGAATTGACGACAATCCACTTCTTGAGATGCGTGGCATAGGCCAGGCATCCACCCGGCGCGGGTTTCATCGCCACGAACGGCTTGCGCGGATCGGTAATGTCGAGGCCAATCGAGGGGAGAATCCGTTGCTCGCCCCGGACCCAGAGCGGCGACGTCACGCCGTCGGTGCCGACACTACCGGACGCCTTGATGCGCGCGTGGATCTCCAGATTGTGGATGTACTCCGTCCGATCGAGGTCGGGTCGCGCGCACATCGGCAGGCGGAATGGCACCGTCCCGCCGCCGGGCGTGGTGCCGGTCACTTGTGCGGCAATGGTCTCGACGAAACCGGCGCCAGCCGCGGCGGCCGCCAGGGCGCCCGCAGATCGTCTGAGCATGTCGCGCCGGCTCAGTCGTTCGCGCTCTTCGTGGGGATCGGTCGGATGGTTGGACATGGTTCACCTCCGTCGCGACGCGGGGACAGTGGCGTCGCTGCAATCGATGACGCGGATCTAACAGGACCCCGACGCCCGGTGTCAACCCACGCGCCGGTCCCGCGCCGGCATCGCTCCCCCCTCCACGGTTTTTGGCTACCGGGGTGAGCTTCCACTCGGCGCGCGGTTCCAGTAGTCGATGAAGCTCATCAGGTTGTGATTGAACTCGTCCGGATACTCGCGAAAATGGAAGTGCCCCGCCTTGTTCACCCAGAACATGCGCAGCTTCGAGTGGTGCGCAGCCAGGTTCTCGAAGAACGCCAGGGCGCGCGCGCTCGTGGCTTGCGGATCGTTGTACCCCCAGTACAGCAGGATCGGCATGGGGAACACGGCTTCCTTCTTCAGCCGCTCGTGCAACCTCTGTTTGTACACTTCGAAGTCGACACCGTCCACGAAGCCGTTGAGCCCCGGTCCGCCGGCGCCGGCGTCCAGCTCGGCCCTGGCGGCCGCCGCCTTCGGAAGGCCGCCCATGTAGAGCCCAGCCGCGTAATACTCGTCCTCCCACGTGGAGGCCACCTTGGGAGGGAACGACAGGACGCGCATCTCGCACTTCATGCGCCAGAGATACTCTCCCTCCGAGCACGGCAGCATCATCGAGTTGCGAGTGCCATTGCCCAACTCGGGAGCCGCGGTCTGCGAATCCACGAGGATGAGGGTCTCGATGACCTCGGGGTGCTTGGCGGCGAGCACCCACGCCAGCCCGGCCCCGCGTGACTGGCCGACCAGATGCACTTTTCCGAGCTTCATCGTCTGGATGAACTGGTAGATGTGCTCCACCTCGCCCGCAATGTTCAGGTCATCGTCTTTTGGCGGATTGTCCGTCATGCCGGCCGCCAGCTTGTCGATGGCGAACACACGGAACCGCTTGCTGAGGCCCGGGATGTTCTTGCTCCACATGTTGGCGCTGTTGCCGTTGTAGCTCGCCAGCCCGCCGCCGTGCAGGAGCACGATCGGTTCGCCCTGGCCCTCGTCGTAGAACCGCGTTCTGATCGTGCCGCCGAGGGCCTTGACGTCGATGAACTTGGGCTCGAGGCCCGCGATGGCACCGGTCTTCGAGACGGTCTGGGAGCGAGAGGTGCCCCGGGAGCGAGAGCTGCTCGCGGTCGAGGTCGCGGGCCCGTGGGCCCAGTAGTCGATGAAGCTGAGGACGTTGTGGTTGAACTCGTCGGGATACTCCCGGAAGTGAAAGTGCCCGGCCTGATTCGCGATGATCATCCGCGCCTGAGGGTGCTGGGCGGCGAGCACGTCGAAGAATGCCATGCCCTCTTTCGCGGCCGGAGCCTGCGGATCGTCCCAACCCCAATACAGCAGCAGCGGCATCTTGAGGACGGGCAGGGCGATCAGGCGCTCGTGGAGCCGCTTCTTCCACTCTGCCCACTCAGACGCCAGTGGCCCGCCTGCGCCGGCCGCCTGCCGTGCCCTGGCGTCCTGCGACTTCGGCAGGTTCGCCATGGACAGGGCCGCCGCGTAGTACTCGGCGTCCCACGTCGAAGGATAGTTGGGCTGGTAGGACAGGATCCGCATCTCGCACTTCATGCGCTCGGCGAGCTCCTGCGGACACTGCTCCATCAGGAGATTGTGCTTGGGGACGCCCACCACCGGCGACGCGGTTCCCGAGTCGACCAGCACGAGGGTCTTGACGACTTCCGGATGCGTCATGGCCATCAGCCACGCCAGTCCGGCTCCACGCGACTGGCCCACCAGATGCACCTGGCCCAGCTTCATCGTCTGGATGAACTGGTACATGTGCTCGACCTCGCCCTGGAGGTTGTAGTAGCCGTCGGGCGGGTTGTCCGTCATGCCGGCGGCGAGCTTGTCCACCGCGAAGACGCGAAAGCGTTGGGCCAGGCCGGGGATGTTCTTCGCCCACATGTTGGCGCTGTTTCCGTTGGAGGCCGCCAGGCCTCCACCGTGCACGAGCAGCATCGGCTCCCCCTGTCCCTGGTCGTAGTACCGCGTCTTGATCGTCGTACCGAACGCCAGGACATTGACGAACCTGGCCTCGAGCCCGGCGATCGAGCCCGTTTTCGAGACCGCCTGGGCGTGACCGCTCTGGCTCGCAAGCCACGGCACGACCATCGCCACTAGGAGCGGGATCCACGGCCACGCGTGGTGGCGGCGGTTGACTGTCTGACCGAGCAACGTCCGACACGTGGTCGACATGGTTCCTCCCTCAGCGGCACCAGGACGTTGGAACGCGCAGAGAATCCAGGCCTGCGATCTTCCGCCCGTTTCGCCCTTGCCCCGCCCGGCCAAAATGAGGGTTGAAAAGAGGGATGACACCAGCAAATTATGTAACAAAAAGACCAAGAATGGCGGAGGGGAGTCTGGCGCTTGAGTCGGAGATCCGAAGAGAAACAGGCTCCGTGCGTTTCTGTCGGTCGGGCTGGTTGTCCATGCGTAGGGAACGTCATTCGCCTGGCCGTTGATGTGCACCGTGCGCGTCGATGAGGCCGGGAAGGAGCGCCGCCGCGCCGATGACGAGCGCGGCGGCGGTGATGAGGCCTTTCCGGATGAATGACGGCACGGGGTCCTCCTGAATGCGGACGAGTTTGTCTGCCCGGCGTGCGGCCGGCGATGTCAGCTGCCTATTCTACGGTCGGTCCGCTCGAAATCAGGCGTACCTGTGGTCCGCAACGAGTGCCCCCTCGACCTGGCGCCGGCGCCAGCAGTCTCCACGCGGGTCGGCGATTCGAAGTACGGATCGGTCGGCCGTTCCAAGGCTGAGAGCGCCGAGTCCGGCCGGACCCGGCGGGAGGCCGCTACTCCTGCCTGCCGCAAAGCGATCATCGTGTCGACGCGAGAACTGCGGCGCGCCGGGATGTAGGGTGCGCCGCGCGAGGTTGGATGGTGGCTGGAACCGATCGGGGGGCTACATGATCCACGGAACCTGGGTGACGATGCCGCGCAGGAGCCGTGGCTCCTCGCGCAGCTCGGTGGCGAGACGATGCTGGCGCGCGCGCCACAGACCGAACCTCCGGGCCATCGTCTGCATCATGCGCGCGCGGGCGCCGTCGTTCGCGTGTCTCGCCGCCGCTGCGTAGAAGCCCGCCCCGAGCGAGGCGTACCAATCGACGTTGTGCCGATGGCGGAGCTGATCCTGGAAGAACCCGGTGAGCAGCAGGCACTGTGCCGCGGCGGCCTCTGCCAGCTCCGGATCGCCGTGGTGGCTACAGTCGAGCACGAAAAGGTCGAAGACCACGGACAGACTCGCCGGCGTGGCGGGAAACGTCGCCGTCGACGTCGTGGACGTCGTTGCGAAATGCGTGAGCACGCTCGCGTTGTAGAGCAGCTCGTTCGTCGGGGCGGCGGACTCTCCGCTGACGTCCCGGAGACGCTCGAAGAAGAACCGCAACGCCTGCTCGTTCGTCACCGCGAACCAGTCTTCCATCGTCATTCGGCGCTCCCCTGGACGACCGCGCCGTCCACGTCCAAACTCACGCAAGGGAAGCGAAGTCCGTGCCAGTCGAGTCGCCGGCTGTCGCAGCTCGCACGTGCACAGAACGGCAAGGTCGTTGGCTGGTCTCGGTGCCGCACCGCGTGTGCAATTCGGGTGTGAGGCCTTGAGGGCGGGCTCGCCAGGCACACCCAGCGTGGGGTCCGGTAGATCCCCCCATGGGCAATTCTTGTACGAGATTACAGTTCTGAAATCGCCGGAGGGTGAGCCCGGAGCGCGTGGGGACCGACGCTGGTGGCCTTCCGGGACTGGGCTGCCGAACGGACGAATGTCCCGCGGGCCGTGTGTGAGGCCGCGCTCGCGCACGTCGTGAAGGACAAGACCGAAGCGGCCTACTTCCGGAGTGACCTGTTCGTCTTCCGGAATTCGGGTGAGAGATTCTTGACGGCCTCGCCGATGATGAGGAAGACGCTATCGGACTTCATGCCACGCAACCTCTTCTTCCACGAACGGCCTCAGGTGGGGGCTGAGGCTGCGGCTGGTCACGAGCTCAATTCGGCGTCCGAAGAGACGTTCCAGCGAGACACTCAAGTCGTAGAAGTTGTCGTACGTCGGCTTCTCGAACTCGACCAGGAAATCGACGTCACTGCCTCTCTGGGCCTGGTCACGCACGTACGAACCGAACAGGCCGATGCGCTTGACCGAGTACCTCCGGAGCATTTCCTGGTGCTCGTCAAGCGCCTTCAGAATGCTGGCCCGGCTGAGTGTCGCGATCCTCGTCATGGCCACCAGCGTAGCAGAATGGCCCGACTCCTCGGCACCGCCCAGATCCCTGAGCGCGCCGAAGGGCGCGAGCGACCGAGCCGGGGTGTGGGGCGGAGCCCCACGCTAGTTATAGTTAAGTTAGTGGGAAACCGGCGGGCCGGGGGGCGCTGACACAGGCTCACGGGGGGTTGAGGCGGCCCGCCGGGTGGACGTTTGGTCAGTCGCTCAGGACAACACTCAGGAGAGACTTGCTGACATGGATCTCGCCGTCGTATTGGATGAAGCCCAGCCTCCTGAACTTGTTCATGAAGAAATTCACCCGCGAACGGGTTGTGCCAACCATTTCCGCCAGCGTCTCTTGCGTGACTCTGGGAATGATCTTTTGAGGCTGGCCCTCTGAGCCATAGTGCGCGAGCAGCAGCAGAGTGCGCGCCAGCCGTTTTTCGCTGGAGTTGAAGAGCTGGTCTACCAGGTCCTCCTCGACTCGCTTGTTTCGCGCCAGCACATACGCGATGAAGCGATCGGAGAAGTCGTGCTCCTCGTGGAGCACCCGAATCACCTCGTCCTTCTCGAGGACGAGCGCGGTGGTGAGTGCAACCGTGGTCGCAGTGGCCGTGCGAACGGACTGGCCCGCAAGGCACCCTTCCCCGAAGAAATCACGCGGTCCGAGAATCGCCAGCACGGCTTCTTTGCCGGACGCACTGGTCACTGCAAGCTTCACACCGCCTTCCTGAATGTACATGACACTCTTCGCGGGATCGCCCTGCGCGAAGACGGTTTCTCCTCCTCGAAACTTGGCTATCCTTCTCCCCAGACCGACCGAGTGGAGAAACCACTCCACGTCGAACGCAGGGCTTCTTGAACTTGCTTCCTGGGGGGAGCGAGGGACCTTGACGGATCCGCGTCGAGGCGGAGAAGACGGGCGTCGGCTCGAACGTGGTTCAACGTCTGAGACATGTGATGTCGTGATCATCGCTCTCTTCTCCGATCGCGGTTGACCGGACGGTGACCAGGGTCCAACGAGAAGCGACACTCGTGGCTGCACGGTAGTGTGCGGCAATTGGAATGAGCGTGGTATCGGGGATGCTGCTATTCGTGGAGGCCTTTGTCCGGAGAAACCCTGACAGGAGGGCGCCGCGCGGTGGGGATCGGGCCAGGCAGGCGGCCTGAACGAGGTTTCTACCGAGCCGGGCGGCCCGGCTCGGTCTCCAGCGTTTCCAAGGTCAACAGGCCCATTTGCATGGCAAAGCGAATCACATCGCTGCGTTTCCGAAGTCCGAGCTTCTCGGCGAAACGTGAACGATACGTCTCGACGGTCTTCACGCTCACGGCAATCTGCTTGGCTATTTGTGCACTCGTGTAGCCCCGCGCCACGAGCCTGAGCACCTGCAGCTCACGGGCGCTGAGGATGTTCGCCTGCCGTATGGAACCAGCTCGTGTGCCTCTCTTCGCAAGCACGTCCTGGACAAGAACACTGGCCAGACGCGTGTCCACGGAGATCCCTCCGCGATGCACCGCTCGTATCGCGGCGAGCAGCTCGGCGTCCACTGCCCTTTTCAACAGGTAGCCAGAGGCGCCGGCAGCCAGGGCTGATCGCAAGTATGCGGGGTCATCGTGCATCGTGAGGACGAGCACCCGGGTTTCGCGGTAGTTCCGCGATATCTCCTGCAGCGCCTTCATACCCCCGGCCCGAGGCATGGTGAGGTCAAGTAAGAGCACGTCCGGTCTGGTTTCCCGTACCTCTTGAACCGCCTTCTCCCCATCGGGAGCTTCTGATACAACCTCCATATCGGCCTGGGCATTGACGAGCATTCTCAGTCCTGCGCGGAGAATCGCGTGATCATCCACGATCGTGACTCTGATCTTGGGCGTTCGCGTCGGCATTTCAGGTGCTCCTCCGCGCCGAGGGCTCGGGATCCCGGGTGGCAAGTGGGATGCGCACCAGAATCTTGGTCCCACGGCGCCGGGATGTGAAACTGATCGTTCCGCCCAGCATGGCCGCTCTCTCTCGCATACTCTGAATGCCCAGGCGGTGCGAGGAGACCGCCACGGACTTGGCGTCGAAGCCACGGCCGTCATCGACGACGGCCACGTCCAATGCCGCGGCCACCTGCGCGAATGTGATGCTGACCGCCTTGGCTCCCGAATGCCTGGCGACGTTGGTCAAGGCTTCCTGGACAATGCGATACAACCCGATCTGGGCTTCTGACGGCAGGTGGCTGCACTCACGTTCGTCAAGTGTGAGGTCCACGGCTATGTTGTGGGTCTTTGTGTACTCGGCCACGTAGCGGCTCAGCGCAACACCCAGGCCATGGTCGTCCAGCACCGTCGGGTGAAGCCCGCGGGCGAGCCGACCGACCTCGTCGATCGCCCGGGCGGTGATTTCCCGCAGCCGATACCCCTGGGCCTTGACATCTGCCAGGTTCCGGGAGTGTTCCAGAGTACGCAGGCCGACCAAGAGGGACGTGAGCAGCTGGCCAGCTTCGTCATGCAATTCGCGCGCAACCCGGCGTCTTTCCTCCTCTTGAGCCGCAAGCACGCGTTCCAGGAGAAGCCGGCGTATCGCTTCGGCTTGTTTGGCTTCTTCTACCTGCTTGCGTTTCTGCTCGCTCAAATCGGTGACCACGATGCCCAGGGCGTGGCCCCCGTATCCCGGCAACTTGTTGAGAGACACATAGACGGGAACCAGACTGCCATCTCGGCAACGCAGGTTGAAGTCGCCCTTCGCCACCGCCTTGTGAGCCTCGGCAAGGAGAGTGTTCAGTCTGCCTCGCTCTGTTTCCGCAACCAGCAACCCGACCGCCATCCCGACGACTTTTCCTGGTGGCCTGCGAATCAGTTCTGCAAACCTGCGGTTGCAGTAGAGCACGGCGCCATCCCGGGACAGAGTCGCCGCGCCTTCGCTCATGGCCTCGACCAGCATTCGATACGCGGGGTCGCCGCCTTTCAGGGAAACCACCTGCTCTCCGCGACGGCCGGACACCATCAATGCATCCACTTCGCCAGACCGTATGGCGCGTAGAGTGTCCTCCGCAGTTCTCAGCCGAGCGAAGAGCTCTTCGCGCCGATCCGGTGGCGTGGATGGCGGCACTTTGCGTGGGGAAGGTCCGTGGCTTCTGCCAGCTCCCTTCGGCGCACCGCCTTTGCCGGGCAGCCCTCGTTGGAGGACTCGGCCATCGGAACGCGCTCGCTTGTTGGACATCTGCTATCGAGCCCCTACTTCAACGCACCGATTGAAGATCCAACCCCACGAAGACACTCTCGGACTTGGAGAGGTTCCCGATGATCTTCTTGACCGGCGGCGGGAGCCTTCTCACCAGGGTCGGAATGGCGATGATCTGATCGCCCTTGGCCAGTTGCGGCTTCTCCAGCAAGTCAACCACCTCGATACGGTACTTGCCCCGCAGCTTGTCCTCGCAGATCTTCTCGAGGTTGGCAATCGCAGCCATCGAATTGGGGGTTTGACCGGCGATGTAGAGCCGCAATCGCCAGAAGTCACCTCTGCCGCTCTTGGCAGGGCGGCCCTTCCTTGCTGAACGCTTCTTCATGTCGGTCCTCGGTGTCCGGCCCAGATGGGCCAACCTTGCTACTCAGCTGACGCGGCTGCGCTCGAGCCTGCGACCGCCGTGGCCGGCGCATGATGCGCCGGCACGAGACCCAGGTCGAGACCTCTCTCACTCACGATGAGCTCACGCGGCTCGCGCGAATGTGCCATCCCGCGAGATTTCAGAAGGTAGAGCTCGCGTCTCGGTGAGCCATTCGGTTTACTGTCCCGCAGCACAATCCACGTGTCCATGAGAGAGGAGACGGCCGCCGCCGTTCTCTCCTGCGGGTTTCCTGCAAACGTGAGATTCGTGAACATCGACGTGATCTGTTCCACCTTCAGAAAATCGACGAGGCGCATGAGCATCGATTTGACGCCATAAACGCCCGAGGCCGAAACCAGGTTCGTGATCGGGTCGATGACCACCACGCTGGGCCGCAGTCGCCTGACCAGTTTGTGAATGCTCGCCAGGTGTCCTTCCAGGCCGGTGCTGGTTGGCCTCATGGCGTGGAAATGCAACAAGCGCTTTCTTGCCCACGGCCCGAGGTCGATGCCAACGGAGCGCATATTACGGAGAATCTGGCTGGGAGACTCTTCGAAGGCGAAATACAGGCAATGTTCGCCGCGGGCGCAGGCGGCTCGGGTGAAGTTCGCCGCCACGCTGGACTTCCCGGTTCCCGCTGTGCCCGACACCAGCACACTGCTTCCACGGAAGAACCCCTGACCCGCCATCATGTCGTCCAAAGCGGGGATTCCCGTTGACACGCGGTCCGTGACAGCCTTGTGAGCGAGTGCGAGAGAGGTGACGGGCAACACCGAGATGCCCTCCTCATCGATCAGAAACGGGTATTCATCGGTGCCGTGGGACGTGCCCCGGTACTTGACGACTCGCAGCCGCCGTGTGGAAATCTGTTCCGTGACGCGATGGTCCAGTGCGATCACGCAATCGGCGATGTATTCCTCCAGTCCGTGGCGCGTCAACGTGCGGGCTCCGGCTTCCCCGGTGACGATCGCGGTGAGCTTGCGGTCCTCCAGCCAACGGAACAGCCGGCGGAGTTCCGCTCGCAGTATCGCCGAGTCAGCTAATCCGCTGAAAAGCGCCTCGATGCTGTCCAGGACCACGCGCTTGGCTTTGATCGCTTTGACCGCGTGGGCCAGACGGACGAACAGGCCCTCGAGGTTGTATTCTCCGGTCTCGGCGATCTGGTTTCGCTCGATGGACACATAGTCCACCGACAACTTCTTGCGTTTGGCGAGCGCACGCAAGTCGAAACCCAGTGATGCGACGTTGGCCGCCAGTTTCTCCTCGGTCTCTTCGAAGTCCATGCACACGCCGGGCTCGCCGAATCGAACGGCGCCGTGCACCAGGAATTCCATCGCGAGCAGGCTCTTGCCACAGCCTGCGCTGCCACACACCAGCGTGACACGACCTTTCGGCAAGCCTCCGCCCGTGACTTCATCCAGTCCTTGGATTCCTGTCGGGGCTTTGGCGAGCGAGGTGAGAACGGCTTTCGGTCTGGTGCTGGGCATGGCAAGACTCCTGAACCGGAAGAGTACGTCGTCAGACGGGCGTCACGTTCTGCAGCGGCTCATGATACCGCCGTTGAGGCACTGACAGGGCTGGCGCGCCGCGATCCGGCCTGGAGGCGGCAGCCCATAACTCAGAGTCTGCGTGAGGATTGGGGCCCGCGCGCGAGGAGCTTGCTGCCTTCCCTGAGCCACAAGGCCGAACTGCCGAACGCGCGCTGGAGGAAGGGCCCGTACACCACGAACACCTGAAGGACAAGCGACCCTGCACACCTGTAGCCTGTAGTCTGAAGTCAGCGTTTGGGAACCTCGTAATCCTCTACCCATCAATCACTTAGGCCTGTTTTTGCTCGTCCAAACCGCCAGAATCGCTCAAAACCTGAGTGCCAGGTGCAAAACAGGTACAGCCCACGCTGGCATATACTGATGTATATGGCGCTCGGACCCACGAGGAGGGAATCGACCATGCAGCGACGAGCGAAGGTGTTCAGGAACAATCGCAGCCAGGCCGTGCGCTTGCCGAAGGAGTTCCAGTTCAACACCGGCGAAGTCTTCATCCGGAAAGAGGGTGAGGAGGTCATCCTGTCACCCCGCCCCGCGGACTGGGGGCCGTATCTCGAGAGCGGACCGATTGCCTCCGATGAGTTCATGGAGAACGTCGAGGATCTGGCCGTGCAGGAGCGCGAGCCGTGATGACCCGCTACATGCTGGACACCGATACGTGCTCCTACATCATGAAGCGCTCGAGCCCGGCTGTCCTCAAGCGGTTGCGCACCGTGCCTGTTGCGGAGGTCTGCATATCGGTCATCACGAAGTCGGAGCTGCTCTACGGTGTCGAGGTGTCGCCGCGCCGAACCCAGGACGCCGCAGCGCTTCAGGCTTTCCTTCCGTACGTCCAAGTGCTCGAGTTCCCGGACGACGCCGCGACACACTATGCCCAGATCCGGGCCGACCTGAAGAAGCGCGGTCAGATAATCGGCGCGAACGATCTCTTCATCGCCGCTCACGCGCGCAGTCTGGGGCTCAGGCTCGTGACGAACAACACCGCGGAGTTCGGCCGTGTGAAAGGCCTGACGCTCGGGAACTGGACGGTTCCTTTTCGGCGTCCTCGCTCGAGGGGCGACGAGTAGCCCGTCGCGTTCCGTCGAGCGCAGCGTGCGCGAGAGGTTGCTCCTCGCGCGCCCGCTCGCGGCCGCCACCTCCGGGTCTACAACGTCCTCTTCGATCCGTCTCCACCCAGAAGCCGCCGGGGACCTCAGCGAGGAGTCCTTCGAGGCGGCTCGACGAGACCAGGACGGCCGGTATCGGCCAGGATCCGAGCCGCCGTGCGGGCCTGAAGCCCGAAGCCTGGAGCCCGGAGCCGATCAGGAATGCAGATTGGCGGAGGGGGAGGGATTCGAACCCCCGGTGCAGTTTCCCGCACAGCGGTTTTCAAGACCGCCGCCTTAGACCGCTCGGCCACCCCTCCGCAAAACCAGGTGCTTGGTGCTTCGTGCTTCGTGCTTGGTGCGTGCCGGGTGCTTCGTGCTTGGTGCGAGATCACGCGGCCCTCAATGGCAGCGAAGACACGTGACGGGCACCAGGCACCCCGCACGGACCAGGCACCAGGCACGCACCAGGGACAAAGAACGAGGCGCCAAGCACGTGCTCCGTGCGTCGTCACCCCGCAGGCTCGATCACCTCCACCCCGCCCATGTACGACCTGAGCACCTCGGGCACGACCACCGACCCGTCCTTCCGCTGGCAGTTCTCGAGGATGGCGATGATCGTGCGGCCCACGGCGAGGCCCGAGCCGTTGAGCGTGTGGACGAACTCGGCCTTGCCGGTCCCTTCGCGCCGGAACTTGATGTTCGCCCGGCGCGCCTGAAACGACTCGGTGTTGCTGCACGACGAGATCTCGCGATACGCCTGCTGGCTCGGCAGCCACACCTCGATGTCGTAGGTCTTCGCCGCCGCAAAGCCCATGTCGCCGGTGCAGAGCACGACGGTGCGATACGGCAGCCCCAGCCGCTTCAGCACCTCCTCGGCGTGCACCGTCAGCGACTCCAGCTCGTCGTCCGACTGGTCGGGCGTCGTGAACTTCACGAGCTCGACCTTGTCGAACTGATGCTGGCGGATGAGCCCCCGCACGTCGGCGCCGTACGACCCGGCCTCGCTCCGGAAACACGGCGTGTAGGCGGCGTAGCTGAGCGGCAGCCTCCGGCCGTCGAGAATCTCGCCGCGATAGAGGTTCGTCACGGGCACTTCGGCCGTGGGAATGAGGTAGAGATCCCAGTCGCCGGCGATCTTGAACAGATCCGCCTCGAACTTGGGCAGGTTGCCGGTGCCGGTGAGCGCCGCGGCGTTGACGAGAAACGGCGGCTCGACCTCGGTGTAGCCATGCTCGCGCGTGTGCAGGTCGAGCATGAAGTTGATGAGCGCGCGCGACAGCCGCGCGCCCGCGCCCATCAGCACCGCGAACCGCGCCCCCGACATCTTCGTCGCGCGCTCGAAGTCGATGACGCCGAGCGCCGGCCCAAGGTCCCAGTGCGCCTTCGGCTCGAAGCCGAACGCCGGCGGATCGCCGTGGCGCCGCACTTCGGGGTTGTCGGCCGCGCTCTTCCCCACCGGCACGCTCGCGTGCGGCAGGTTCGGCAGCATCAGCAGGATGACCTCGCGCTGATGCTCGAGCGAGGCGAGCTCGATCTCGAGCTGCTTGATCTGCTGCGCGCGCAGCTTGCTGGCCGCGAAGATCGGCGTCGCGTCCTTCCCCTGCCGCTTCGCGCGCGCGATCTCGTCGCCGGCGGTGTTCTGCTGGCGCTTGAGCCCCTCGACCTCGGGAATCGCCCGGCGCCGCCGGGTCTCGAGCGTCGCCAGTTGCTCCAGGTCCTTGTGCGCGTCGAGGCCCCGGTTGGCGAGGCCCTGGCGCACGGCGTCGAGGTTGTCACGGACGAATGCCGGGTCGAGCATCGGTACTCCAGCCGCCTGCGCCAAGGCTTCGGCGGGCCAAGGAGGCCAGCCGCCTACGCCGAGGCTTCGGCGGCCAAGGACGCCAGCCGCCTTCGCCAAGGCTTCGGCTGGCCAGGCCGATTTTAGCCGAATCGGGCGTCATGAAGTACGATCCAAGGCGCCCGGAGGACACGAGAGGAGCCCGTGAAACAGCATCAGACCATCCGCAAGGCCGTGTTCCCGGTCGCCGGCCTCGGGACGCGGTTCCTGCCGGCGACCAAGGCCCAGCCGAAGGAGATGCTGCCGCTCGTCGACAAGCCGATCATCCAGTACGGTATCGAAGAGGCGGTGGCCTCGGGCGTCGACAACATCATTTTCGTCACGGGCCGGGGCAAGAACGCCATCGAGGACCACTTCGACGTCAACATCGAGCTCGAGACCTTCCTCGAGGCGCGCGGCAAGACCGAGCAGCTGGAGGAAATCCGCAAGATCTCGAACCTCATCAACTTCTCGTACGTCCGCCAGGGCGAGCCGCTGGGCCTCGGCCATGCCGTCCTGGTCACCGCCAGCCTCGTCGGCAACGAGCCGTTCGCCGTCATCCTGGGCGACGACGTGATCGACGCGACCCCCCCGGCGCTGAAGCAGATGATCGACGTGTACGAGGAGCTCGGCGGCCCGGTCATCGCCGTGGAGCGCGTGCCGGAGCGGGAGGTCAGCAAGTACGGCATCCTCGCCAGCGAGCCGCTTCGCCCGGGTGTCCACCGGATCATCGATCTGGTCGAGAAGCCGGCGGCGGACGAGGCGCCGTCGAACCTCGCCATCATCGGCCGCTACCTGCTGACGCCCGACATCTTCCCGGAACTCGAAGCCACCGCCAGCGACCGGACCGGCGAGATCCAGCTCACCAACGGGCTGCGGCGGCTCCTCCAACAGCGGTCGCTCTACGCCGTCGAGATCGACGGCGTGCGCCACGACACCGGCAACAAGCTGGGCTTCCTGCAGGCGGTGGTCTACTTCGCGCTCCGGCGGCCCGACCTCGCCGACGCCTTCCGCGAGTACCTCGACGGGATCGATCTCAAGAGCGATCTGAAGCGGTAGCAGGCGGTGGTGAAAGGCTGCACGGCCTGGCGAATCTCTGTGCCCTCTGTGTCAGGAGTCGGATGATGAGGGGCCGGCCGGCGCGGCCGGCTTCGATGTCGACGAGTCGGTCGTCGCGGCGGGTTTCTTGGCCTCGCTGGAGGGCTCGGTCGTCTCGGAGGGGGTCGCGCCCTTGCGTGCGTAGTCGGTGATGTACCAGCCGCTCCCTTTGAACTGGATGGCGGGCGACGAGAGCAGCTTGCGCACGGGTCCGCCGCAGGTAAAGCAGGTGTCGACCGGCGGGTCGGAGAACTTCCGGATCAGCTCGAAGTGCTTCCCGCAGGCCTCGCACTCGTACTCGTAAAGCGGCATTGCGCTCACATCCCCCGGCTGGCAGGCTGTTCGGAGAAGGCAACCTCTCAAGTTACTCAACTGGAAAGACTTCTGTCAACCGCAGCCCCGGCGGCAGGCGGGCGGGCCGACCGGGTCGCTATTCGAGGACCGCACCCCGGTCCGCCTCGCCGAGCATGAGGCGCCGGTGCAACGGAAAGGTCATGTGTCCGTTGGCCAGCAGGCGGTCGTGGAACGTCTTGAGCGAGAATTTCCCCGTCTGCAGCGCTTTGTAGTCCTCGCGGAGCTTCAGCAGCATGAGCTTGCCGACGGAGTACACGACGTAGGACGGGTCGAACGCGCCGCGCTCGGCCTCGCGCCGGGCGCTGCCCTCCTCCATGAACGCCTCGTCGCGGAAGAAGCGCACGCCCTGCTCCACCGACAGATCGCCGGTGTGCAGCCGGATGCCGACGACGAAGCGGCAGAGCCGGATCAGCGCTTCGGCCAGCTGTCCGAGCCGAACCATCGGATCGTGGCGGCGGAAGCCGGCTTCCACGATCATCTGCTCGCAGTAGTGCGCCCATCCTTCGACGAACGAGGCCGACGCGAACAGGATCGACTTCCGCGGCTTCGAGGTCACCTGCCGCAGATGCTGGTAGTGGAGGAAGTGGCCCGGGTAGACCTCGTGCATGGAGATCGACCAGAGCGCGCCGTAGTTGAAGTCGCGCAGGTGCTCTTCCTTGCGCTCGGCGGACCAGCCCGGGTCCACGTCCGTCACGTAGTAGTACGCCCGCATCGGTTTGGCTTCGAAGGGGCCTGGCGTCCACATGCTGGCGAACGTCCAGCGGTAGAAGCGCGGCGTCGACGCCACGACGACCGCCTCACCCTGCGGAATCGAGACCAGGCCGTTCCGGCTGATGAACTCGAACAGCTCGTCGACCTGGTCGCGCGCGGCGGAGACCAGGGCGCCTTCGGGCGGGTGCTTGGTCTTCATGCGCTGCCACGCGCCAAGAGGATCGCCGCCGTTGAGCCGGCTTGCTTCGCGACGGAAGCTCTCCTGCGTCGCGCGTAGCTCGCGGAGGGCGATGTCGAGCAGCCGTTCGCTGCCAATCGTGAGTCCCTCCTCGAACCGGAGCTTCCCCTCGAAGCGCTCGCGGCCGAGGCGGAAGGACCCGCGGGCGCGCGGCGCCACGTCGGACTCGAGGTGGACGATGTACCCCTTCAGCGCATCGGCGGCGTCCGTCGAGGCGTCGGCGAGGTCGGACAGCAGCCGCAGGTCGTCGAGGTCGGCCAGGGCGCGCGGCAGGTCGTCCTCGATGAAGCGCAGGGCACCGCGGAGCGTCTCGAGACCGATCTTGACGAAGAGCCCGGGCGGATCCTCGATGTTCTCTCGCGCCGTCTGCAGCAGCCGCGGCGCCTGCCTGAGCTTCGAGAGAACCCGCCGGGCCCGCTCGGCGATGGGCGCGTACGGGAAGAGCGCCTGGCTGGCCAGGCTGGTCGACAGCAGCTCGCCGTAGAGCTGCGGGCTGCGCTTCCACGTGCGGATCTCTTCCAGCTCGTACACCCGGGCGCGGATGTCATCCGCGACGAGGGGGCGCTCGATGCGCTCGATGGGCGTGAGCCCCGCTTCATCGATCGACGCCAGGCGTCGGCCGAAGGCGCCGAGATCCCGCACCCGCTCGTCAATCGCCGAGCGACGATAGTCCTCCAGCAGGTCGTCGTGCACGTGGACCCCGTCGAACGTCGCGCTCGTCGGGTGCGCTTCGTGCAGGAACGCCAGGTATTCGTCGACGAAATGGGACAGCGGCTCAGCGGAGTACATGTGGGCGGCGTATGGGCGCCGCGGCCGGGGGCGCCGGTCCCCGGCCGTTCGGGTCGAACATCCGATGGTACAATACCGGCTCGTGCGCGGCCGGCTCGCCTCCTGACAGCCTCACCATGACAGGCTGCCTCCACGTCGTCTCGACGCCCATCGGCAACCTGGAAGACATCACGTTGCGCGCCCTCCGCGTTCTGCGCGAGGTCGACCTCATCGCAGCGGAGGACACCCGACGCACGGCCCGCCTTCTTCAACACTACTCGATCTCGACCCGGACGACGAGCCTGCACGAGCACAACGAGCGGCGGAAGATCCCCGCGCTGATCGCCCGGCTGCGGGCGGGCGCCCGAATCGCCCTCGTCAGCGACGCCGGTACCCCCGGCGTATCGGATCCGGGCACCCGGCTCGTCAGGGCCGTCCACGAGCAGGGAATCAGGGTCGAAGCCGTGCCTGGTCCGAGCGCGGTCCTCGCCGCGCTGGTCTCCTCGGGGTTTACGGCCAGTCCGTTCGTATTCGCGGGATTTCCACCCACTAGGTCAAAAGACAGAAGTCGCTGGTTCGAGGAGCTCGGCAGCGACCGACGGACACTCGTGTTCTTCGAGGCTCCGCACAGAATCCTTCGAACACTCCGTGAGGCCGGCGATGTTTTGGGCAAACGACATATTACGGTCTGTCGCGAGCTCACGAAAGTCTTTGAAGAATTGGTCGTAAGCCCAACAAACGAGGTTCTGGGGAAGCTCGGTAAACCCCGTGGGGAGTACACGTTGGTCGTCGAACCCCTGGAGGACGCTCCTTTCCAAGTGAAGAGCATGGCAAGTGACGCCATCTTGGCCGAAGAATTCGCCCATTTGACCAAAAATGACGCGCTTGACCGCCGGGCTGCAGTGCGGAGTCTCGCCGATCGACACGGAATGCGATCAAGAGATGTCTACCAGGCTCTCGAGAGGGCCAAGTGTTCTGGTAAATGACATAAACGTGTATCCAACGCTTTCCGACAGGGGCCGCTTGCGGCCGGGCTCCTTGACCGCTTCGCGGCGGATTTGGTACCTTTAGCGCCGCCCGGGGCTCGGACTCGGGCCCTGCGCACATTCGAGAAGACGGCAGGCCGGTCAGGAGGCTTGTGTGGCGAAACAGCGCCGGGCGCGCGCCCGGCCCCCCGCGACCCGACCGCGGCGCGGTCGCCCGACCCCCCGCGCGGCGAAACCTCCCCGTTCGGCCTTGCCCCCCGAAAGCTCCGCACCGGCGAAGCGCGACGCATTCGTGGCGGCGGTCGCCCTCTACGAGCGCGGCGTCGAGACGCTCCAGCGGCACGACTACCTGACCGCGGCGGCGCGCTTCCGCGAGGTCCTGGAGAGCCATCCGGAGGAGCGGGAGCTGCACGAGCGCGCGCGTCTGTATCTCCGAATCTGCGAGCGCGAACTGGCGCCCAAGGCGAGCGCGCCGCAGACCCTCGAAGAGAAGGTCTTCGCCGCGACGATTGCGCTCAACGCGGGTCACGACGACGAGGCGTACGCGTTGCTCACGAAGGCCGCCGCCGAGGCGCCCGACAACGGTCACGTGCGTTACATGCTCGCGGCCGTGCTCGCCCGGCGCGACGCATGCGACGACGCCATCGCGCAGCTTCGTCGCGCGACGGAGCTGGATCCCGACAACCGGCACCTCGCGCGCCGCGACGCCGATTTCGAGGTCCTGCACGAGGACGAGAGGTTCCTGCGGATCACGGATCCGCCGCCTGCCACCGGCCGCCGCCGCTCGCGGGTGCGCGCATCCCGCTGATGCGCCCGCTTCGCCGGGAGGCACGTCCTCGCTGGCGCCCTGGCAGGTTCCTGCCGATGCCATCAGCCGATGTCTGAGGTTCACGTCGTCATTCTCGCGGCAGGCAAGGGCCGGCGGATGCAGTCGGGCATCGCGAAGGTCCTCCACCGGCTCGGCGGCCGGTCGCTCATCGAGCACGTGCTCCGCGCGGCGGGGACGTTGTCGGCGGCATCCACCACAGTGGTCGTGGGGCACCTTGCCGACCAGGTCAGGACGGCCCTGTCGGCTCGCCGCGATCTGCGGATCGTGCTCCAGTCGGAGCAGAAAGGCACGGCGCACGCGCTGCTGCAGACGGCGCCGGGCTTTTCGGGCGTCGCCGGCACGCTGCTGCTCCTCTCGGGGGACGTGCCGCTGCTGCGCCCGGCGACGCTGCGGCAGTTGCTCGACATGCACGCGACGGCCGGCGCGGCCGCGACGGTGTTGACCGCGATGACGGACCGGCCGTACGGCTACGGCCGCGTCGTGCGCCGCGACGGCTGCATCGCGCGGATCGTCGAGGAGCGGGACGCGTCCCCGGGCGAACGGAAGATCCGCGAGATCAACACCGGGGTGTACGCGTTCGATCTGGCGCCGCTCTTCCCGGCGCTCGAAGGAATTGCCGCCGAGAACGCCCAGGGCGAGTACTATCTGACGGATCTCGTCAGCGTCTACCGGCGGCGGAAGCTGACGGTCGAAACGGTGGTCCTGGCCGAGCCGACCGAGATACGGGGCATCAACAGCCGTACGGAGCTTGCGGAGGTGGCAGCGCACGTGAGGCAAGGAAAAAACGAAGAGCTGATGGGGGCCGGCGTCACGATCGTCGACCCGGCTACGACGTACGTCGACGACGATGTGCTGGTGGGGCCTGACACGGTGCTCCACCCCGGAGTGATCCTGGAGGGGCGCACGCGCATCGGCGCCGCCTGCGAGGTTCACGCCGGCGTCCGCATCGTCGACTCCACGCTCGGCGATCGCGTGGTCGTGAACAACTACTGCGTGATCACCAGCTCCGCGATCGCCGACGACGCGCGTGTCGGCCCGTTCGCACACCTGCGTCCCGAGTCGGACGTCGGCGAAGGCGCGCAGGTCGGCAATTTCGTCGAGCTGAAGAAGACCGTGCTCGGCGCCGCCTCGAAGGCGAATCACCTGACCTATCTCGGCGATGCGACCGTCGGCGAGCGGGTCAACGTCGGCGCCGGGACGATCACGTGCAACTACGACGGGGTCCAGAAACACCAGACGGTGATCGAGGATGGCGCGTTCATCGGCAGCGACACCCAGCTCGTCGCGCCGGTGCGCATCGGCGCGGGCGCCTACGTCGCGGCCGGCTCGTCGATCACGAAGGACGTGCCGCCCGGCGCGCTGGGGATCGCGCGCGGCCAGCAGGTGAACAAAGAGGGGTGGGTGGAGAAGAAGAAGAAGAAAGACGCTGGATAGGCTTTGGGCCGTGTCGCCTTTCACCACGGCCTGCGAGAGGCTCTGGCCAGAGTCCAGAGCCCAGAGCCCGGTTTTCTATGTGCGGCATCATCGGCTACGTCGGTCCGAGGCCGGTCGTCCCGATCCTCGTGGACGGCCTACGACGGCTCGAGTATCGCGGCTACGACTCCGCGGGCATCGCGGTCGTCCGCGACGGCGTGGTGTCGCTCCGCCGCGCGGCCGGCAAGCTGTCGCGGCTCGAAGACGCGCTGGCGCACAGCCCGCTCGACGGCGACTACGGCATCGGGCACACGCGCTGGGCCACGCACGGCCGGCCGACCGAGGAGAACGCGCACCCCCATCGCGACTGCAGCGGCCGGATCGTGGTCATCCACAACGGCATCATCGAGAACTACCTCGAGCTGAAGCGCGAGCTGGCGGCGGCTGGGCACCGCTTCGTGACCGAGACCGACACGGAGGTCGTCGCCCATCTGGTCGAGCGTGAGATGCGGGAGGACGGGCTGGACGGCGCGGTGCGACGGTCGCTGGGCATCCTGCGCGGGCTGTTCGCGCTGGTGCTGATCTCGGCCGACGACCCGCAGAAGATCGTCGCCGTCCGTAACGGCCCGCCGCTCGTGGTCGGCCTCGGCGATCGCGAATTCTTCATCGCGTCCGACGTGCCGGCCATCCTCGGACACACCCGCGACGTCGTCTTTCTCGACGACCGGGACCTGGTGGTCCTCACGCCGGCGGGCGCGACGTTCCAGGACGAGAGCGGGCGGGCCGTCGAGAAGACGCCCCAGCGCATCACCTGGGATCCGATCCTCGCGGAGAAGGCCGGCTACAAGCACTTCATGCTCAAGGAGATCTTCGAGCAGCCGTGGGCCGTGCGCGAGACCACGCTCGGACGCGCGTCGGAAGAGACCGGCCGGGTGTTCCTCGACGAGGTGGCCATCCCCGAGGCGAAGCTCCGCGGCGTAGACCGCATCGTGATGCTGGCCTGCGGCACGTCGTGGCATGCGGCGCTCGTCGGTAAGTTCCTGATCGAGCGGTTCGCGGGCCTGGCGGTGGAGGTGGACTACGGATCGGAGTTCCGCTACCGCGCGCCGATCGTCGACGCCCGCACGCTGGCGGTCGTGATCACCCAGTCGGGCGAGACGGCGGACACGCTGGCGGCGCTGCGCGAGGCTCGGCGGCACGGCGCGCTGAGTATCGCCATCTGCAACGTCGTGGGGAGCATGGCCACCCGCGAGGCCGACGGCACCGTCTACACGCACGCCGGACCCGAGATCGGCGTGGCCTCCACCAAGGCGTTCACGTCGCAGCTCGTCGCCTTGCACCTGCTCGCGCTCTATCTGGGGCAGCAGCGCGGCAGCTTGTCGCCGGAGAATGCCCGGCCGCACCTCGCCGCGCTGCGGGGGCTGCCGATGCTGCTGGAGCGGGCGCTCAAGTGCGACGCGGCCGTCGAGGAGGTTGCCGGCCGGTTCTACCAGCGCAGCGATTTCCTGTACCTGGGACGCGGGATCAACTACCCGATCGCCCTCGAGGGAGCGTTGAAGCTGAAGGAGATCTCGTACATCCACGCCGAGGGATACCCGGCCGGGGAAATGAAGCACGGCCCGATCGCCCTCATCGACGAGCGGATGCCCGTCGTGGCGCTCGCGCCGCGCGACCACGTGCTCGACAAGATGATCGGGAACATCCAGGAAGTGAAGGCGCGCGGCGGCACCGTGATCGCGCTGACGATCGAGGGGGACGACCGCGTGGCCGAGATCCTGGACCCGTCGCGGGACGTGCAGATCGCCGTCCCCGATTCCGATCCGCTGCTGACGCCCATCGTCCTGACCATCCCGCTGCAGCTGCTCGCCTACCACATCGCCGTGCGGCGAGGGTGCGACGTCGATCAGCCACGCAACCTCGCCAAGAGCGTTACGGTCGAGTAGCCCGGTGCGCTATGCAAGGGGCACGCAGGGCTGAAGCCCTGCGCCACGTGAGAACCCCGGGCGCCACGCAGGGCTGAAGCCCTGCGCCACGTGAGAACCCCAGGGCGCCACGTGAGAACCCCGGGCGCCACGCAGGGCTGAAGCCCTGCGCCACGTGAGAACCCCAGGGCGCCACGTGAGAACCCCGGGCGCCACGCAGGGCTGAAGCCCTGCGCCACGTGAGACCATCATCTCGTGGCGCAGGGCTTCAGCCCTGCGTCTCCACTCGCTCGACGATGGCGCGGGTCATCGCCGAGCAGAAGAGCGCCGGTTCCCCGCGCCCGGCCAGGTCGGCCGTCCGGCAGCCGGTCGCCAGCGCCCCCTCGATGGCGCGCTCGACGGCCTCGGCTTCCGCGCCGAGCGCGAGGCCGTGGCGCAGCAGCATCGCCGCCGATCCGATCGCGCCGATCGGGTTGGCCGCGTCGCGCCCGGCGATGTCGGGCGCCGAGCCGTGGACCGGCTCGAACAGCCCGGCGCCCTTCCCGAGGCTGGCGGAGGGCAGCAGCCCCAGCGATCCACAGACCGCGCCCGCCTCGTCCGACAGGATGTCGCCGAACAGGTTTTCGGTCAGGATGACGTCGAAGCTCGCCGGCGCCAGCGCGATCTTCATCGCGCAGGCGTCCACGTACATGTGCTGCAGCTCGACATCGGGATAGCGCGCGGCGACGTGCGTCACGACCGACCGCCAGAGGCGCGACGTTTCAAGGACGTTGGCCTTGTCGACCGACACGACCCGCCGCCCGCGACGGCGCGCCGCCTCGAACGCCACCTCGGCAATCCGCTCGACCTCGGCGCGCGAGTACCGCATCGTGTTGAACGCGGTCGAGCCCTCGTCGGCGTAGCCCCGCGGCTCGCCGTAGTAGAGCCCGCCGGTCAGCTCCCGGACGATGAGCAGGTCGGTGCCAGCGAGCACGCCGGCCTTCAGCGGACCCGCGTCCTCGAGTCCCGGCCAGACCCGCGCCGGGCGCAGATTGGCGTACACGCCGAGCGCCTGGCGCAGCTCGAGCAGCGCCTTCTCGGGACGACGGGACGGCTCCTCGGCGTCGAAGGCCGGATCGCCCACCGCGCCGAGCAGCACCGCGTCGGCGCCGAGGCACCCGTCGCGGGTCGCACGCGGCAGGGGCGGCTCGCCAGTGCGCAGGGCCGCCCCCCCGACGGGCCATTCCTGGAAGTCGAACTGGTGGTGGAAGCGGGAGGCGACGGCGCGGAGCACCTCGACCGCCGCGCGGGTGACCTCGGGGCCAACGCCGTCCCCGGGGAGGAGGGCGATCCGGGGCATGGTGGGGTGGATCTTACCCTGCTACACCCCGTGGCCGTAGCCCATCTCGCTCGTGCCCTGGGCCTCGTCGGTGGCGGTCGCCCAGGCCGCGGCTTCCGCCTGGCGCGCCCGCTCGCGTTCCTCGGCCTGCATGACCTCGATGATGGCCTGCAGCTCGGCGTCCGAGACGCTCTTCTGTCGATCCGCCAGCGCGATCATGCGCCGGTACACACGGTCCAGCTCGAAGCGCGTGAGCGTGTAGCCCAGCTCCTCGGCCCGCTTCTGCACCGCGTGCCGGCCCGAGTGCTTCCCGAGCACCATCGTGGTCTTCACGCCGACGTCCTCGGGTCGCATGATCTCATAGGTCCGGCGATCCTTCAGCATGCCGTCCTGGTGGATGCCGGCCTCGTGCGCGAACGCGTTTCGTCCGACGATGGCCTTGTTGGCCTGGACGGGTTCGCCGGTGATCGCGGTGAGGAGCTGACTCGTCGCGTAGATCGCTTCGGAGCGAATGGCGGTCTCCACGGGCAGGCGATCGCGGCGCACCCGGGTGGCCATGACGATTTCCTCGAGCGAGGCGTTGCCGGCGCGTTCGCCGATCCCGTTGATCGTGCACTCCACCTGCCGGACGCCGGCCTGGATCGCCGTCAGCGAGTTGGCCACCGCGAGACCGAGGTCGTCGTGGCAGTGGGCGCTGAAGATGACCCGGTCCGCGGCGGCGACCCGGCCCCGGATCGTCGTGAAGAAGGCCAGGATCTCGTCGGGTGTCGAGTAGCCGACGGTGTCCGGCAGGTTGATCGTCGTCGCGCCGGCGGCAATCACCTCGTCGATCACCCGGCACAGGAAGTCCAGGTCGCTGCGCGTGGCATCCTCGGCCGAGAACTGCACGTCGTCGGTGTAGCGGCGGGCGTGGCGGACGGCGTCGGCCGCCGCTTCGAGACAGGCCTCGCGCGTGATGCGCAGCTTGCGCTCGAGGTGCAGGTCGGACGTCGCGATGAACGTGTGGATGCGCGGCCGCTCGGCCGGCGCGAGCGATTCGCCGGCGCGGTCGATGTCGCCGCGGCAGCAGCGCGCGAGCGCCGCGATCGTGGGCCGACGGACCGCCTCCGCCACCGTCCGGACCGCCTCCGCGTCCGCGTCCGACGCGATCGGGAAGCCGGCCTCGATGACGTCCACGCCGAGCGCATCGAGCTGGCGGGCGAGGCGCAGCTTCTCCTCGATGGTCATCGAGAACCCGGGCGCCTGCTCGCCGTCGCGAAGCGTCGTGTCGAACACGGTGAGCCGATCGGTCATTGGAGCCTCCTAGGCTCGCCAGCCTCCGCCCACTGGGCTACGGCCAGGCAGGCCGAAGCCCGAAGGGCGAAGGCGGCCCGCCCCGAGGCGGTCTCCCCTGTATACGGGCGTGAGGGGCAAAGGTCAAATTTATAGTTGTTTGCTTTTAATAATCTGATGTTATGATGCCCCGGTGGTTCTTGCCGAACTGCGCGTGTTCCTCACGGTGGCGACTGAGCGGAGCTTCTCCGGGGCCGCCCGGAAGCTCCACCGGACCCAGCCGGCGGTCAGCCAGGCCATCCGGCGGCTCGAGCAGGAGTTGGGCGAGCGGCTGTTCGACCGCTCGTTCAAGGACGGCGCGCTGACCGACGCGGGGAAGGTCCTGCGCGGCTACGCCGAGCGGCTCCTGCGGCTGTCGGAGGAGGCGGAGGGGGCGGTCCAGGAGTTCCAGGACCTGCGGCGTGGCCGCGTGATGATCGGCGCCAACGAGGCTGGCGTCCACTCGCTGCTCCCGATCGTCGGACGTTTTCGCGAGGCGCACCCGCAGACGCTGGTGGACGTCCGCCGCGTGCCGTCGCGGCAGATCGGGCTGGAGGTGCTCCAGCGAAGCCTCGACTTCGGGATCCTCACCTTCGAGCCGGCTGAGCAGGGCCTGGACTCGCTGTCGATCGGCGACGACGAGCTGGTGCTGCTCACCCACCCGTCGCATCCGCTGGCCGGCCGGCGGACGGTGACGCTCGAGGATCTGGGCCGCCAGCCCGTCATCGCCCACAACGACCCGTCGCCGGCGCGCGAGCGCGTGCTGCGGCTCTTCGAGGAGCGGCATGCGCCGCTCGAGATCCGGGTCGCGCTGCCGAGTCTCGACGGCATCAAGCGCGCGGTCGAGATGGAGCTCGGCGTGGCGCTGCTGCCGCGGCGCTGCGCGCTGACCGAGATCGCGCGCGGCCAGCTCGCGGCCGTGCGCGTGCCGGAGGCGCGCCGCCCCAGCCGCCTGCGCCTGATCTACCGCAAGTCCGGGGAGATGTCGCACGCGGCGGCCGCGTTCCTGGCCGCCGCGAAGGCGTGGCGCGCGGCGCAGAACTAGAATCCGCGCACGTAGGGCAGGCGCCGGCCGACGGCCTCGACCTCCTCGTAGCGATCGAGCAGGAGGCCCGTGGCGTCCCACTGGCCGCCCAGGAAGGCCTCGCGGGCCGCCGGCGGGAGCGACACGGCCGCGCGAAAGCCCGCCGCTTCGACGGTCGACTCCTCGAGGTTCACCACGATCGGCGTCGCCGGGTCGCGCTCGATCGCGTCCATCAGCCTCGCAATCGCGTCGGGATCGGCGGTGGCGCTGGGCAGGCCCAGCGCGACGGCGTTGCCGAAGAAGATCTCCGAGAACGACTGCCCCACCACCGCCCGGATGCCCCACCGGCGAATCGCCTGCGGCGCGTGCTCGCGCGAGGATCCGCACCCGAAGTTCGCGTTCACCACCAGCACCGTCGCACCCTCGTAGGCGGCGCTGGCGAACGGATGGCCCGGCGTCGCGCGTTCGTCCTCGAAGAGATGGGTCTCGAGCCCCTCGAAGGTAATCGCCTTGAGGAATCGGGCCGGGAGGATGCGATCGGTATCGATGTTGTCGCCGCGCAGCGGCAGGCCGCGCCCGGCAATCCTGGTGATCCGGCGATCGGTCATGTCAGGCTTCCCCGCGCGCGGATGACCGCCCGCACGTCGGTGACCTCGCCCGCGATGGCCGCGGCCGCGACCATCGCCGGGCTCATCAGCAGGGTGCGGCCGGCCGGGCTTCCCTGGCGCCCCTTGAAATTCCGGTTCGATGACGAGGCGCAGATCTCGCGCCCTTCGAGCCGGTCCGGGTTCATGGCCAGACACATGGAGCAGCCGGCGCCCCGCCAGTCGAAACCGGCGTCGCGGAAGATCCGGTCGAGTCCCTCCGCCTCGGCCGCGCGGCGGACGCTCTCGGACCCCGGCACGACGAGCGCCCTGACGTGCGGTCGGACCCGTTCGCCGCGCACGATGCGCGCGGCCTCCCGCAGGTCGGACAGCCGCGCGTTGGTGCACGACCCGACGAACGCCACGTCGATGCGGGTGCCGGCGATCGGCGATCCGCCACGGAATCCCATGAATTCGAGCGCCTCGCGCACGCCGGCCCGCTCGCCGTCCGCCACGTCGTCGGGCGACGGGATGCGCTGGTCCACGGCCACGGCCTGCCCGGGGTTGATGCCCCACGTCACCGTTGGCTTGATCGCCGCCGCGTCGAGCGTCACCTCGTCGTCGTACGGCGCGCCGGCATCGGACGCCATCGATCGCCACCATGTCTTCGCGCGCGCGAACGCCTCCCCTTCGGGCGCAAACGGCCGTCCCTCCAGGTACGCGAAGGTGGTCTCGTCGGGGTTCACGTAGCCCACGCGTGCGCCACCCTCGATCGACATGTTGCAGATCGTCATCCGCTCGTCCTGCGTCATGGCGTCCACGGCGCTCCCGGCGTACTCGTACGCGAACCCCGCACCGCCCTTCACGCCGAGGCGCCGGATGATCTCCAGGATGACGTCTTTCGCGTAGACGCCGGCCTCGGGCCGTCCGTCGACGCGGATGCAGCGGACCTTCAGCGGGTCGAGCGCGAGCGTCTGCGAGGCGAGGACGTCGCGCACCTGCGACGTGCCGATGCCGAAGGCCATCGCGCCGAACGCGCCGTGCGTGGAGGTGTGGCTGTCGCCGCAGGCGATGGTCATGCCCGGCTGCGTCAGCCCCTGCTCCGGGCCGATCACGTGGACGATGCCCTGGTTGCCGCTGCCGAGGCTGAAGAGCGGGATCCCGTGCGCGCGGCAGTTCCGCTCGAGCGCCGCCATCATGCTCTCGGCCTGCGGGTCGGCGAACGGCCGGCGCTGGTCCGCGGTGGGCACGATGTGGTCGACGGTGGCGTACGTCCGTTCGACCGCACGGACGGTCCACCCGCGCGCGCGGAGCATGTCGAAGGCCTGCGGGCTGGTGACCTCGTGGACCAGATGAAGACCGACGTAGATCTGCGTCTGCCCGCTCGGCAGGCGGCGGACGGTGTGGAGGTCCCAGACTTTTGCGAAGAGCGTCGAGGGCATGAAGGATCAGGATGGTACCACACTCGGTACTCGGGGCTCGGTACTCGGTCGGAAGGGGCGGTCCGGTATTTGCAGCCGAGGATTCTGCCGGGCTTCGAAACACGTTACTTGTCTGGTTTCTGCCAGTTCAGTGCCGTGCGCCGTTGGCAGTTTTCAACCACGCGCGACGTCGGGGGCGCCATGGGTTGTCATGAATCTTCATTTATCACCTGTCGGTCGCGCTCGGGTCCCACGCCGAACTCGAAGCGCAGATCGAACTCGCGCGTCGTCTCTCGCTGCTCAGCGCTCGGGACGCCGACGGGCTGGAGACGCTCGCGGTTCGCACCGGTCAGATGCTCAGCGGACTTCATCGCGCCATTTCACGTCGGGTCCCCCCCGAGTACCGAGTACCGAGTACCGTCAGCAACGCTGATATACTGACCCCCGTTCCGCCACGACGTAAGCAGGCCTCCCGGACGTCAATGGACTTCCTCCACCACCTGAACCCCGAGCAGCGGGACGCGGTGCTGCAGCGCGACGGGCCGCTGCTCATCCTCGCGGGCGCCGGATCGGGGAAGACGCGGGTCATCACCTACCGCATCGCGTACCTCATCGGCGACGGGCACGCCGGTCCCGACGAGGTGCTCGCCGTCACGTTCACCAACAAGGCGTCCGACGAGATGCGGCAGCGTGTCGCGTCGCTGCTCGGCTCGGATCGCAGCCGGATCTGGCTCTCGACCTTCCACGCCCTCTGCGCCAGGCTGCTGCGGCGCGAGGGGCCCGCCATCGGACTCTCGCGGGACTTCGTGATCTACGACTCGTCCGATCAGATCGCTGCGGTCCGGCAGACGATGCGCGAGCTGGAGGTCGACGAGCGGTTGCTGGCGCCGCGCCAGGTGCTCGGCCGCGTGAGCGCCGCGAAGAACCGCATGGAGAGCCCGGCCGACGTGCGCGAGTCCGGATTCAGCTACCGCGAGGAGCAGGTCGGGCGCATCTACGCGCGCTACCAGCAGATCCTCCGCGAGAGCCACGCGCTCGACTTTGACGACCTGCTGCTCCGCACCGTGGAGCTGTTCGAAACGTCCGAGCCCGTGCGCGAGCGCTACGCACGACGGTTCCGGTACCTCATGGTCGACGAGTACCAGGACACGAACCGACCGCAGTACCTGCTGATCCGCCGCCTGGCCGAGCACCACCGCAACCTGTGCGTGGTCGGCGACCCCGACCAGTCGATCTACAAATGGCGGGGCGCGGACCTCCGCAACATCCTCGACTTCGAGCAGGACTTCCCCGAAGCGAAGATCGTGCGGCTCGAGCAGAACTATCGATCCACCCAGGTGATCCTCGACGCCGCCTCGGCGGTCATCCAGCAGAACCGGAACCGGAAGGACAAGCGGCTCTGGACCGATCGCGCCGGCGGCCGGCCGATCCTCTACTTCCGCGGCAACGACGACCTCGAGGAGGCGGATTTCATCACGCGCGTGGCGCGCGAGTCCCAGGCGGACGACCCCAACGCCACGGTGGCCGTCCTCTACCGGACGAACGCGCAGTCGCGGGCGATCGAGGATGCGCTGATGCGGGAGGGCGTCCCGTACAAGGTCATCGGCGGCGTCCGTTTCTACGAGCGCAAGGAGATCAAGGACGCGCTCGCGTACCTCAAGCTCGTCATCAACCCTCACGACGACGTCAGCTTCAGGCGGGTGGTGAACGTGCCGGCACGCGGCGTCGGCAAGGCGGTAATGGAATCGCTCCAGTCGATCGACCCGGCGACCGAGGCGCGCGACGCGGTCCCGCTCCTTGCGCCCGGGCTGCACGAGGTCTACTCGAGCCGGTCGCTCTGGGCGCGCATGGTCTACGCACTCGAGCAGGAGGCCCTGCCGTCGCGCGCGCGCGCGTCGCTCACGGTCTTCCGCGACCTGGTGCTGGCCCTCGCCGCGATCGCCCGCCAGGAGTCGGTCGCCGTCACGGTGGGGCAGGTGCTGGATCGCTCCGGGTACCTCCAGGATCTGCGCGAGGAGAAGAGCGAGGAAGCCGAGGGCCGGATCGAGAACCTGAACGAGCTGGTCTCGGCCGCCCGGGAATACGAGACGCGGGAAACGGACCCGTCGCTCGGCGGCTTCGTCGATCGTCTGTCCCTGCTCTCCGAAACCGACGAGGAATCGGGCGCCGCCGGGGCGAACGTCTGGCTGATGACCATGCACGCCGCCAAGGGGCTGGAGTTCCCCGTGGTCGTCCTGGCGGGCCTCGAGGAAGGCGTGTTCCCACACGTGCGATCGAGCGGGGACGCGGAGGAGCTGGAGGAGGAGCGCCGGCTCTGCTACGTCGGAATGACGCGGGCCAAGGAACGGCTGGTGCTGTCGGGCGCGGCGCGGCGCCGCGTGTTCGGGGAGTACCAGGCCACCGAGCCCTCGCGCTTCCTGGACGAAATTCCCGCGGCGCTGGTCGAGCGGATCGAGCCGGCGTTCTCGTTCCCCTTCCAGAGCACCTTCGGGCGCGACGAGGCGCGCGGCGGGAGCTGGCGCCGGCGGGGCCCGAGGGGGACGGGACGGATCCGCGAGGAGGCGCCGACGCCCGCGTACGAGGACGAAGACCAGTCCCACCCCGGCCTGAGACCCGGTCTCCGCGTCCGCCACGCGCAGTTCGGCGTCGGCACGGTGCTCTCGGTCGAGCCCCACAACGACGACCTGAAGATCACCGTCCGGTTCGCGGCGGTCGGCCGGAAGAAGCTGCTGGCGCGCTTCGCGAAGCTGGAGCCCGCCTGACGCGACGAGGGTTCAACGGGGGGGGGGGGGGGGGGGGGCGGAAGCGACGCCGGCGCGGCTTCGCTTCCGCCATGGTCTGGGCGCGCACACACACGCCAGCCTGATCCAGGGGGGATCGGTTCGACCGATCCGATTCCTTAGGACCCGGTTTCCGTGATCGACGTGATGACCCAGCGGCCGTTGACCTCGCCAGCCGGGCCGCCCCGCAGCTCGGCGCGGTGGATCGTCACGACGAGCTGCTTCTCGACGTTCTGGTCCTCGGGCGTCCTGATCCTCGCGTTGATCGTGATGTCCTTCGAGATCACGTCGCCGTCGTACTGGGCGACGTCGACCGGCTTTTCCGGGCTGAAGACGCTCAGCTCGGCGATGGTCCGCTCGTGGGACAGCGCTTCCTGCGCCTCGGAGACCTTCTTGGCCGACGCCGCCATCTCCTCGCGCCACTTGGCCCATTCCTCCTGGACCTTGAGATCCCGGCCGCGCAGGCGGGTGTTCTCGCGCTCGGCTCTCAGCACGCGATCGAGGGCTTCCAGGTTTGCGTCCTGGTACTCATTCTTGCGCTTCGAGAACTCCTCGTCCTCTTTCTTCGCCTGTTCGTAGGCCTGGTTCAGCTCCCTGACCCGCAGGGGCGTGCGGCGCTGTTCCGCGACGGTCACGACGCTGAAGCTCTGGACAATGCCTTCTTCCTGCGGACGGAACGAAACCGAGGCGATGTTGGCCAGGGTGCGGTTGTCCCGGAGACGGGACGCGTCGAAGTACTTCTTGAGGACTTGCTGTTCGCCGGAGCTGCCCGCGCAGCCTGCGATGACGGCCATCGTCAGGACCGCTGCGATCGCTGGCAGCCACGACTCGATTTTCCGCCCGTGCATGATCAAGCCTCCTTCCGGAGAATGACGTGTGTGCGTTCCAGGCCTCAACTTTCAGCGTCAGGCGATGCGGTCGGCTCTTCTTCCTCCCGGTCGTCGTCGTCCCGCTCGGCCAGCCTGGCCACCGAGACCACCCGGTCGTCGGGCTCGATTTCGATCAGGCGAACCCCCTGCGTCGCTCGTCCGATGGTCCTGATGTCCTTCGTCACCATCCGCAGGATCTTGCCCTGCTGGCTGATGAGCATCAGCTCGTCGTCGTCGTGGACGTAGGCGACCCCGACCACGCGGCCGTTCCGGTCGCTCGTTTGAATGTTGATGATACCAATACCGCCGCGACTCTGCACCCGATACTCGTCGAGCTCGGTCCGCTTGCCGTAGCCGTTCTCGGCGACCGTCAGGAGGGTCCCGCCTGGGCGGACGACCTCCATGGCGACCACCTCGTCCTCGCCGCGCAGGCTGATGCCCCGCACGCCGTACGCGGTCCGGCCCATGGGGCGCGCGTCGGCCTCCCGGAACCGGATGGCCATGCCGTCCCGTGTCCCGATGAAGATCTCCTCGTTCCCGTCGGTCAGCGCCACCGCGATGACCGCGTCGGGCTCCTGGACCCCCATGGCGATGATGCCGCCGGCCCGGGGGTTGCTGAAGGCCGACAGGTCGGTCTTCTTGATGGCCCCCTTCCGCGTGCCCATCACGATGAACTGCCGACCGGCCGCCTCGGGCCACTCCCGCACCGCCAGGAGCGCCGCGATGCGCTCGCCGGCGTCCAGGGTGACCAGGTTGGCGATCGCCTTGCCCCGGCCGTCGGGGCCGACGTCAGGGATCTCGTGGACGCGCAGCCAGTGCGCCCGGCCGCGGTCGGTGAAGATCATAATGTAGGCGTGGGTTGACGCAACGAAGAGGTGCGTGACGAAGTCCTCCTCGCGGGTCCGCATGCCGATGCGGCCCTTGCCGCCCCGCCGCTGGTTCCGGTACGCCGTGATGGCCGTCCGCTTGATGTAGCCCGTGTTGGTCACCGTGATCGCCATGTCCTCGTCGGCGATCAGATCCTCCATCCGGAACTCCCCGCTCTCGTCGATGATCTCGGTGCGCCGGGCGTCGGCGTACTTCTCCCGCACGGCCCGCAGCTCCTGGACCACGATGCCCATGATCAGCTCGTCGCTCGAGAGGATGGCCCGCAGTCGCTCGATGGTCTTGAGCAGCCCGACCAGCTCGTCCACGATCTTCTGCCGCTCGAGGCCGGTCAGCCGCTGGAGCTGCATGTCGAGGATGGCCTGCGCCTGGAGCAGGCTGAGGCTGAACCGGGCTATCAGGCCGTCGCGCGCCTCGGCCGGCGACTTCGAGGCCCGAATGAGCCTGATGACCTCGTCGAGGTGGTCGAGGGCGATCTTCAGTCCCTCGAGGATGTGCGCTCTCGCCTCGGCCTTCCGCAACTCGAACTCGGTGCGCCGCCGGACCACGTCGCGGCGGAAGTCGATGAAGTGCTCGACGAGCTGGAGCAGGTCGAGCGTCCGCGGCCGGCCGCCGACGATGGCGAGCATGATGATGCCGAACGTCGTCTGCAGCGGCGTGTGCTTGTAGAGGTTGTTGAGCACCACCTCCGGGACTTCGCCGCGCTTGAGCTCGACGACGATGCGCATGCCGTCGCGGTCCGACTCGTCCCTGAGGTCCGAGATACCCTCGATGGCCTTGTCGCGGGCCAGCTCGGCGATCTTCTCGACCAGCCGCGCCTTGTTGACCTGGTAGGGGATCTCGGTGACGACGATCGACTGCCGGTCGCCCTTCTTGTTCTCCTCGATCGCCGCGCGCGCGCGCATCGTGATGGCGCCGCGGCCGGTGTGATAGGCGGAGAGGATCCCCTGACGGCCCACGATGAACCCGCCCGACGGGAAGTCGGGGCCGGTGATCGTCCCGAGCAGCGCCTTGAATCGCTCTTGCCGCGGCTTGCCGTGGTGCTCGATCGCGGCAATCACGCCGTCGATGAGCTCGCCCAGGTTGTGCGGAGGAATGTTGGTCGCCATGCCCACCGCGATGCCCGTCGACCCGTTGGCCAGCAGGTTCGGGAAGGGCGTGGGCAGGACCGTCGGCTCCTCGGTCGTCTCGTCGAAGTTCGGGACGACATCGACCGTCTCCTTGTCGAGGTCCGCCATCATCTCTTCGGCGAGCGCCTCGAGCCGCGCCTCGGTGTAGCGGTAGGCGGCAGGCGGGTCTCCGTCGATCGAACCGAAATTCCCCTGGCCGTTCACCAGGGGATAGCGCATGTTGAAGTCCTGCGCGAGGCGGACGAGCGTGTCGTAGGCCGGCGCGTCGCCGTGGGGATGGTAGTTGCCGATGACCTCGCCGACGATCTTCGCGCACTTGCGGTACGGGCGGTTCGACGCGAGGCCCATCTGCCGCATCGCGTAGAGCACGCGGCGGTGCGCCGGCTTCAGTCCGTCGCGCACGTCGGGCAGCGCTCGTCCGATGATCACGCTCATGGCGTAATCCATGTACGAGCGCTTCATCTCGTCTTCGATGTTGACCGGGATGCGGATAGCGGCGATATCCATAGGGGGCTGACGCTGACGGTACGCGAGGCCCGGTACTCGGGGCTCGGAGCGCCGTCAGCCGTTTACACGTCCAGGTTCTTCACTTCGAGCGCGTTGTCTTCGATGAACTTGCGCCGCGGCTCGACCTGATCGCCCATCAGCGTCGTGAACATCAGGTCGGCTTCCGCGTGGTCCTCGGCGCGCACCTCCAGCAGGGTCCGCGACTCGGGGTTCATCGTCGTGGCCCACAGCGTGTCGGGGTTCATCTCGCCCAGGCCCTTGTAGCGGTTGACCGCGATGCCTTTCTTGCCGGCCGCAACGAAGAACTCGACCAGCTCGTCCAGGCTCCCGATGCGCACCGCGCCGTCGCGGCCGCCCGGCCGGCGCGCGCCCGGCTCACGCTTCGGCTCGGCCGTGAGCCGCGTCTCTTCATCGAGCGGCGCGCCCCCGATGCTGGTGTCGTTGGCGGACGCCACCGGCTCGTCCGGTCCCGCCGTGTCCTCGGCCTCACCGCCGACGGTCATCACCTCGATCGGGCCCCTGATGCCGCGCACGTCCTGGTAGCTGCCGAAGAGCGTCCGGAACTCCGCGGTCTGGACCAGGTCGAGATCGACACGATGGTGACGGGGGTAGCCGCTGCTGCGGTCCTCGATGGCGAGCGCGTAGGCCTGGTGCTCCTCGTCCGGCTGGGCACTGACCGAGCGCTGCGGGCCGGACAGCTCGGCCGCCAGCGCCTCGACGCTGGCGTTGTCGCCGAAGAAGGTCTTGTCGCGCGCGTCACGGTCGAGCACCGCGATGATGACGTCCCGGGCCGGACCACGCCGTTCCACGATCTGCAGGAACTTTCGGAACGCGATCATCTTCTCGAGCTTCGTCTCGAGCGACGGCCCGGCGATCTCCTCGCCGGTGTCGAGCAGCCTGACCACCCGGGACCCCACCGCGCGCCTGATGAGCCAGGCTTCGAGCGCACGCTCGTCCCGGATGAAGTTCTCGGACCGGCCTCGCTTGACGCGGTAGAGCGGCGGCTGTGCGATGTAGATGTACCCGTGGTCCACCAGGTCGCGCATCTGCCGGTAGAAGAACGTCAGCAGCAGCGTCCGGATGTGCGAGCCGTCCACGTCGGCGTCGGTCATGATGATGATGCGGTGGTAGCGGAGCTTGGAGAGCTCGAAGTCCTCCTTGCCGATCCCGCACCCGAGCGCCGCGATCATCGTCTTGATCTCGTCGCTCGCCAGCATCTTGTCGAAGCGGGCCTTCTCGACGTTCAAGATCTTGCCTTTGATGGGCAGGATGGCCTGGAAGCGCCGGTCGCGCCCCTGCTTGGCCGAGCCGCCGGCCGACTCCCCCTCGACGATGTACAGTTCGCTCTGCGCCGGGTCCCGCTCCTGGCAGTCAGCCAGCTTGCCCGGCAGCGAGCTGTTGTCGAGCGCGCCCTTCCGCCGTACGAGGTCGCGCGCGCGGCGGGCCGCGTCGCGCGCGCGCGCGGCGTCGGCCGCCTTCGCGATGATGCGCTTGGCGACCGCCGGGGTCTCCTCGAGGTGCGCCCCCAGGCGATCGTTGACGATCGCCTCGACGATGCCCTTGACCTCGGTGTTGCCCAGCTTCGTCTTGGTCTGCCCCTCGAACTGCGGCCTCGGAATCTTGACGCTGATGACGGCGGTGAGCCCTTCACGGATGTCGTCCCCGCCGATGCTCTCCTTCAGGTCCTTCACCAGGTTGTTCTTGCTGGCGTAGAAGTTGACCGTCCGCGTCAGCGCAGAGCGCAGACCCGACAGGTGCGTGCCCCCCTCGTGCGTGTTGATGTTGTTCGCGAAGGCGTACATCGTCTCCGAGTAGCCGTCGTTCCACTGCAGGGCGATCTCCACGTCGACGCCGTCGCGATCGCCGCGCATGTAGATCGGCTCGCTGTTGACGAGCACCTTGTTCTTGTTCAGGAACCGCACGAACGAGACGATGCCGCCCTCGTACAGGAACTGGTGGCTCTTGCCGTCGCGCTCGTCGTCGAGCGTGATGGTCACGCCGGCGTTCAGGAAGGCGAGCTCCCGGAGGCGCTGAGCGAGCGTGTCGAAGCTGAAGTCGGTCGTCTCGAAGATCTCGCGGTCCGCCCTGAACGTGATCTTGGTGCCGCGCTTCTTCGTCGTGCCGGTGACCGCGAGCTCGCCGGTCGGCTCGCCGCGTGCGTAGCTCTGCTGGTAGACCTGCCCGTTGCGCCAGATCTCGAGCTCGAGCGCCTCCGACAGCGCGTTGACCACCGACACGCCGACGCCATGAAGACCGCCCGAGACCTTGTAGCTGGCGTTGTCGAACTTGCCGCCGGCGTGCAGCACCGTGAGGACGACCTCGGCCGCCGAGCGCCCGCTGACGTGCCGATCGACCGGGATGCCTCGACCGTCGTCGACGACCGTGATCGAATTGTCGATGTGGATCGTGACGTCGATCGTCTTGCAGTAGCCCGCGAGGGCCTCGTCGATCGAGTTGTCGACCACCTCGTAGACCAGGTGGTGCAGGCCCAGCGGGCCCGTCGTCCCGATGTACATCGCGGGGCGCGTGCGAACCGCCTCGAGCCCCTCGAGAACCTTGATCTTGTCCGCGTCGTACGAGTCGACGCCCGTGCCGTCGCCGTTGGCCACGGGTGAATCGGCGGGGCTCCCTGCGCGGGTTCCGTCGGTCGCGGCCTCGGCGCCGGCGGCCGAATCGCCTGTCGCGTTCTTCTGGTGTTCCAGATCTGACATCGTCGCTGTTGAGTGTCCGATGTGTTCCGGCGCCGCACGCCCGCGACCGGATCTCCGCGTCCGTGCTCGAGGCCAGGTCGATCCCGGCCGGCGCCGGCAAAGGAGGGAACGAGCTAGATTCGCATCGGCATGATCACGTACGTGTAGTCGTATCCCTCCGCGGTCGTCGGCTTCATGACGGCCTGGCTCATCTCGTCCTTGAACTCGAGGGTGACGCCGTCGGTCTCGACGACGCCGAGGAAGTCGAGCACGTACTGCGCATTGAAGCAGATCTGCGTCGGCGCGTCGGTGTAGTCGACGATCAGCTCCTCGCGCGCCTCGCCGAACTCGGGACTGCTCGACACGATCTCGACCTTGCCGTTGTCCGCGTGGAACCGTATCGCCCGCGAGCGCTCGTTCGAGAGGAGCTGCACGCGCTTGACGGCACTGGTCAGGCGGTCGCGCTCGAAATCCACGTGTTTGTCGTTTCCCTTCGGGATTACCCGCTCGTACGCCGGAAACTGACCGTCGATCATCCGCGAGATGAGGACGCGATCCCCAATCCGGAAGAACAAGTGGTTCTCGCCGCGCGAGAACGCCACCTCGGCCTCCTGCTCGGTCAACAGGCGGCCGAGCTCCATCAGCGTCTTGCGCGGAAGAATGATGCGCGTTTCGTCGTCGCCTTTGCTCTTCTTCCCTCCCTCGCGCGCAACGCTCACCAGCGCCAGGCGATGCCCGTCGGTTGCCACGAGGCTCATCGAGTCGCTCTTGAGGACGAAGAGCGCCCCGTTCAGGAAATACCGCGTGTCCTCCCCGGTGATGGCGAACTGCGTCTTCGTCACCATCTGACGCAGCACGCTTCCGGAGAGCATCTCGGCGCCGTCTGCGCCCGCGTCCGGCAACGTCGGAAAGTCGTCGCGCGGGAGCGTCTGCAGTCGAGAGTCGAACCTGTCCGCCGCAACCTTGACGGCGCCCTTGTCTTCCTCGATGCGAACGTCCGTCTCGGGCAGCGCCTTGACGATCTCGTAGAGCTTCTTCGCCGGAACCGTGACGGAGCCGGCCCTGGCAACCGACGCCTCGCACCGACTGCGCAGGGCCACCTCGAGATCGGTTGCCAGGAGTCGAACCTCTGCTCCATCAGCCTCGATCAGGACATTGGCGAGAATAGGAATCGTGTTCTTGCGCTCGACGATACCCTGGAACAACTGGAGTTCTCGCAGGAGATCGCTCTTCCGGACGACCAGTTCCATGTCGGTGATGCCTCGATTCAGCGAACGCGACGCGTTCTGGATCTCTTACTAACAGTGAGAGGAGATCTTAGAGAACACGAGAGTATAACAGAAAGAAGGTCCTGTTGAAAAGACAAATCTACGAGATTAGTCCTTTTAAATGAACAAGTTAGGGTGTGGAAATTCCCGCAGTATTGGTCGCGCGAAAGCGCGCGTTCCGTGACGGCTTCGTCACGTCAAACCGCACCGTCAACCAACGTTCACAGCGCCGTTTTTCGAGACCTGTGGAAAAGTGCCGGGCTGGGCCGGCGGGGGTCCGCCGGTCGGTGGCGTGGGCCGCCAGGCGAGCACAGCCAGCCTGGCGCGCGACGATGCCTTGGGCGACTACCGGAACGACTCGAGGAAGTTGTTGATAAGGTTGTTGAAATCGCCGTCCTTCTGGCGCAGGTCCTCGATCTTCCGGATGGAGTGGATCACCGTCGAGTGGTGCTTGCCACCGAAGCTCCTGCCTATCTCCGGGAGAGACGCGTTCGTGAGGTTCTTGCAGAGATACATGGCGATCTGCCGCGGCATCGCCACCGACTTGGAGTTGTTCCTCGACTTGAGTTCGGTGAGCTTGAGCTGATAGTAGTCGGAGACGAACTTCTGGATGATCTCGATCGTGACGGCGCGTTCATCGTGGTCGAGAATGTTCCGCAGCACGTCCTTCGCGAGCTGCAGCGATATCTCACGGCCGGTCAGCGACGCGTACGCGATCAGCCGAATGAGGGACCCTTCAAGCTCTCGAACGTTCGACTTGATCTTGCCGGCGATGTAGATGGCGACGTTGTCCGGGAGCGGCACCGCCTCGGTTTCAGCCTTGCGCTTGAGAATCGCCACCTTCGTCTCGAGATCAGGGGGATGGATGTCGGCGATCAGGCCCCATTCAAAGCGGGATCGCAGCCGTTCCTCGAGCGCCGGGATCTCGTGGGGCGGGCAGTCCGAGCTGATGACGATCTGCTTTTGTGCATCGTAGAGCGCGTTGAAGGTATGAAAGAACTCGGTCTGCGTCCCTTCCTTTCCCGCGAGGAACTGGATGTCATCGACGAGCAGGACGTCGACGCTGCGATAGCGCTCCCGGAAGTCCAGAATTCGATCGTAGCGAACCGCGTTGATCATCTCGTTCATGAAGCGCTCCGACGAGATGTAGGTCAACGCCAGCGAGCGCTGGTGGCGCAGCACGTAGTGACCGATGGCGTGCATCAAGTGGGTCTTGCCGAGTCCCACTCCGCCGTAGATGAACAGCGGGTTATAGGACCGCGACGGCGCTTCCGCGACGGCACGGCACGCGGCGTGCGCAAACTGGTTGGATGGACCGACGATGAACGTGTCGAAGGAGTACCGGGGGTTCAGCCCGGCGACCTCGGTGGCGGGCAGATCCGAAACGTCCGGCGGTGGCGCGTTGCTGGCAGCCGGTTCGCCGGCCGAGGGCTTGGCATCATCGGTGATGAACACGATGCGCGAGTCGGCGCGACCGGCTTCGGCCAGCGCCTCGTTGATCACGCCGGTGTAGTGCTTCGCGAGCCAGTCGCGAAACAGGGCGCTTGGCACCCGGACCCGGACGACGGCCCCTTCGTCGTGGACGTAGGCCGTCGGCTTGAACCAGGTGTAGAAGCTGTGGCGGTTTATCTTGGTTTCGATGCGGGCCAGGATCTGGTCCCAGATGTTCGTACCCGTCATGACCACTGTCCCGCGGTCCGGATGCCGCCGCTCCCAGGCTCGTCCCGTTGCCGGCGGGATGCTCTCCGCACCGGGGACTTTCGCCTCGCTGGAACCCGAATCCAAGGGGTCCTGAGCCCAGGAACCGTTGTGAGGACGCCAAAAACTGCGGCCAGCCAGGTTTCGCCTCGTGTCAAAGAGCCTTTTTCTTGGCTCTTTAGAGGGTGGAACGGCGAGAACCCGGGAATTTCCACATTTTTTTCCACAGTTGTGGAAAACTTCGGGGGGAGACCCTATGGAGACCCTGCCGAGCCGCAGGGAGGCGACTGTAGCACAGCACAGGGGCTCTGACAATCAGGCCGAACCGGAACGAATCGCGCGGCGGCACGTTGACACCTTCGACTGCGCTCCGATACGATAGCGGTTTCTTCTCGCTGACGGGATCGCCGTCGAAGAATAGAGAAATACGCCATGAAACGGACCTTCCAGCCGAACCGGCGGCGCCGCCGCCGTACGCACGGCTTTCTGGTGCGCATGAGCACCAAGAACGGCCGCCACGTTTTGAAACGCCGGCGGGCCAAGGGCCGCAAACGACTGAGCGTGTCCTGACCCGCTATCGCGGCCGGCGCCCCGGCGCCCGCCACCAGGAGGAGAAGTGCTGAGCGGGGGCTCCCCGGCGAAGCCCGAGTCCCTGGGGCGGCCCGAGCGGATCAGGCGCCGGCCGGACTTCCAGGCCGTCTTCGAGCATGGCCGGCGGGCGAGCGGCCGCTACTTGACCGTACTGGTCCTGCCGAACCGGCGCGGTACGGCCCGCCTCGGCCTCGTCGCCTCCAGAAAGCTGGGGCACGCCGTGCAGCGCAACCGGGCGAAACGGCTCGTCCGCGACCTGTTCCGCCGTCACAAGCACGATCTCGGAACTTCAGGCCACGACCTCGTCGTCATCCCGAGACGGGAGCTGCTGGATGCCGCTCGTGACATGCTCGAAGCCGACTATCGATCGGTGCTCCGCCGGCTTTTCCGGCGAGGCCGATAGCGGGCGCGGCGACCGGGCCGAGCCCCGGCGCCCGGGCATAGCCGCCACGGGAGCGCTCTTCCTGCTCAGGGCCTACAAGATCCTCGTTTCGCCGTTGTTTGCCGGCTCCTGCCGATTCCTCCCGTCCTGCTCGGAGTACGCGGCGGAGGCGATTCGCCGGCACGGCCTGGTCCGGGGCGCCTGGCTGGGGGCCCGACGGCTCGCTCGGTGCCATCCGCTCTGTGAAGCCGGCTGCGACCCGGTGCCCGATGCCGAGGGCGGGGCGCGGCGGATCGCCGACGGAACCGCGTAAATTCATGGAAAAAAGGGTTCTACTGGCCGTTTTCCTGTCGTTCCTGGTGCTGTTCGTCTACCAGGCCGTCTTCGCTCCCCCACCGAGGCCGACCGGGGGCGAGACGCCTGAGCCCACGGGCCCGGCCGGTCGGCCGGCGCCCGCGGCCGTGCCTGCGGCGGCGGAGAGGCGGGAGGTTCCCGGGGCCCCCTCCGCGCCGGTCGTGCCGGTTCCGGAACCCCTGCTCGCCGACGCCGGGCTGCGCGACATCGTCGTGGAGACGGACCGCGTCCGTGCGGTGTTTTCGAACCGCGGCGGGGACCTGCGCAGCTGGCGCCTGAAGGAATACCTCGATCAGGCCGGCGAACCGCTCGAGCTCGTCCCCAACGATATCCCGTCCGACCTCGGCCATCCCTTCGATCTGCGCCTCGACGACCCGGCGCTCACGGAGCGGCTGAGCCAGGCGCTGTTCGTGCCGAGCGCCGCGGGTCTCGATCTGCGCGGCGGGAAGAAGGGCATCCTGACGTTCGAGTACCGAGCCGCCGCGGGGCTCTCCGCGCGAAAGAGCTTCGAGTTCACGCCGGGCGAGGCGCCGTTCAGCGTCGCGTTCACCGCGACGGTGGAACACGAAGGCCGCCCGTTGAATCCGGCGATCGTCTGGGGCCCAGCGATCGGCACCGGCCGCAACGCGAGTGGCCGCAGCTTCTATCAGGGAGCGCGGCCGATTCTCTTCCGCGACGGGAAAGTCGCGCGCCTCAAGGTCACCGCGCTGGCCGATGAGCCGCGGTATGAGGGCGCGTTCCCGTTCGCGGGCGTGGAGGATCACTACTTCCTCTCGGCTGAGGTGGGCTCGGGACGGCGGAAGACCCTCGAGTTCGAATCGCTGCAGTTTCCGTCCGCGTCGGGCAGCGCCAACGGCGAGCAGCAGCTCGTGTCGTACAGCCTGCGGTACGCCGAGGCGCCGACGTCGGGCCTGTTCTTCTTCGGCCCGAAAGACTTCGACATCCTGCAGGCGATCGATCCCGATCTGGTCCGCGCCATCGACTTCGGCTTCTTCGCCTGGCTGGCGGTGCCGCTGCTGCGCGCGCTCAAGTGGGTCGATGTCTTCATCGGCAACTACGGCTGGTCGATCATCATCCTCACGATCCTGATCAACATCGTCATCGGCCCGCTGCGGCACAAGAGCGTGGTGTCGATGCGGAAGATGCAGGAGATCCAGCCGCAGGTGAAGGCGATTCAGGAGCGCTACTCGAAGCTGAAGACGACCGATCCGGCCCGGCAGAAGATGAACACCGAGCTCATGAACCTGTACCGCGAGCGAGGGGTGAATCCGGCGAGCGGCTGCGTGCCGATGTTGCTCACGATGCCGATCCTGTTCGCCTTCTACTCGTTCCTCTCGGTGGCGATCGAGCTGAGAGGTGCGCCGTTCTTCGGATGGATTCACGATCTGTCCGCGCCGGACCCGCTCTACATCTGGCCGGTGCTGATGGGCGTCACCCAGGTGGTGCAGCAGAGGATGACGCCGTCGTCGGCCGATCCGATGCAGCAGAAGATGATGATGTTCATGCCGATCGTGTTCACCATCATGTTCCTGTGGGCGCCGAGCGGGCTGGTGCTGTACTGGTTCTCGAGCAACCTCTGCGCGATCGGACAGCAGCAGGTGACGAACGCCCTCGTCGGCCCGCCGAAGGTGCTCGCCGTCAGGCCGGCTGCAGAACGGCGGCTCAAGAAAGCAGGCTCGGGCAAGAGCGAGCAGGCCGAGAAGGAACAGCGCTGATGAGCGGGGAACTCAACGATCGCGTGGCGACCTTCGTGCGCGAGGTGTGCACGGCGATGGGCATGTCGATCGAGATGTCGATCGCCGAGACCGCCGACAACGTGTGGATCAAGATCGTCGGTGCGGGCGGCGAGCCGCTGCTCCACAACAAGGGCGAAGGGCTCGACGCGCTGCAGCACGTCGTGAACACGGCGTTCAAGCGCGAGCTGCGTGGCAACAGCCACTTCGTCGTGGACCACCTCGACTTCCGCAAGAACCGGGACGACGAGACGCGGCAGATGGCGCGGTTCCTCATCGACAAGGCCAAGACGACAGGCTCGCCGCAGGAGATGGGTCCGCTGAATCCGTACGCGCGGCGCCTCGTGCACCTCGTCGTCGCGGACGATCCCGAGATGGCTTCAGAGAGCATCGGCGATGCGTTCCTGAAGACCGTCATCATCTCGCGCAGAAAATGAACATGACGACGGGCGCCGTCTCTTCCGCGCGCCTGCGCGGGGAACGGCGCCCGTCCCTTCTTCGCGCCCACGATCTGATGTTCGCCACCGACGACACGATTGTCGCGATCGCGACGCCGCCAGGCCGGGGCGCGGTGGGAATCGTGCGGCTCAGCGGACCCGACGCGGCGCGCATCGCGTCCGCGATGATCGATCGCCCCGGTCCGCTTCAGGCGCGGCACGCCACGCTCGCCCGGTTCGCGCCGGCCGGGGCGACCGCGGATGCGCCACCGCGCAACGAGATCGGTCGTGCGATCGATCGCGTGCTCGTCACGCATTTCCCGGCGCCGCATTCTTACACCGGACAGGACATCGTCGAGATCAGCGGCCACGGGAGCCCCGTGCTGCTCGATCACATCGTCGCGTGCGCGATGCGACACGGCGCACGTCTCGCGCAGTCCGGCGAGTTCACGCTGCGCGCGTTTCTCGGCGGACGGCTCGACCTCGTGCAGGCGGAAGCCGTGGCCGACCTGATCGAGTCGATCACGCCCGAGCAGGCCCGGCAGGCGTTCGACCAGCTCGAAGGCACGCTGACACGGGCGATCGGCGACATCGAGCGCGGCCTGTTCGACCTCGTCGCGCGCCTCGAAGCCTCGGTGGACTTCCCGGACGAGGGCTACCACTTCGTCGCACCCGGAGAGGCCGCCGAGAAAGTCGGCGCCCTCATCCGACAGATCGACGCACTCCTGGCCCACGCGAAACAGGGGCGGTTGATCCGCGAGGGCAGCCATGCCGCAATCGTCGGTCGCGCCAACACTGGTAAATCAAGTCTTTTCAATTATTTATCAGGATCAGACAGGGCCATCGTCACGGCGCATCCCGGCACGACGCGCGACCTCGTGACCGAGCGTGTGGACATCAATGGGATTCCCGTCACGCTCGTCGACACGGCCGGCCTGAGGGCCGTGACCGACGAGGTGGAGCGCGAAGGCGTCGCGCGCGCGCGACAGGCGCGGGCGTTTGCGCAGGTGGCGATCGTCGTGCTCGACCGTTCGGTACCCCTCCACGCGGCTGACTTCGACCTGCTCCGCGAGACCGCGCGCACTCCGCGCGCGGTCGTCGTGAACAAGTGCGACCTCCCTGCCGCGTGGGACTCCGGGCAGCTTGGCGTCGAGTCGCCCGTCGAGGTCTCGCTGCTGACCGGGGCCGGCGCCGAAGCGCTGCGTCCCGCCCTCGCCCGTGCGTTCGTCGCGACCGAGCTGCAGCGGGACACGCCCACGATCAGCAACATCCGCCACATCGAGTTGCTCGCGCGCGCGAGGGCCGCGCTGACGGAGGCGTCGGCGCGGGCGGTTGACGCCACGCCGGAGGAATTCGTGCTGGCCGACTTGCAGCAAGCACGCGGCGCGCTCGAGGAGATTACCGGGCGCCGGACATCGGCCGACGTGCTGACGCACATCTTCGCGCGCTTCTGCATCGGCAAGTAGGGGATGCGACTGGGCAATGCCCACGAAATGCCCACGAAATGGCCGCGGAATGGCCACGGAATGCCCACGGAATGCGTGACCGGGCGTTCGATGTCATCGTCGTCGGCGCGGGGCATGCGGGGTGCGAAGCGGCATTTGCCGCAGCGCGGCTCGGACTGCACGTCGGCCTGTGCACGTTGTCCGCAGAGACGGTCGCGCTGATGCCGTGCAACCCGGCCATCGGCGGAACCGCCAAGGGTCATCTCGTTCGCGAGATCGACGCGCTCGGAGGCCTGATGGGCCTGGCGATCGACGCGACCGGGCTCCAGTTCAAAGGACGGCGTGATGATGCGGCCGGGTTACGCGGTCGAGTATGACTTCATCCAGCCGACCGAGCTCGCACGTTCGCTCGAGACAAAGCGCGTGGCGGGGCTCTTCCTTGCCGGGCAGATCAACGGCACGTCCGGCTACGAAGAGGCTGCGGCACAGGGGATTCTGGCGGGGATCAACGCCGCGCGCGCGGTTCGCCGGGCGACGCCCGTGGTGCTCGGGCGCGACGAGGCCTATCTCGGCGTCCTGGTGGACGACCTGACGACCAGGGGCTGCCTCGAGCCGTATCGGATGTTCACGTCGCGGGCGGAGTTTCGGCTGCTGCTTCGGATCGACAACGCGGACCTGCGTCTCACACCGCGAGGCAGGGAGGTGGGCCTCGTCACCGACGAGCGCTGGACGCGGTTCGAAGCGAGGCGGGAGCGGTTCCTGAGGAATCTCGGCCGCCTCGGGGGCATGCTCGTACGCACGGCGCGTGGCGAGCAAGTGCCCGCCGCGTCCTTGCTGAGGCAGCCTCCGGTCCGGCTGCAGTCGCTCCTCGATAGGGCCGAGATCTCTCTCGACGTCGATCCGTCGAGCACCGCGTTCGACGTGGGGAGCGTCGAAACGGAAGTCAAGTACGAGGGGTATCTTCGCCGACAGCGTCGGGAGGTCGAACGGGGGCGCCTGGACGAGCAGCGCAGGATTCCGGGCGATTTCGTGTATCGCGCGGTGCCGGGCCTCTCGCGCGAGGTCATCGAGCGGCTGACGGAGGTACGTCCGGACACGTTGGGACAGGCCCGGCGGATTCCTGGGGTCACGCCGGCGGCGGTGGCGGTTCTGGCCGCGTATGTCGGCCGTCTGCAGCCCGATTTTGGGTTGTGCGGCTGATTCACGCGGCCCTCACCCAGCAGAGGGCGGCGCCGTGGCGACGACGACGATCGCTGCGCGGGTTTTCAGGGACCGATTGCTGCGCCGGAGCCGGCGGGTCGGCCTGGCGATTCAGCCGCGTCTGGCCACCGCCCTGACCGAGTACTATGAGCTGCTCGCCCGCTGGAACCGCAAGATCAACCTGACCTCGATCACCCAGCCCGACGAAGCGATCGACCGGCTGCTGCTCGAGCCGCTGGTTGCCTGTCGGTATCTGCCGGCCGGGCGGCCGCTCACCGTGCTGGACATCGGCTCCGGCGGCGGCTCGCCGGCGATTCCGCTCAAGCTGGCGTCACCCGACATGGCGATGAGCATGGTCGAGTCGAAGGTGAGGAAGTCGGCGTTTCTACGGGAAGCGGTCCGGCACCTCTCCCTGTCGTCGACCAGCGTCGAGACCAGCCGCTACGAAGAGCTGCTGGCGCGGCCGGACTTGCACGAAGCCGCGGATATCGTCACACTGCGCGCCGTCAGGGCGGAACCGCGGACCCTCATGAGCCTCCAGGCGTTTCTGAAGCCGGGCGGCTGGTTTCTGCTGTTCCGGTCCGCCACCGGGCCGGACGTCCCCGCCAACGTGCCGCCCCCGCTGGTGTGGCTGGCGACGTATCCCCTCGTCGAGAGCCTTCGCAGCCGTCTCGTAATCATCCAAAAGAGACCGGTCGGGCACGGGTAGACGCCGCGTGCACGGGTCGCCGGCCACCACGTCCTTCCCAGAAAGTCACTCTTGAACTGATGATCTGAGGGTTACCAGGCAGCATCGCGGCCGTGTTCCACGTGGAACAATCTTCGCCGTTGACGAACCTCCGGCTCCCGCATTATCCTACACAAGAATACCAACAGAATAGGTCAAACAACCAATACGCCCGCGCGAGACTCTCCACCATGGGCAAGATCATCGCCGTCGCCAACCAGAAAGGCGGCGTCGGGAAAACGACCACCGTCATCAACTTGGCGGCCTCGCTCGCCCTCGCCGACCAGCGCGTCCTCGTCGTCGACCTCGACCCGCAGGCCAATCTCACGAGCGGCCTCGGCCTCAAAGGCCGCGCCGCGCCCGGCGGCACCATCTACGACGCGATCTCGGCCGACCCGCCCCCCCCACTCGATCGCTTCGTCCTCCAGTCCTTGGTGAAGGGGCTCGCGCTCGTGCCGGCAGACCGCAATCTCACCGGCGCCGAGCTCGAGCTCGTCGGCCTGCCCGATCGCGAGCGCCGGGCGCGCAACCTGATCCGGCCGGCGCGCGATCGCTTCGACTTCATCTTCGTCGACACCCCGCCCTCGCTCGGCCTGCTCACGCTCAACGCCCTCGTCGCAGCCGATGCCGTGCTCATCCCGCTGCACTGCGAGTACTTCGCGCTCGAAGGTCTCGCCGATCTCGTCGCGACGCTGCGACGCATCCGCGGATCGCTCAATCCCGCGCTCGACATCGAGGGCGTCTTGATGACCATGTACGACGAGCGCACCAACCTGGGCCAGGCGGTGGCGCGCGATATTCGCGAGTTCTTCCGGGAGAAGGTCTTCAACACCGTCGTCCCCCGCAACATCCGGCTCGGCGAGGCGCCCAGCCACGGCATCCCCGCGATCCTCTACGACGCCAAGTCGCGCGGCGCCGAGGCGTACGTGGCGCTGGCGAGAGAGATGCTCGAACGAAACCACGGGACGAACACGGGGTGACGACAGCATGCCCACGGAATGCCCACGGAATGGCCACGGAATGAACGCGCGACGCGCGGGGAACGAATGAACGAGGGATGCCATGACTGAGAAGCGGCCGGCTCTCGGAAGAGGATTGAGCGCGCTGATTCCCGACGCGCCGCTCCAGGCTCCATCGCCGAAACCGTTCGAGGTGGATACCGACCTGCTGGTGCCGAACCCGAATCAGCCGCGCGCCCATCTGGACGATGCGAAGCTGGAGGAGCTGGCACGGTCGATTCGCGCCAACGGCATCATCCAGCCCATCGTCGCGCGCAAAGACGGTGACCGGTATCAGATCATCGCCGGGGAGCGCCGCTGGCGCGCCGCGGTCCGCGCCGGCATTCTGAAGGTGCCGGTGGTCCTTCGTGACGTGCCCGACGAGAAGCTGCTCGAGGTGGCGCTCATCGAGAACATCCAGCGCGAAGACCTCAACCCGATCGAGGAGGCCACGGCGTACCGCCACCTGTCGGATCAGTTCAGGCTGACGCAGGAACAGATCGCCGAGTCGGTCGGCAAGGACCGCGCGTCGGTGGCGAACTACCTGAGGTTGCTGCGCCTGCCCGAAGAGGTGCGCGCCGAGGTGGCGTCCGGCCGGCTGACCATGGGACATGCACGGGCGCTGGTCGCGCTCGGCGACGCCCAGGCGCAGCGCCGCACGGCGCGGGAGATCATCTCGCGCGGACTCTCCGTGCGCGAGACCGAGTCCCTCGTCAAGAAGACCACCGAGCCGCCGCCCACGCCGAAAACGAAGACCAGCGACGTGCACACGCGCGCCGCCGAGGAACGCCTCCGCTTCGCCCTCGGCACACGCGTCCGCATCGTCCGCAAGGGAGAGGGTGGACGCATCGAAGTCGACTTCGCGAGCGAAGACGAGCTGCAGCGGTTGTACGAGCAGCTCACGGGGGGCAAGTAGGCCGCCACGCCAGCCACCGGATCTGCAAGGCACCGCGGATGCAGCCAGGCAGTCTCCTCCGAGCTCCACAGCGGCAGAATGCGCGGAGGATCGGCGGATTGTTCGCGTCGGGGAGACGTCGTTCGGGCCGCGAGCCCGCTTCGGCGCGGCGACAACCCGCTCCGCCGGCGGCGCGATCCGCGACCCGCGCAACTCCGTGAGTTGCGCGGCCATCTGGCCTCCGGAGCGGTTTGTCGTCTGACGCGGGCGCGCCCCGCCTCAAGGGCTCGCCTGCCCGAACGACGTCTCCCCGACGCGTCTCGCTGAGATGGGCACAGCGTCCGCCGCCGGCTCGAATCGGATCCAGCATCGGCTACAATCGCTCTCATGTCGAAGCGTCTGACCGACTACTCCGCCTGCGCCGGTTGAGCGAGCAAACTCGCCGCAGGCGAGCTCGCCCAGGTGCTGGGTGACATTCCCGTCCGGCACGACGACCGGGTCCTCGTCGATTTTCGGACCGCGGACGATGCGGGTGTGTACCGGTGGGCGTCGGGACCGGCCGTCGTCCAGACCGTCGACTTCTTCACACCGATCGTGGACGACCCGTACGCCTACGGGGAGATCGCCGCGGCCAACGCGCTGAGCGACGTCTACGCCATGGGAGGCCGGCCGCTCACCGCGCTCGCGATCGCGGCGTTCCCGGCGAACCTCGAGCACGAGGTCGTACGCGCGATCTTCCTGGGCGGCTTCGACGTGCTGCGCGCGGCGGGCGTGGCGCTGCTCGGCGGGCACACGGTGCAGGACAAGGAGATCAAGTTCGGCTACGCCGTCACCGGCGAAGTGGACCCGGATCGCGTCTGGTCCAACGCCGGCGTCCGGCCGGGCGATGTGCTCGTCCTCACGAAGCCGATCGGCACGGGCATCATCACGACCGCCCTCAAGAACCAGCGGGCGCCCGCCGCGGCGGTCGACGCCGCAGTCCGATCCATGCGCCAGCTCAACGGACCGGCGGCCGAGGCCCTCGCGCGCGCGGCGGGGGAGTCCGTGCACGCGGCGACCGACGTCACCGGCTTCGGCCTGATCGGACACGCCGCAGAGATGGCCGTCGCCAGCGGCTGCGCCATCCGTCTGCGGGTTGGAAGGGTCCCCGTGTTCGAGGGTGCGCTGGACCTGGCCCTCGAGAACACGCCGGGTGGCGGCTGGAACAACGAGGCTCACTTCGCGCCCTCCGTTTCGCTGGCCGGCGAGGTGGACGTCCGGCTCATCCGCGTGCTCTACGATCCCCAGACCTCCGGCGGCCTCCTGGTGGCGCTCGCGCCCGCCGGAGCGGAACGGGCGCTCGAGGCGCTCCGCGAGGCTGGCCTGACGGGGGCGCTCGTCGGCCAGGCGGAGGCGGCGGCCGGAGCGGCCGTCATCCTGGAGCCCTAGACATCTCCTAAGGCCGGAACCGTGACAAATGAAGCAAGTTTCCGTCGCTCAGCCTTAGGAGCTGTCTTAGGGCCCGCTGTCGCGGGCCGTCTGTGGCCCGCCTAGCAGGGAAGCTGCGCCGCGGGGCCGCACGTCTCGGCGGTTTGAGGCGCAGCTTCACTGCCAGCCCGTCGTGAAAGCCGGCACGGCCTGCGAGGTCACATGAGGAGGGGGCCGTTGAGTCAGAGACCCGGAGAAATCCGTGAGAATCTCCGTGCCCTCTGTGTCTCCGTGGCTGTGCTCCGTGTCCTCGCAGCCCGTGGGTGGCATCTGCCACGGGCTGCCAGCGCCCGGTCCGGGCAAGCGGCCGGCGCGCGACTTGCCGGATCTAGCCCCGGAATGGTATAAATTGACGTTTTGTCCGGTCGCGATCGTCGCCGATCGCGCATCCGACCCCTCGGGTGACCCCGGACCGACGCCGAACCAAATCCCCCCGACACGCTCGGAGGCGGTGTGCTCCCGAACCTGTCCATACTCTGGGTCATCGCGCTCGTCTTGCTGTTGACGGTCATCCTCGACCGGCTGTTGTTCAGGCCGATCACGCGGGTCGTGCAGGAGCGTGAGCGCCGGATCGCGTCGGCGCGGCAGCTCGCGGAGGAATCGGCCGCGAAGGCGCAGGCGGCGACGGCCGAGTTCGAAGAGAAGATCGCCGTCGCGCGCGGTGAGGTGTACCGGCAGATGGACGACATGCGCCGCTCGGCGCTCGAGCGGCGCGCGGCGCTGCTCGCCGAGACGCGGCGCGAGACGGAGGCAGAGCTGGCGAAGGCCACCGGGCAGGTCCAGGCGGACGCAAAGGAAGCGCGCGCGCGGCTGGCGCGCGACGCCGACGCCCTGGGCCGCGAAGTGGCCGAACGCATCCTCGGACAGAAGGTCTCCTGAACACGCAGCGCACGGCAGATTCCCTTGAGATCAACGCTCCGACGTCATCGTTCGCTGTGGCCGGTCGTGTTCCTGGCCTGGATCCTGCTGGTGCTGGCGCCGGCCGCGCCTGTCCGGGCCGCCGGGTCCGGCGCGGCCCTCGCGCAGGAGCCCGCGCACGCGCCCGCTGGCGGCGCGGCCTCGGCGCCGCAGGCGGAGGCGGAGCACGCCGAGGACGAGTCGCACGCAGAGGGGGAGAGCATCTGGCGGACGATCGCGCGGCTGCTGAACTTCGTCATCCTCGTCGGCGGCCTCGGCTATCTGCTGAGAACCCCGTTGGCCAACTACCTCGAGCGGCGCCGCACGCAGATCAACCGCGATCTGGTCGAGGCCGAGGACATGCGACAGGGCGCCAGCGCGCAGATCGCGGAGATCGACGCGAAGCTCCGGGCGCTGCCGGGTGATCTCGACGCGCTCAAGAAGCGCGGGGCCGACGAAGTCGCGGCCGAAGAGGTGCGGATCCGGAAGATGGCGGCGGCCGAGCGCGACCGCCTGCTCGAGCGGACGCGGCGGGAGATCGGCCGCCAGGTGCGCGTGGCGCGCCAGGAGCTGACGCGCGAAGCCGCCGACCTGGCGGTCGGCGCCGCGGCCGGGCGCATCCGCCGACACCTGACGCCCGACGGACACCTGCGACTGGTCGATCGCTACGCCGAGCAGGTGCGGGAGGCAGGCTGGGGGACTGAGAAGTGAAAACTGAGAGCAGAGAGCGAAGGCCCATATGACCAATCGCGCCGCGGCGCGCCGCTACGCGCGGGCGCTCTTCGACGTGAGCGTCACGGAGGCGGACCCGGCGCAGGTCGGGCAGGAGCTCGACGGCTTCGCGACGCTGGTCGTGGCGCACGCCGACCTCGGGCGGGCGCTCACGAATCCCGCCGTGCCCGCCGCGCGCAAGCGCGCCGTGGTGACGGCGCTGCTCGACCAGAGCGCGGTGTCGCCGGTGCTGGCGAAGCTGCTGCTCCTGCTGGCCGAGCGGGATCGGCTCGTGCTGCTCGGCGACGTCGCGGCGAGCTACGGCGAGCGGCTGCTCGATCACCAGCAGGTCGTGCGGGCGGAAGTGACGAGCGCCGTGCCGCTGCCCGACGACCGCGTGGCGATGCTACGGCGGAGCCTCGCGCGGGTGACCGGGCGGGAGGTGCGGCTCGAGGCGCGCGTGGACCCGTCGATTCTCGGCGGGGTCGTGACGAAAGTCGGCAGCGTGGTCTACGACGGCAGCGTGAGCCGGCAGCTCGAGCGCCTGAAGGCGCGGCTGGCGCAGGAGTAAGCGTGCGGAGCCCGGCGCACGTGTGCCAGGAAGCCCACGAAGGTGGGGTCGTTCGGCCGTGGCCGATCCGGCAGCGTGACGCAGGGTGGAGCAACCGAGTGAGGGCAGCGTGAACATCAAGGCCGAGGAAATCTCCAAGATCATCCGCGAGCAGATCGGCACCTATGCCGTTGACGTGGACGTCGCCGAGGTCGGCACCGTGATCTCGGTGGGCGACGGCATCGCGCGGGTCCACGGCGTCGAGCGCGCGATGGCGACCGAGATGCTCGAGTTCCCGCACGGCGTGTTCGGCATCGCGCTCAACCTCGAGGAGGAGAGCGTCGGCGTGGTGCTGCTCGGCGACTACACCGAGATCAAGGAAGGCGATCCCGTGAAGCGCACGGGCCGCATCATCTCGGTTCCAGTGGGGGAGGAGATGCTCGGGCGCGTCGTGAACGCGCTGGGCAAGCCGATCGACGGCAAGGGGCCGATCGCGGCGAAGCAGTTCAACCCGGTCGAGCGCATCGCTCCCGGCGTCGTCGATCGCCTGCCGGTCAGGGAGCCGCTGCAGACGGGACTGAAGGCGATCGACGCGATGATCCCAATCGGCCGCGGCCAGCGCGAGCTGATCATCGGCGACCGCCAGACGGGCAAGACGGCCATCGCCATCGACACGATCCTCAACCAGAAGGACACGGACGTCATCTGCATCTACTGCGCGGTCGGCCAGAAGCTGTCGACGGTGGCGCAGGTCGTGAAGACGCTCGAGGAGGCCGACGCGATGCGCTACACGATCGTCGTCTCGGCGGCTGCGTCCGAGCCGGCGCCGATGCTCTACGTGGCGCCGTATGCGGCCTGTGCGATCGGGGAGTACTTCCGCGACAGCAAGCGCCACGCGCTCTGCGTCTACGACGACCTCACGAAGCACGCGCAGGCCTACCGCGAGATCTCGCTGCTGTTGCGGCGGCCGCCGGGTCGCGAGGCGTACCCGGGCGACGTCTTCTACCTGCACTCGCGGCTGCTGGAGCGGGCGGCCAAGCTGCGGGACGAGCTCGGCGGCGGGTCGCTCACGGCGCTGCCGATCATCGAGACGCAGGCGGGCGACCTGTCCGCCTACATCCCGACCAACGTCATCTCGATCACCGATGGCCAGATCTTCCTGGAGACGGACCTGTTCCACCAGGGCATCCGCCCGGCGATCAACGTCGGCAACTCGGTGTCGCGCGTGGGCGGGTCGGCTCAGGTGAAGGCGATGCGCCAGATCTCCGGCACGCTGCGGCTCGACCTCGCGCAGTACCGCGAGCTGGCGGCGTTCGCGCAGTTCGGCAGCGACCTCGACAAGACGACCCAGGCCCAGCTCAACCGGGGCCGGCGCCTGACCGAGGTGCTCAAGCAGCCGCAGTACCAGCCGCTCGCCGTCGAGAAGCAGATCGCGATCATCTACGCGGCGACCGCGCGCCACCTGGCCGACCTCCCGGTCGAGTCGCTCGGGCGCTACGAGCAGGAGCTGTACCGCTTCCTCGAGACCCGCAGGCCGGGCGTCCTCGCCACGATCGCCGTGAAGAAGGTGCTCGACGACGCGGTCAAGGCGGAGCTGAACGACGCGCTGCAGGAGTTCGGCGAGGAGTTCGCGGCGGCCGAGAAGACGGCGGCGGCGTAGGGGGATCAGCGCAGGCCTGACGGCCTGCGCCACGGAATTGACGCAGGGCTGAAGGCCTGCGCCACGGAATTGACGCAGGGCTGACGGCCTGCGCTACGGAATTGACGCAGGGCTGACGGCCTGAGCCACGGAATTGACGCAGGGCTGACGGCCTGCGCCACGGAACTGACGCAGGGCTGAAGCCCTGCGCTACGGGCAGGAACGGGCTGACGCGTGCCATCATTACTGGATATTCGACGGCGGATTCGGGCGGTCAGGTCGACGCAGCAGATCACCAGGGCCATGAAGATGGTCGCGGCCTCCAAGCTGCGCCGGTCGCAGGAGCGGATCGTCGGCGCGCGCCCGTTCGCCAACCAGATGCTGCGCGTGCTCAACAGCCTCGCGACGCGCGTGGAGCAGACCACCCACCCGTTGCTCGACCCGCGCGACGTGAAGAAGGCCGGCGGCAAGGTGATGCTCGTCGTGATCACCGCCGACCGCGGGTTGTGCGGCGGCTTCAATAGCAACATCATCAAGAACGCGGCGTCGTTCGCCCTCGACGATCCGGGCCGCGAGGTGGCGCTCGGCCTGGTCGGACGCAAGGGGCGCGACTTCTTCGCGCGCCGCGGCTACGAGGTCCGCTACGAGCAGGTGAACCTGTTCGCGAAGCTCAAGTACGAGGACGCGCAGGACGTGGCCCAGGCGGCGACGGCCGCGTTCACCGAGGGACGGATCGACGGGGTCTACCTCGTCTACAACGCGTTCAAGTCGGTGATGCAGCAACGGGTCGTCATCGAGCGGCTCCTGCCGATCCCGCGCCTCGAGGAAGACGAAATCGAGGGCGCCGCGGCCGAGGTGGACTACCTGTACGAGCCGGGACCGCAGCAGATCTTCGACACGCTGCTGCCGAGGCACGTGGAGGTCCAGGTCTTCCGGGCGCTGCTCGAGTCGGCGGCGGCCGAGCACGCCGCGCGGATGACGGCGATGGACGCGGCGACGAAGAACGCCGGAGAGATGATCGACAACCTCACGCTCTACATGAACAAGGTGCGCCAGGCGGCGATCACGCGCGAAATCATCGAAGTGGTATCGGGCGCCGAGGCGCTCTAGCGCGAGGCGCCGGAGGGGAGCGCGGCCAGGGGCCGCGCCGCCGAGCGCGTGGCGAGCGGGGGTGGGGCCCCGCGAGCACTGAGACAAGACGGCAGAGACGAGAGCCCGGGGCCCTGAGCCTGAAGCCTATTCAGCGAGAGAAGAGCATGACAACAGCGACAGCCGCCAACACCGGCCGCGTCGTCACCGTGATCGGCCCGGTCGTGGACGTCGAATTCGAGAGCGGACACCTGCCGGCGATCTACCACGCGCTCCGCATTCAGGGGGACATCGGCGGGCAGGCGATCGACGTCGTCGCCGAAGTCGAGCAGCACCTGGGCGAGAACCGCGTCCGGACGGTCGCGATGAAGTCGACCGACGGCATGCAGCGGGGCATGATGGTCGTCGACACGGGCCAGCCGATCTCGATGCCGGTGGGACCGGGCACGCTCGGCCGCGTGCTCAACGTGCTCGGCGAGCCGGTGGACTTCCCCGACCGGCCGGTGCCCGCGACCGACCACTGGTCGATCCACCGCCCCGCGCCGTCGCTCGAGGACCAGTCGACCGAGCTGCAGATGTTCGAGACCGGCATCAAGGTCGTCGACCTGCTCGAGCCCTACCTGCGCGGCGGCAAGATCGGACTGTTCGGCGGCGCGGGCGTCGGCAAGACCGTCATCATCATGGAGCTGATTCACAATATCGCGCTGAAGCACGGCGGCGTGTCCGTGTTCGGTGGGGTGGGCGAGCGCACCCGCGAGGGAAACGACCTCTGGCTCGAGATGCAGGAGAGCGGCGTCATCAACCTCGAGGACCCGGCCAAGTCGCGCGCGGCGCTGGTCTACGGCCAGATGACGGAGCCGCCGGGCGCCCGGCTGCGCGTGGCGCTGTCGGCGCTGACCGTCGCCGAGTACTTCCGCGACGCCGAGAACAAGGACGTCCTGCTCTTCATCGACAACATCTTCCGCTTCACGCAGGCGGGCTCCGAGGTGTCGACGCTGCTCGGGCGCATGCCGTCGGCGGTCGGCTACCAGCCGACGCTCGGCACCGAGATGGGCGAGCTGCAGGAGCGCATCACCTCGACCAAGAAAGGCTCGATCACGTCGGTGCAGGCCATCTACGTGCCCGCCGACGACTACACCGATCCGGCGCCGGCGACCACGTTCGCCCACCTGGACGCGACGACGAACCTGTCGCGCGCGATCGTCGAGCTGGGCATCTATCCCGCGGTGGACCCGCTGGCGTCCACGTCGCGCATCCTCGATCCGCGCGTCATCGGCGACGAGCACTACCAGGTGGCTCGCACCGTGAAGCAGATCCTCCAGCAGTACAAGGACCTGCAGGACATCATCGCCATCCTCGGCATCGACGAGCTGTCGGAGGAGCAGAAGCTGACCGTGTCGCGCGCGCGCAAGATCCAGCGCTTCCTGTCGCAGCCCTTCTTCGTCGCGGAACAGTTCACCGGTCTCCAGGGCAAGTACGTGGCGGTCGCCGACACGGTCCGCGGCTTCAAGGAGATCGCCGAAGGGCAGCACGACGCACTGCCCGAGCAGGCGTTCTACATGGTCGGCCCCATCGAGGAGGCGGTCGAGAAGGCCGAGAAGATCAGGGTCGAGCAGGCGTAGCAGAGGACGCGCATCCATGGCGATTCCCCCGATCCCGTCGCACCTCACGCTGGAGATCGTGACCCCCGACCGCGCGCTGGCGCATGCCGAGGTCGACGAGGTGGAAATCCCGGCCGAGGACGGCTACATTGGTGTCCTGCCCGGCCACACGCCACTCCTCACCAGTCTCCAGATCGGCGAGATGTGGTACCGGAAGGGCGCGGAGAAGTTCTTCCTGTCGGTGGCGTTCGGCTTCGCGGAGGTCAGGCCGAACCACGTCACCGTCCTGGCACAGGTGGCCGAACGGGCGGAGGAAATCGACGTGGCCCGGGCCGAGACCGAGCGGCGGCGGGCCGAGGCGCGGCTCGTCAAGCCGTCCTCCGGCGCGGTCGACCGCGACGCCGAGCGCGCCCGCATCGCGCTGCTGAAGTCGCTCGTGCGGCTTCAGGTATCCTCGAAGGCCAGGACCCGTGGGTAGTGTACCGAGCCGGAGCGCGCCGGGCGCCGCGCGCGGAATGACCCCATGCCAGTGACCTGGGCCGTCGCCTCGCACCCCGGCCGTCGCCGGCCCTCCAACGAAGACAGTTACAGCGTGCACCCGGACCTCGGCCTGTTCGTCGTCGCCGACGGCATGGGCGGGCACGTGGCCGGCGAGGTCGCGTCGCGGGTCGCCGTCGACGCCATCGCGGTGTTCGTCAGGGACACCGCCGGCACGGACCGCAACCGCACCTGGCCGTTTCCGTTCGACCCGGAGGTCAGCGTCGAGGCCAACCGCCTCAGGTGCGCGTTCCGCCTGGCGAACCGGCGGATCGCCGACGAGATGGCGACCGCGGAGACGCTCCGGGGCATGGCCACGACCGCGTCGGCCGTGCTCGTGACCGACGGCCGCGCGAGCGTGGCGCACGTCGGCGACAGCCGCGTCTATCTGCTGCGGGGCGGCCAGCTCGGGCAGGTCACGCGGGACCACTCCTGGGTGGAGGAGCAGGTCCGCGCCGGCGCCATGACCGCCAGCGACGCCCGCCACCATCCCTGGCGCAACGTCGTCACGCGGGCGCTGTCGGGCGGCGACGATCCCGAGGTCGACGTGACCGACGTGGCACTCGAGCCCGGCGACCGCTGGCTGCTGTGCTCGGACGGGCTGTTCAGCGTCGTGACCGACGAGCGCATCCAGGAGATCCTCTCGGGTGGCGAGCCGCTGCAGGCGCTGTGCGAGCGGCTCGTCGACGAAGCCAATCGGGGGGGCGGACCGGACAACATCACCACGCTGCTCCTGCAGGTCGATGCTGAGTAACCTCGGGCGGGTCCTCCGCTACCGCGGCCTGATCCAAAGCCTCGTGGCCCGCGAGCTGAAGGCGCGCTACCGGGGGTCGGTGCTGGGGTTCTTCTGGTCCTTCGTCAACCCACTGCTGCTCCTCCTCATCTACACGTTCGTCTTCACGTACGTGCTCGAGAACCGCGCGCCGGACCTCCAACCCTACGCGCTGTTCATGTTCTGCGGCATCCTGCCGTGGACCTGGTTCTCCTCGGCGCTGTCGGAGGCCGCGGGCTCGCTCATCTCGGGCGGCAACCTGATCAAGAAGGTCCTGTTCCCGGCCGAGATCCTCCCGATCGTCAGCGTCGTGGCGAACATGGTGCACTTCTTCCTCGGGCTCCCGATCCTGGTGGCCTTCCTCATCATCTACCGCCACCCACCCGACTGGCTGGATCTGATCTGGTTCCCGATCATCGTGGCGGTGCAGCTGGTGTTCACCGCCGGGCTGGCGCTGATCCTGTCGGCGCTGGCGGTGCACTTCCGCGACATCCGCGACCTCCTCGCGAACATCCTGACGTTCTGGTTCTTCGCCACGCCGATCATCTATCCCATGTGGATGGCGCCGTCGTTCGGACGGACGCTGCTGAACCTCAACCCGTTCACGCACCTGGCGGTCTCGTACCAGGAGGTCCTCTTCTACCAGGGCGGCTTCGGGCACTGGAAGTGGCTCGTCGCGCTCGGCGTGGCCTCCGTCCTGTTGTTCCTCGCCGGATTCTTCCTGTTCGACCGGTTGCGCGACTCGTTCGCCGAAGAGGTGTGAGAGGTGCTCGCGATCGACGTCCTGAACGTGACGAAGGTCTACCGGCGCTACAGCGCCCGCCGGCAGTTCGCCACGCTCAAGAGTGCCCTGCTGTCGGGCAGCCTCATCCACGACCTCCGGCCCGACGAGACGTTCGCCGCGCTCGACGACGTGTCGTTCAGCGTCGAGACGGGCTGCACCTACGGCATCATCGGCCGCAACGGGTCGGGCAAGAGCACGGCGCTGAAGCTGGTGGCGGGCATCACCAAGCCGACCCGGGGACAGGTCCGTGTCGAGGGACGCGTCTCGGCGCTCATCGAGCTCGGCGCCGGATTCCACCCCGAGATCTCCGGCCGCGAGAACGTCTTCATCAACGGCATCATGCTCGGCCTGACGAAGCGCGAGGTGGCGAGGCGCTTCGACGAGATCGTCGAGTTCGCCGAGCTCGAGGACTTCATCGACGCGCCGGTGAAGACCTACTCGTCGGGGATGTACATGCGGCTCGGCTTCGCCGTCGCCATCCACGTGGACCCGGACGTGCTGCTCGTCGACGAGGTGTTGGCGGTCGGCGACGAGGGCTTCGCGCACAGGTGCCAGGACAAGTTCGCCGAGTTCAAGCGGCGCGGGAAGACCATCCTGCTCGTGACGCACTCGCTCGGTCTCGTCGAGCGGTTCTGCGACGAAGCGCTCTGGCTCGACGCGGGACAGGTGCGGCTCATCGGCGATCCCAAGCGCGTGGTGGACGCCTACCTGACCGACGTCGCCGAGTCGGAGGAAACGCAGCTGGCAGCCGGCGACGCGCGGGCGAAAGAGGCGTCGGGCGGCGCGACACCGCCCGCTGCCGCCGAACCGGCCGTCGACCGGTCGCAGCCGCCCGAGAGCATGTTCTGGGCGAGCGAGGGCCGATGGGGGTCTGGTGAAGTCGAGATCGTGGCGGTCGAGCTGGTGGACGACACCGGTCGCACCGGACACGTCTTCCAGACCGGCGCGGCGATGGCCATTCGCCTGAAGATCCGGGCGTCGCGGCCACTCGACGATTTCGCGTTCGGCATCGGCATCTTCAACGCGGAAGGCGTGCTCTGCTACGGCACCAACACCACGATCGAGGAGCTGGCGGCCGATCGGCTCGAGGGCGAGGGCGAGGTGACGTTCCGGATCGAGCGCCTGGACCTCGTGGACGGCACGTACAAGCTCGACGTCGCGGTCCATCGGTGGGACGGCCGGCCGTACGACTACCACCGGCTGCTGTATACCTTCCGCGTGAAGTCGCGGGTCCGGGACACCGGCATCTTCCGGCCCCGGCACCGCTGGGAGTTCTCCCCGTCGGTGCAGTTCATGCGGTCGGCCACCGCGCGGCGCGCGGCCGAGCGGGTGCTCGACGCGGACGCCGCCCGCGCCCTGGTCGCCAGCCTCCGCGCCGACAACCGCCGGATCGCCTTCACCAACGGGGTCTTCGACCTGCTACACCCCGGGCACCTGCGGTATCTCCAGGCCGCCCGCCAGCAGGGGGACGCGCTCATCGTCGGCGTCAACTCGGATCGCTCGGCCCGCCAGAGCAAGGGCGACGGCCGGCCGATCACGCCAGCCGCGGAGCGCGCCGAGATCCTGGCCTCGCTCGACTGCGTGGACGCGGTGGTCGTCTTCGACGAGGACACGCCGGCCGAGATCGTGAAGGCGCTCCAGCCAGACGTCCTGGTCAAAGGCGCCGACTGGCCGGCGGATCAGATCGTCGGCCGCGACACGGTCGAAGGCCGTGGCGGGGAGGTGGTCAGGGTGCCCGTCGAGGAGGGCTACTCGACGACCGCGCTGGTTGCAAAGGTCAAGGGCCTGTAGAAGCGGCTTCATAACCGGGGCGGGTCCTGTCGCCGGACTGTCGCCGGACAGCCCACCGGTGCTCAGGCCCAAAAACGCGAACACGGCTGAGGACCTTGCGCCTTTCGACAAGCTCAAGGCGCCCTGAGCCTGCCGAAGGGCGCGCCGGCGGGGAGGCTCCGCTTCGCACTTGGGCGCTTCTGGTCTGCCGACCAAGTGCGCATGCAAACGCCTTAGCGGGGCGTTTGCCGCGGAGGAGTCCGGCGCCACCCGCCGCGATCGTCAACCGAAGTGAGCTTCGATGTAGAGTGTGACCGCACGCGGGAACAGAGCGCGGATCGCCCGGATCGGCGATTCGCAGAGGCCAGCCCGCGAGTCGTCGAGGTCTCACCATGCTCGAGATCCGCGATGCGTGCCGGGCGCTTCGAGCGACCCCCCTCGTCACGGCGGTCGCCGTTCTCTCGCTGACGCTCGGGATCGGCGCCAACGTCACGCTTTTCTCCCTCGCGAACAGCCTGCTGCTGAAGCCGCTCCCGGTTCCCGAACCCGAGCACCTCGCCGTTGTGTCGTCGGGCGGGCGGGCGTCGTTCACTTACCCAGTGTGGGAGCAGATCCGAGACCGCCGCCAGCTCGATGCCTGCGCGTGGTGGGCGGCCCGGGTCAATCTGGCCGAAGGTGGGCCCGTGGAAATGGCGGATGCCCTGTGGGCGAGCGGGTCGGTCTTCGACGTGCTCCGGGTGCCGGCGGTTCTAGGCCGGACGTTTTCGCCCGCGGATGATCAACCCGGCGGCGGGCTCGACGGTCCGGTCGCCGTCATCGGCCACGGGTTCTGGCTGCGGCACTTCGGTGGCGCGGCCGACGTCCTCGGCCGGACGCTGAAGATCGAGCGCGTGCCGTTCACGATTGTCGGCGTCGCGCCGGCTGGCTTCTTCGGCGTGGAGGTCGGCCTTCGATTCGACGTCGCCCTGCCGCTCGCCACGGAGCCGCTCGTCTACGGCCGCCAGAGCCGCGTGGCGAATCCGTACGGGGGGTGGTTCGGCATCATGGTGCGGCGACGTCCGGGTCAGAGCGCTGAGGAGGTCACGAGCGCGCTGCGCGCCGCCCAGGGATCGATCCGAGAGGCCACGCTTCCCGACTACGACCTGCCCGAGTACCGAGACGCGTTCCTGCGGGAGCCGTTCACCGTGACGCCGGCGCCAGGCGGCGCATCAGCCTACGGCGGCTACTACCGGTTATCGCTCCTCGCGCTGCTGGCAATTGCAGCCGCGGTGCTCCTGGTGGCCTGCGCCAACCTCGCCACGCTGTCGCTCGCGCGGGCCGACGGGCGGCGGCACGAGATCGGCGTGCGCCTCGCGCTCGGGGCGTCGCGCGTCAGGATCGCCCGCGCGCTCCTGACCGAGAGCCTGTTGATGTCGGGCGCCGCGGCGATCGGCAGTTTGCTCCTCGCGCAGTGGGCCAGTCGGTTCCTGGTAGGCCAGCTGTCGCTGCCGACCTTCCCGATGTACCTCGATCTCCGGCCGGACTGGCGCGTGCTCGGCTTCACGGCGCTCGCCGGGCTCGTCACGACGGCGCTGTTCGGGACCGTGCCGGCGCTCCGTGCCGCGCGCGTGCGGCCCGTCGAGACGCTCAACGCCCAGGGGCTCCGGATCGCCGGCGCCGACCGGACGAGGCTCACCGGCGCGCTCGTCGTCGTGCAGGTCGCGCTGTCGCTCGCGCTTGTCGTCGGCGCGGGCCTGTTCGCGCGGTCGCTCTCCGCGCTCGAGCGACTGCCGCTGGGGCTCGAACCCGACCCCGCGTTGATTGTCACCGTCGACGCGGAGCGCAGTGCCGTCGATCCGGAAGAGCGGCTCGCGCTCTACGAGCGGCTGCGCAATGCCGCAGCCGCCACGCCCGGCGTCGAGCGCGCGGCCATCTCCCGGGCCGTGCCGCTGGAGATGACGGTGTACACGGCTGACATCGGGCTGCCCGGGCAGCCGCCGCTTCAAAGGCCCGAGAGCACGGTGTTCATCAACTTCGCGAGCCCGGGCTGGTTCCGGACGCTGGGCATCCGACTTCTCGCGGGCCGCGACTTCGACGCCCGCGACCGGACCGGCGCACCCGCGGTCGCCGTCGTGAACGAGGCGTTCGCGCGTCACTATCTTGCCGACGCTCCGGACCCCATCGGCCGCACCGTCCTGCGGATCGACCCCGAAGACGGGTCGCGGCAGCCGGTCCAGGTCGTCGGGCTCGTCGCCGACGCCATCTACGGCGCGGTCAAGGAAACGCCGCTGCCTCCGACGATGTACCTGGCGCTCGCGCAGGCAACAGAACCGGCGCCCTTGAGGATCCAACTGAGCGTGCGTGCGGCCAGCGAGTCGCCGGTGGGTCTGGCGCCGAGCCTGGGCGCAGCCCTGGGCCGGGTGGACCCCGACGTCACGCTCTCGTTCTGGCCGCTGGCGAGTCGCGTGAAGGGATCGTTCGTCCGGGAGCGCACCATCGCGAGGCTGTCGTCGTTCTTCGGAGGCCTGGCGTTGCTGCTCGCGGGCCTGGGCGTGTACGGCATCACGGCGTACGCGGTCAGCCGCCGCCGGACCGAGATCGGCGTCCGCATGGCGCTCGGTGCCGGGCCACCCGACGTCGTCTGGCTGGTGCTGCGCCGGGTGATCGGACTGGTGGCGATCGGCATCGCGGCCGGCGGCATGCTCAGCCAGTGGGTGGCGCGACTCGTCGAAGGGTTGCTCTACGGCGTGCAGCCCCGCGACCCGCTGACCCTCGTCATCGCCGCCGCCGTGCTCGTCGCCGTCGGCGTCGTGGCCACGTGGTATCCGGCCCGCCGCGCCGCGCGCACCGATCCGTCGGCCGTTTTAAGAACCTCCTGAAGCCGCCGGCCATGACCGCGCCCGAGCGCCTGGAGACGTCGCGCCTGCTTCTGCGACGACCGCTCGCCAGCGACGCCGAGGCGATCTTCTCACCGCGCCTCGTTCCACGTGCTCGAGAAGTGCGGCTTCGACCGCGAGGGCGTCCTGCGCGCGTACTCGGAATTCCCCAACCTCGCGCCCGGCGAGCCGGGCGACGCGCGCTGCTACGCTCTCGTGCTCTGAATCCCGCGTTCCCGCCGGATCCGTGCCGCGGCCGTGCTAACCTCGATGCGATAAAAAAGGCGATCAGTGCTTGGTGCTTGGTTCTTGGTGCCTGGTGCGGAATCCCCGGACGGCTGCTTCCCTTCCGGCCGCCACTGGTGAACGAATCGGCGACCGCCCGCAGCGAGACACGGACCAAGGACCAAGCACCAGGACCGCACCAGGCACCAAGAACCAAGCACCAAGAACAAAGAGCTGACACCGACATTGACGCATTGGGGCTAACATCGAGGTTCCCGGCTCCCGCCGGGCCGTGATTGTGGCGGCGCACCCTTCGAGCTCGCTCACGCTGCGGTCGCTGTTGAAGGCGGCGGCCACCCGGGCCGGTCTCGCGCCGGTCGGGGGAGACGTGTCGGGACTCACGCCCGCGGCCCAGGCGTTCGCGGTGGCGCTGGCAGCCCGCGAGGACCCGGCCGTGCTCGTCGTCGCGACGAACGCCGACGTCGAGGGGGCGGTCGCCGACATCCGGTTCTTCCTGTCCGCGCTCGAAGGGCTGTCCGCGGCCGACGCCGGTCGCTCCGTCCTGCCGTGCCCGTCGCTCGAGATCGACCCGTACAAGAGCCTCGCGCCGCACTTCGCCGTGGCGTCCGCCCGCGCCAGCGCCCTCCACGCGCTGGCGTCCGGCACCGCGCGCGTCGTCGTCGTCTCGGCGGCCGGGCTGCTGCCGCGTGTGAGCCCGCCCGCGCGGCTCCTCGAGACCGGGCTGACGCTCGTGGGCGGCGAAGAGGTGTCGCCGACGCGGCTGGGTGACGTGCTGGCCGACGCCGGGTTCTCCCGCGAGGACCCCGTGGACGAGCACGGCGAGTTCTGCGTGCGCGGCGGCGTCGTGGACATTTTCCCGCCCGGCGAGGTGTACCCGCTGCGCCTGGAGTTCGCCGGCGACACGATCGAATCGATCCGCCAGTACGACCCGGCCACGCAGCGCTCGATCCAGTCGGTCGAGCGCGCCACGGTCGTCCCGGTGCGCGAGCTGTTCGAGTCGGGAGACGAGGTCGGCCTATCGGGGTTCGATCGGACGGCGACGTTCCTCGACTTCGCGCTCAACGTCCGCGCGCCGCGGTTCTTCGTCGCGGAGCCCGCGGACGTTGCCGAGCGCGCGCGCCGGCTGGTCGAACAGGTCCGCACGAGCTTCGAGGACGCGTCGACCCGCGGCGACCGCGTCCCGCCGCCCGGCGCGATCGTCGTGGACTGGGAGGAGGCGAAGGCCTGGCTCGCCCACGCCACCCGCCTCGAGCTCCTCGCCGTCGAAGAAGGAGAAGACCCCACCCCTTCGACTCGCTCCGCTCGCTCAGGGCAGGCCGAGCCCCGTCGCCATCACATCGGTTGCCAGCCTGCCGTCGAGTTCCGCGGGCGTCTGGGCGAGTGGGTCGCCGAGATCCGCCGGCTGCGCGACGCCGGCGACGCCATCGTCTTCGTCGCGGCGACCCCCGGACGCGCGGAGCGCACGATCGAGCTGCTCGCCGACTACGAGCTGCGCGGCGTCGCGCTCGATCACGCCAACGAGACCATCGGCGCGGCCGTGCTCGTCGTCACCGGGCAGCTCTCGCGCGGGTTCCGCCTGCCCGACGCCGGTTTGCAGCTCTACGCCGAGACCGACGTCTTCGACGAGGAGCGCCGGGTCCACGAGCGGCGCCGGTCGGCGGCCCACACGTTCCTCTCGGACTTCCGCGACCTCAAGGTGGGCGACCACGTGGTGCACGTGGACCACGGCATCGGCGTGTTCGCGGGCCTCGAGCGCATCGAGGTCGGCCAGGACGCGCAGGAGTTCATGGAGCTGCGCTACGCCGGCGACGACAAGCTGTTCGTGCCGGTCGAGCGGCTGGACCTCGTCCAGAAGTACACCGGCGGCGCGCGGCCCTCGCCCGACCGGCTGGGCGGCACGAGCTGGGAGCGCGCCAAGACGCGGGTCCGCAAGGCCATGCGCGACATGGCGGAGGAGCTGCTCAAGCTCTACGCCGCGCGCCGCGCGGTCGGCGGCCATGCCTTCGGCCCGGACACGCACTGGCAGAAAGAATTCGAGGACGCCTTCGAGTACGAGCTGACGCCCGACCAGGAGGCCGCGATCGCCGACATCAAACGCGACATGGAAACCGCCTCGCCGATGGACCGCCTGCTGTGCGGCGACGTCGGCTACGGCAAGACCGAGGTCGCGATGCGTGCCGCCTTCAAGGCGGTGATGGACGGCAAGCAGGCGGCCTTCCTCGCGCCGACGACCGTGCTCGCCTTCCAGCACCTGAAGACCCTCCGGGACCGCTTCGTCAGCTTCCCGGTCCAGATCGAGATGATCAGCCGCTTCCGCTCGAAGGCGGAGCAGAAGCAGACGCTCGCCGACCTCGAGGCGGGCAAGGTGGACGTCATCGTCGGCACGCACCGCCTGCTGTCGAAGGACGTGCGGTTCCGTGACCTGGGCCTGCTCGTCGTGGACGAGGAGCAGCGCTTCGGCGTCGCGCACAAGGAGCGTATCAAGCAGCTGCGCAAGAAGGTCGACGTGCTGACGATGACCGCCACGCCGATCCCGCGGACGCTGAACATGTCACTCTCGGGGATCCGCGACATGTCGGTCATCGAGACGCCGCCGCGCGATCGGCTGGCCATCCAGACCAACGTGGTGAAATTCGACCAGCTCGTGATCGCGCGGGCGATCCGGAACGAGATGGAGCGGCGCGGCCAGGTCTACTTCGTCCACAACCGGGTCGAGTCGATCTTCTCGCTGGGCAACCTGCTGCAGCGGATCGTGCCCGAAGCGCGCGTGGCGATCGCCCACGGGCAGCTAAGCGAGGATGCGCTCGAGCGCGCGATGGTGGACTTCGTGGCGCACGAGTACGACGTCCTGCTCGCGACGACGATCATCGAGAACGGCCTCGACATCCCGAACGCGAACACGCTCATCGTGAACCGGGCGGACCGCTACGGTCTCGCGCAGCTCTATCAGCTGCGCGGGCGCGTCGGCCGCTCGGATCGCCGCGCCTACGCCTACCTGCTGATCCCGCCGGAAGACTCGCTGTCGCCCGTCGCGCGCAGGCGGCTGGCCGCCATCAAGGAGTTCAGCGACCTCGGCAGCGGGTTCCGGGTCGCCGCGCTCGACCTCGAGATTCGCGGCGCCGGCAACCTCCTCGGCGGCGAGCAGAGCGGCCACATCGAAACGGTCGGCTTCGACACCTACATGAAACTGCTCGAGGACACCGTCCGGGAGCTGAAGGGGGAGGACGTCGAGGACGAGCGGACGGCCAGCGTGAACCTGCACGTCGACCTCCGGATCGAGGAGGCGTACGTCCCCGACATGAACCAGCGTCTGACCGTGTACCGCCGGATGGCCGGCGTGCGAAGCGAAGCGGATCTCGACCGAATCGTCACCGAGATGCGGGACCGGTACGGGCCGCCGCCCCCGACGGTCGTCAACCTGGCCGAGTACGCGCGCATCCGGCTGCGGGCCAGCCGGCTCGGCCTCGACGCCATCGACCGGCAGGGTCCGGTCGTCGTCCTTAAGTTCAGGACCGATGCGCCCGTGGACCCCGTCCACCTCATCCGTCTCGTGGGCGGCCGCGACGATCTGACGCTGGTTCCGCCCGGAATTCTGCGGCTGGACCTGCAGCGGGCCCCCGCCCGGCCCGTGGCCGGTGCCGGGCGGGGGCGCCGGGGCGGCCCGCAGGGGCCCGCCGGCTCCTGGTGGACGGCGCGCGCGCGAGCCGGCGAGGTCGCGCCCGGATTCTCGCGGGAGGCGATTCTACGGGCGCCGAAGGAAGATCCCCGGGCGCCCGAGGGCGTCTTCAGCCGCATGGCTGAGCTGCTGGGCGAGTTGAGCCGGGCCGTCCGAATCGACTAAAATGTTGATCTGTCTCAGTTTGCGGTCGCCGCTCGACGGCGCGGCGTGTGGCGGGCGTCCCTGGCGCCCGCGAGGCCTCCTGTCATGAGAACGTTCCTGGCGTTGCTAGTACTGGCGAGCGTCTCGGCGCTCCCCCTGCGGGCCGACATCATCCAGCAGATCCTGGTCAAGGTGAACGGCGAAATCATCACCAAGACCGATCTCGAGGAGCGGCAGATTCGGGCCCTCCGCGACCGCAACCTGCAGTTCAACGAGGCGAACCTCGAGAGCGACGAGACGCTGAAGCAGGCGCTGATGGAGGTGACCCCGTCGATCCTCGCCGACGCGATCGACGAAATGCTGCTGGTGCAGCGCGGCAAGGAGCTCGGCTACCGGCTGACGGACGAGCAGTTCGCGCAGATCCTCGAAAACATCAAGAAGGAAAACCGGATCGAGACCGACGCCCAGTTCCAGATGGCGCTCGACCAGGAGGGCCTGACGATGGCGGCCTTCCGGCGGCAGATCGAGCGGCAGCTCCTCGTCAGCCGCGTCCAGCAGATCGAGGTGATGTCGAAACTCACGATCAGCGAAGAGGAGGCGCGGAAGTACTACGACGCGCACCCCGAAGACTTCCGATCGGAGGCGACCGTCACGCTGAGGGAGATCCTCATCAACGTCGAGTCCACGCAGCCGGGCGCGGTGAACGTCGCCGCCGACGAGGCGGCGCGGGAGAAGGTGGAGGCTCTCCGGGCGCGCATTCTCGCCGGCGAGGACTTCGCGACGATCGCGGCCGAGTTCTCCGATGCGGCCTCGAAGGCCAACGGCGGCCTCATCGGTCCGCTCAACCGTGACGACGTCGCACCCGGCTTCCTGAAGACGCTCGACGGCATGACCCCCGGGGACGTCACCGAGCCGATTCGGACGCCGCGCGGCTACCAGATCCTGAAGCTCGAATCGGCGACCAAGGCCGAGCTGCAGCCGTTCGAGCGGGCGCGAGACCTGATTGCCGACAAGGTCTTCGGCGAGAAACAGCGCGTCGAGTTCGACAACTACCTGGCGAAGCTCCGGTCGCAGGCGCTCATCGAGTGGAAGAACCAGGATCTCAAGAAGCTGTACGACCAATACATGGCGAAGACGCCCGCCGCCTCGTCGGGCCACTAGCGATGCTGGAACCACCGCGCCGGCGTCGGGCCGGACGCGTCGAGACCGCCGAGACCGCACTGGTGACGCCCGCGCGCAGGGAACCGCTCGTATCGTGGTACGCAATCTGGACCCGGTCGCGCCACGAGCAGGTCGTCCGCGAGCAGCTCGAGCGCAAAGGGGTCGAGGCGTTCCTGCCGACCATCACCCGCTGGAGCCGCTGGAAGGACCGCAAGAAACAGATCGACTGGCCGCTGTTTCCCGGTTACTGCTTCGCGCGGTTCGAGCCGTCCACCCGTCTTCCAATCCTCAAGTGTTCCGGCGTCGTCAACATCGTGTCGTTCGACGGCGAGCCGGCGCCGATCCCGGACCACGAGATCGCCGGCATTCGCCAGCTCGTCGAGAGCGACCTGCGGTACGACCCGTGTCCGCTCATCCGGGAAGGGATGATGGTCGAGGTCACGCACGGACCGCTACGCGGCGTCATCGGCCGGCTCGTCCGCAAAGGCGCGCACGCGCGCCTGGTGCTCTCCGTGGACCTGATCGGCCAGGCCGTCAGCGTCGAAGTGGACGCCGCGGACGTGAAGGCCTACTAAGCCGCACGCCATCGAACATGAGAATCGGTTCACTCACGCTCTCGTCCCCCTTCGCGCTGGCCCCGATGGCCGGCATGACGGATACCGCCTTCCGGCGGCTCGTGAAACGGAAGGGCGGGTGCGGGCTCGTCGTGACCGAGATGGTCAGCGCCGAGGGGCTGGTGCGCGGGATCGACCGTACGCTCGAGTACGCGGAGTACACCAAGGAAGAACGCCCGGTCTCAATCCAGATCTTCGGCGGCGACCCGGCGAAGATGGCGGCGGCGGCGCAGATCGTCGAGGGCAGGGGCGCCGACATCGTCGACGTGAACATGGGTTGCCCGGTGCCCAAGATCGCCAAGCACAACGCCGGCTGCAGCCTCATGCGCGAGCCGGAGCACGCCGCGACGATCGTCCGGGCGATGACGCGCGCGGTGAAGATCCCGGTGACCGTGAAAATGCGCGCGGGCTGGGACGAGCAGCACGTCAACGCGCCGACGCTGGCCCGCATGATGGAGGACGCGGGCGCGGCGGCGGTGGCCGTGCACGGCCGAACGGCCAGACAGTCCTACAGCGGATCGTCCGACTGGGACCTGATCGCCGACGTCGCGCGCGCCGTGCGCATCCCGGTGTTCGGCAGCGGCGACTGCGTCGAGGCCGGGCAGATGGTCGACCGCCTCGCCGCCGGTATCGGCGGTGTGCTCGTCGGCCGCGGGGCACTGCGCAACCCGTGGATCTTCCATCAGGCCGCGGCGCTCCACGCCGGCCAGCCGCTGCCCGACGTCACGCTCGACGGGCGCGGCCATTTCCTGCTCGAGTACATCGACCTGCTGCTGCGCGAGGGCGGGCGCGAGCGGTGGGTCGTCAACAAGCTCCGCGCGCTCGGCGCCTGGTACACGAAAGGGTTCGAAGGCGGGTCGCACCTGCGCGTCAAGCTCAACACCGCGGAGTCGATCTCGCAGCTCCGCGACGCCATCTCCGACTTCTTCCTCGCCCGGCCCGTCGCCGTGTAGCGCGACCCTCAGCGCGGCCGGGTCGCGTTGTTCGCGACCACGACGAGGTTTACGACGTTGAGGGCCGCCAGCGCGGCGATGGCCCACTTGCGGTCCTTTTTCCGGAGTTTTTCCACGAGGTACAGGTCTACAGGGTGCCCTGGACGTCGATCGCGTCGTGGGTCTCGTAGTCGTAGGCGAGCCAGGCCGCGCTGGTCTCGCCGAGCAGCCGACCCAGCTCGGCGTGCGCCGGATGCGCCAGGTACGCCTTCAGCGGCTCCACGGCGTCGAACTCGATGAACGCGGCGTACGGGAAGTCCTGCGTCATCGCCTGCTCGTACGCGTGGCCGAGGAGGACGCGCCGGCCGACCCGGAAACGCCGGATGGAGGGAATCTCACGCCGGGCTTGCTCGATCGCCCGGACGAACGCCGTGCGGTCGGCGTCGGACAGGCCAGCACGAGGACGAAACAAGACCACGTGCGCGATCACGTCCGTCCCCGTCCGCCGCCCCGGCGCGTGCCGCCGGTCGGGCGATACGGGCGCCGCTGGCGCCCGTTCTTGGCTGCCCCCGCCGGTTTCGATCCGCCGGACGGGCGAGGTCGCGGGCCTGGCCCGCCGGACTCCCCGTCACCAGCGGCCGGCTTTCTCCGAGGAGGCTTTGGCGTCTTGACGCGCGCGCGCGGATCGCGGTGGCTGCCGCCCGGCCGCCAGTCGGGGCCGCGGGTTTTCCGCCAGGTCTCGCGCGCGAGGCGCGTGTACTCGCGCGCGTGTTCCGGCGAATCCCACAGCCGGCCGTTGGCGAACCACTTCATCACGGCATCGGGATGCCGCGACTGGAGCTGCTTGAGCGTCGGGAGCAGCGTCTCGGGTTCGCGGGCGCGAAACGACGTCGGCCCGTCGGCGAGGATGATCGTCCAGTAGGTGTGTCGTGGCATGACTTGGAAGGAAGGGCCCGTGCGGGTCACGCGCGCTCGAGCCGTTTGAGTTTCTCGATGAGCGTCGTGCGTTTCAGGTTCAACAGCTTGGCGGCCTGGCGCTTGTTCCCGTTGGTGCGCCCCAGCGCACGCGTGATCAGCGACCGTTCCAGGCGTCGGACGTGCTCATCGAAGTCGAGGCCGTCGTCCGGGAACCAGTCCGTCGACACCGGCGAGAGGTCATCGGACTGCTGCACCTCGGGCGGCAGATCGGACACCTCGATCTGCGATCGCCCGGGACTCAGCGCGAGCGCGCGCTCGACGGCGTTCTCGAGCTGCCGCACGTTGCCCGGCCAGGGGTGCGCCATCAGGCGGCGCATGGCTTCCTGCGAAATCGTGACGTGACCCCGCGGCGGCGACTGCTCGCGACCCAACTTCTGCAGGAAGTGCTGGGCGAGCAGCGGCACGTCATCGCGCCGCTCGCGGAGCGGCGGCAGGTGGATCGGGATCACGTTGAGCCGGTAGTAGAGGTCTTCCCTGAAGCTGCCCTCCGCGACCCGCTGCTTCAGGTCCGCGTGGGTCGCCGCGATGATCCGCACGTCGATCCGGATCGTGTGCGAATCGCCGACGCGCTCGAACTCGCGCTCCTGCAGCACGCGCAGCAGCTTGGCCTGCAAGGCCGGGCTCATCGTGCCGACCTCGTCGAGAAACAGCGTGCCTTTGTGCGCCAGCTCCAGCTTGCCCTGGCGCGTGCCGACCGCGCCCGTGAAGGCCCCCCGGGCATGGCCGAACAGCTCCGCCTCGAGCAGGGTCTCGGGAATCGCGCTGCAGTTCAGCGCCACGAACCGATGCGCCTGCCGGGCGCTGCTGTGGTGAATCGCGCGCGCGGCGAGTTCCTTGCCCGTGCCGGTCTCGCCGGTGATGAGCACGGTGCTCGACGTGGCCGCGACCGTCTCGAGCAACTGGAACAGCTCCCGCATGGCGCGGCTGTGCCCCACCACGCCGTCGATCCGGAACCGCTCCTGGAGCTGCGACCGCAGGTAGTCGTTCTCGGAGCGCAGCCGCCGCTGCTCGAACGCCGATCGCAGCACGTGCAGCAGGGCGTCGAACTGGAAGGGCTTGGTGATGAAATCGGCGGCGCCCTTCTTGATGGTCTCGACCGCGTCCTTCACCGTGCCGAACCCGGTGATGACGATGGCCACGATGTCCGGATAGCGCTCGAGCGCGACCTCGACGACCTGACCGCCGTCGAGACCCGGCAGCCGCAGGTCGGTGATGACGACGTCGAAGGCGAAATCGGCCAGCCGCTCGAGCGCCGCCTCGCCGCTGGCGGCCTGGACGACGTGGAATTCGTGGTCGCCGAGCCGCTCGGCGATAGCCTCGCGCAGCGCCTCTTCGTCTTCCACGAGCAGCAGATGTTTCAGCGAATCAGTCATTTACGCGTAGCCCGTTATGCGGCTCGACACGAGAATCTCTCAGATGCCGGCATTTTGACACCGCCGCAGTCCCATCGTCAACGCTTCGAACGGGCCGGCGGCAATCCGGGTCAGGTTGGGCAGCGGTGGGCACTACAGGTCAATCGCGGGACGTCCGATAGTGTCAGCGAGGCAGGGGTGGGTGCAGGAGGGCGCCCCACTCCCCAGAACACGAACCAGTCATCGAGCGCGAGCCAGCACATGATTGTCGACCGCAAGACCATTTCGATCATGAAGGCCTGTGAGCTTGTCGGGGTGAGCCGGCGAACGATCTACAACTGGATCGCGAGCGGAAAGGTCGAGTACGTCCGGACGGCGGGCGGCTCGGTCCGGATCTTCGTCGACACCCTCTGGCGCGAGCCGCGCGCCGGCGGCCACAGCCATCATTCCTGGTCCAAAGAAGCCTCGTCGTAGGCGGGCCATGGCGCGTCCGCCGAACGGGAGTGCCGTGCCGCTCCGAGAGAGGACAGCTGTGGACGAGCCGCCCGATCTTGGCCCTCTCTTCCATCGCCTGAACAACCAGCTCGGGATCATCCTGGCCAATGCCGAGCTGATCGAGACCAAGGCGCAAGACGAGGCCTTGCGATCCCGAGCCGCCCAGGTCGTGGCGAGTGTGCTGGACGCCATGAGCACGGCCACGGACCTCCGCGCCCACCTGAAGACCGACCGCTCCTGATTGGTATTGCTCGCCGGAACCGGTGTCCACACCGTCAAGAATTCGACCATTCCGACTTCAAGGTGTCAACGACACGGCCATCTGAAGCGCGACATCGCCCGCCCCTGCCCGCCAATTCACAGCGCGGCATCGCTATCAACCTCCAGAAAACAAAGACCTTGTTACCGTGTGCAGGGTCGTGAACGGCTTCGTGTTTTATTCGCGATTCGGCTGGTACCCGGGTTGCCCTTCTCGATGCTGCCCACGGGTGCTCTCTCCGGCACCAGCCGCACATCGCGGCAGCCCCGTGCGGCCGGTCCTGGAGGACAGCGCTCATGCCGCGGACGCCTTTGGCGAGTCACCAGCAGCAGCGGATCGAGAAGGGTCTGCCGTTCGTGGAGTCGCTGGCGCGCCGCGTCGCGGCGACGATGCCCCACTCGATCGACATCGGCGATCTGGTGCAGGACGGCATGCTCGGTCTCATCGACGCGGCGCGCCGGTTCGACGAATGCCGCGGCATCAAGTTCGAGACGTTCGCCGAGCGGCGCGTCCGCGGCGCGATGATCGACGCGTTGCGCCGCGACGCCTGGCCGCGCGGCGTGCGCCGCATCCGTCGTGAGCTCGAGGCCGCGCGCGAGGCGCTGCGGCGCGAGCTGGGCGCCGAGCCGTCGCTCGCCGATCTGGCCGCGCGCGTCGGCTCCGACGAAGTCCGTCTGGGCAAGACCATCGTCCGGATCAACACGATCGAATCCACGTCGCCTCTGGCGAGCGGCGAGGGGATCGACGGCGCGTCGCTGCCGCCCGTTCTGGCCCCGCGCGAGCCGGCGCCGCCGGACCGGCTCTACGAGCAGCAGGAGGTGCGCGACCGGATACGCACCGCCATCGCGTCACTGCCTCCGCGCGAGCGCCGCGTCGTGGGGATGTACTACTTCGGCGACGTCACGATGAAGGAAATCGGCGCCGAGATCGGCGTCAACGAGTCGCGCGTGTCGCAACTGCACGCGCGCGCCATCCAGCGGTTACGGAAGGTCTTGTGCGATGACGCGGAGCCCGAGACGTCGGCGAGCCGGCCCGCGGTCGTCGCGTTCGAGCAGATGCTGCGGCGTATGAAGATGGCCAAGGCCGTCCTCGACCACGCCGCGGATCGTGGACCCGCTCGT
>Ga0326597_10000409_pt1 | contig 76803 bp, 71 predicted proteins | sample RVTome_12_FD_203789 | JGI IMG/M metagenome (GOLD analysis project Ga0326597, IMG submission 203789) | Soil microbial communities from uranium-contaminated site in the Upper Colorado River Basin, Wyoming, United States - RVT100D185 | ecosystem: Environmental > Terrestrial > Soil > Contaminated >...
TTGCGGGGACCCCCAAAAGCGCTTACGTAGCGGTGCTACCGCGCCGTGCACCCCCGCGCCTTGCCAGAGACGCCCAGGCGGCATCTCGCGACGGCGGGCGATTCTTTCACAGGCTCTGAGCCGGCACCATGCCGCCGCTGCCCGACCCGCACGCGGTCGCCATGATGCTGCTCACCGTGGTGGCGCTGGCGCTGTTCACCCGCGACCGCATCCCGCTGGAGACCTCGAGCCTGGCGGTGCTGGTGCTGCTGACGCTCGGTTTCGAGCTGTTCCCCTACACCCGCCACGGGGTGACGCTGCGCACGGTCGACTTCTTCTCCGGCTTCGGCCACGAGGCGCTGGTCGCCGTGGTGGCGCTGATGGTCGTCGGCCAGGGGCTGGTGCGCACCGGGGCGCTGGAGCCGGTCGGGCGGCTGCTGGCGCGGGCCTGGGTCCGGGCGCCGTCGCTGTCGCTGCTGCTGACCATGGTCATCGCGGCGCTGCTCAGCGCCTTCATCAACAACACGCCGATCGTCGTGCTGCTGCTGCCGATCCTGATCAGCGTCGCGCTGCGCTCCAACCATTCGCCGTCGTCGACCCTGATGCCGATGGGGCTGGCGACAGTGATCGGCGGCAGTTCGACTGCCATTGGCACCTCGACCAACCTGCTGGTGGTCGCCGTCGCCGCCGACCTCGGCCTGCGCCGGCTGGAGATGTTCGACTTCTTCGTCCCGGCGGCGATCGTCGGCGGGGTCGGCATCCTCTACCTCTGGCTGGTGGCGCCGCGGCTGCTGCCGGAGCGCCAGCCGCTGCTGGCCGACACCTCGCCGCGGGTGTTCAGCGCCCGGCTGCAGGTGGCCGAGGGGAGCGCCGCCGACGGCGCCACCCTGGCCTCGCTGCGCGCCAAGGCGGCCGGTCTGCGCGTGACCCAGATTCGCCGTGGTTCGCTGGTGCTGATGCCGCTGCCGGACAGCATGCTGCGCACCGGCGACCAGTTGATGGTCAGCGACACCCCGGAGCGGCTCAAGGAGTACGAGCAGGAGCTCGGCGTCGAACTCTACGCCGGTGATCAGCGGGTCGACGACGACCACCCGCTGGACAGCGCCGACCAGCAGATCGCCGAGATCGTGGTCACACCCCAGACCGCCCTGGTCGGGGCGACGCTGCAGCAGGTGCGCTTCGAGGAGCGCCACCAGCTGCGCACCCTGGCGCTGCACCGCTCCGGTCCGGCGCCGTCGCTGCCGGTGCTGGAGACGGTGCTGCGGGTCGGCGACGTGCTGCTGGTGCAGGGGCGGCAGGAGGCGATCCGCGAACTCAAGCTCAGCGGCGAACTGATGGTGCTCGACGCCACCGTCGACCTGCCGCACACCAGCAAGGCACCGGTCGCCCTCGGCATCATGATCGCGGTGGTCGCCGCCGCCGCCGGCGGCCTGCTGCCGATTGCGGTCAGCGCCGTCTGCGGCGTGCTGGCGATGCTCGCCAGCGGCTGCCTCAACTGGCGCGACGCCGGCCGCGCCATCAGTCCGACGGTGATCCTGATCGTCGTCGCCAGCCTGGCGCTGGGCACCGGCCTGCTGGCGACCGGGGCGACCAAGTACGTCGCCGACCTCTTCCTGACCCTGGCATCGGGGCTGTCGCCGCCGCTGGTCATCAGCGCCCTGATCCTGATGCTGGCGCTGCTGACCAACGTGGTGTCGAACAACGCCGCGGCGGTGATCGGCACGCCGTTCGCGGTGGCCATCGCCAACGGCCTCAACGCCCCGGTCGAGCCGTTCGTGCTGGCGGTGCTGTTCGGCGCCAACATGAGCTACGCCACGCCCATGGCCTACCAGACCAACCTGCTGGTATTCACCGCCGGCGGCTACCGCTTCAGCGACTTCGTCCGCGTCGGCGTCCCGCTGTCGCTGCTGATGTGGCTCGGCTACTCGCTGCTGCTGCCGCGGCTCTACGGCATGTGGTAGACATCCCTCCGGGGTCGGAGTCGGCGCAGCCCATCCCTCCGGGGTCCATCCGGGGTCGGAGTCGGCGCAACCCATCCCTCCGGGGTCCATCCGGGGTCGGAGTCGGCGCAACCCATCCCTCCGGGGTCGGAGTCGGCGCAACCCATCCCTCCGGGGTCGGAGTCGGCGCAACCCATCCCTCCGGGGTCGGAGTCGGCGCAGCCGACTCCGACCCCTTGCCGGACCCCTTGCCGTTAAGAGTCCTGTAAACAGGTGCTATAGTCAGACCAGATGCAATGACCCGAGATCCCGACATGACCACGAAATTCTCTGAGGATGTGGTGCCGCTGACCGACCTGAAGATCAATCCGGGTCGCGTCCTCAGGCACGTCACGGAATCCCATCGGCCGGTGCTGTTGACCAGCCGCGGACGGGGCGTTGCGGTCGTCCAGTCGGTTTCCGACTACGAACAGGCCGAGGAGGAGCGCGAGTTCATGCGCGCTGTCCTCGCGGGTCTCGGCGACCTCGAGGCCGGGCGTGAACTGACCCTGGCGCAGGCCAAGGTACGACTCGGACTCGAGTAGCCGATGCCCAGGCCCTCGCTGCGTCTGGCGGCATCTGCAGTCGCGGACCTCGAGGCGATTGCCGGCTGGTATGCGGAGCAGGGCGTAGCCGAGATCGGTGTGCGTTTCATCAGCGAGATGCTCGAACAGATCGAGGCGCTGCAGGACCACCCGCAGATGGGTCGGATCGTGCCCGAGTTCGACCAGGCCGCCCTGCGCGAACTGATCCACCCGCCGTTCCGCATCGTCTACCGCTGCACGCCACGACGCGTGCAGGTCGTTCGAGTCTGGCGCAGTGAGCGGCTGCTCGAACTGCCTCGAGGGCGCACGTAGCGACAGGACCGCTGTTGCGGGATCGCAGTGCGGTCTGCGCGGAGCGTCATCCGTGTCGGATTTAGTCAGGTCATCGGTCTTCACCGCGCGGGAGAATCATTGCATGGCGGCGACTGGTGACGATGTGGCGCTGCTCGTTGCTGGGGTAGTGGTGACAGAATACATCCATATAGCCAAGTAACTTAATGAATATTATGGATGTACAAACCCTGATCGACGACGGCTGGACGGTGCTGACGCCCAACCGCCGGCTGGCGCGCCGGCTGGCCCAGGCGCATGCCGAGCGGCGGCTGGCAGCCGGCGCCCTGGCCTGGGAGAGCCCGCGGCTGCTGACCTGGCGCGTCTGGCTGCGGCAGTGCTGGGACGACCCGCGACTGGCCGGCCGCCCGGCGCTGCTGGCGCCGCTGCAGGCGGCCGCGCTGTGGGCCGAGATCATCGGCGGCGACAGCACCACGCTGCTGCTGCCGGGCGGCGCCGCGACCACCGCCAGCGAGGCGTGGGCGCTGGCCCACGCCTGGCGGGTCGACCTCGACGCTCCGGAGTTCGGCGACGACGGCGACAGCCGCGCCTTCCGCCGCTGGGCGCGCGCCTACCGCGCCCGCTGTGAACGCGACGGCTGGATCGACGAGGCGCGGCTGGCCGACGCCGTCGCCGACGGCCTGGCGCAGGGGGCGCTGGCGCCGCCGCCGCGGCTGGCGCTCTACGCCTTCGACGAACTGGCGCCGCAGCAGGTCGCGCTGCTCGACGCCCTGGCCGCGGCCGGCAGCGACATCGCCCAGCTCGCCCCGCCGCCGGCCGCCGGCCAGGCCTGGCGCACCGACCCGCCGACCTTCGCCGACGAACTGCACGCCGCGGCGAGCTGGGCGCGCGCGGCCCTGGCCGCCGACCCCGGCCTGCGGGTCGGCGTGGTGGTGCCCGACCTGGCCGCGGCGCGGGCGCGGGTGGCGCGCACCTTCGATGGCGTGCTGGCGCCGCGGCGGCTGCTGCCGGACGGCGCCGCCGGGCCGCGCCCGTTCGAGCTCAGCCTCGGCCCGCCGCTGGCCGCGCGGCCGCAGGTGCACGGGGCCCTGGCGCTGCTCGAGGGGCTGCTGCCGGGGCCGCGGCCGTTCGTGCTGCTCAGCGCGCTGCTGCGCTCGCCCCACCTCGGCGCCGGCGAGGCCGACGCCCGCGCCCGCGCCGAGCTGGAGCTGCGCGATGCCGGCCGCGCCGACTGGCCGCTGGACGCCGTGCTGCAGCGGATCAAGCCGCACGCCCCGGCCTGGGTCGGGCGGCTGCTGGCGGCGCGCCAGGCGCTCGGCCCCGGCGCCGGCGGGCGCACCCCGGGCGCCTGGGCGGCGCGGGTCGCCACCACCCTCGCCGCCGCCGGCTGGCCCGGCGACGCCACCCTCGACAGCACCGGCCACCAGGCGGTCGCCGCCTGGCACGAGCTGCTGGCCGACTACGCCCGGCTGGAGGCGGTCGGCCTGCGTCACGGCGTCGAGGAGCTGGTCGCCCAGCTCGGCCGGCTGGCGCGCGAGCGGGTCTTCCAGCCGGCCGGGCACGGCGCCCAGGTGCAGGTGCTCGGCCTGCTCGAGGCGGCCGGGCAGCGCTTCGACCGGCTCTGGATCTGCGGCCTCGACGACACCGCCTGGCCGCCGCCGGCGCGGCCCAACCCGTTCCTGCCCGGCCGCCTGCGCCGCCGTCTCGGCCTGCCGCGGTCGACCCCGGAGCGCGAGGCCGAGGTGGCGCAGCGGCTCACCGCCGCCTTCGCCGTCGCCGCCGACCAGGTGGTCTTCAGCCATGCGCGGCGCGACGGCGACGCCGAGCTGGCGGTCAGCCCGCTGCTGGCCGCGCTGCCCCGGGTCGAGGTCGCCGAGCTGCTGGAGCAGGCAGCGCCGCGCCCGGCCGCGCTGTTCGCCGGCGCGCCGCTGGAGCGGTTCGTCGACGAGGTTGCGCCGCCGCTGCCACCGGGCCGGCTGCGCGGCGGCGCGGCCCGGGTCGGCGACCAGTCGGCCTGCCCGTTCCGCGCCCTGGCCCACCACCGTCTCGGCGCCGAGCCGCTGGCCGCGCCGGCGCAGGGGCTCGACGCCCTGGCCCGCGGCAACCTGGTCCACCACGCCCTGCAGCGGCTGTGGGAGGGCGAGGGCGACGGCGTCGCGCGCCTCGCCCCGGAGCGGCGCCGGGCGGCGGTGACGCTGGCCTGCGCCCACGCCATCGTCCGCGCCGGCGAGCGCCTCGGCGACCGCCCGCGGCTGCGGGCGATCGAGCAGGCGCGGCTGGTCGAGCTGGTCGAGCGCTGGCTCGACGTCGACGCCGCGCGGCCGCCGGCCGCCGCCTGCGCGGTGGAGGAGAAGATCGAGGCGCGCTTCGGCGACCACGAGCTGCGGCTCAAGATCGACCGCATCGACACCCTGGCCGACGGCCGGCTGGCGATCGTTGACTACAAGACCTCGCAAAAACTCGCCCCCGGCGACTGGGAAGGGGAACGGCCGCAGGCGCCGCAACTGCCGCTCTACGCCGCCGCGCTCGGCGCCGAACGGGTTGCGGCGCTCGCCTACGGCAAGGTCCACATCGAGGGCTGCCGCTACATCGGCGTCGCCGCCGACGACGGCCTGCTGCCGGGGGTGCGCGGCCTCGGCGCCGAGGCCGCGGCCGGCTTCATCGACGGCGCCGCCGCGGCCGCCGAGCGGCTGCTGCGCCAGCACGTCGCCGGCGCCGCCGCGGTCGACCCGCTGGACCAGGCGTGCACCTACTGCGGCCTGCAGCCGCTGTGCCGGGTCCTGGAGCGGGAGGACGGCGCGCGCTCCGGGGATGACGATGACTGAGGTCCCCGACGCCACCGTCCGCGCCCGCGCCCTCGACCCCGAGCGGTCGTTCATCGTCCAGGCGCCGGCCGGCTCGGGCAAGACCGAGCTGCTGATCCAGCGCTGCCTGGTGCTGCTGGCGCGGGTCGACGCCCCGGAGGAGATCGTTGCCATCACCTTCACCCGCAAGGCGGCGGCGGAGATGCGCGAGCGGGTGCTGCGCGCGCTGGCCGACGCGGCGACCGGCGCCGAGCCGGCCGCGGCGCACGCCCGCACCACCTGGCAACTCGCCCGCGCCGTGCTGGCGCGCGACGCCGAACTCGGCTGGCGCCTGCGCGACTGCCCGCAGCGGCTGCGCATCCAGACCATCGACGCCTTCTGCGCCGGCATCGGCCGCCAGCTGCCCTACCTCTCCGGCCTGGGCGGTCCGCCGCAACTGGCCGACGACGCCGCGCCGCTCCATCGCGAGGCGGCGCGCGCGGCGCTGGCGACCCTGGAGCAGGGCGGCGAGCTGGCCGACGCCGTCGCCCGCACCGTCGCCCACCGCGACGCCGACCTCGACGGCCTGGAGCGGCTGCTCGCCGCCATGCTGGCCAGGCGCGACCAGTGGCTGCGCCACCTGCATGCCGACGACTCGGCCGCGGCGCGGCGCGAACGCCTCGAGCAGAGCGTGCGCCTGGAGGTGGGTGCGCGGCTGGCGGCGTTGCGGGCCGCCTTCACGGACGAGTTGCTCGAGCAGGCCTGCCGCCTGGCCGCGGCCGCCGCCGCCGAGTTGGTGGCCAGCAACGGCGATGCCGGGCCGCTGGCGCCCCTGGCCGACGGCACGCCGCCGGGCAGCGACGAGGCGGCGCTGCCGCGCTGGTGCGCGCTGGCGGCGCTGCTGCTGACCAAGGAGGGGGCCTGGCGCAAGCAGGTCCAGGCGGCGCAGGGGTTCCCGGCGCCGAGCGGCGCCAAGGGCGAGGAGAAGGCGCGCCGCCAGGAGCACAAGCAGCGCGCCCTCGAGCTGCTGGCGGTGCTGCGCGAGCAGCCGGCCCTGGACGCGCGGCTGGACGAGACGGCGCGCTTGCCGGCAGCGCGCTACGCCGAGCCGCAGTGGAAAGTGCTCGGCGCCATCGCCCAGCTGCTGGTCCTCGCCGCCGCCCACCTGAAGCTGGTCTTCGCCCGCCACGGCCGGGTCGACTTCCTCGAGGTGGCGCAGCGCGCCCACGCCGCGCTGGTCGACGGCGACGCGCCGACCGACCTGGCGCTGGCGCTGGACTACCGCATCGGCCACCTGCTGGTCGACGAGTTCCAGGACACCTCGCGGCTGCAGTACCAGCTGCTGGAGCGGCTGACCGAGGGCTGGACGCCGGGCGACGGTCGCACCCTGTTCATGGTCGGCGACCCGATGCAGTCGATCTACCGCTTCCGCGAGGCCGAGGTCGGGCTGTTCCTCGACGCCTGGAGCGGCGGTCTCGGGGGCGTGCCGCTGGTGCCGCTGCGGCTGGCGGCGAACTTCCGCTCCGGCGCCGCGCTGGTCGCCTGGTTCAACGCCGTCTTCCCGACCATCCTGCCGCCGCAGCCGGAGGCGCTGGCCGGCGCCGTCCCCTACGCGCCGGCCGCGGCCATGCGCCCGGCCGGGGCGGGGCCGGCGGTCACCGTCCACCCGCGGCTGGTGCGCGACGCCGCCGCCGAGGCGGAAGAGATCGTCGCCATCGTGCGCCAGGCGCGTGCCGCGCACCCGGGCGGCACGGTGGCGGTGCTGGTGCGCGGCCGTAGACACCTGCACGCCCTGCTGCCGCGGCTGCGCGAGGCCGGGCTGCGCTTTCGCGCCGTCGACATCGAACCGCTGGCGGCGCAGCCGGCGGTGGCGGCGCTGCGCGCCCTGGTCGGGGCGCTGCTCCATCGCGGCGACCGTGTCGCCTGGCTGGCGCTGCTGCGCGGTCCGGGCTGCGGCCTGGAACTGGCCGACCTGCTGGCGCTGGCCGGCGACGACCTCGAGCGGCCCATCCCGGCGCTGCTGGCCGACCCGGCCTGCCGGGCGCGGCTGACGGTCGCCGGCAGGGCGCGAGTCGAGCGCCTGGTCGCGGTCCTCGACCCGGTGCAGGCGGCGCTCGGCCGCGGCGACCTGCGGCGCCTGGTCGAGGGGGCGTGGCTGGCGCTCGGCGGCCCCGCCTGGGGCGGCGGCGAGGCGGCGCTGCAGGCGGCCGAGGCGTTCCTCGACCTGCTCGACGACCACGCCGTCGGCGGCACCCTGCCCGACCCGGAGGCGTTCGACGACGCCCTCGCCAGGCTCTACGCGCCGCCCGATCCCGACGCCGACGAGACCCTGCAGCTGATGACCGTGCACAAGGCCAAGGGGCTGGAGTTCGACACCGTCATCGTGCCGGGCCTCGACCTGCAGACCGGGCGCGACAGCAACCCGCTGCTGGCGTGGCTGGAGCTGCCGCAGCACGCCGGCGGCCTGCTGATGGCGCCCATCGACGCCCGCGGCGCCGAGCGCGACCCGCTCTACGCCTGGATCCGCCGTCTCGGGCGCGACCGCGAAGGTCACGAGAGCGGGCGGCTGCTCTACGTCGCCGCCACCCGCGCCCGCGACCGGCTGCACCTGCTCGGCGCGGTCGACGGCCTGGACAAGGAGGGGCTCGGGCCCAAGGCGCCGCGCGCCAACACCTTCCTGCGCCTGCTCTGGGAGGCCGTCGCCGAGGAGTTCCAGGCGCGGATCGACGACCCGGACGCGGAGCTCAGGGTGGCCTCGGAGGCAGTCGAACCCGCGCGCCCACCGCTGACCCGGCTGCCGCTCGACTGGCGCCGGCCGGAGTTCCCGGCCACGGTGCCGGAGACTGCCCCGGCGCCCGACCCGGTACCGGGCGAGGCGGTGATCTTCGACTGGGCCGGGGAGGGGGCGCGCGCCGCCGGCAGCGTCGTCCACCGGCTGCTCGAGGCGTGGGGCCGCGACGGCCTGCCCGCGGCCGGGGCGCTGCCGCCCGGCGTCGCCGACTACGCCCGCACCGCCCTGCGCGAAAAGGGGTTGAGCGGCACGCCGCTGACCGACGCCGCGCAGCGGGTCGAACGCGCCCTGGCCGCGACCGTCGCCGACCCGCGCGGCCGCTGGCTGTACGACCCCGCCCACTCCGAGGCGCGCAGCGAACTGGCGCTGACCGCCCGGCTCGACGGCCAGCTGGTCGCCCTGGTGGTCGACCGCACCTTCGTCGCCGCCGACGGCACGCGCTGGATCGTCGACTTCAAGACCAGCGACCACCGCGGCGGCGGCCTCGAGGCCTTCCTCGACCGCGAACAGGCGCGCTACCGCGACCAGCTCGAGCGCTACGCCCGCGCCCTGGCCGCGCTCGACCCGCGGCCGCAGCGGCTGGCGCTCTACTTTCCGCTGGTTGGCGGGTGGCGGGAGTGGGAGGTGGAGGGGTGATCGGTGCCGTGCGGTTGCCGGATCTGGGTGGTGGTATATGACCGCCATGGATGGCGGAAATGCCAGCGGAGACTACCGGAGGAAGTGATATGGGTGACTACATTAAAGCCGAGAGGCGTGTTGCGGTCTCTGTTGGAGAATCTGTACGTATCATTCGAGAGCTTCAGGAGATGAGCCAGAATGAGCTGGCGGCAGTAACCGGAATACCTCAATCCACCATCTCTGCGATTGAAAACGACAGAGTCCGGCTCGGGGTCGAAAGAGCCAAAGTGCTTGCACGGGCCTTGCGTTGCCATCCGGCTGTACTGGTTTTTCCTGGCTGGGATGTTGAGCGTGAATCAGCGGCGTAACGACACAGGCGTCTGACCATATATCTGTGTCACTTTTGTTCCCGTTGTCGGATCTGGATGACGGTGGGGGAGGGGGCTGAGGCATGAAGAGGCCAGGCCGCGTCAGATTCTGCCTGCACGGGTTGTAGGATTTGGACTACAGGCCTACCGTCGGGTCTGGCGTAGTATCAAGGCGTTGCCCGGGCAGTGCCAATCCTCGGCGGGTCGAGAGGGGGGTTGCCCCCAGACTCCGGAACCGAAGGGGTGGTTGACGTGCGTGCATCGGAAGTCGAAGTGACCAATATATCGAGCCATGGCCTCTGGCTTCTGGCTCATGACCGGGAGCTGTTCCTCTCTTACGATGAATTCCCGTGGTTCAAGGATCAGCCGGTAAAAGTGATTACAAATGTAGAAGAGCCGTTCCCTGGGCATTACTGCTGGCCCGATATTGACGTTGATCTGACGGATGAAATCATCGAGCACCCTGAGCGTTATCCGAACAGGTCGAAGATTAAATAAACAGTTGCTGCATAGGGCAGAGGGGACTGATTTATTTTGGCAGTTAAGTAAATCGGTCACCTTTATTCCCTCGTGACTACTTTTACTTGCCGGCTGCAGTGCGCTTCAGTTTGGCCTTTTGGCAGCAAGTGGGGAAACGATGGCACGTAAATCAAAAGCCGAATTTGTAAAGTGGTTTGGGCCGCTTCTAGACGCACTTCGTGACCTTGGAGATTCTGGGAGACCGAGAGAGGTTTCGGATCGTATTGCCAGAAACCTTAATCTTTCAGACGAGATTCTGGACGAAACGTTGAAGTCTGGAGGCAGTAGATTTCACAATCAGGTTGCTTGGGCGAGACAGTATCTCGTCTGGGAAGGATTTCTCGATTCATCCAAGCATGGGACGTGGACACTAACGGAAAAAGGTCGTAATGCACATCTGAACAATGCTCAGGCAGGCGATATTTTCAAGAAATGGGTTGCGATTCACGCAGAGAATCGGAAGCAAAAAGCTGCTGAGCAGGCAGAGGCACAAGAAGAGGATGCTCCAGCCCCTGATACTCCCCAAGCGGATCAGAAACTGAGCCTGATCAGTGTTCTCCGTTCGCTAAGTCCACTTGGCTTTGAGAAAGTATCACGAGAACTCTTGCGAGAATCTGGATTTGAGAACGTTGAAATAACAGGCGGTTCTTCAGATGGTGGTATAGATGGTTTTGGCACTCTAGAAATCAATCCATTCGTAAGTTTCAAAGTCTTGTTCCAGTGCAAGAGGTACGCGGAAAACAACTTGGTCGGCCGTTCTCAAGTCGGCGACTTTCGCAATGCCATGATCGGACGAGCAGAGAAAGGAATAATTATCACAACATCTTCATTTACCAATGCGGCTGTGATTGAAGCCAACCGGGAGGGAGCGCCAAAAGTTGAACTTGTCGACGGTACTAAATTAGTAGAAATGTTCCAACGTGTAGAGCTTGGAGTTAAAAAGCGAACAGTCTATGACGTTGATCCAAGCTATTTCGAGAAGTTTCGAGACTGACTTCTAACACCGGGGCTATAGACGCGTATTGCCTGCTGAACATACCTGACTTTCCCCAACACGAGAAACACGATGTAGGTGGTATAACTTATGAATATTCTGCCAACTGAACGCCAGTATTTAACTATGGGTAGGTTTGCAAGATTAATAGGTAACAAGCCATTACGAAATCCAGATAATTTTCTACAACTTCACTACACAGTCAGCAAATGAAATTTGCATTTTGTCATTTAGAAAACAACAACAAACCAAACCATGAACACCATTCCCGACTGCCCGAAATGCGGCTCCGCCTACGCCTACGCGGACGGCACCCTTTACATCTGCCCCGAATGCGCCCACGAATGGACGCAAGAGAGTTCCGGCGAGGAAGCCGAACAGGGGCGGGTGGTACGCGACGCCCATGGCAGCGTGCTCAGTGACGGCGACACCGTCACCGTCATCAAGGATCTCAAGGTCAAGGGCAGTTCAACGGTGATCAAGGTCGGCACCCGGGTGCGGGGCATCCGCCTGGTCGACGGCGACCACGACATCGACTGCAAGATCGACGGGATCGGGGCGATGCAACTGAAATCGGCCTTCGTCAAAAAGGCCTGAGGTAGAACCCGGATATGAGCACTGACATCACCATCGAGCGCGCGACCCCCGACGACGCCTACGAGGTCGCCGTGATGGTCGGCGAACTGCTGGAAGAGATCATGCGCGCCATCGACAAGCGGGCGTTCAACTTCTACCTCGCGGAGACGACGGCCAGGCTCGAGGATTTCCTCATCCGCGACCAGTACTTCGTCTACCTCGCGCGGGCCGGGATCGGCCGACCGGCCGGGTTCATCGCCCTGGACGAGTGCTACGCCCTCTATGCCGAGGGCGCCTTCGGCACTATCCCCGAACTCTACGTCCGCCCTGAGTTCCGCGGCCAGGGGCTGGGCCGGCGCCTGGTCGCCAGCGCCCGCGAGTTCGGCGTCGAGCGCGGCTGGACCCGGCTCGAGGTGACCACGCCGCCGCTGCCGCAGTTCGACCGCACGCTGACGTTCTACCAGCGCGACGGCTTTGCCATCACCGGCGGCCGCAAGCTCAAGGTCGAGCTGTGATCCGCAACCCCAGCCGCCGACGCCCGGTCGCTGCCGGGCGCCTGGCGAACCGATGAACGCCGCGTCCGCTCCGGGCGAGATGGGCGAGGCCGGTTCGATGCACGGGGTCGCCATCATCACCGGCGCCAGCCGCGGCATCGGCGCCGCCACGGCGCGCCTGGCCGCGGCCCGCGGCTACGCGGTCTGCGTCAACTACCTGAACCGCAAAGACGCCGCCGCCGCCGTGGTCGACGACATCACCGCCGCCGGCGGGCGGGCGCTGGCCGTGGCGGCCGATGTCGCCGTGGAGGCGGAGGTGGTCAGGCTGTTCGAGACGGTCGACGCCGAGCTGGGCCGGGTGACGGCGCTGGTCAACAACGCCGCCATCCTGGAGCGGCAGATCCGGGTGGAGGAGGTCGACGCCGCGCGGCTGCAGCGGATCCTTTCGACCAACGTCGTCGGCGCCTTCCTCTGCGCGCGCGAAGCGGTCCGGCGCATGTCGACCCGGCACGGCGGGGACGGCGGCGCCATCGTCAACGTCTCCTCCGCCGCGGCGCGGCTGGGGGCGGCCGGGGAGTACGTCGACTACGCGGCGTCCAAGGGCGCCGTCGACACCCTGACCCTTGGCCTGGCGCGCGAAGTGGCCGGCGAGGGCATCCGCGTCAATGCTGTGCGGCCCGGCTACATCTACACCGACATGCACGCCAGCGGCGGCGAGGCAGCGCGCGTCGACCGGATCAAGGACGACCTGCCGCTGCGCCGCGGCGGGCAGCCGCTGGAGGTGGCACGGGCGATCCTCTGGCTGCTGTCGGACGAGGCGTCCTATGCGACCGGCACTTTCATCGACCTGGCGGGAGGGCGGTAGCCCGAAGAAAAGGGGTCGGTGACGTTTATCCAGGGTGAGGATGCCTGGGAAATGGGCAGGAAAACGTCACCGACCCCTTTATCGGACCCGTTCATCGACCTGGCGAGAGGGCGGTAACCCGGTAAGAGGAGCGGATTCGTAGTCTCCTCGCTCGCAGCGGGAAACGCAGTGACAGCCCTGCCATAGGCACTGCCGCCGGTACGGGGATGGCCCGTCGACTGAATCCCAAGCGCAGACAATGCAATTGCATTGATAAGGCAATGCAGTTGCATTACCATGCTGGCATGTCTCCAGTTCGCAGGAGGGCGCCATGACCACCGCTTTCGAAGCCGAATCCAGGCTCACGGACCGCTATCAGACCACGGTCCCGGCACCTGTTCGACGTGCACTCAAACTCGACCGGCGCGACAGGATCCACTACACCATCCGCCCGAATGGGGAAGTGGTGCTCACGCGCGCCGCCGCTAGCGACGGCGACGACCCGGTGCTGGGTCCGTTCCTCAACCTCCTGGCGCACGATATCGCCAGCCATCCGGAGCGGCTCCAGGCGGTCGACAGCGGCCTGCTCGAGCGGATTCGGTCGCTGGTCGACGGCGTCGAGGTCGACCTCGACGCCCCCTTGCCGGATGACGCTGAATGACCGAGGCCGAGCCAGCTTCCCTAGTCGTCAACGGATGGACGCTTTTCGCGCATCCCCTGTTCCTGGATCAATTCGAGGCCCTGGTCCGGCAGGTTGAGGAACTCAAGCACAAAGACCCGGGCGGCTTCACCAGGAAAAAGGCCACCAAGCGCCTGGCGGCGATCGCCAGGCTGGCATTCGAGGTGATCCCGCAGGACCCGGCCCGGCCCGAATACCGGCAGGGCAATACCCTCGGCGAGGAGCACAGGCACTGGTTCCGCGCCAAATTCTTTCAGCAGTACCGGCTGTTCTTCCGCTACCACGCATCGAGCAGAGTGATCGTCTACGCCTGGGTCAATGACGAGGAGACCAGGCGCGCTTACCAGAGCAGCGACGACGCCTACCGTGTGTTCCGCAAGATGCTGCAGAGCGGTCATCCGCCCGACGATTGGGAGCAACTCCTGGCAGCGGCGCGTGCTGAATCGAGACACCTGAAGCAGATCACGGGGTAACGCAGGCCGTCGCAGCCCTGATGGCGTATGGGTGCCCCCGCGGGCCGGTACCGTTCGCCGGATCGCGGTGAGGCCGCGCCCGGTAGGAGGCCCGACCGCGGGCCGATACGGTATCGCGCGAGGCACGGCTGGATCGCGGCCGGTGGCTGGCCTCCTACAAGCCTTTGCCGGGCCCCGATCTCAGTGCACGACCTCGTCCAATGAATCGGCCGTCAATACCCGCTCGGACCAGGCCAGCAGGGTCTCGGCATCGGCCTCGCGGATGCGCTGCTGGGCCTCGTTCGGCAACGTGCCGAACTTGCGCTCCAACAGCCGGAGCAACACGGCAGCTTCTCCTTGCTGCAGGCCTTGCTCCATGCCCTTTTGCAGGCCTTGCTCCAGGCCTTCCTGCCGAAACCGCTCTGCAAACGTGCTCATTCTCTCTGCCTCCTCCGGGTACTCCCGACGGTATTGCTGCAACTCATTGTCGTCAAGCGCTGCATAGATGTCGATGAAATCCAGGTACTTGGATTGCCTGTCCGGCTGCGGCTCGAGTTCGGCCAGGCCGCGCACCGCCTGCGCGTAGACCTCCACCCGCCGCTCCGGCGGGTAGCGCATGTTCGGCAGGTTCAGCCGCGCCACCAGGTTGTCGCTGTCGCGATACGCCTCGAACGGGAGCGCCGCGAGTTCGCAAGCCAGGTAGGTGAAATTGAGGTACGCGCGCTGCTCACCGCCGAGGCGAAGGATGTGCCGCGGCGCCCGCCCGCGCAGGAAGATCACCACCGGCACCACCCGCTCGGTGTCGAGCAGCTCGGCCAGGTCGAGGCAGTAGTGCGCGAGGCGATGGATCGAGAAACGCCGCGCGTCGCTCTCCTCCTCGAGCACGAACAGCAGCGCCGCCCGGCGGCCGTCCGGCCACTCCACCAGCAGCGGCACGTCGAGCTCGCGAAAGCGGTCGCCGAGGCGTGCCTTGAGCTGTTCCTGGCGCACCGGGACGATGCGTGCATCGGCGTCGATGCCGTGCGCCTCGGCGGTGGCGAAGAACGAAAGCGCCGCGTGCGGGTAGTCGAGAATCAGGTTCTTGAAGTTCTGGTCATGGTCCATGCTCCCCTCCCTGGGTGCGTCGCCATCCTTGGCTTGGCTGATCTTAGATCATTAACAGGGTGGGGGCGGCTTCGGTCACGGTTCGATCGGCCCGGGGGCGGGCCTCCTACGCACCAGCGGCGGCGAGGCGGAACAGGTCGACCGGATCAAGGACGACCTGTCGCTGCGCCGAGGCGGGCAGCCGCTGGAGGTGACCCAGGCGATCCTCTGGCTGCTGTCGGACGAGGCGCCGGCCTACGCGACCGGGAGTTTCATCGACCTGGCGGGAGGGCGGTAGCCCGGCAAAGGGAGCCGATTCATGGACCCCTCCCTCGCAGTGGGAACGCGGGGGACACCACCGCCCGAGGCCGCCTGAACTGGGTTGCATGCGGCTCGTCAGCAACCGGTTGCATCGCTACCAACAACCCCGCATCGAACCGGGAATTATGGGTGTGCGCCGCACAACATCGGGGCGCCGGCGCACCACCGTCGTGCCCGGCACATCGTAGCTGCAACCACCCAAAACAGGTAAGTGGTTGTAAAAGCAGACGCACCCAGCGTTGGCCCGATTCTGGCAACTGGTATTGCAGCTTGCATACCAGATGGTGTCCAGAAATGCCCACGGTTCCTTCCCTCGATCTACAGGCGCTGCGCGCGGCCTACCGCGACGGCCGGTTCGCGCCGACGGACGTGGTGCGCACGCTCTACCGGCACCTGGCGGGAGCCCCGGACGGGATCTGGATCCACCGCTGCGACGAGGCCGACGCGTTGGCGCGAGCGCGGGCGCTGGAAGCGGGCGATCGCTCGCTGCCCCTGTGGGGGATTCCGTTCGCGATCAAGGACAACATCGATGTCGCCGGATTGCCCACCACCGCCGGTTGCCCCGGGTTTGCCTACGTCGCCGAGCAGACGGCCCCGGTCGTCGAACGCCTGCTGGCCGCGGGCGCGATCCTGATCGGCAAGACCAACCTGGATCAGTTCGCGACCGGCCTGGTGGGCACGCGCTCGCCCTACGGCGCCTGCCGCAACGCCTTCGACCCGGACGTCATCAGCGGCGGCTCCAGCGCCGGCTCGGCAGTGGCGGTGGCCGCCGGCCTGGTCAGCTTCGCCCTGGGCACCGACACCGCCGGCTCGGGCCGCGTGCCCGCCGGGCTCAATAACATCGTCGGCCTGAAACCGAGCCTGGGTCTGCTCTCCACCGGGGGTGTCGTCCCCGCCTGCAAGTCCCTGGACACGCTGTCGGTGTTTGCGCTGACGGTGGAGGATGCGCGGCAGGTTCTGGTCCAGGCCGGCGCCGAAGTCGCCGACGCCGCCTTGCCGGCCGCCTTTCGCTTTGGCGTGCCGGCGCCGTCGGCGCTCGAATTCTTCGGTGACCGCTGCAACGGCGCCCTGTTCGCGCAGGCGGTCGAGCGCCTGCAGCTCCTGGGCGGGGAGCCAGTGGAGATCGACTTCGCCCCGTTTGTCGCGACCGCCGAACTGCTCTACGAGGGACCCTGGGTCAGCGAACGCTACGCGGCCATCAAGGTGTTTTTCGACCGCGACGCCGAGCGCCTGCTGCCGGTGACGCGCAGCATAATCGGCCAAGGGGCGCATTACAGCGCGGTCGACCTGTTCCAGGCGCTGTACCAGCTGGCGGAGTTGCGCCAGGCCGCGGGCGCGATCATGGCCGGGGTCGACCTGCTGGTGGTGCCGACCGTGCCGCGCAGTTACACCATCGCCGAGGTCGAAGCCGATCCGGTCACGCTCAATAGCCGTCTCGGCTACTACACCAATTTCGTCAACATGCTCGACTACTGCGCGCTGGCCGTGCCCGCGGCGCTGCGCGACGACGGCCTGCCTTTCGGCATTACCCTGATCGCTCCGGCCGGCTGCGACGCCGCCCTGGCCGGATTGGGCAGCCGCTTTCACCGTGCCACCGGCCTGGCCATGGGCGCGACCGGCGTCGCCGTGCCCGAGCCCGAGCGTCATGTTGCGCCGCCCGCGACACACGGCATTCGCCTGGCCGTGGTCGGGGCGCACCTGAGCGGTCAGCCGCTCAACGGGCAGCTGACCCGCCGCAACGGCCGTCTGCTCGGGACCTGCCGCACGGCGCCGGACTATCGCCTCTACGCCCTGGCCGGCACCACGCCGCCCAAGCCCGGGCTGGCCCGAGTCGACGCCGGGGCCAGCATCGAAGTCGAGATCTGGGAGCTGGATGCGGCGTCCTTCGGCAGTTTCGTGGCCGAGATCCCGGCCCCGCTGGGGATCGGCACGCTGCGCCTGGACGACGGCAGCGAGGTGAAGGGCTTCATCTGCGAGCCGTTCGCCCTGGCCGATGCCGACGACATCACTGCCTACGGCGGCTGGCGCGGCTACCGCGCGGCCGTCGAATCCTCCTCCCCCTCAGCCACCGTCTCACAGAGGCCATCGCGATGAACGCAGTCGTCGAACTTCCCGCCCAGGCCAGGAAGCCGGAGTTCTGGCCCGGCGTGCCCGGGACCCACATCACCATCCGGCACCTGCACAAGGCCTTTGCCGGTGCACCGCTGTACCAGGAGTTCGACCTGGACATTCCCAAGCACAAGGTCACCTGCATCTTCGGCCCGAACGGCTGCGGCAAGTCGACCCTGATCAACATGATCGCCGGCCTGATCCCGATCGATCGCGGCAGCATCCTGTTCGACGGCAAGACCCTGAAGGAGACCACCATCGGCTACGTCTTTCAGAACTACCGTGAGGCCCTGTTCCCGTGGCTGCGCGCCATCGACAACATCGAGTATCCGCTCAAGATCATGGGGCGCAGCGCCGAGGCGTGCGCGCGCCGCGCCCGCGAGCTGGTCGTGTCGTTCGACATCCAGTTCGATCTCACGCGCTATCCCTACGAGCTTTCGGGCGGCCAGCAGCAGTTGGTGTCGATCCTGCGCGCCCTGGCGCCCGAACCCGAGGTCCTGTTCCTGGATGAGCCGTTTTCGGCACTCGACTACGAGATGACCCTGTTGATCCGCGATAAGTTGCAGGAGATCTTCCGCGCCACCGGCCTGACCACGGTGGTGGTCTCGCACGACCTGGAGGAGGCCGTCTATCTCGCCGACGAGGTGCTGCTGCTGAGCAAGCGCCCGACCCGCGTGGCCGCAACCGTTCCGGTCACGGCGTCGCGCCCGCGCGACATCGCTACGCTGTCCGACCCGACCTTCATCCAGACCAAGGTGCGCTGCCTGGAGATCTTCCAGCAGGAGGTGCGGCGATGAAGTCCATGCAGCTGCTGGCCATCAAGGGCGCCGGGGCCGGTGCGGGAGTGAATCGTCCCGCCCTGTCCCGGGCCATCGCCCGCCGTTTCGGCGGCCTGATGCAGCCCCTGGTCGGCGCCGTGGCACTGATCCTGGTCTGGTGGCTCGCCGCCGCTGCCGACCTGGTCAGCGACAAGCTGTTGCCCGGGCCCTGGGCGACCTTCGGCTCTCTCTGGGACAGCACCGTCTCCGGTGCGATGCTCAAGGACGCTGCGGCCACGCTCAAGCTCACCATCAGCGCCTGTGCCATCGCCGCGATACTGGGTATCCCGATCGGCATCATGCTCGGTTCCAGTGAACGCCTGTACCGTTCAGTGGAGTTCGTCATCGACTTCTTCCGCTCCACCCCGGCGACGGCGATGTTCCCGCTGTTTTTGCTGATCTTCGGCATCGACGACAGCTCCAAGATCTCGGTGGCCGCGTTCGCCGCCTGGCTGGTGCTGGTGTTCAACGTCGCCTACGGCGTCATCAATTCCCACCGGACCCGCATCCTCGCGGCCAAGGTCATGGGCGCCTCGCGCTGGCGGATCTTCCGCGACGTGATGTTCTTCGAGTCGCTGACCCAGACCTTCGTCGGCCTGCGCATGGCGGTCTCCATCGGCCTGGTGGTGATCATCGTCGCCGAGATGTTCATCGGCTCCATCGACGGCATGGGCCACCGCATCATCGACGCCCAGCAGGTCTACGACCTCGAGGACATGTATGCCTCGATCCTGGTCACCGGCGTCATCGGCTACGGCCTGAATCTCTGTTTTCTCGGTCTCGAACGCTGGCTCGTGCACTGGGCCGGCCGCTAACCCCCCCACGCGCTTCCCTACAGGAGATCCATTCATGAAGAAGCTCATTTCCCCCGTCCTCGCCCTGACCCTGGGCCTGACTCTCGGCGGAGGCGCCGCGGCGCAAAAGCTGGAGAAGGTCACCGCCTCCTGGCTGCCGATCATGCAGACCATGGCCTACTACGTCGCTCTCGAGGAGGGGCTGTTCGAAAAGGCCGGTATCGAAATCGAATCGGTCCGCTTCGGCAATCCCAACCAGATCATCGACTCGCTGGTGTCCGGTCAGGCCGACTTCGGTCCGCCCGGCGCCGCCGCCGGCATCGCCATGCTGGCCGAATCCCGCTTTCCCGGTACCTTCAAGGTCTTCGGCCTGCAGGGCGGCGGCATCGGCGTCGACCTGATCAATGACGGACTGATCGTCAAGAACGGCTCCGCGATCAAATCCTTCAAGGACCTCAAGGGCATGACCCTGGGCACCGTGCCCGGCGTGCAGTGGCAGACCGTGGCCCGTCACCTGGTGCGCCTGAACGGGCTCGATCCGGACCAGGACGTGCGCGTGACCGCCATCGCGGTGCCGATGCAGGTGCCCTCGGTGGCCGCCGGCAGCGTCGACGCCACCCTGTCGCTGGAGCCGGTCGGGTCCATCGCCGTCGCCTCGGGCGAAGCAACGCGCGCCATGATCAACCCGGTGGCCCAGCACATTGCCGACCCGTTCTATTCCGGCGCGGCCGTCCTCACCAGCAAGTTCATCAAGGAGCGACCGGAGGTCGCGCGCAAGGTGGTCGAAGTGCTGGACGAGGCGACCCGGATGGTGAACAGCGATTTCGACAAGTACCGGCACATCCTGCCCAAGTACACCGCGCTCAAGCCCGAGCACGTCGAACTGGTCGCCAAGCCCTACCTGCGCCCGTGGACCGAGCTCAACGAGACCGACCTGGACTCCTATCAGGCCTTCGTCGACGTGTTCCACAAGGAGGGCGTGCTGAACGAGCGCATCGACGTGCGCACCAAGATCCTCATGGCCGCCGATTTCGGTCGTTAAACCCTGCGCGGCCGGGGTGCGCGCACCGGCCGCTGCCCCGCCAGACGAGGTGAACATGAATCCGACCCGTCGTTTCCGCGCCGCCGTCGTGCAGACCCTTGCCGTTCTGGGTGACGTCGACGCCAACATCGCCCTGCTGCGTGAGCACACCCGCGAGGGGGTGCGCCAGGGCGCCAAACTGATCGTCTTCCCCGAGTGCATGAACTCGGGCTACCTGTTCGACTCGGAGGCGCACTGCCGGCAGATCGCCGAACCGGTAACCGGCCGCTACGTGCAGGCCATGGCCGAGCTGTGCCGGGAGTACGGCGTGCATATCGCCAGCGGTTTCACCGAGCTGGAGCCGGAGACCGGCAAGGTCTTCAACAGCGGCCTGCTGCTGGATGCCTCCGGCGAGCTGATCGTGCACTACCACAAGCAGTTCCTGGCCACCCACGACCAGAACTGGTTCGCGGTCGGCGAGCACGGCTGCCCCGTGGTCGATACCGAACTCGGGCGCATCGGGCTGCTGATCTGCTTCGACGGCCGCATCCCCGAGATCACCCGCAGCCTGGCGCTGCAGGGGGCCGAGGTGATCGTCGACATGGCCAACTTCTTCGCCATGGACCAGGCCGACCTGTGGGTGCCGGCGCGCGCCTACGAGAACGGCGTCTGGTTCGTCGCCGCCACCAAGGCCGGCGTCGAACGCAGTATCTACTACCCGGGCGGCAGCATGATCGTCGCGCCGAGCGGCGCGGTCACTGCCTATGTGCCGGCCGACACCCACGGCGTGGTCAGCGCCGAGATCGACCTCGACCAGGCGGCCGACAAATCCTGGCACAACGGCGGCGACCGCTTCGCCGACCGCCGCCCGGAGGCCTACGGCCTGCTGGCCGAGCCCTTCGAGAACACGCCGCTGGCACCGTTGCTGACGCAGCCGCTGATCCCCGAACAGGCCACCGCCAAGGCCGCGGCGGTGCAGGCGCACGCCACCGGTGCGGACACCAGCCTGGAAGCCGCCATCGAGATGGTCGGGCATGCCGCCAGACTCGGCGTGAAGCTGATCGTGCTGCCGCAGCACTTCAACTGCGCCAGTTGGCTGCCGGGCGAAGTCGAGGCGCGGGCCGCCGCCGCCCAGACCCCGACCCTGATCCGGCGCCTGGGTGCCTTGGCCGCCGAATACGGCTGCGCCATCGTGCTCCCGGTGCTGGAAGCCGCCGGCGACACGATCGAGCCTGGCGCGGTGCTGATCGGCCCTGACGGTGCGGTGCTCGGGCAGCAGCGTCAGCTGCACCTGGAGCCCGAGTTGCGCGGCTTCTGCTCGGCCGGCCGCGACTTTGCCGTGTTCACCACCCCGTTCGGACGCGTCGGCATGCTGCTCGGCCACGACGGGCTGTTTCCGGAGGCGAGCCGGGTGCTGGCGCTCCTGGGTGCCGACGTCATCACCTGGTCCTGCGCCTGGCGCACCTCGCAGGAGCGCAAGCTGCTGGCCGTACCCAAAGCCGAGGACAACCGCACCTTCGTCGTCTGCGCCAACCGTTCCGACAGCCCCTACCCGGGCGGCTCGCTGCTGATTCCGCCGACCGGCTTTCCGCAGTGGGATCTGGATGTCGCCGCCCCGCGCACGCTACGCCATGGCGCGGTCATGCCGGGCTTCATGAACCTGGCACTGGCACGGCAGAAGTCCATGATCCCCAGGGTGGACATGTTGCGTAACCGCCTGATCGATACTTACGCTCCGCTGCTGCAGCGCGCCTCCTGAACGGCCGGCCCCGGAACACACCAGGATCGTTTGCGAGTAACAAGGGGATACGCATGAAAAAACAGCCCGCACCCAGTCTCGCCAGCCGGGCCTACGGTCTGATCAAGGAGGACCTCTTCGACTTCCGGTTGTTGCCGGGGGAGCGCTTCAGCGAAAACGAGCTGGCCATGCGGCTGGGCATGAGCCGCACCCCCATCCGCGAGGCCCTGGTGCGGCTCGCTGGCGATGGCTACATCGAAGCCAGCCCGAAAAGCGGCTGGAACGTGCGGCAACTGGATTTCGACCGGTTCGATGAGCTCTACGAGGTGCGCACCGTGCTCGAGCTGGCGGCCGTCAAGCGGCTTTGCCAGATGGAGGGGGAGCCCGATCTGAATGCGCTGAAGGAGACATGGCTGGTTGCGCCAGAGCAGCGGCTCGGCGACTGGCAACGCCTCGGCCGCCTCGACGAGGCCTTCCACGAGGGGCTGCTGATCGCCGCAGGCAATCGGGAGATGACGTCCATTCACCGTGACGTTGCCGAGCGCATCCGCATCGTCCGCCGCCTCGACTTCACCAAGGCAAGGCGCATCGAGACCACCTACGAGGAGCACGGCAAGATCCTGCGGGCGATCATCCGCCGCAAGGCCGACGAGGCGGGCCTGCTGCTGCGCAGCCATATCGCCAGCTCCCGAGACGAGGTGCGCAAGATCACCCTGCACATGCTGCACACCGCGCGCAGCCGGTTCGCCGAGACGGCGGCAGCGGCGGTGATAGGGTCGTGATTCCAGGCGAGTCGAATCGCGAGTCGTCGGTCGTGAATCCCGGCCATGCCATCGAGGAGCGTCGTCAATCCATGCCGGCGATCACCGGTCGGTCGCCGCACCGGGGAATGCGCGAAGTGGTGGTGCGCGTCGTCACGCCTTGGCGGCGTGCTCCGCGGTGAAGTCGCCACGCTCCAGCAGCCACGAGGTGGCGAAGCCGAACACCAGCCCCCAGAACGGCGCGCCGATGTTGAACACGGCGATGTCGGCGACGGTGTAGAGGAACGCGATCAGCGCGCCGAGGGTGAAGCGCCCCTTGAACGCGGTGACGAAAGAAACGCGCAAGACGTTGAGCATCGCCAGCCCGGCCAGCGCGGCGATGAACGCCCCCGGCGCGGCCAGCATCAGGCGCGTGAACAGCGGCGCCAGCAGCCCGAACAGCAGCGCCAGGACGCCGACGAAGATGCCGCCGGTGTAGTGGCGCTCCCGCTCACCGGAGCTGCAGACGATGGCGTTGGCCGGGCCGGTCAGGCAGGTGGAGATGGTGCCGACCGGCGCGGTCAGCAGCGACCAGGCGCCGCAGGCGACGGTGACCGCGGTGATCGGCGGGTGGTGGTGGCCGGCGGCGGCGAGCACGGCGTAGCCCTGGCCGTTCTGCACCACCAGCACGGTGATCGCCAGCGGCACCACCAGTTCGGCCAGCGCCGCCAGGCTGAACTCCGGGGCCTGCAGCAGCGGGCTGGCGAGGGCGAGGCTCAGGTCACCGGTCGGGCTGAAGGTCCCGGTCGCGGCGACGGCGAGGACGCCGACGGCGAGGGCGCCGATCAGCGGCGGCACCCGCCGCGCCAGCCGCGGGATGGCGCTGCAGAGGAAGAAGGCGGCGGTCATGCTCGCGGCAATGGCGAACGCCGACTCGAAGGCGTGCAGCCAGTCGAGGCCGAAGCGCAGGAACACCCCGGCCACCATGCCCATGACGATCGGCATCGGCAGCAGCTGCATCGCCCGCCGCACCCAGCCGGTGAGCCCGAGCAGCAGCATCAGCACGCCGGTGACGTAATAGGCGCCCAGCACCTGCGCGAACGGCATGTGGGCCAGCGCCTGGCCGACCAGCACCGTGCCGGGGATGGTCCAGAAAAAGACCAGCGGCAGCCGGTAGACCCAGCAGAAGGCGATCGACAGCAGGCCGTTGATGAAAAAGGCGCCGAACAGCCACGACGCCAGTTGTGCCTCGGACAGCCCGCCGCCTTGCCCGACCGCGAGGATGATCGCCACCGGCCCGGAGGCGGCGAACAGGAAGGCGATGAAGCCGTTGGCGGCGTAGGTCCCGCCGAAGTCGCGCCAGACCGAGGCCAGGCCGGGGGGGCGGGCGGCGGGACGTTCCAGCGGCATGCGGTACCTCGTGGCGTGGCGGCGGGCGCGGCGTCGGCCGTGCGCCCGGTGGCGGGTGGCAAGGGACCGCCGGGTCGCCCGCGGCGACGGGGGTTATTGTTCGAATTCCACCGATCCCGATGCTATCGGCTCGCCTGCGCGCTGTCGAGGCGCGGCCCGGCGGGACGAGGGGAGGGGGCGTGCTTGCCCGGTCCGTGCGCGGCGTGCCTAGTACCGTGACCCATAGATTTCGCCACCACCAGCGCGCTGCTGACCGGTCAGATGCAAGGCGCGGGCCCCCTTTCAAGCAAGCGCAACGCCGCAGATGGCCGGTCAGCGGCGCGCCCGAAGGGAGCCCCCCGGAGGCACCAGGCCGGCGTTGCAGCGCTTGACAAGGGCCGGGCCATTGCCTGCACGCTGCGCCTTGTCCTGGCGCCTCCGGGGGGCTCTGGTCGTAGCGAAATCTATGGGTCACGGTACTGCGACGCCGGGCGGTCGCCGGATCCGCCGCGGCGACCACCTGACCTGCATCAGCGCTTGCCCGTGGCGGTGGCAGTACACTGCGCGCACTCCGGTCCACTGTCCCAGTGACGACCCTCTACCGATCCGCAACGCGGTGCCCGCTGGGCCCCGCAACCGCACCCACCGGCGCGCCGCGCCCGGGTGCGCATGATCCCGGGAGCGAGAACGCATGCGCTGGCTGATCCGAACCTTCTTCCGTGGCGTGCGCCTGGTGCTCGGCCCGTTCATGCTGCTCTGGGAGCGGCTGTCGGCGCCCGCCGGGATGGTGCGGACGCCGGAGGCGCAGGCCGAGGTCGAGCGCCAGTGCCGTGATCTGGCCCTCTACCAGTTCCCGACCTGTCCGTTCTCCATCAAGGCGCGGCAGGAGCTGCGCCGGCTGTCGCTGCCGATCGAGCTGCGCGACGCGCGCAACGATGCCGTGCATCGCGCGACCCTGGAACGCGAGGGCGGGCAGTGGAAGGTGCCGTGCCTGCGCATTGCCGAGGACGGGACGGTGCGCTGGCTCTACGAGTCCGACGCCGTCATCGCCTACCTGCGCCGGCGCTTCGCCGACTGACCCGGCGCGGGGCCGCGTCGGACTGAAGTCCGACCTACCAAGTCCTTGTAGTCCTTGTAGGTTGGGCAAAGCGAAGCGTGCCCAACATTTCGGGCCGATCCGACGCGGGCGCGCCCGGTTCGAGCCGCTTGCGCCGCCCGTGCCCGTGCGGTGTCTGAGATGCGGGCACGGCCGCTGATGGGCACGCTGCGCTTTGCCCATCCTACGAACTGCAGGTCGAGCTTCAGCCCGACACCCGGGGCCGCGTCGGACTGAAGTCCGACCCACAAAGCGACGGCCTGCGATGTTCCTGTGGGTCTGGCATCAGCCCGACAACTGGGCCGCGTCGAACTGAAGACCGACCCACCCGCATCCGGGACGCGGGCGAACCCCAGGGTCTCGTGGGCGAGGTTGCAGGGCGCGCAACGGGTCGCCGCCAAATCCGCCGTTTCTTACGACGATTGTCGGATTTGGATTACAGGCACGGCGCGGCCGGCCGGGTAACATCGGGGATGTTTCATGGACCCATTATCGTCAGGGAGGACGAGAAATGAACATTGAACCATCGCATGGCAACAGAGAGGATGGCGTGGTGATCCGGACCGATACCGCGACGCCTCCCGTTCGGGGCGAGAGGATGGCGAAGGCCATGGATCGCTTGTCGGGACTGACCATCATCATCGGCCTGATGGTCCTGATTCCGTTGACCGTCTATTTTCTGGTAGCGATCTCTATCTTGCTTTCTATTCCAATGAAAGATTCTTTCGTGTTCAGTGGCGATTTCCTGTACGTGCTGTCGTTTTTCCTGCTCTGCGGCTACGGTCTCTATGCCCTGTGGTGGCTGGTTCCAAGGATGCGCAGGGTGACCTTCGGCCAGATCCCGAAGCGGGTCTGGGTCGGGCTGCTGGGTGGGGCGGTCGTCGCCATGGCGCTGGTCCTGCCCTCGACACCTACCCTGGTGTTAGTCCCGGCTACCCTCATCAAGATCATTGCCATTTCGATAACGGGCCAGGCAAACAAATTGGGCGACCTCTTCGGAGGTGCACCGCTGCTGCTCCTGTGTCTGGTCCTGGTGGTGATGCTGCTGGATCGATGGCATGGTAAACGGCGCGCGCGGCGGTCCGATTGACGGTCTGCGCTCGTTCCGTCGCGTAACCCGATCGTGCTCGATCAGCTGAAAAAGATGACGCGCCAGCAAGATGAACAAGGGAGTGATCGCGGTTCTGTGTCTGCTGCTCGCCGGCTGCGACTACGAGGTCCCGCTGGTGACGACGCCGGCGGTAGCCATCGACCGGGCGGCCATCGGTCTGTGGTCGCGGACCAACGACCGCGGCGAGGCCGAGCAGTTGCTGCTGCTGCCGCTGGGCGAGCGGGAGTACCTGGCCTCTATCCCGGCCGGCACCGGCAATGCGCTGGTTGCCCGGGCCACGCTCTGGCGCGATGCGGCCATGACCCTGGCGCAGATCGACTGGATCGGCACCGCCAGGGGCACGCTGCTGGAACACGAGCGGACCTTCCAGTACGCCGCCTACGCGGTCGCCGGCGACACCCTGACCCTGCGCCTGGTCAATCCCGAGGTGGTCCCCAAGACGCTCGCCTCGACCGAGGCCCTGGCCCGGACGCTGCGCGAGCAGCGGGACCATCCGGCGCTCTACCGGCCGGCGCTGGTGTTTCACCGGGTCGCGAACTGATGCCGCCCGCCATGACCCGCGCCGGTGGCCACGCCCGGAGCCCCGATGGCTGACTGCTGCAGCGACAAGGCCTGCGAGATCGAGGCGCTGCGCGACCGCCAGGGCGCGGTGCTCAAGGTCGTGCTGGGGATCAATGCACTGATGTTCGGGGTGGAACTGACCGCGGGGCTGCTGGCCGGCTCGGTGTCGCTGGTGGCCGATTCGCTGGACATGCTGGGCGACGCCCTGGTCTACGGCTTCAGCCTCTACGTCATCGCCCGCGGGGCGCGGATGAAGGCCGTCTCGGCGCTGTTCAAGGGCGGGATCATGACCGCGTTCGGCCTGTTCGTGCTCGGGCAGGCGGTCTACAAGATGGTCTACCCGCAGCTGCCGGTTTACGAGGCCATCGGCGCGTTCGGCCTGCTGGCGCTGATTGCCAACAGTGTCTGCCTGGTGCTGCTGTGGCAGCATCGCAGCGACGACATCAACATGAGCTCGGTCTGGCTCTGTTCCCGTAACGACATCATCGCCAACGTCTCGGTGCTGTTCGCCGCCCTCGGCGTCTGGGCAACCGGCTCCGGCTGGCCCGACATCGTCATTGGCTTGGCGCTGTCGGCGCTGTTTCTCCGCTCGGCCCTGCACGTGGTGCGCGGGTCGGTCATGGAACTGCGGACCGCCACGACCTGATGGCGCCGCCGGCGGTGCGGGCGTGGCGGCCGGACCCGAACCCGCACAGCGCTCATGCAGAGCGCAATCGATGACCCTGCAACGACGAAAGGACTCGTATGAAAACGCTGCTAACGACCCTGCTCCTGCTGCTGTCGACCGCCGCCTCTGCGGCCGAACCGAAACCCCGGATCACCAACATCGAAGCGCCGGGCAACCTCACCGCGACCCAGCCGGTCGGCTGCGTGCCCCTGGCCACGCTGACCAACCGGCACACCCCGGCCGACCTCTTTCCCGGCGTGCGCGCCTGCATCGAGGCGGGGGAACACAAGGATGCCAGCGAACTCTATGCCCTGGCCGGCGTCTACGGCCGCTTCGACACCTTGCGGGTCGCCGACCAGAGCGCGCACCAGGCGGTGACCGTGCTGCGCATGGGCCACCTGGCGCCGGTCGATCCGGATCTGATGCAGTCGTTCCGGGCGGAGGTCCCGAAATATTTCGACCGGGGGTCGCCCGAGCTGGCCAGAATCTGTGTCCAGTTGCGGGAGCTGGGCGAGCCGGCCTATCGACCGGACTACATGCTGCGCCACGGCATGAGCGCCTTCACCGGCCGTGGTGGCGGCATCCGGGCCGATTTCGACCCCGAGGCGGCGTGGCGCCAGGCGCTCGAGGGCTACCTGCACTGCCCCGGCTGACGCGCTGTCGATCATGCGCTCCGGCCGTCGCCCCCGGGGTGCCCCTCGGCTGGCTCTGTCGACTGCCGGCAACCCCTTGTTGGTCCCGGCAATTTTGTCCCGCCGACGATGACCGCAAGCCTTCTGCGCGAGGCAGCCTCCGGGCGCCTATGTAGCTGAAATCCGACAAGAATGTAGGCGGAAGCCTACAGACCCAGGCCAGGGAAGAGGATTATCATTTACGGGAAATCGGGGCACCACCAAAGCTCGTTACGAACAAGCGCCCAAACGACCATTTGCCCCCTGGCCAGGGGCCGGGGTCACACCCACACAGCGCGGTCATGCAGCAGAGTGCAACCATATGAGCTGGATCATCCTGGCGGCGGGGTTGCTCCTGATCGCGGGCGTCCTGGCGGCCTGGTCGACCCGGCGTGACGCGGGCGGCCTGGACGCCTCCCCCTACCGGAAGGCGGGTGCGCTGCTTACGCCGGCGGAGCGCGCGTTCCACGCCGCCCTCGGCCAGGTGGCGGGAAGGACGGTGACGGTGTTCGGCAAGGTCAGAGTGGCCGACGTCGTCGTACCGGCGAAGGGTCTCACCCGGAGGGCGCGGGAGAGGGCGGTCGGCGCCCTCGACGGCGGTCATTTCGACTTTCTGCTCTGCCATCGCCACGACCTGTCGGTGGTCTGCGCCATCCAGATCGACGCCCGCGCGTCGCGATCGCAAGCGCAGCGACGCCGCGACGCCTGCCTCGACGAGGTGTGCGCGTCGGTCGGGATGCCGCTGCTGCGCGTGGCGGCAAAGCCCCGTTACGGCGTCGATGAACTCGGCCGTCTGCTTGCGCCCTACCTGAGTCTCGCCGTCAGCCGGGCGGTGTACCGGTTGCAAACGCCGCCAGAAGATGCGCCCGACGACAAGCTCTGCCCGAACTGCCGCGCCTTCATGATCGTGCGCGTCGCCGTGGACCGAAACCGGACCGGCGGCGAGTACTGGACCTGCAACGGCTACCCGAAATGCGGTTATGTCGAGGCCATCAATGCCTAGCAGGTGGAGGCATCCCACCTACGGCGACCTGGTCATCGTGGCCGCCGTGCTCGTCGCGCTCTGGGGGGCCACCCACCCGGAGGATGCGACCACGCTGATCCGGGGGACCGTCGGGGCGGTCGTCGGCGTGACCGCGGTCGTGATCCTGGTGGTCCTGTTCAGGCGCTGGCGCGGGTCGCAACCCCTGCTCGATTCCCCCTCCAATGGCCAGGGAAGCTCCCGGGACCCGCTCCCGTCGCCCGGGCAGCCGGAAGCACGGCAACGGGATGCAACTGCCCGGCCGGCCCCGGCCGGGTGGTCGTTGCAGCTGCTGCAGGAGATCGAGTGGAAGCGGTTCGAGGCGCTCTGTTCCGCCTATTTCGAGGCCCGGGGTCGGGTCGTGGTGCGGCCGACGCCGAGCGCGGACGAGGGCATCGACTTCTATCTCTACGGCCAGCGGGGGCGGTCGGCCAGGCCTTTGGTCGGGGTCCAGTGCCGGGCCTGGAGTTCCAGCCGCGTCGGGGTCAAGGCGATCCGGGAACTGCTCGCGAGCATGGCCCACACCGGGTGTCCGAACGGCCTGTTCATCACCAGCGCGACCTACACGCCGGACGCCGAAGAGTTCGCCAGGGGCAAGCCGATCGAACTGCTCGATGCCGAGCGGTTGCTGAGCCTGATCAGGTCGCTGCCCGACGCCACCCAGGCCGCGCTGCTGGCGCTGGCCACCCACGGCGATTACCGCACCCCCTCCTGCCCGAGCTGCGGGACCAAGCTGGTCGAGCGTAGCGCCCGCAACGGCAACGGCAACGGCCTCGGCAACGCGATCTGGTCCTGCAGCAACTACCCGACCTGTCGCTACACCCTGCGCGTGCGCGCCTGAGGCCGCCGGGCGACGAGGCCGCTTTGGGGACGTCGATCGGCGCGCTGTGGCAGCGCGCCTGCCGTCATCGCCGGGGTTGCCGTCGTCCCGGTCCCCGCTCAAGTCCTGCGCCCATCGGTCCCGCCGGCCGTGCCGGCAGGCGGCCGGATGGCCGCTGCTATAATGCAGGCCCAGTGCAGCGACTGCGGCCGAATTCCCCGGGAAAAAACCTGTTTTTCGGGAACCGGTCCGGTCGTCTGAGTCAGAAAAACAGGGACCACGATGGACGTATTGCAAGGCTTTTTTGCCGAATTTTCCTGGGATGTCATCATCACGACCGGGTTGCGGATCTTCCTGCTGCTGCTGTTCGCCTGGGTGGCGGTGAAGTTGTTGCAGAAATTCCTGCAGCGCCTGGAACGACGACTGGTCAGGAAGAGCGAGGCGGAGGGCGAACCGCCGTCGGAATCGGAAAAACGGATCGAGACCATCGTGCGCCTGGTCAAGCAGGCCTGCCTGGTGGCGTTGTGGCTGACCATCGGCCTGGTGATCCTGAAGGAGCTGGGGATCGAGATCGGTCCGATCATCGCCAGCGCCGGCATCGTCGGTCTGGCGATCGGCTTCGGCGCCCAGAACCTGGTGCGGGACATCATTTCCGGATTCTTCCTGATCCTGGAAAACCAGATCCGGGTCGGCGACGTCGCCATTCTCAACGGCACCGGCGGCCTGGTGGAGCAGATCAATTTCCGCACCACCGTGTTGCGCGATCTCGGCGGCGTGGTGCACATCTTCCCCAACGGCACCATCACCACGCTGAGCAACCTGACCAACGAGTGGTCGGCCTACGTTTTCGATATCGGCGTCGCCTACAAGGAGGACACCGACCGCGTCATCGGGATCATGTGCGAGGTCGGCGCGGCCATGCGAGAGGATCCCAAGTTTGGCCGCTACATGCTCGAGGCGCCGGAAATATTCGGTGTCGACAAGTTTGCCGACTCCGCCGTCGTCATCAAGGGGCGGATCAAGACCCGTCCGATCCGCCAGTGGGAGGTGGGCCGGGAGTATCTGCGCCGGGTCAAGTACGCCTTCGACCAGAACGGCATCGAGATCCCGTTTCCCCACCGCGCGCTCTATTTCGGCGACCAGAGCAAGCCGCTCGACCTGCAGCTGCTGGAGAAATTCCAGTCCCGGGTGGAAGCGGACGCCTGAGGCGGCGCCAGACCGGCGCGTCGCAGTCGGCTGAAGAGGGCGTGGCTCCGGTCCCGGCGCCACCACGGAGTGGACCGGCCCCGTCCCGCCGGGCGCCGATCTGAACCGGATCGGCGCCCGGCAACTCATATACTATGGATCACTGCTGTCCCATAAACTCCCTCTCCCACGGGGAGAGGGTTGGGGTGAGGGGATGAACAAACCGAATCCTTTGCTTTCAAGACCCCTCATCCTTCTCCATGGGGGAGAAGGGACGCACTGATTCACTTTTTCATGTCATCGATTTTCACAGCACATTGAAGAATCATTGCATGACAGTAACTTGTAAATCTTGGCGCTGCTTGTCGATGGCACAGCAGTGACTATGGATCGAAGCCGCCACGCCGCCAGCAGGCCGGCAGCCTGGCGGCGCGGGACCGACGCGGTGTTGCGGAGATGACGATGGAGCGGCGGGCGGATGGCCACGACTATGCGATCGACCCTGCCACCTATGCCTGGGCGGCGCGGGTGTTCTCCACCGTCGAACGCATGCTCAAGGTCCGCATCCGCCTGCATGGCGACCACGAGCTGATGGAACGGGGCCAGATCTTCCTGTTCAATCATTTCGCCCGCTTCGAGACCTTCATCCCGCAGTACCTGATCCATCGCCACACCGGCGCCTACTGCCGGTCGATCGCATCCCAGGAGTTCTTTGCCGACGACGATGTACTGGCCGGCTTCCTGCGCAACGTCGGCGCGCTGCCAAACAACCTGCCGGGCCTGCTACCGCTGCTCGCCCGCGAACTGCTGCACGGGCGCAAGCTGGTGGTGTTCCCGGAGGGCGGCATGGTCAAGGACCGCCGCGTGGTCGACGAGACCGGCGCCTACCGGGTCTACTCGCCGACCGCGCACGAGCGGCGCAGCCACCACACCGGGGCCGCGGTGCTGGCCCAGGTCCTCGAGACCCTCAAGGGCGGCCTGCTGCAGGCCGCGCAGCGCGGTGACGCCGAGACCCTGGCGCACTGGGTCGAGGAACTCGGCTTCGCCACGCCCGAAGCGCTGCTCGACGCCGCACGCCAGCCGACGCTGATCGTGCCGACGACCATCACCTTCTACCCGATCCGGGTCAAGGACAACCTGCTGCGTCGCGGCACCGAACTGTTCCGGCGCAAGCTCAGCCGGCGCATCACCGAGGAGCTGCTGGTCGAGGGCAACATCCTGCTGCGTGACACCGACATGGACCTGCGCCTGGGCACGCCGCTGACGCCGACGGCGTGGCGCTGGGGTGAGCGCCCGGTGGTCCACCGGTTGCTGCGCCACCACCGCAAACTGGACGATTACTTCGCGCCCACGCCGCCGACCTGGGATCTGCGCCTGCTCGCGGCCGGTCTGCGGCGACGCATCCTGCAGCTGCGCAACGACTACATGCGCGGCCTCTACACCGGGGTGACGGTCAACCTCAGCCACCTGGCCGCGCGGCTGATCCTGACCCTGGTCGAGCGCGGCGAAAACGAGATCACGCGCGTGCGCTTCCAGCGCCTGCTCTACCTGGCGGTGAAGCAGGCCCAGAGCCGCGACCGGGTCTACATGCACCGCTCGCTGGAGGATCCCGACGGCTACCTGACGGTGCTCGACGGCGCCTGCGCCGGGCTGCAGCAGTTCGAGGAGATGGCGGCGGAGATGCAGCTGGTCGAACTGACCGACAGCGGTTACCGCTTCCTGCCCAAGCTGCGCCTGGAGCATACGTTCGACACCATCCGGCTGGAGAACCTGGTCACGGTCTACGCCAACGAGGTGGCGCCGATCCGCCCGGTGGACGAGGCCATCGACGCGGCGCTGAAGCTGGAGCCGGAGTGGCACGGCGTGGCGCGCGCCGAGATGCTGTTCGACGACGAGCTGCGCGGCCACGCCTACGACCGCCGCGCCTACCGGAAGGCGCGTTACGCCACGATCAACGACGCCGAAACCGCCACCGCCGACGGCGCCCCGTTCCTGCTCAATGGCCAGGCGGCACCGTTCGGCGTGCTGCTGGTGCACGGCTTTCTCGCCTCGCCGGCAGAGCTGCGTGGCCTGGGCGAACGGCTCGCCGGGGCCGGTCTGCCGGTGCTCGGCATCCGCCTCAAGGGCCACGCCACTTCGCCCTGGGATCTGCGCGAGCACGCCTGGGAGGCGTGGCTCGATGCGGTGCGCCGCGGCTACCGGATCGTCGCCGCGCTCTGTCCGCAGGTCGCCGTGGTCGGCTTTTCCACCGGTGGCGCGCTGGCCCTGCTGCTCGCCGCGGAGCGTCCCGCCGGGCTCGCCGGCGTGGTCAGCGCCGGCGTGCCACTGGTCTTCCGCCATCCCGGGATGGCCTTCGTGCCGCTGATGCACCAGGCCAACCGATTCACGCGCTGGGTTACCAGCAACGACGGCGTGATGCCGTTCCGACGCCACGCCTCCGAGCATCCGGAGATCAATTACCAGAACATGCCGATCCGGGGCCTCAACGAGCTGCACCGGATGGTCGATGCGCTACGCGCGCGTCTCGGCCAGGTGGCCTGCCCGGTGCTGCAGCTCCAGGCGACCGACGACCCGGTGGTCGACCCGGCCGGGGCCGAGACCGTCCACGACCTGCTCGGTGCGCCGGTGCGCCGCCTGTGCTGGATCGCCAGTGCGCGCCACGGCATCGTCCACGAGGAGATCGGCGGCAGCCACGACGTCATTGTCGATTTCCTCGACGAAATCGGCGTGCGCGCGACCGCGCCGCTACAGCCGCCGGCTGGGCCGGGGGCCGCCGGCCCCGCGGATGTGGCGCCGGCCCTGGCCCCGGGCTGACGCGTCGATGGCGCACCCGGGCGGCAGCCCGCCGCCGACCCTGATCGCGCACCGCGGCTACCCGGCGCGCTACCCCGAGAACAGCCTGCCGGGGCTGGCCGCGGCGCTGGCGGCCGGCGCCCGCTGGGTCGAGTTCGACGTCCAGCTGGCTGCCGACCGGGTGCCGGTGCTGCTGCACGACGCCGCGCTCGAGCGCACCGCCGGTCGCGCCGGCGACGCCCTGGCGCTGACCGCCGCCGCGCTGACCACTGTGGCGGTCGGCGAGGTGGCACGCCTGGGGCCGGGCCACGCCGCGGCGACCATCCCGACCCTGGCCGCGGCGCTGGCCCTGCTCGACGCCACCCCCGGGGTCACCGCGTTCGTCGAACTGAAGGAGGAGAGCCTCGCCCGCCACGGCGTGGCGGCCTGTCTCGACGCCCTGGCGCCGGTGCTGGCGGTGGCACGCAGCGCCTGGGTGCTGATCTCGTTCGACCTGGCCGCCGTCACCGCCGCGCGGGCGCGTGGCTGGCGCTGCGGCTGGGTATTGCGCGCCACCACCGCCGCGCAGCGCGCCCAGGCGACGGCGCTCGCCCCGGAGTGGCTGTTCGTCAGCCAGGCCCGGCTGCGGACCGGCCGCGGCCTGCCGTGGCCGGGCCCCTGGCGCTGGGCGGTCTACACCGTCGACGACCCGCGCCGCGCGCTGGCGCTGGCGGCGCGCGGCTTCGGTCATGTCGAGACCAACGACATCGGCGGCCTGCTGGCCGACCCGGTGTTCCTTGCGGCGCGCGCACGGTGACGGCGGAGTGCGACCTGCTGGTGGTCGGTGCCGGCATCCACGGCGCCGGGGTCGCCCAGGCCGCGGCGGCGGCCGGCTGGCGCGTCGTCGTGATCGAGCAGGCCGCGACCCCGGCGCAGGGCACGTCGAGCCGTTCCAGCAAGCTGATTCACGGTGGCTTGCGCTACCTGGAAGGGGGCCACCTCGGGCTGGTCCACGAATGTCTGCGCGAGCGGGCGCTGCTGTTGCGCAACGCCCCGCACCTGGTGCGGCTGCTGCCGCTGCACCTGCCGGTCTACCGCGACAGCCGCCTGGGGCCGTGGCGGCTCGGTGCCGGGCTGGCGCTGTACGCGCTGCTCGGCGGGCTGCGGCCGGCCAACCGCTCTCAGCGGGTCCCGGCGGCGGCATGGGCGTCGCTCGACGGCCTGCGCCGCGACGGCCTGCGCGCGGTCTACCGCTACGCCGAGGCGCAGGCCGACGACGCCGCGCTGACCCGCGCGGTGGTCGCCTCGGCGGTGCGGCTCGGCGCGACGCTGCACTGCGATGCCGAGCTGGTCGGCGCCGTGCTCGACGGAGCGGGCGGGCGCGCCACGGTACGCATCGGCGGGAGCGAGCGCAGGTTCGCCTTCCGGGTGCTGGTCAATACCAGTGGGCCGTGGCTCACCAGGGTGCTCGCGCGGGTCACGCCGGCGCCGCCCGCGCCGGCCATCGAGCTGGTGCGCGGCGCGCATATCGTGCTGCCGCAGTCGACCGTGGCCGGCTACTACATCGAGTCGCCGCGGGACCGGCGCCCGGTCTTCGTGCTGCCGTGGCGGGGTGGCACGCTGGTCGGCACCACCGAGGTCATGCACACCGGCGACCCCGGACATGTCGTCCCGTCGGCGGACGAGATCGACTACCTGCTGCAGGCCTACGCCCACCATTTTCCTGGGCGCCCCGCGGGTCGCGACGCCGTCGCCGGGAGTTTCGCCGGCCTGCGCGTGCTGCCGGCCGGCGCCGGGCGGTTCGGCGCCCGCTCGCGCGAGACGCTGCTGCTGGCCGACCGGCCGGACGCGCCACGGCTGGTCACTGTCGCCGGCGGCAAGCTGACCAGTTACCGCGCCACCGCCGCGCGCGTCATCGAGCGCATCCGCGCCACGCTGCCCCCGGCGCAGCAGGTGGCACGCACCGAGGAACTGGCGCTGGAGTGACGGCGGCCGGCCTTCTCAGGCGTCGTCGTCGGTCTCGCGATCCTCCACGACCGGGGTCAGCCGGCGGGCCAGGTCGCGCGCCGCGGCGAGTTGGCCGGGGGGCACCAGGAAGCGCTCCTCGTCATGGATGAAGCCGTAGGCCAGCGGCCGGATCAGGGTGACGACGATCTCGATCGGATCGACGCCGTGCGCTTCGACCCGCTCGATGCGTGCACCACCGGCGGTGAACGGCTGCGCCTCGGTGGCGCGCACCCCACTGGCGTCGTACCACACCTCGATGGCGCCGTCGGCGCCGAGGTAGAGTTCGTAGTCGAAGCGGCGGCGTTGCGACAGCACGAAAAAGCTGCGCAACGGGGCGCCGATCAGGACGTTGGCCACCAGCAGCGCGACCGCCACCACCAGCACGGCCGCCAGGCCGGTGCCGACCCCGGCGCGCAGCGCGGCGGCGAAGCCGAAGGCCCCGCCGACCAGCAGCAACGGCAGCAGATAGCGGGCGGCCGGTCGCAGGGTGCCGAACCAGAGTTCGCGCCGCAGCTGCTCGCAGTAGCTCGCCCACGCCCCCGGGGGGTAGCGCCAGTGGGCCAGGTGGTCGGTCAGCAGGGCGGTGCTGGCGCGGCGCAAAACGCGGCGCCCGAGCCGCGTCAGCAGGCCGTAGGTGGCGAAGATCGCCACGAACATGATCAGCGTCGCGATGGCCGGGCCGTCTTGCATGGTCGTCTCCGCGAACGATGCTACCCGGACATCCGGCCGGGTGCGAGGCCGCCAGGCCGGGTTCAGTCGGCGCCGAAGATTCGGTCGCCGGCCTCGCCGAGGCCGGGCAGGCTGGCGCCGTCGCCGTGCGCGGGTGGCGGCCACCGGGGCCATCGGCCATAATCCGCGCCTTTCCCCGGGACGCCGCTATGTGGTTCAAGAACCTCCAGCTCTTTCGCCTGCTCGAGACCCCGCTGACCGACGTCGACGCCCTGGAACTGAAGCTCGCCGGGCAGGCGTTCCGTGACGCCGGCAGCCTCGAGTTCAGCACCGAGGGCTGGGTCTCCCCGCTCGGCCTCGGCGGCGAGACGCTGGTGCACGCGGTCGGCGGCTTCCTGCTGCTCTGTGCCTGCCGCCAGGAGAAGCTGCTGCCGCCGAGCGTGGTCAACGAGCTGGTCGCCGGCGAGGTGCTGGAACTCGAGCGCCAGCAGGGCGGCCGCCGGCTGCCGCGGCGCGACCGCCAGGCGGTGCGCGAGAGCATCGTCACCCGGCTGCTGCCGGCCGCGCTGCCACGCAACCGTCGCACCTGGGCGGTGCTCGACCCGCGCGGCGGCTGGCTCTGGATCGACGCCTCCAGCCGGGCGCGCGCCGAGGAGCTGGTGACGCTGCTGCGCGAGTCGCTCGGCAGCCTGCGCGTGGCCCCGCCCGAGGCGGCGATCAGCCCGGCGACCCAGCTGACCCGCTGGCTCACGGGGCAGGGGCTGCCGCCGGCGTTCGAACTCGGCGACCAGTGCGAACTGCGCGATCCCGCCGACGTCAACCGGGTGGTGCGCTGCCGCGGCCTGGGGCTGGACGAGGACGAGGTGCAGGCGCATGTCGCCGCCGGCATGCAGGCACAGCGCCTGGCGCTGCGCTGGCAGGAGCGGCTGGCCTTCACCGTCGACCACGAGCTGTCGCTGCGCGGCCTGCAGTTTCTGGAGATCGTCCGCGACCAGGCGCACGATGCCGTCGCCGAGAGCGATGCCGAGCGCTTCGACGCCGATTTCGCCATCATGAGCCACGAGCTGGCGCAGCTGATCCCCGAACTGTTCGCGGCCTTTGGCGTCGATCGCTAGCCGCGATCGAACTCGCACGCCGTGATCGCAGTCAGATCAAGGATGCGCGGACACCGTCCGCCCCAACCGAGAAAGCGAGGCCGATGACCCACCCGCAAGCCGACCCGGCATTCGATTACGTGGCCAGCGTGCCCGTGGTCTCCCTGAACGCCACCGTGCACGAGTACCGCCACCGGGCGACCGGCGCCCAGCACTACCACATCGCCGCCGAGGACCCGAACAACGTCTTCCTGGTCGCCTTCCGCACCGTGCCCGAGGACTCCACCGGCGTCGCCCACATCCTCGAGCACACCGCCCTTTGCGGCAGCGAGCGCTACCCGGTCCGCGACCCCTTTTTCATGATGACCCGGCGCTCGCTGAACACCTTCATGAACGCCTTCACCAGCAGCGACTGGACCGCCTACCCGTTCGCCAGTCAGAACAGGAAAGACTTTAATAATCTGTTGCAAGTCTATTTGGATGCAGCGTTTTTTCCGAAGCTAGACGAACTCGACTTCGCCCAGGAAGGGCACCGGATCGAGTTTGCCGACCCCGACGCCCCGGACAGCCCGCTGGTCTACAAGGGGGTGGTCTACAACGAAATGAAGGGGGCGATGAGTTCGCCGGTGCGCGCCCTCTGGGACGCCCTGGCCGAGCGGCTGTTCCCGACCACCACCTACCACTGGAACAGCGGCGGCGACCCGGCGGCGATCCCCGACCTGACCCACGCCCAGCTGGTCGCCTTCCACCGCCACCACTACCACCCGTCCAACGCCATCTTTTTCACCTACGGCGACCTGCCGCCGGCTGAGCTGCAGGCGCAGTTCGAGGCCATGGCGCTGGCCCGCTTCGAACGCTCGGAGCGGCGTTTCGCGGTCGGCGACGAGCAGCGCCTGACCGCACCGATCGCCGACGAGGCGGGCTACGCCCTGGCCGAGGAGGAGGCCCATGGCGACCGCACCCACGTGGTGCTGGGCTGGCTGCTCGACCGCAACACCGACTGCGAGACGGTGCTCACCGCCCACCTGCTCAGCGGCGTGCTGCTCGACAACAGCGCCTCGCCGCTGCGCCACGCCCTCGAGACCAGCGACCTCGGCAGCGCCCCGTCGCCGCTGTGCGGCCTCGAGGACGGCATTCGCGAGATGGTCTTCGCCTGCGGCCTCGAGGGATCGCGCCCGGAACGGGCGGAGGCGGTCGAGGCGCTGGTGCTCGACACCCTGCGCGAGGTGGCCGACCACGGCGTCGACCCGGAGCTGGTCGAGTCGATGCTGCACCAGCTCGAACTCTCCCAGCGCGAGATCGGCGGCGACCACTTCCCCTACGGCCTGCAGCTGATCCTCAACGCCCTGACCCCGGCGGTGCACGGCGGCGCGCCGGCCACGGCACTGAACATCGACCCGGTGCTGGAGACCCTGCGCGACAAGATCCGCGACCCGCAGTTCATCCCCGTCCTGGTCCGCCGCTGGCTGCTCGACAACCCGCACCGGGTGCGCCTGACGTTCAAGCCCGATACCGGGCTCGAGGCACGCCGCGCCGCCGCCGAGGCGGCGCGCCTGGAGGCGCTGCGCGCCACCCTCGACGACGAGCAGCGGCGCGCCATCGTCGAACGCGCCAAGCTGCTCGAGGCGCGCCAGCGCCAGACCGACGATCCGGCGGTGCTGCCGCGCGTCGGTCTCGAGGACGTCCCGGCCGACCTGAAGATCGCCGCGGGGACGCAGGCGCCGGTCAACGGCACGCCGGTCGACTGGTACGCCCAGGGGACCAACGGCCTGGTCTACGAACAGGTGGTGCTGCCGCTGCCGGCGCTCGACGACACCGGCATCGACCGCCTGGCACTGCTCGCCAGCGTCATGACCGAACTCGGCAGCGGCGGTCGCGACTACCGCGCCACCCAGGCGCTGCAGGCGGCGGTCACCGGCGGCCTCCACGCCAGCGTCTCGGTGCGCGGCACCGTCGACGCCGGCGACCGCATCAGCTCCGCCTTCGTGCTGGCCGGCAAGGCGCTGAACCGCAACCACGCCGCCCTGGCTTCGCTGCTGCGCGAAACCCTGGACAGCGTCCGCTTCGACGAGCACGACCACCTGTGCGAGCTGATCTCCCAGGCGCGGCTGCACGCCGAGCAGAGCGTCACCGACTCCGGCCATGCGCTGGCCATGCTGGCCGCGGCCAGCGCCAGCAGCCCGTCGGCGGCGCTGGGCCATCGCTGGCGCGGCCTCGAGGGCATCCGCCGGCTCAAGGCGCTCGACGACGGCCTCGCCGAAGCGGCGCGTCCCGCCGAGTTGCAGCGCGAACTCGAGGCCCTGCGCGACACCCTGGCGGTCCTGCCGCAGCGGCTGCTGGTGATCAGCGAGGCGGGCGAGCAGGAGGCGATCCGCGGCTCCCTGGAATCGACCTGGGGCGCCGCGACCGGACCCGGGACGCCGGCGCCCTTCGTGCCGCCGTTCAACCCGACCCGCCTGCAGCAGGCGTGGATCACCAGCACCCAGGTCAGTTTCTGCGCCCGCGCCTACCCGGTGGTGCCGCCGGCCGATGCCGACGCGGCGGCGCTGATGGTCCTCGGTGGCTTCCTGCGCAACGGCTTCCTGCACCGCGCCATTCGCGAACAGGGCGGGGCCTACGGCGGCGGGGCCGGCTACGACGGCGACTCCGCCACCTTCCGCTTCTACTCCTACCGCGACCCACGCCTGGGCGAGACGCTGGCCGACTTCGACCGCGCCCTCGACTGGCTGCAGTCGAGCGACCACCAGGCGCGTACCCTCGAGGAGGCGGCGCTCGGCGTCATCGCCCGGATCGACCAGCCGGCCTCGCCGGCCGGCGAGGCGCAGCGCAGCTTCTACAGCCTGCTCCACGGCCGCACGCCGGAGCATCGGCGCGCCTTCCGCCAGGCGGTGCTGGGGGTGACCCTGGACGACCTGCGCCGGGTCGCCGCGGCGCACCTCGACCCGGTACGCGCCTCGACCGTGGTGGTCTGCAGCCGCGCCGCCCAGGAGGAGGCCGCGCGCCACGGCCTGGACGCGCAGGCGCTTTGAATCCGACCGATGCCGGCTCCGGTCGGCGGGCCGGCGTATCCCCTTTGGCCGGTTGAGGCCGGCTGGCACCTATGGCAGATTCAGGCGGCATCACGCAGGGGAAGCTCTGAATAAGTCCATCCTGGACTTCTCAGAGCACGGCAACTCAAAACGTGGTTTTGAGTTGCCTTCATGTTCAACGGCTTGAGGCCGTTGAACATGGCGGTACATCCCTGTACCGCGGAAACTCTGAATGGATCAGAGTTTCCCAGGTGATGACGTCATAAAACGATCGGGATCTGGAGGAGGTGGCCCTTGGCCAAGGAGACGGAGAGGGAGCAGGCGTCCGGCCTGCTCGGCTTCCTGCGTACACCCTGCACCCGCTATGCCGCGGGCGTGCTGATCTTCGTCGGCCTGCTGGTCGGGAGCGTGCTGATCGCCGGCGGCGCCTACCTGGTGGGCAAGACCAACAGCCTCGAGTTCTGCATCTCCTGCCACACCATGCGCGACACCGTGTACCAGGAGTACAAGGAGTCGCTGCACTACCAGAACGCCTCGGGCGTGCGTGCCACCTGCCCCGACTGCCATGTGCCCAAGGCCTTCGGCCCGCTGATCGTGGCCAAGGTGCTGGCGGTGGCCGACGTCTACCACGAGATCGTCGGCAGCATCGAGACCCCGGAACGGTTCGAGGCCAAGCGCTGGGAGATGGCCAACAAGGTCTGGCGGCAACTCGAGGCGACCGACTCCGGCACCTGCCGCAACTGCCACGGCAACGACCACGAGAGCATGGCGCTCGACCAGCAGGACCGGCTCGCCGGGCGCAAGCACAAGCGCGCCTTCGATGAGGGTGACAAGACCTGCATCGACTGCCACAAGGGGCTCACCCACAAGATGCCCGACGAACCGGCCGGCAAGCAGGCGCGCACGGCCACGCCGGCGCGCGAAGACGCCGGCTGACACCAGCCACGGCGCCGCGGCAGACTGCTAAAATGTCATGTCTGTCATGACATACGGTGACATGACTGACATGAAAGTTGGACCGATGTCCAAGCTATCCCGGACCCGCTCCTGTGGCACGATGCTTGCTCTATCGACTTGATGACCGCAGCGGCCCAGGGCGGGGCGATCGCAGTGAAGGAACCGGTGGTCGTGGAGATCAACCCAGGTGCGTCGCAGATGGACGGCCAGGGGGGAGGGGGCAAGTGACTTGGGTGCTCGCCTCCGTAAAGCTAGAAGATTGGTCAAATACAACTAGGAGGCATCATGGGGACCAAATCGATCCGAAAGGCCCTGCTGGCGGTCGGACTGACCTGCTTCGCGACCGGGGCGCTGGCCGAAGGCATGGCCAGTCCGGACATGCTCAGCGGCACCTGCGCCGGCTGTCACGGTAGCAGCGGCAACAGCCACGGCCCGGCCATTCCCGGCATCGCCGGCATGACCAAGAACTACTTCATCGCTGCCATGCTCGCCTACAAGTACGGCGACGACGAGGCGGCCATCGAGAAGGTCGTCGCGGACAACCCGAGCGTCCTCGACGCCGACGTGTTCGAGGCGCTGCCGCGCGGCGGCGGCACCATCATGGCTCGCATTGCACGCGGCTTCGAGGACGCCGAGATCTTCGCCATGGCCGACGTCTTCGCCCAGGCCCAGTTCGTCCGCCACCCGCAGGCCGCCGACGCCAAGCTGGTGGACAGGGGTGCCGGCCTGCACGAGAAGAACTGCGAGAAGTGCCACGAGGACGGCGGTCGCACCAGCATCGACGACGTCGGCATCCTCGCCGGCCAGTGGATGCCCTACCTGAGCGACACGCTCAGCGATTTCAAGGACGGGGTGCGCAAGATGCCGAAAAAGATGGCGGCCAAGATGAAGGACCTCGACCAGGCCGAACTCGAGGCCCTGGTGCATTACTACGGCAGCCAGAAGCAGTGAGGGGGGAGAACAAGGACATGGCTAACATCACACGCAGAAACTTCATCAAGACCACCGGTGTCGCCGGCGCCGCGGGCCTGATGGGATTCCCTTACATCGCCTCGGCGGCCAAGCACATGGGCGGCAAGAAGGTGGTCGTCGTCGGCGGCGGCATCGGCGGCGCGACCTGCGCCCGCTACATCAAGATGGCCGACGCCGGCATCAACGTCACCCTGATCGAGCCGAAGGCCGACTACCACACCTGCTTCATGAGCAACGAGGTGCTCGGCGGCGACCGGCCGATCGACTCGATCAGGTTCGGCTACGACCGCCTCGCCAGCGAGGGCATCAGCGTCGTCAAGGACACCGTCTCGGCGATCGACACCAACGCCAGGAAGGTGACCACCGCCGGCGGCCAGACCTTCGCCTACGACCGCTGCGTCGTCGCCCCGGGCATCGACTTCAAGTGGGAGACTGTCGAGGGTTACGACGCCAGCGTCGTCGCCAAGGTGCCGCACGCCTGGCAGGCGGGTCCGCAGACCGCGACCCTGCGCCAGCAGCTCGAGGCGATGAAGAACGGCGGCACGGTGGTCATCTGCTCGCCGCCGGACCCGTTCCGCTGCCCGCCCGGTCCGTACGAGCGCGCCAGCCTGATCGCCAAGTACCTGCAGGAACAGAAGCCGAAGTCGAAGGTCCTGATCCTCGACGCCAAGTCGGCTTTTTCCAAGCAGAAGCTGTTCATCCAGGGCTGGGAGCGGCTCTACGGCCACGGCACCGACAACAGCCTGATCGAGTGGGTCTCGGGCGAGCAGACGGTCGGCGGCATCGCCAGTGTCGACGCCGCGGCGATGACCGTCACCACCAAGTTCGGCGACACCCACAAGGCCGACGTGCTCAACCTGATCCCGGCGCAGAAGGCGGGCAAGATCGCCTTCGCCGCCGGCCTGACCAAAGGCGACTGGTGCCCGGTCGACAAGGGCACCTTCGAGTCGACCCTGGCCCCGGGCGTGCATGTCATCGGTGACGCCAGCATCGCCGCCACGATGCCCAAGTCCGGCTACTCGGCCAACTCACAGGCCAAGGTCTGCGCCGCGGCCATTGTCGCCATGCTCGGCGGCAAGGAGCCGGGCACACCGTCCTACATCAACACCTGCTACTCCATCGTCGGCAAGGACTACGGCATCTCGGTCGCCGCGGTCTACCGCCTCGGCCAGGACGACAAGGGGGCGCAGGTCATCGCCGGCGTCAAGGGGTCAGGTGGCCTGACGCCGATGGATGCCTCCGAGGACCATCTGCGGCGCGAGGTCGGCTACGCCCACAGCTGGTTCAACAACATCACCAAGGACGTCTTCGGCTGAGCCGGAGCGTCTTTCTCCGACCACGCACGGGGCCTTCGGGCCCCGTGTTCTTTGGCGCCGCGGCACGTCGGCAGGGCGACACCTCGGTCGCCGCACTGGAAAACCGGTGTTCGTGCCACCACCATGGGGGTAGGTGGAGAAGGCAGGCGACCACGGAGCGGGATCACACCGGCAAGCTGATGGAGTACCGGGACTACTACCGCATCATGGGTCTGGGGCGCGACGCGACCCAGGACGAGATCAAGCGCGCCTACCGCAAGCTGGCGCGCAAGTTCCATCCGGACGTCAGCAAGGAGGCCGACGCCGAGGCGCGGTTCAAGGAGCTGGGCGAGGCCTACGAGGTGCTCAAGGACCCGCCGAAGCGGGCCGCCTACGACCAACTCGGCAGCACCTGGAAGGCGGGCGAGGAGTTCCGGCCGCCGCCGGATCGGAACCAGGGGTTCGAGTTCCACAGCGGCGATTTTTCCGCGGCCGATGCCGCCCAGTTCAGCGATTTCTTCGCCAGCCTGTTCGGCCAGGATGCCGGCGCCGCGCGCGGCGCCCGCCGTCCTCCGCCCCAAGGCCAGGACACCCGGGCCCGGGTGGTGATCGACCTCGACGACGCCTACCACGGCGCCACCCGCGCCCTGACGCTGCAGACCACCGAGCTGGGTCCCGATGGCCGGCCGCAGACGCGGGCGCGCACCCTCAACGTGCGTATCCCCAAGGGGGTCCGCCCGGGCCAGCAGATCCGCCTGGCCGGGCAGGGCGGCCACGGCCCGGGTGCGCCCGGCGACCTCTATCTCGAGGTGGCCTTCCGTCCCCACCCGCTCTACCGCGTGGCCGGCCGCGACGTCTACCTGGAACTGCCGGTGGCGCCGTGGGAGGCGGCCCTGGGGGCTCAGGTCAAGCTGCCGACGCCGGATGGACCGGTCGACCTGAAGATCCCGCCCGGGTCGTCCTCCGGGCGCAAGCTGCGCCTCGCCGGGCGGGGCATCCCGGGCCAACCGCCGGGCGACCTCTATGCCACGCTGCTGATCGTGTTGCCGCCGGCGGACAACGCGGCCACGCGCGCGGCCTACCGCGAACTGGAACAGGCGCAGGCGTTCGATCCCCGCGCCCATCTGGGCGTCTGAGCCATGGACAAGTCGCCGCACCAGGTCCTGCAAGGCGAGCTGCTCGACGAGGCGGTGGTGCTGACCCTGACGCAGTTCTGCCGCACCTGTCGGCTGCCGGCCGAGCAGGTGGTCGAGCTGGTCGAGGAGGGGATCATCGAGCCGCTCGGTCAGGCGCCCGACGCCTGGCAGTTCACCGGAGTCAGCGTCTACCGGGTGCAGTGCGTGCTGCGCCTCGAACACGACCTCGGGGTGAACCGGGCCGGCGCGGCCCTGATCCTCGATCTGCTCGACCAGCTGGACGCCCTGCGCGCACGCCTGGCGCGTTACGGCGAGTGACGGCGGCGGCGATGGCGCCCGCGCGCATCGATCCGCAAGCGTGGCGCGAGCACGCCCTGCGCAACGGCCTCCAATCGTTGCTGCTGGCGATCCGCAGCATCCCGACCCTGGTGCTGTTCCGCGGCGGGCGCGAAGTGGCGCGCCAGGCCGGCGCCCAGGGGGCGGCAGAGATCGTCCGCTGGGCCCGCGTCCGGCGCTGAGCCGCCGACGACGCCGTCGCGCCGACGGGTCGGGAATGTGCTTTAATCCGCCCCCATGTTCGCCCCCTACGAAGTCTTTGTCGGCCTGCGCTACACGCGCGCCAAGCGGCGCAACCATTTCATCTCCTTCATCTCGCTGACCTCGATGCTCGGCATCGCCCTCGGCGTCACCGCGCTGATCACCGTGCTGTCGGTGATGAACGGCTTCGAGAAGGAGCTGCGCGAGCGCATCCTCGGCATGGCCTCGCACGCCACCATCAGCGCCCTCGACGGCCGTCTCGGGGACTGGCGCGACGCCATGGAGCGCAGCGCCGACCACCGCGAAGTGATCGGCGCGGCGCCGTTCGTGCGCAGCGAGGTGATGCTGAGCCACGCCGGCCGGGTCAGCGGCGCGCTGCTGCGCGGCGTGCTGCCGGAGCACGAACCGCAGGTCTCCGAGATCGCCCACAAGCTGGTCGCGGGGTCGCTGGAGTCGCTGCGCGACGGCGACTACGGCGTGGTCCTCGGCAGCGAGCTGGCGCGCTACCTCGGGGTCGCGGTCGGCGACCGCATCACCGTGGTGACGCCCGAGGCGGCGATCACCCCGGCCGGCATCCTGCCGCGGCTCAAGCGCTTCACCGTCACCGGGCTGTTCGAGGTCGGCATGTACGAGTACGACCGCAACCTGGCGCTGGTGCATCTCGACGACGCCGGCCGCCTGCTGCGCCTCGACGGCGCGGTCAGCGGCGTGCGCCTGAAGCTGCGCGACCTGTTCCAGGCGCCGCGCGTGGTGCGCGAGGTGGCCGGGTTGCTCGGCGGGGCGTTCAGCGTCACCGACTGGACCCGCGAGCACGCCAACTTCTTCCGCGCCATCCAGACCGAAAAGCGGGTGATGTTCATCATCCTGCTGCTGATCGTCGCGGTGGCCGCGTTCAACATCGTCTCGACCCTGGTGATGACGGTCAACGACAAGCAGGCCGACATCGCCATCCTGCAGACCCTCGGGGCGACGCCGCGCAGCATCATGGCGGTGTTCATCGTCCAGGGGGCGTTGATCGGTGTCATCGGCACGCTGCTCGGCCTGGCCGGCGGGATCGCGCTGGCGCTCAACGTCGAGAGCCTGGTGCCGGCGATCGAGAACCTGCTCGGCATCCGCTTCCTGTCGCCCGACGTCTACTACATCAGCGACCTGCCGTCCGACCTGCACTGGAACGACGTCGGCCGCATTGCGCTGATGTCGCTGCTGCTGGCGCTGCTGGCCACCCTCTATCCGGCGTGGCGCGCCTCGCGCACGCAACCGGCCGAGGCGCTGCGCTATGAGTGAGCCGGTCCTCGCCTGCACGGGGCTGTCGCGCACCTTCGCCGAGGGCGGTCTGCGGGTCGCGGTACTTCACGGCATCGACCTGGCGATCGGCCGCGGCGAGCGGGTGGCCATCGTCGGCGCCTCCGGTTCGGGCAAGAGCACCTTGTTGCACCTGCTCGGTGGCCTGGACACGCCGAGCAACGGCCGGGTGACCGCCGCCGGCCGCGACTTTTCCACCCTCGGGGTCGCGGAGCGCGGCCGCCACCGCAACGCCACCCTCGGCTTCGTCTACCAGTTCCACCACCTGCTGCCGGAGTTCAGCGCCCTGGAGAACGTCGCCATGCCGCTGCTGATCGGTGGCATCGCGCCGGCGCTGGCGGCGCAACGCGCCGCGGCCATGCTCGAGCGGGTCTCGCTCGGCGCGCGCTTGCGGCACAAGCCCGGTGAACTCTCCGGGGGCGAGCGCCAGCGCTGCGCCATCGCCCGCGCGCTGGTTACCGAGCCGGCCTGCGTGCTCGCCGACGAGCCGACCGGCAACCTCGACCGGCACACCGCCGGCAAGGTCTTCGGCCTGCTGCTGGAGTTGAACGCCGACCTCGGCACCAGCCTGGTGGTGGTCACCCACGACCCGCAGATCGCCGCCCAGATGGAGCGCATCCTGCAGCTGGTGGACGGCCGGCTGGAAGTGGCGGGCTAGGAGTCTGCGCCGTAGAAAGAAACGCTACTGCAAAAGCAGGAGCGCGGTCCGCTGCCGCGATCCTTTTCGTCAGATAGAACCACTATCTTCCTCAAACGATCGCATCATCGGCCTCACTCTCCCACTTTTTCGCTACGCGTTTTTCTACGGCACAGACTCCTGGCGCTAACCGCGCCCGGCGCGCCGAGCGCGCAGGCGCCGCACCAGGTGCAGGCGCCAGCTGACGCGGATGGTGACGTAGCCGATCAGGGCGCTGACCGCACCGCAGACCAGGGAACCGAGCAGAAACGGTTTCCAGTTCGCCTTGATCTCGCCGGTGAACCACTGCAGCGCGCTGACCTGGACGGCCTCGACCATTTCGGCGGTCTCGACCGGAGGCGGGGTGCCGAGGATCCAGGTGCCGACCTTGTAGGCGAAAAAGAAGAGCGGTCCCATGGTCAGCGGGTTGGTGACCCAGACCAGCACCACCGAGACCGGCAGGTTGGCCCGCGCCAGGATGCTGATCATGGCCGCCAGCGCCATCTGGAACGGCACCGGGACGAAGGCGCAGAACAGGCCGATGGCGAAGGCGCCGGAGACCGAGCGGCGGTTCAGGTGCCACAGGTTCGGGTCGTGCAGCAGGGTGCCCAGCCAGCGCAGGTGGCTGTGGTCACGGAGGGTGTCGCGATGGGGCAGGAAGCGCCGGATCAGGTTGCGGGGCATGGCAGCCTGGGTGTTCCGTAGGCCGGTCTATTCCTGCCGGCTGGTTGCGGATCAGTAGTTGCCGGAGATGTAGTTCACCAGCTGCTCGATTTCGTGCTCGCGGTCCTCGACCAGCCAGCCGATCAGGTCGTTGATCGACAGCATGCCGGCCAGCGCGCCGCCGTCGCCGGTCACCACCAGGTGGCGGAAGCGGCGCGAGCGCATCACCGCCATCGCCTCTTCCAGGGTGGCATGGCGGTCGATGGAGACGGGCTCCTTGGACATCACCTCGCTGACCTGGGTGGATGCCGGGTCGCGGCCGTGCTCGATGACCCGGGTGAGGACGTCGCGTTCGGTGAAGATCCCGACCGTGCGGTCGTCCTCGATCACCAGCAGGCAGCCGATGGACTCGCTGTTCATGCGGCGCACGGCGTCGGTGACGCTGGCCGTCGGACTGACGCTGAAGATCTCGGCGCCCTTTTTTTCCAGGATCAGGCTGAGTGGGGTCTGCATGCCGCGTCTCCTCGCTTGTTGTGTCGACTTCCCCGGGTTGGTCTGGGATCGACTATACACGCTGCAACCGGCCCGGTGAACGCGTCGGCCGGTGTCGGTGATGAGACGACAGGATCGCCGGTCCGGTTTGGGTAGACTGGACCCGCAGGACACGCCGAGGGAGGACCCAATGGACCAGTCTGACATCTTCCAGGACGCCCTGCAGCGGGTGCGCGCGATCGGCGCCGACGCCTGGCCGAGGTGATGCGCCGCGCCTTCGGCGAGGTGTGGGAGGTCGTCGCCGACGAGGGCCGCAGCCTGTGCAGCGCCGCCTGCGCGCTCGCCTTCCGCCGCATCGGCGAGTCGGTCGGCGCGCACGGCACGCGCGAGTCTTTCCAGGAAGGCCGACCACGGGATTGACGGGCGTCGAGGGAACGACGCCGGGGAGGAGCAGGTGGCCAGGATGGCGCCGGCGAAGGAACGCCTGCAGTGGCTGGCCACGCCCCAGCTGCTGCTGTTCGCGCTGGGCGTGATCCTGCCGCAGCGCCTGGCCGAGCTGCCGTCGACCGCCTGGCTGGCCGGTGGGCTGCTGCTGGCCCTCGGGCTGCTGCGCCGGAGTGCCTTGCCGCTGGCATTCTGGGTCGGCGTCGCCTGGTGCACCGTTGCGGCCGGACTGCGGCTGGTCGACGTCCTGCCGGCGGAACGCGCCGGGGTCGACCTCACCGTCAGCGGCACCCTGGCGTCGATCCCGCAGACGCAGGGACAGGCGACCCGTTTCGAGTTCATCCCCGACCGGACGCAGGAAGTGGCAACTGCGGCCGCGCTGCCGCGCCGGTTGCGCCTGGCCTGGTACGGCGCCCACCCGCCGCTGGCGGCTGGCGCGCGCTGGCGTCTGCGCCTGCGCCTGAAGCCGCCGCGCGGGTTCCTCAACCCGGGCGGGTTCGATTTCGAGGGCTGGCTGTTCCAGCGCGGGCTGGGCGCCACCGGCTACGTTCGCGACCACCCGGCCAACCGCAGTCTCGGTCCGGCCGCGGGGCCGCGTCACGCGCTGCAGCGGTTGCGCCAGCGGTTGCACGGGGCCGTGGCGGCGACCCTGGCCGATTCGCCCCGGCGCGGCCTGCTGACCGCGCTCGCCCTCGGCGAACGCGGTACCATCACCCCCGAACAGTGGACGGTGCTGCGCGCGACCGGCACCAGCCACCTGGTGGCCATCTCCGGCCTCCACCTCGGTCTGGTGGCCGGCCTCTTTTTCATGCTCGCCCGGCGCACCTGGGGCTGGGCGGGGCTGACACGGATCGGTCCGGCGCAACTGGCCGCGGCCTGGCTGACCCTGCCGCTGGCGGCGCTCTACGCCGGCCTGGCCGGTTTTTCGGTGCCGACCCAGCGCGCCCTGCTGATGGTCGGTGTGGTCCTGGCGGCGCTGCTGGTGCGGCGTGCCCTGGCCCCGGGCCGGGCGCTGGCGCTGGCGCTGGCCGGGGTGCTGCTGCTCGACCCGCTGGCCCCGGGCGCGGTCGGTTTCTGGCTCTCGTTCGGCGCCGTGGCGGTGATCCTCTACCTGGTCGCCTGGCGCCAGCCCGGGGGCGGGCGCGGCTGGCGCTGGGTCTGGATCCAGCTCGCGCTCGGTCTCGGCCTCGCCCCGCTGCTGGTGGTCGCCTTCCAGCAGGTGCCACTGGTCTCCCCGCTGGCCAACCTGGTCGCCGTGCCGCTGGTCGGTTTCGTGCTGGTGCCGCTGGTGCTGCTGGCGACGCTGCTGCTGTTGCCCCTGCCGGCGCTCGGCACGGCCCTGCTGCAGGTGGCCGACCGCCTGCTGGCGCTGGCCTGGCCGCCGTTGCAGGCGTGCGCCGGCTGGCCGCTGGCTCAGCACGGCTTCGCCCAACCACCGCTGTGGCTGGCGCTGGCCGGCTGCGCTGGCGTCCTGCTGCTGCTGGCGCCGCGCGGTCTGCCGCTGCGCCTGCCCGGCCTGGTGCTGCTGCTGCCGCTGTTGACCTTCCGTCCAGAGGCGCCGGGCCACGGCGCGGCCTGGGTCACCCTGCTCGATGTCGGCCACGGCCTCGCCGTGCTGGTACGCACGGCCCACCGGGTGCTGGTCTACGACACCGGGCCGGCCTATTCGGCCCGGTTCGATGCCGGCAGCGCGATCATCGTGCCGGCGCTGCGCCGGCTCGGTCGCGACCGGATCGACGCCCTGGTGGTCTCGCACGGCGACGGCGACCACGCCGGCGGCTTGGCCTCGCTGCGTGCCGCGCTCACGGTCGGACGCCTGATCGCCGGCCCCGGCGTGGCCGCCGCGACCGGGGCCGAGGCGTGCCGCGCCGGCCAGCGCTGGTCCTGGGACGGGGTCGAGTTCACCTTCCTCCACCCGGCCGCGGACGGGGCGGCCGGCAACGACGGCTCCTGCGTGCTGCGGGTGGCGGCGGCCGGGTCCTCGCTGCTGCTGACCGGCGACATCGAGGCCGAGGGCGAACGGCGGCTGCTGGCGCGGGCGGCGGCAGCGCTGCGCGCGGACGTGCTCCAGGTTCCGCATCACGGCAGCCGCACCTCGTCGACGCCGCCGTTCGTCGCCGCCGTCGCCCCGCGGCTGGCGCTGATCTCCAGCCGCCGGGACAACGCCTACGGCCTGCCGGTGGCGGCCATCGTCGACCGCTATGTCGCGGTCGGCGCCGAGGTGGTCGACAGCGCCGACGCCGGCGCGATCGAGGTGCGCCTGCCGGCACGGCCCGGCCGGCCCGAGGTCCGTCGCGCCCGCGACCAGGCGCGGCGCTTCTGGCACGCGCGCTGAGCGCCGGTGAAACGAATCGCCGCGCCTGCTGCGCCATGCCTGGCCGCTCCAGGCCGCGTTCGCCATCGTCGCCCGGCGCGGATACCGCCGCGCTTCCGAGGCTTCGGCCGTTCCAGTATCATCGTCCGTTCGATTTCTTCACGTTACCGGAGGCGCGCAAACCGTGTTGGAACTGGTCAAGGCCGGCGGCTGGATCATGCTGCCGATCATCGCCTGCTCGATCCTCGCGCTGGCGATCGTCGCCGAGCGCCTGTGGACCCTGCAGCGGCGGCGGGTGACGCCCAAGCACCTGGTCGCCCAGGTGTGGAACCTGCACCGCCACGGCCAGCTCGACGCGGCGCAACTGGCCAAGCTGCGCGACGGCTCGCCGCTCGGGCGCATCCTCGCCGCCGGGCTGATGAACCGCCACCACGAGCGGGAGATCATGAAGGAGAGCATCGAGGAGACCGGGCGCCAGGTGGTGCACCAGCTCGAGCGCTACCTCAACACCCTCGGCACCATCGCCTCGATCACGCCGCTGCTCGGCCTGCTCGGCACGGTGATCGGCATGATCAAGGTCTTCTCCGCCATCATGAGCCACGGCGTCGGCGACCCCGGCGTGCTCGCCGGCGGCATCTCCGAGGCGCTGATCACCACCGCGGCGGGGCTGTCGGTGGCCATCCCCAGCCTGATGTTCCACCGCTACTTCACCGGCCGCGTCGACGAACTGGTGATCACCATGGAGGAGGAGGCGCTGAAGGTGGTCGAGGTGATGCACGGCCGGCGCGAGCAGGAGATCGCCGTGGAGCCCGCCCGTTGAATCTGCGCAGCCGTCCGCGCGAACGGATCGAGATCAACCTGACGGCGTTGATCGATGTCGTCTTCCTGCTGCTGATCTTTTTCATGGTCTCGACCACCTTCGACCGCTTCTCGGAGCTGCAGATCCAGCTGCCCGAGGCGGACGGCGAGGTGGCCGAGAGCGAGCCCCGGGTGCTGGAACTGGTGATCGATGCCGAGGGCCGCTACTACCTCGACCGCGAGCAGGTCCTGAACAGCGAGCTGGACACCCTCAAGCGGGCCCTGGCCAAGCGCGCCCCGGCGGCGCGCGACCAGCCGCTGGTGATCAACGCCGACGCCCGTACGCCGCACCAGGCGGTGATCACGGCCATGGACGCCGCGCGTCAGATCGGTCTGATGCAGATCTCCTTTGTCATCAAGGAGCCCGGCGAGGCCGTGCAGGAGTAGCACCCGATGACCCGTCGGGTCCACCGGGCGACGCCCGCCGCCGCCCCGCCGCCGCCCCCCAGCCCGCTGCACGAGCGCATCTGGTACGGCAAGCATCCGCTCGGCATGGTGCTTGCCCCGCTCGGCTGGCTCTATGCCGTCGCCATGTGGCTGCGCCGCCGTGCCTACCGCGAGGGGGTGTTCCACAGCGGTGGCGTGCCGGTGCCGGTGATCGTGGTCGGCAACCTCAGCGTCGGCGGCACCGGCAAGACGCCGTTCGTGGTCTGGCTGGTCGCCTTCCTGCAGCGGCACGGCCACCGGCCGGGCATCGTCAGCCGTGGCTACGGCGGCCAGGCGACCCACTGGCCGCAGCAGGTGCGCCCCGACAGCGCCCCGGAGACGGTCGGCGACGAGCCGGTGCTGCTGGCGCGGCGCTGCAGTTGTCCGATCGCCGTCGGCCCGGACCGGGTTGCCGCGGCGCAGGCGCTGATCGAGCACCACGGCTGCGACATCATCGTCAGCGACGACGGCCTGCAGCACTACGCCCTGGTGCGCGACCTGGAGATCGCCATCGTCGACGGCGTGCGACGCTACGGCAACGGCCGCTGCCTGCCGGCCGGCCCGTTGCGCGAGTCGCGCCGCCGGCTGGCGGATGTTGATATCATCATCTGCAACGGCGTGCCGAGCCGCGGCGAATTCCGCATGACCCTGAGCGGCGACATGGCGCGACGGCTGGGGGCGGCCGACGAGGCGCAGCCGCTGGTGGCGTTCGCCGGGCGGCGGGCGCACGGCGTGGCCGGGATCGGCAATCCGGCGCGCTTTTTCACCGACCTGCGCCGTCACGGCATCGAGGTGATCGAACACCCCTTTCCAGACCACCACCGTTTTGTCGCCGGCGATCTCGCCTTTGCCGACGACTACCCGGTGCTGATGACCGAAAAGGATGCGGTCAAGTGCGAGGCCTTCGCCCCGGCGCGGGCCTGGTTTGTCCCGGTGACGGCCGAGCTCGCGCCGCAACTGGAAATCCGCCTGCAACACGACCTTGGAGGAATCGCTGCCCATGGATAGCAAACTGCTCGAGATCCTGGTCTGCCCGCTGTGCAAGGGGCCGCTGGTCCACGACCAGGAGGCGCAGGAGCTGGTGTGCAAGGCCGATCGCCTGGCCTACCCGATCCGCGACGACATCCCGGTGATGCTGGAAGACGAGGCGCGCCGCCTGGCCGACGACGAAGAGATCTGACGCGACCCCGAGCCCGCGCGATGCAGTTCAAGGTCGTCATCCCGGCCCGCTACGGCGCTTCGCGCCTGCCCGGCAAGCCGCTGCGCGAGCTGGCCGGCTGGCCGCTGGTGCGCCACGTCCACGCGCGCGCGCTGGAGAGCGGGGCCGAGGCGGTGATCGCCACCGACGATGCCCGCATCCGCGACGCCTGCCGAGCCTTCGGCGCCGAGGTGTGCATGACCGCGGCCGACCACGCCTCGGGTACCGCGCGCATCGCCGAGGTGGTCGACCAGCGCGGTTGGCCCGACGCCACCCTGGTGGTCAACCTGCAGGGCGACGAGCCGCTGGTGCCGCCGCAGCTGCTGCGCGACGTCGCCGCCGACCTCGCCGACCACGTCGACGCCGACCTGGCCACGCTGGCGACGCCGATCGACTCCGGCGCCGACCTGGCCGACCCGAACGTGGTCAAGGTGGTGACCGACGCCGCCGGCTACGCCCTCTACTTCAGCCGCGCCGCGGTGCCGTGGGATCGCGACCGCTTCGCCGCCGCCGGCGGCGCGGCCGCGGCCGGACCGGGCCCGGTCCACCAGCGCCACGTCGGCCTCTACGCCTACCGCGCCGGCTACCTGCGCCGCTATGTCACCCTGGCGCCGAGTCCGCTGGAGGCGATCGAGTCGCTGGAGCAGCTGCGCGTGCTCTGGCACGGCGGCCGCATCCACGTCGCCCGCGCGGCGGCGGCGCCGGGGCACGGGGTCGACACCGAGGCCGACCTGGCGCGGGTCGCCACCCTGTTGGCCGTACGGGGACCGGCGTGAGCGATCCGCTGCGCCTGGCCCGGCGCATGGCCGGCATCGCCCCGTTCCATGTCATGGAGCTGCTGGCGCGGGCGCGCGAGCTGGAGGCGCAGGGGCGCGACATCGTCCACATGGAGATCGGCGAGCCCGATTTCCCGACCCCGCCGGCGGTGGTCGAGGCCGGGCGCGCGGCGCTGGCCGCGGGCCACACCCGCTACACCCCGGCGCTCGGCCTGCCCGAGCTGCGCGCGGCGATCTCCGACCACTACCGCGACCACTACGGCGTCGCCGTGCCGCTGGAGCGGATCGCCATCACCCCGGGGGCCTCGGGGGCGCTGCAGCTCGCCCTGGGGGTGCTGCTCGATCCGGGCCAGAAGGTGCTGATGGCCGACCCGGGCTACCCCTGCAACCGCCACCTGGTGCGCTTCTGCAACGGCGAGCCGGTCAGCGTGCCGGTCGGGCCGGAGAGCAACTACCAGCTCCATGCCGACCACCTCGAGGCGCACTGGGACGCCGCCACCCGGGCGGCGATGGTCGCCACCCCGGCCAACCCGACCGGAACGCTGCTCGACCTCGGCGAACTGCGCGCGCTCAGCGACGCGGCCGGTGCGCGCGGCGGGGCGCTGCTGGTCGACGAGATCTACCACGGCCTGGTCTACGGCGCCGCCGAGGTGACCGCGGCGACCCTGGCCGACAACACGATCGTCATCAACAGCTTTTCCAAGTACTTCGGCATGACCGGCTGGCGGTTGGGCTGGATGGTGGTGCCGCCGGTTCTGCTGCGCGCGGTCGAGCGGCTGGCGCAGAACATCTACCTGGCGCCGTCGACGCCGGCCCAGTACGCGGCGCTGGCGGCGTTCCGGCCCGAGGTGCTGGCGGAGCTGAAACGGCGGCGGGACGAGTTCGCCCGCCGCCGCGACCTGCTGCTGCCGGCGCTGCGCGGACTCGGCTTCGCCATCCCGGTCAACCCGGCCGGCGCCTTCTACCTCTACGCCGACAGCCGCCGCTGCGGCGCCGACAGCCAGCAGCTGGCCCGCGCCCTGCTCGAGGAGGCGGGCGTGGCGGTGACGCCGGGGATCGATTTCGGCGACCACCGCCCGGCCGACCACCTGCGCTTCGCCTACACCACCTCGGCCGCGCGGCTGGAGGAGGGGGTGGCGCGCCTCGCCCGCTGGCTGGCCCGGTAGCGGAAGGACGCCATGGAAGTCTTGCAGACCGCGGAGACCTGGCGCGTCGTTCGCATCCAGGGCGAGTTGATCGACGGCATCGAGACCCTGAACGACCTGGGTCCGGCGGTGACCATTCGTCCCTGCGGCCCGAGGACCGGCGCAGCTTCGATGTCTGACACGGGCTCGGCTTGCGCGGTACCGGTGCCGCCCGGTAACGTAGCTCTCCCAGGTCACGGCGTGGCCCATGCTGTGGCGACCCCCCCCTGCAGGAACGGCCGCACCCGGAACGTGAGATGGTAGACAAGAAGATCCTCAGCAGGCTGGTGCCGATCAACTCGCTCAACAAGGAGCACGTCGAGCAGTTGGCCTCCAGCACCAAGCCCGAGCAGCTGCCCGCCGGCGAAGTGGTGTTCCACGAGGGCGACGAGGATCGGCACGCCATCTACCTGCTGCAGGGGGAGATCGAACTCGGTACCGGCAGCAACATCCTCAAGGTGCTGCGCGGGGGCGAGGATGCGACTCTGCACCCGCTGGCGCCCTACCAGCCGCGCCAGGTCACGGCCAAGGCGCGGACCGTCATCGCCCTGCTGCGCTTTCGCAGCGAGGTGCTCGACACCCTGCTCACCTGGGACCAGTCCAGCGGCTACGTGGTCGAGGACATCAGCGACGACCACGCCGACGAGGACGAGAACGACTGGATGGCGAAGATCCTGCAAAAAGAGGTCTTCTTTCGCATCCCTCCGGCCAACATCCAGACCATTTTCATGCGCATGGAGCCGATCACGCTGAGTGTCGGCGAGAACGTCATCACCCAGGGCGAGGAGGGGGATTACTACTACGTGATCAAGCGCGGCCACTGCAAGGTGACGCGCAAGACCCGCAGCAACCCCAACGGGGTCAAGCTGGCGACCCTGGGCGTCGGCGACAGCTTCGGCGAGGAGGCGCTGATCACCGACGCCAAGCGCAACGCGACGGTGACCATGCTCAGCGACGGCGAGCTGGTGCGCTTGTCCAAGGACGACTTCATGAAGCTGCTCAACGAGCCGCTGCTGAACTGGGTCAATTACCGCGATGCCAAGACGATGGTCGAGAACAAGGGGGCGCAGTGGCTCGATGTGCGCCTGCCGACCGAGTACGAGGAGCGCCACTTCGAGGGCAGCGTCAACGTGCCGTTCTTTTCGCTGCGTATGCGCCTGAAGCAACTCGACCGCGCCACCCCCTACATCGTCTGCTGCGATACCGGCAGCCGCAGCTCGGCCGCGGCCTTCCTGCTCAACGAGCGCGGTTACGACGCCTACGTGCTGCGCGGGGGGCTCAACGCCACCCCGGCCGGCACCTTCCCCTAAGAGCCTGTGAAACAATCACCACGCCTGCTGCGCCGCCCCCTGACCGCCCCTGGCGGCGTTGCGGGGACCCCCAAAAGCGCTTACGTAGCGGTGCTACGTGCGCACTTTTGTGCACCCCCGCGCCTGGCCATGCACGCCCAGGCGGCGTCTCGCGACGGCGGGCGATTGTTTCACAGGCTCTGAGTCTAGCGGCTAACCGGCGTAGCCCGGGATCTGGGTCAGGTCGACCTCGTCGATCTGCTCCGGCAGCAGGAAGCTGTTGGCGTACTCGAGCCACACCTTCTCCTGCAGGAAGACGTCGAACAGGTCGGGGTCGATGTGGTTGTCCTTTTTCATGAAGCCCATGATCTTCAGACTCTCGGACAGGGTCTTGGCCTTCTTGTAGGGGCGATCGGCCGCGGTCAGCGCCTCGAAGATGTCGGCGATGCCCATGATTCGCGCCTGCAGCGACATGTCGTCGCGCTTGAGGCCGCGCGGGTAGCCGGTGCCGTCCATCTTTTCGTGGTGACCGCCGGCGAACTCGGGCACCCGCTGCAGCTCCTTGGGGAACGGCAGCGATTCGAGCATCTTGATGGTCGCGGTGATGTGGTAGTTGATGACGTCGCGCTCTTCCGCGGTCAGGGTGCCGCGCTCGATGCAGAGGTTGTAGACCTCGTTGTCGGTCAGGAACGGCTGTTCCTCGCCGTCGGTCCCGACCCAGCGGTAGGCGGCGATGGCACGTGTGCGCTGCTTGTCCTCGTCGCGCATGAACTCGCCGCCGACGTTGTGCTTGCGGACGAACCCGCGGTCGTCGTCGAGCTGGGCGAGGCGCGCTTCGTAGACGGTCTCGAGCGCCTCCAGATCGGGCTCCTCGCCGGCCTCGAGGGCGGCCAGCCGGGCCTTGAGCTGCTCGATCTCGGCGTCGCGCTTGAGCACCTCGAAGCGCGTGTCGACGGTGTGCACGCGGTCGTAGATGGTCTCGAGCTTGGTCGCCTTGTCGACCACGTACTCGGGGGTGGTCACCTTGCCGCAGTCGTGCAGCCAGGAGGCGATGCGGAGTTCGTAGCGGTCGGAGGGCGACATGTCGAAGTCGCGCAGCGGACCGTTGCGGGTGCGCGCGCAGGCCTCGGCCAGCATCATCGACAGCTCCGGCACGCGGCGGCAGTGGCCGCCGGTGTAGGGCGACTTGTCGTCGATCGCCGACGCGATCATCTCGATGAACGACTCGAACAGTTCGCGCAGGTTGGCGATCAACTGCTGGTTGGTCAGCGACACCGCCGCCTGCGAGGCGAGCGACTCGACCAGGCGCTGGTCCTCGGCGCTGAACGGCACCACCGCGCCGCTGGCCGGGTCGATCTTGTTCAGCAGCTGCAGGACGCCGATCACCTCGTTTTCGTGGTTGGCCATCGGCACGGTCAGGAACGACTGGGAACGGTAGCCGGTGCTTTCGTCGAACTTGCGCGTGCCGGAGAAATCGTAGGTGGTGTTCTCGTAGGCGTCGGGGATGTTGATGGTGACCCGTTCGAGGGCGGCGCAGGCGGCCACCATGTTGGTGTTGGGCGTGCCGTCGTCGCGATGCAGCGGCAGGTCGGGGAAGGTGATGTCGTTGCCGCTGGTGCCGCCCATGGCGATCTCCAGCGAGTCGGTGCGGATGATGGCGAACTCCAGGTTCTGGTGGTCGGCGCTGACCCGGTAGAGGGTGCCGCCGTCGGCGTGGGTGATCTCCTTGGCCCCGAGCAGGATCATCTCCAGCAGCCGTGGCGTGTCCTTCTCCGCCGTCAGCGCCGTGCCGATTTCGAGCAGACGCTCGACCAGATCGAGGGTGCTGGTCTCGAGTTTACCCATCGCTCGCCCTCCGCTTGGTCCCCGAAAGTACGCGGCCGCGAGACCGCGTCCAGCGAGTATACCCATCTGCGGCGTGTTCGCAGCCGCTCGCATGGCGCTGCCGTGGCCGGTATGATGCCGCCCCGGCAGCGGCGTGCGGTCGGCAGCAACAGAGGACGGGACCATGGCAGAGACGGTCGAGGATCTTACGGTCGCCTACAGCGAGGGCGGCGTCGAGGTGGTCAAGGAACTCGACAAGGCGATCCTGACCAAGGGCGCCTGGTCGACCATCGTCTTCCGCTACCGCGAGTGGGACGCGCGCAAGGAGGCCTACGGCCCCGACCGCTACACCATTCGCCGCTACCAGAAGCGCAACGACCGCTACATGCCCAAGGCGAAGTTCAACATCTCCAGTGCCGACCAGGCGCGCAAGCTGATCGACATCCTGAGCCAATGGACCGCGGAGGCCGGAGAAGGTTGATCTAGAAAATAATAATAACAATACGATATTTAATATTTCTAAAGTAGTTTAGAGTCTTTGATGTGCAACCTCGACGGCGGTCGCCGCCGTCCGTGACCGCCCGGCCCGGCCCCTTCCGCCCGTTCCCTCAGTGCAGCGACGGGTCGCGCGCCGGCCCCACCCGCGACGCGGTCCGCGTACCCGCCAGTTCACCGATCCGGGTCGCCAGGTCGCGCTCGGCTGCGGCGGCGTCGTGCCCGGCGTGGCGCGCGGCCAGTTCACGCGCCGCGGTGCGGTAGCGGGGCTCCTGCAGCAGGGCCTCCAGGGCGAGGTCGACCGCGGTCTGCCTCGGTTCGCCGACCACCAGACCGACGCCCTGGGCGGCGACCCGCCGGGCGAAGATCGCCTGTTCGAGTTGTTGCGGCAGCAGCAGCACCGGGCAGCCACCCGCCAGCAACGCCAGCGTGGTCGAGTGGTTGGCATTGAGCAATGCGAGGTCGGCCTCGGCGGCCACCTGCCCGAGGTCGTAGGTGCACTCGGTCAGGGTCAGCGTCGGACTGCTGAAGCGCTCGATCAGCTCGGATGCGACCCCTTCGACGGTGACCAGGGCCGGCAGGCGCCGGCGCGCCAGCACGGTCAGCACCGGCGTCAGCAGCGGCCCGGGGCGGAGGTAGGCGAAGAGCTTCGCTCCCGGCGCCTCCGGCCAGGTCGGCGTCGCGCCCGGGATCCGCGCCAGGAACGGCACATAGAGCACGTCGTCGCGGTCGGGGTAGTGGTCGAACTCGGGCCAGGTCCGCACCACCCGCAGCGTCACGTCGAACAGGTCGGCAAGCCGGTCCATGACCGGGGCGCCGACCTTGGCCAGGGCCCGGTTGGCGTGGTCCAGGGCGCGCGCCTCGTCGGCCAGGGCCGGGGCGTCGAGTTCGCCGGCAAGGGCCGGCAGCGGCGCGCGGAGCGGTGGCACGAAAAAGCCGTTGCCGAGGGCCGCGGCGGGCAGATCGAGCCCCCGCGCCGCCAGCAGCGCGGTCGGGCTGTGGTCGGTGACCAGGATCTCGGCCGCGTGCCAGGCGAACAGCTGGCGCCACGCCCGGATGCGCCCGACCAGGTGGTCCGGGTCGGCGAAACCGACGTTCAGCAGCAGCTGGGCGTAGGTCCGGATCGCCGCGCCCGGTTCTTCCCGGGTCCCGATCCAGGTCGGGGCCTGGACATAACGGAAGCCGGCGCGCCCCAGCAGCGTTTCGGCATGCTGCAGCTGGCGCACGGCGAACAGCACGTCATGGCCGGCGTCACGCAGGTGGCGGGCCAGGGCGAGTTGCGGGGTCAGGTGGCCGCGGCCGGCCCCGAGTTCCCAGCAAAAAAGGATGTTCGCCATCGAGTCAACCGGTGCTGCCGGGAGCGGTAGGATTCATGGTCGGGCGTCGGTGGTGGCCCAGGGGCCAATGGGCCACGGCTCTCCCGTATGGTAGCTAGATGATATGCGTCACGTTGGGTCCGGGGTAACGGCAGCCGTTGCGAGCTAAAGTAGACTAGACCGGCCCGCTACAAGATAACAATCGTCTGGGGAGCTTTCGATGACCGCCACCCGCCTGGTCGCCGCCGTCGTGCTGGTGCTGTCCCTCGCACCGGGTGCCCATGCCCAGCAAAGCCCGACCCCGGGCGCGGTGCAGCGCTCGCTCGACCGCGCCGTGGCCCCGTCGCTGCAGCGCGAGACCCCTCCCGAGATCGAGCAGCAGGCGCCGCCCGACCAGACCGCGGTGCCCGCGGGCGGCCCCCGGTTCCTGGTCAAACGGTTCACGTTTCGCGGCAACGCCCTCTACACCGAGGCGCAGCTGCGTGCCGAGATCGCCGACCGCGAGGGCCAGCAGCTGACCCTGGCCGAGATCTACGCCGTCGCCGACCGGCTGACCGACTTCTACCATGCGCGGGGCCACAGCCTGGCCGTGGTCACCGTGCCGGCGCAGCAGGTCGCGGCCGGCAACGTGCTGCTCGAGGTGGTCGAGGGGCGGGTCGGCGCCATCCTGTTCAACGGCAACGACCGCTACAGCGACGACTTCCTGCGCGCGCGCCTGACCGGGGTCGCGCCGGGCAGCGTCATCCGCTTCGACACCCTTGAGCACGAGTTGCTGATGCTCAACGACCTGCCGGGCCTGACGGTCCGCTCGGTGATCCAGCCCGGGGCCGATTACGGTACCTCCGACCTGCTGCTGAACATGGCCGAAAAGCCCTACGACGGTCGCCTCGCGCTCGACAACTTCGGCCGCCGGGAACTCGGCGAGTGGCGCGTCAGCGGCAACTTCTCGCTTAACAACCCGAGCGGTCGCGGCGACGTGCTGCTGTTCGGCCTGACCCACACCGAGTCAGGGCTGCTGACCAGCGCCAGTGCCGGTTACAACCTGCCGGTCGGCGACCGCGGTGGCCGCCTCGGCGCGGTCGTCTCGCGCGCCGAGTACGACGTCGGCAATCTGCCGGCGTCCCTCGGCGGCACGTCCGACACCTACAGCATCGGCTACAGCGAGCCGCTGCTCCGCAGCCGCAACCGCAACCTGTTTTTCGACGTCGGCCTGACCTATCTCGATCCGGAGCAGGAGGGCCTCCTGGCCGGCCCGATCGACGCCGCACTCGGCTTCCTCGACGCCGGCCTCGCCTACCAGCAGATCGGGGCGAACAACGCCCAGACCGCCGTCGCGGCGCGCATCCAGACCAACTTCAGCAAGGCCAGGACCCGGGCCGACGGCACCCTCGACAACGGCCAGCGGCTGCGGCTCGAACTGAGCGCCAGCCATGAGCAGCCGCTGCGGCCGGGCTGGGCGCTGTTCGGGCGCGGGCTGCTGGTCTACTCGCCCGACGAACTCAACGACCTGACCAAGTACTCCCTCGGCGGACCGTCGAGCGTGCGCGCCTACCTGGTCACCGAGGTCAGCGGCGACAGCGGCGCCGAGGCGAGCGCCGAGCTGCGCCACTACTTCCTCGCCCGACGCGGCCTGCCCGGGGTCGCGCGGCTGTTCGCCGACGCCGGCTGGGTCAAGTGCCGCAATGTCGCCTGCGTCGACGGCGACAGCGAGAGCAGCCGCACCGGCTGGGGTCTCGGTCTGACGCTCTACCCGGCCGACCGCTACACCGTCGAGCTGCAGTGGGCCCATCACCTCGACGCCCACGAAGCGGCCGACGGCAACGAGAACGGCCGTTTCTGGGTCTTCCTGTCCGCGGATTTCTAGCCGAGGTAGCTAACATGGACAGACACCACATCTGCGAGTCCCCACTCAGCCGCGCGGTTCGACACGGTCTACGGCGCGGCGGCTGGACCCTGGCGGCGCTGGCCCTGCCAGGCTGGGCACTGGCCGCGCCACAGGGTGGCCAGGTGGTGGCGGGATCGGCAACGATCGCGCAGCAGGGGACGCAGACTACCATCACCCAGGCGACGGCGAAGGGTGCGATCGACTGGCAGAGTTTCTCGATCGGTGCCCACGAGTACGTGCAGTTCGTGCAGCCGTCGAGCCAGGCGGTGACCCTGAACCGGGTGGTGGGCAACGACCCGTCGCAGCTGCTGGGTCGGCTGAGCGCCAACGGCCAGGTGTTCCTGATCAATCCGAGCGGGGTCTATTTCGGCCCCAACGCGCGCATCGACGTCGCCGGGCTGGTGGCGACGACCTTCGACCTCGCCGACGACGACTTCATGGCCGGGCGCTACCAGTTCAGCCGGGTGGCGGGGCGGGCGCCGGCGCAGGTGGTCAACGACGGCACGATCAACGCCGCCGGCGGCTACGTGGTCCTTGCCGGCGACGGCGTGGTCAACCACGGCCTGATCGAGGCCTACCTGGGCGACATCGTGCTGGCGGCGGGGGAGCGCATCAGCCTCGACCTCGGCGGCGACGGGCTGATCAGTTTCGCCATCGACGGTGAGGCGCTGACCGAGATCGCCGGGGTGACCAACACGGGCGCGCTCTACGCCGATGGCGGCCGGGTGTTCCTGGCCGCGCGGGTGCAGGACCAACTGCTGGCGACCGCGGTCAACCACGAGGGCCTGATCCAGGCGCGCACGGTCGAGGAGCGGGGCGGGGTGGTCTACCTCGGCGGCGCCGGGGGCGATATCACCGTCGCGGGAACTATCGACGCCGACGCCGCCACGGCCAACGGCGACGGCGGCACCATCCTGGTCCGCTCGGACCGCGACATTACGGTCAGCGACGGCGCATTGCTGACGGCGCAGGGCAGCGGCTCGGGTGCCGGCGGGACGGTGCGGCTGGTCGCCAGCGAGGTGCTCGACGTCGCGGCCGGCGCGACGGTTACCGCCGCCGGCGGCGCGACCGGGCAGGGCGGCCTGATCGAGGTCAGCGGCCACACAGCACTGCAGTTGCGCGGCGAGGTCGATCCCGGTGCCGGCGGCAACCTGCTGATCGATCCCGCCTCGATCGAGATCCGGGGCGGCAGTTGCACGCCAACCTGCTCGGACGCGTCGTTCACCACCAGTGGCGGCGCCCTCTCCGTCATCTACGAGGAGACCATCGAGGGCTACCTGAACAGCGACATCAACGTCGCCCTGATCGCCAGCAACGACATCCTCGCCACCGACCTGACCGACGGCCTCAATGCGTCGGCCTCGGGCATGGGCAACCTGACGCTGGGTATCGGCTCGATCAACGAGGTGCAGCCGATCGAATTCCCCGACCCGCTGTTCAGTGACACCGGTGGCTTCGTCGATTGCGGTTCGGGCGGGGTCTGCACCTCCCTGTTCGGCACCGACGGCCCCTGGTTCTTCGTCTACGACCCCAACGTCGTGGGCGCCATCTCGCTGCTCGACAGCAACGGCAACCCGGCCGGCATCGACATCAACGGCTCGGTCCGGGTGCTGGCCGGTATCCCCGGCAGCATCGTCATCGGCTCGGTCACCGGCAGCGACATCCGCATCGACGGCAATATCACCCACCTGGTCGATACCTCGGCGGCGCACACCTTCGCGCTCACCGCCACCAACGGCGATGTCCTGGTGCAGGGCAGCGGCATCAACGTCGACAACCTCGGCGGATCCCTGGCCATCGACATTACCGGCAACACCGTCAGGATCATCGGCAGCCTGCTTGCCGGGCAGCAGTTCTCGACGCCCGGGGTCGCCGCGCCCACCACCGTCACCCTCGACGCCTTGACCGGCAACGTCATCATCGGCGGCGCGGTCCGGGCGACCAGCCGCAACGCCGACGCCACCATCGACATCCGCGGCCAGGGGGTCACCCTCAACGAGGTCACCGCCCGCAGCCTCGGGGGCAGCGGCTCGGCGTCGATCACCATCGACGGCAAGACCGGCAACGTTCAGGCGGGCAAGCAGACCGCCTCGGCGGTCGCCGGTGACGCCGGCGTCAAGATCACCGGCAACGGTATCTCGGTGTCGTCGGCGCTGGCCTTCGCCGGGGGCGGCAACGACGCCAAGATCGACCTGGATGCCGGTACCGGCGCCTTCCTGTGGAACGGGTCGGCCATGGCGGCGTTCGACTTCCAGCCGTCCGGCAACTGCAGCTACGGCGGGTCGACCTGCTTCACCCCGGACATCGGTGCGACGGGCCTCGAGTTCCCGACCTACCCGCAGGAGAGCGGCAGCGCCACCATCAACATCCAGGGTGCCTCGGTGACCCTGCGGTCGCCGTTCGCCTCGCAGCCGGCGAACCTGCTCGGGGCGACCGGGTTCGTCGGCGCCGTGGGGGGCGCGGGCGCCTTGGTCGATGTCACGGCCACCAACGGCAACCTGGTGATCGGCTCCGGCAGCCTCAACCTGCCGCTGGTTTTCGCCCAGGCAGGCACGGCGGGCACGGGCGACGCCAGCCTGCGCCTGACGGCGACCAATGGTGAAATGATCATCGACAAGGCGCTGACATCGGTGATCCATGATGGCGTCGCCATGGATCTCACCCTGCTGGCGCTGGCCCATGGCGACAAGGATGCCGAGGTGCTGCTGACCGGGGGGGACATCACCTTGGTCAACGGCGCGACCGTGACAGCCGTGGCGGACATGTTCGAAAGCACGCTGGGCACCGGGGTGACGGCCCGGATCGATGTCACCGGCGACTCGCTGGCGCTCGACGGCAGCTTCAACGCCATCGTCTCCAGCGGCGTCGGGGCGACCCAGACGCTCATCGCCCTCGAGGCCACTGCGGGCGACCTGCTGCTCAACGGCACCGTCGCGACCCAGAGCCTGGCGCAGCCGGGCGCCGCCCAGCGGGTCTCGCTCGAGGCCAGCGGCAACGTGGTCCTCGACGGCGCGGTGGTCGACTCCGGCCTGGTCGCCATCAACGCCCTCGGCGGCAGCCTGCAGGGGATCAACGGGACCACCATCGACGGCCGCTCCCTGAGCTTCCTCGCCGGCACGACCATCGACCTCGGCGGCGCCGCCCTGACCGGCCACAACGGCACGCCGGACCTGCCTGCCTACCAGTTCGGCGACGCGACCATGCTCAGCGAGTTCGCCCTGCTCGGCGGCACGGTGCCGGGTAGCACGCTGGCGAATGCGGCATTCATCGCCCCGGACGGGGTGACCCTGGGCAGTTTCGACTTCTTCGGCGACTACCTCTACCTCAAGTCCGATACCCTGAAACTGAACCAGCCGATCGACACCTGGCTGCCGGGCAGCGAGGGGGCGCCGGTGGTCAATCCGAACGTCATCGTGCAGCTGCTGCCGTTCACCGCCAGCCAGGCGATCGCGATCGAGGATCTGCTGCCGAGCCCGGTCGCCGGCACGACCTACTACGGCAACAGCAGCCATTTCCAGCGCTTCCCCGGCACCTCGCTGTTCGTCGGCGGTTCGCTCTTCGGCGGGCCGGTGACCATCGGCCAGAACGGCACCATCAACATCGGCGGCCAGAACTTCCTGGTGGCGACCGGTGGCGCGGTCAACGGCCTCGGCAACATCGTCAGCACCGGGTTGGTCGGTATCGTCGGCGGCCTCGGTTCGTCACCGTCGACCACTCCCGGGACCTTCAGCACCGTGGTTCAGCAGACGGTGTCCGACCCGACCGGCAGCACCATCGATCCCGACTGGGTCGATAGCCAGCTGACAGAAGAGGGTGAGGCGGCCAGCGACACCACCCTGTCCGAGGAGCCGCTCGACCTGATCGCCATGCTCGAGCAGCAGCCGCTGGTCGACGCCGAACTCGAAGTCAACAACACGGTGCTGACATGCCGCTGACAGGAGCGCTGGTCATGATCCGTCCGAACTCCTGGAGATTCCGGGTTGTGCTGATCCTGGCGCTGCTGCTCTGGCTGCCGCTGCTGGCGTGGGCGCAGACCGAGGTGGGCAAGGTGCTGGCGACCCGGGGCGAGGTCACGGCGATGGCGGCGGATGGCCAGTCGCGACCGCTCGCGCGCGGCGCCAGCCTGTTCCAGGGCGACACCGTGGCCACCGGGGCCGACAGCTTCGTCCGCATCCGCTTCAGCGACGGCGGTTCGCTCCACCTGCGTGCCGCGACCCGCTTCGCCATCGCCGAGTACGTCTTCGCGGAACAGGGCAAGCGGGACGTCGGCCGCTTCGACCTGGTCGCCGGCGGCTTCCGCGCGGTGACCGGCGCCATCGGCCGGGAGGACAAGGCGGCCTACTCGGTCAAGACCCCGGTCACGACCATCGGCATCCGCGGCACCGACCACGAGGGCCGCTACTGCAACAGCGACTGCAACGATCTGATCGATCGCGGCGTCCCGCCACCGGACGACGGCCTCTACAACGGCACCTTCGAAGGCGAGACGGTGATCGGCGGCGAGGGCTTCGGTCCCGGCCAGTACGGCTACACCAACCCCGACGGCGTGACCATCCGCCTGCCCGAACCGCCGACGATCCTGACCGCCGACCCGCTGCCCGATCCGGCCGATGATTCCCAGTACGAGGGTGTCGGCACGGACGCCGACGGTGGCCCGCCGGGAGGCGACGCGCCGACCGACATCGAAGGGGGCGACCAGCTGCTGGCCGAGGCCGGCTATTTCACCATCCCGGATCGCGAGCGGCAGGTGCTGGCGCTGGAATGCCCGCTCTGAGCGGCCGTTGAACCCGGTCGGTCGCGAGGTGGAACTCCCGGCGCCGCCGGGCTACGGCCGGGTGGTCGCCCTCGATCCCCGGCTGCACGCCGGCCTCGGGGTCGATGCCGGGCGCATCCGGCGCTTCGGTCGTGACCAGCAGCTGCTGCTGCTGACCGACGGCGAGTTCTTTCAGGCCGCGCTCCACTACCCGATCGCGCTGCTCCAACCGGCGGACCAGTCCCTGGTCCCGGTCGCGGTCCTCGGCATCAGCGCGGGCCGCAACCTGTTCGTCGACGGCGACGGCCGCTGGGAACCGGGCTGCTACGTGCCGGCGGTGGTGCGTCGCTACCCGTTCTGCGTCGTGCGCGTCGGCGCCGGGGCGGCGGCCGGCCAGCGGCTGATCGGGGTCGACCGTGAAGCCCTGGTTGCCTCCGCCACGCCGCTGTTCGATGCCAGCGGGGCGCCGACCGCGCAGTGGCGCCAACTGCAGGGGCTGATCGACCGGTTCGAGGGGGCACTGGAGACGACCGCACGCTTCTGCCAGTGCCTGGAGGCGAGCGCACTGCTGGAACCGTTCGACGTCCACATCCGCCGCGACGACGGCCGCAAGTTCAGCATCACCGGCCTGCAGCGGGTCGCTGAACAGAAGCTCGCGCAACTCCCGGCCGCGACCGCCGGCGCCTGGCTGGCCGACGGCACGCTGGCGTGCATCCACGCCCACCTGATCTCCCTGAACCACTTCCCGCGCTTCGCCGAGCGCTGCGTATAATCGGACCCGTTGCGCGGCCCACGCCGCCTGCCAGCCGTCCAGGAGACCGCGCCCCATGGGTGTCTCGATCACCATCACCGACAACGAATTCCCGATCTCGCCGGTGTTCGTCGACTACGTTGCGACCGTGGTCAGCGGCGGCGAGTTCGCCACCTCGGAATGGCACGACCAGCTCAGCGAGAACTTGAGCACCCAGCAAGCCGAGGTGCTGAAAAAGGCGCGGGAGAACGCCGCCAAGGTGATGGAGTCGGAGCTGGGCAAGCGCTTCGTCGGTCGCGCCTACGAGCTGTTCCTGGCGCTGCTGGCCGGCGACGTGGACAAGATCCGCGACCTCCAGTTCCGCTTCCATTTCATCAACGTCATCGGCGTGCCGCGCAACGGCGGCTCCTACCTGACCAAGGAGCTCTACCGCGCCCTCGGCTTCGAACCGGACCGGGTGCCCAACGTCATCGCCCACGACGGTTTTCCCGAGGCGTCGCCGTTCCTGTTCCAGCGGCGGCTCAACAGCTGGGTCAGCAGCCTGCAGACCATGGCCGAGTTCCTGACCATGGTCGAGCACTACTTCGGCAAGCAGAAGCCGCACTCGGGCAAGATCCAGGTGCCGAAAAAGCTGACCAAGGGGAGCTATGCCGGCGGCTTCTTCCACCGCGTCCTCGGCGAGTCGGTGGAGCACATCCTGACCGTGCGCCACCCGGTGACCTCGTGCATCTCGACCTACGAAAAGTCGGGCGGGCTGCCCGAGGACGGCCGCTTCAAGGTGCGCAGCAACATCGAGGAGTGGGTGCGGCGCGACCTCGCCTACACCGGTGTCGATGCCGAAACCATGGCGCAGCTGGATTACTTCGACGCCTACCTGCGCTACTGGGAGCAATACCACTACTACATCGCCACCACCGGCCTGAGCGCCAACCGCAACGTCGAGGTGGTCGCCTACGGCGAACAGCGGATGCGGGAGCTGGCGCGCAGCTTCTACTACCGCTACAACAACCCGCGCGAGCCGGAGGCGTTCCAGGTGTTCGACAAGCGTGACCGCCATCCCGACTGGATCGAGGCAGCCGCTGGCGCCATCGATCGGGTCACCGCCGTGTGGGACCGGGTCGGCCTGAACTTCCCCCGCGACCAGGTGCTCGAGGCCTGGTAGGCGGGGGATGCCGACCGCGCTCGAGACAGCCCTCGACGAACTGGTAGCCGGTTTTCTGGCCGCGACCCGGGCGCGGCACGGCCGCGATCCGCTGCAGGCCCACGATCCGGACTGGCCCTCGCCCTGCGTGCAGACGGCACCCGACGCCGCCGGTCGGGTCTCCTGGTGCCCGGTACGGCGCACCACGCCGGCCGATTTCAGTGGCCTCGCCGAGGCCCTGGAGACGGCGATCCACCCCGATTTCACCACCTATTTCGGCCGCTACTGGTCCGATCCACTGCCGGCCGGGGGGCTCTATGGACGGCTGGAGCTGTTGCAGTTGTGGAATCCGGCCGACGAGGAGCGGCTGCTGGCCAACCAGATCGGCCACGTGCTGCAGCAGCGGCGCGGGCGCCAGCCGCTGACACTGTTCTTCGCCTGCAACGACGATCCGGACCAGCTCTACAGCCTGGACAACGCCAGCGGCGCGGTGCTGCGCGAGGAGCTGCCGCGGCGCACCCGGCGGGTCGTCGCCGACTCGCTGGCGCGGTTTCTCGCCGGGCTGCGGCCCGAGGCCGGGGCGTGACCGGCGACGGTGGCAGAATGGACCCTGCTGGGCCATAGTCGGGCGCGACAATTCAGCCACAACAAGGAGCCGCAACCGTGGAAAACGCAAACGGCATGATCCAGGAGATGCTCGCCATCTACGGCCTGAAGGTGATCGCCGTGATCGCCATCCTGGTCATCGGGCGCATGGTCTCAAACTGGATCCGCAGCCAGCTGCGCAGGATGATGCAACGCTCCGGCAGCGACCCGATGCTGATCTCGGTTGCCAGCAACCTGACCTATCCGTATCCGCAGCGCGACGTGCACCTGCACCCGCTGTCGCCGGAGCAGGCGGCCTGAGCCGGGCCGGGCGACGCCCGCTCCTGGTCGTTGGCGGCTGACCGCGCATGGCACGCCACCGTTCCGGCAGCCCCTGGCTGGTCATCTACGGACCGGCGCTGCTGCTGATGCTGCTCGGGTTCGTCGTTGCCTACCAGTTCGTCGAGCCGGCGCCACCGCGCAGCCTCACCCTCGCCACCGGTGGGGTGGACGGCGCCTACCACCTGTTCGGCCAGCAGTACCGCGAGGCGCTTGCCCGCCAGGGGGTCACCGTCGAGCTTCGCAACACCGCCGGTTCGGTCGAGAACCTGGCCCTGTTGCGCGCCGGCGAGGTCGACGTGGCGCTGGTCCAGGGAGGACTGGCCGATCCCGCGCGCGACGCCGGCCTGCAGGGCATGGCCAGCCTCTACCACGAGCCGCTGTGGGTGTTTCATCGCCTGGACGACGCGCTGGTCGACCTGCGCGACCTGAGCGGCCGGCATGTCGCGGTCGGCGCCCCGGGCAGCGGCACGCGCGCCGTCGCGCTGCAGCTGCTGGCGCGCAACGGCATCGACGCGGTCACCGCGGTGCTGCGCGACTTCCCCGGGGCGGCCGCGGCCGAGGCGCTGCGCAGCGGCGTGGTCGACGCCGCCTTTTTGGTCGCCGCGCCGAGTTCGCCGCTGGTCGCTGCGCTGCTGCGTGATCCGGAGGTCCAGCTGTACGGATTCACCCGGGCCGCGGCCTACACGCGCCAGTTCGACTTCCTGTCGCAGGTCACCCTGGTGGCCGGCCAGGTCGATCTGGCCACCGGGGTGCCGGAGCGGGACGTGACCCTGATCGCCCCGACCGCGAACCTGGTCGCCACGGCCGATTTCCACCCGGCCCTGGCGGGTCTGCTGCTGCAGGCCGCCGATCAGGCGCACGGCGGCGGCGACGGCTTCTCGCCCCCCGGCACGTTTCCGTCAGCGCAGCACCTCGACCTGCCGCTCAGCGATGCGGCGCGACGCTACCACGCCAGCGGGGCGCCGTTCCTGCAGCGCTTCCTGCCATTCTGGGCCGCGACCCTGGTCGATCGGTTGGCGGTGATGCTGGTGCCGCTGCTGACCCTGCTATTGCCGCTGTTCAAGATCCTGCCGCCGACCTACCGCTGGCGTGTGCGCTCGCGCATCTACCGCTGGTACCGCGACCTGCGCACCGTCGAGGGGCGCATCCTCGCCGGGGCCGACGCCGAGACCCGGGCCTGGGCGGAGGCCGAGCTCGACCGGATCGAGCACGAGGTGGCCCAGCTCAATGTGCCGCTCTCCTACGCCGACCAGCTGTTCAACCTGCGCCTGCACATCCGTTTCGTTCGGCGTGAACTTTACGGGGCGTGATGGCGTCGAACCCGGGTGGCCGCGCCGGTCGGCAGTCGCCATCGTTCAGGCACCGTTCAGCCCGGCACCGGTAATCTGCATCCATCCGCTGACATCTGGCCACTGATTCTCGCAACCATGAAAGGAGAGACGACGATGAAGACCCTGCTCAAAACCGCCCTGGCGGTGCTTCCGCTGGTGGTCGCGACGGGTGCCGCACAGGCGGCAGGCGACGCCTCTGCCGGCCGCTCCAAGGCCGCGGTGTGTGCCGCGTGCCATGGCCCTAACGGCGTCAGCGCCAATCCCCAGTGGCCGAACCTGGCCGGACAGAAGGACCTGTACATGATCAAGCAGCTGAAGGCGTTCCGTGACGGCACGCGCGTCGATCCGCTGATGTCGGCCCAGGCGCAGCCGCTCAGCGATCGTGATATCGAGGACCTGGCGGCCTACTTCAGTAGCCTGAAGTAAAGCGCGCTCTGCTTACGGGCCCTTCCGCACCGCGGGAGGGCCCGTTCTTTTGCCCGGCGGCTCAGTCCGGCAGCCTGGTCTGGTAGGTCTGGTAGGTCTGGTAGGTTGGGCAAAGCGCAGCGTGCCCAACAGCGGCGCCAGCAATGGACTCGAACAGTGGCCACGGTTCGCCTCGCCCATCCGTGCAGGTCGTTTGACGTCAAGTGTTCCATTGATCGCGGCTCAATCCGGCAGCCGCACCTCGATGCAGGCGCCGCCGAGATCGCTGCTGCCCGTGGTCAGCGTGCCGCCGTAGGCCGCGACCAGGTCGGCGACCATTGCCAGGCCGAGGCCGTGTCCCGGGGTCGTGCTGTCGGCCCGCAGGCCGCGGGTCGGCAGGGTCACGCGCAGCGCCTCGGGCAGGCCCGGGCCGTCGTCCTCGACGCGCAGGTGCAGCCCGCCGGGGCCGGTTTCGGCCTGCAGCACGACCCGCGACCGGCACCATTTGTAGGCGTTGTCGAGCAGGTTTCCGATCAGTTCGTAGAGGTCGCCCTCCTCGGCGCGGTAGCGGCACTCCCCGGCGATGGCCTGCGTGCACGCTACTTGCTTGGCGTGGTGCACCTTGTCCAGCGAGGCGACCACCTTGGCGACGATCGGCGCCAGCGTCAGCGGTGCGGCCAGCGGCCGGCGGCCGGCGGTGGCGGCGCGCTGCAACTGGTACTCGATGATCTCGGCCATGCGCTGGATCTGGGCGCTGGCCTCGTCGGCCAGGGCCGGTGTCCGCTCCGGGTCGGTGAACAGCCCGCGCAGATGCGACAGCGGGGTCTTGAGGCTGTGCGCCAGGTCGCCGAGACCGTTGCGGTAGCGCTGGAGCCGCGCCTGTTCCTGGGCGATGAAGCGGTTGATGCCGCGCGTCAGTGGCGCCAGTTCCGGCGGGTAGTCGCCGCCGAGCCGTTCGCGCTGGCCGCGCTCGATGGCGCTCAGCTCGCGGCCGACACGGCGCAGCGGGCGCAGCGTCCAGCGCAGGATCGAACCCTGCACCAGCAGCAGCAGCACGGCGGCGCCGCCGAGCCAGCTCCAGAGCGTGCGCCGGAAGGTCGCGATCTCGGCGGCGAGGACGCCGAGATCCTCGGCGACGGTGAAGGTGAACGGCAGCAACCGACCGCTGCCGTTCTCCCAGGCGGTGCCGAAGGCGAGGGCGATGGAAGGGTTGTCGGCGATGGTGGCCGTGGCGTAGCGGCGCGAGCCGGCCGGCACCTCGCGCGGCAGATCGAGCACCAGGCCGAGGGTCGAGCCGGAACTCCAGATCATCTCGCCGTCGGCATCGAACACCTGGGCGTAGAGGCCCGACGCGGGCGTGGTGAAGCGCGCCTCGGGCAGCGCCTGCGGCAGGCGCAACTGGCCGTCGGCGGCCAGTTCGGCGGCGGCGAGCAGGGCGTAGACATGGGCCTGGAGGCGGTCACGCACGCCGGCCTCGGCGCTGTCACGGAAGGCGCGGTCGAGGGTCATCCCGGTCAGGCCGAGGAAAGCGGCCAGGACGATGCTGGCCGCGAGCAGCAGCCGGGTCTGCAACGAGACGTTCACCGGCGGGTTGCCGCGAGGGCGAAGCGGTAGCCCTGACCGCGTACGGTCTCGATTGGCGTCAGGGTGCCGTCGGGATCGAGCTTGCGCCGCAGTCGCCCGACGAACACCTCGATGACGTTGCTGTCGCGGTCGAAATCCTGGTCGTAGATGTGTTCGGTCAGTTCGGTCTTGGAGATCGCCTTGCCGGCATGCAAGGCGAGGTACTCGAGGACGTTGTACTCGTAGGCGGTCAGGTCGACCGCCGCGCCGGCGACGCTGACGCGCTTGCCGCGGGTGTCGAGCACCACCGGTCCGAACTCCAGGGTCGAACTCGACCAGCCGGCGGCGCGCCGGAGCAGGGCGTGGACCCGGGCCTCGAGTTCCTCGTACTGGAACGGCTTGACCAGGTAGTCGTCGGCCCCGGCCTCGAGTCCCTCGACCTTGTCCTGCCAGCGTCCGCGGGCGGTCAGGATCAGGATCGGGAAGGCAGTCCCTTCGGCGCGTATCTGGCGGATCAGCTCGATGCCGGGCAGTCGCGGCAGGCCGAGGTCGACAATCGCCGCATCGAACGGGTACTCGCGGGCGAGGTAGAGCCCCTCTTCGCCGTCGGCGGCGCAGCTGACCGTGTAACCGGCAGTCTGGAGCTGCCGGGCCAGCGGGTCGCGCAGCCCCGCCTCGTCCTCGACCAGTAGCAGGCGCATCGTCAGGTCGCTCGCTCCGGGCGATCAGCGCCCGCGGCCGCGCTCCCCGCCACGGATGATGACGTTGCGCACGCGACCGTCGGGCGTCAGGACCTTGACCCGGTAGGCGGGCTCGCCATCGACGCTGTCGGGTTCGGCGGACAGCACCTTGCCCCCGGTGGCGGCGGCGGCACGTTCGGCCGCCTCGCGGCGATCGATTCCTGCCGGCGGTGATTCCGCCGAACGCCCCTGGACCAGATGCCAGCCGTCCCGGGGTGCGGCCGGGGCGTGACCGGGCAGGGCCAGCAGGGTGGCGATCAGCAGGGCGAGGGGCAGGGCGCGGGACACGGCATTCTCCGTCTGGACAGAGGCCCGGCTGGCGCCGGGCACGAGTCTGCCGCACATCATACTTCAGGGTCGATCACTCGGCGACGTCGACCGAGACCAGCACGCGGACGCGTTTGCCCGGGTCGTGATCCATGGTCGTCCAGTACTCGCGCCCCTGGTAGCGGTAGTTGACCTGGTAGCCGGTCAAATGACGCTCTTCACGGACGGCCGCCACCTCACGGCAGCGCTGGGTTACGTAGCGCTCATCGTAGGGCGCCCGCTGCCGGTGGTCGTTGCCGAGCGAGCCGCCGAGCAAGGCGCCGGCAACCGTGCCCAGGTCGCGATACTTGCCGTGAATGACCTGGTTGCCGATCACCCCGCCGATGATGCCGCCGGCGATGACACTGGTGTAGGAGTCGCGGTGGCCGGACCGGACCACGACCTGTTCGTCACGACACACCTGGCGTGGTGTCGAGACCCGTACCGTTTCATATATCGGGTGCGCATCGATCACCTTGGCGTAGTCGTAAACCATCCGGTTGCCCGCCGCAGCCGTGCTGCTCAGTAGCGCGAGCATGATGCCTGCCGTCAGAAGCTTTCGATGAGTCATGGCGTTCTCCCTTGAGCTGTTGCTGCAGGCCAACCCCTGGCCTGTTTCGATTGTGAGAGTACGCCCGGAATGCTGAACGCAAGCTGAAGGTGGGGCGCCGGGGGAGGGGGCGGATGACACTCTTGCCCGGGGCGGGATGCAGGGTGGCCGCGGTGGCGCGGCGTCTGTTGGCGGCACGATTGAGGATCGGTTTGAAGGCGCAAATAGAAGTTCGAAACGGCCTTGCCGTCGTCCTTGATCCAGGATGTATATCGTTGATCGGAGTCGAAACCAGTTAAATTAAATTATAAAAATACTTGCAATTCTTCATATATTGATTATTAATCACTGTAAGGTCACGTCTGCCGATGTCAATTAATCCGCATTCGGTGACACAATTCCCACATGCAGCAGAAGGTATAAAGGATGGCAATCAAGAAGAAACGGGCGACGAAATCAGCTACCAGGAAGGCGGCGCCAAAGCGCGCTGCGGCCAAAAAAGCGGCGCCGAAGAAGGCGACGTCAAAACGCGCCGCAGCGAAGAAAACGGCACCGAAACGCGCCGTCGCAAAGAAACGGGCGGCACCAAAACGCGCCGCGGCAAAGAAACGGGCGGCACCGAAGAAGGCGGCACCGAAACGCGCCGTGGCGAAAAAGAAGGCGACACGGCGCACGACGGCACGCACCGGCGGCCAGGCCACGGTACGTTTCGGTCGCACCGTCATGCCGGCCACGCCGACCCTGCTCGCCGCCGAGAAGGCGATGAAAACCGCCGATGCCGCACTGGAAAAGATTACCGCCGAAGTCCGGGTGATCCGCGCCAGGGCGATCGCGGCCGAGGCCAAGGCCAAGGGGTCGAAGCGCAAGACCGTCGCGGCCGCCGCCAAGCGTGCGCGCGCCGCCGCCCGCAAGGCGCTCGAGGCCAAGCGCATCGCCACCGCCAAGGCGCGCGCCGCGCGTCTGACCATGCGCACCAAGCTCAAGGATGCGCAGGCGGTGATCGATGGCCAAGCGGCTCAGGCCAAGCTGGCCGAACGGCGTGAGGCGGCACGTGCCAAGGCGATCGCCGCCTTCACCAAGAAGTGGGAGCGGGCATTCGACCGTGCCGCCGCCGCCAAACTGAAGGCGCGTGCGGCGAAGAAGAAACCGGGTCGCCGCGGGCGGCCGCCCAAGAAACGCTGATCCGGCATCGCACCAGGACGCTGCCCTCCGGGGCAGCGTTCTTTTTGGCTCTATTCGCGTTTCGTGTGGATGCCGATGCGACAGGATGGCCATCGCCAGCTATCGGGCGGATGTTCGACCATCTGCGTCAACCGGTCGAACGGGTCAGGATGCCTTCCACCTCTGCCTCACCGAACTCCTGTACCCGCTCCTACCCTCTCCCGGCGGGAGAGGGAGAAAGCGGCGCCGATCTTCAGCTTCGCAGCCAACCCGGAACGAAGCGTCCCCTCTCCCAGCGGGAGAGGGCCAGGGTGAGGGGCGGCCATCGGCGTCTTGATCAAGCGACGATGCTGGATGGTTGGACTCCCCTCACCCCAACCCTCTCCCTGAGGGAGAGGGGGAAAGCGGCGGCGATCTTCAGATTCGCAGCCAACCTGGAACGAAGCGTCCCCTCTCCCGGCGGGAGAGGGCCAGGCTGAGGGGTGGCCATCGGCGTCTTGATCAAGCG
>Ga0326597_10000410_pt1 | contig 76706 bp, 73 predicted proteins | sample RVTome_12_FD_203789 | JGI IMG/M metagenome (GOLD analysis project Ga0326597, IMG submission 203789) | Soil microbial communities from uranium-contaminated site in the Upper Colorado River Basin, Wyoming, United States - RVT100D185 | ecosystem: Environmental > Terrestrial > Soil > Contaminated >...
AAGACCAGCCTCGATCATCTCGGGCGTAACCTCCGTATCGCCGGCCTGTCGTTTGCATTCTTGGCACATCGGGCTGCTTTGTTAAAGTGATAATTAGGAATAGCAGCCTATTTTGCGTGCTGGGTATTTTTGTTCCCCCTCATGTTGGCAGCGTGCATCGCCATTAGCCTCTTGGGGATCTGGGAGAACCGGCGCTTCGAAAAAAGCATGCGAGCCTTTGCTGAACAACTGAGTAAGAGACGGAGAGGGGCATCACGTTGAACTCGCGTTCACCCTTCCCCCTCAGAACAGGTGCTGCCCTCCGGTGACGAACACCTCGGTGCCGGTGACGTAGCCGAAATCGTCGCCGCACAGGCGGTAGACGACGCTGGCCACCTCGTCCGCCGTTCCCATCCGGTTGAGGGGGATGCGCGGAAGGAGGCTCTCGTATTCGGGGCCGATCATCTCGGTGGCGATCTCGCCCGGCGCCACCGCGTTCACCCGCACGCCGAGTTCGGCCATTTCAACCGCCAGCTCGCGGGTCAGCGCGCTCAGCGCCGCCTTGGAGATGGAATAGGCCGACCCCGCGAACGGGTGGATGGCGTGGCCGGCGATGGAGGTGATGTTGACGATGGCGCCCTTGCGCCGGTGCAGGGCGCCGGCAAAGCCGCGCGCCAGCACCAGCGGGGCGAAGAGGTTGAGCTCGAACACCTCGCGCCACACGTCGAGGTCGCCGTTGAGGCAGCCGAGCCGCTCGCGATAAGACGTTTTCGGCGAATGGGCGGCGTTGTTGACCAGCGCATCCAGCCCGCCGTCATCGCCGATCAGCGCACCGGCCTCGTCGACGAAGGCCTGCAGGCTGGCGGCGTCGGCGAGATCGGTGGGGATGTGGTGGGCCCAGTTGGGATCGCGCCGGCACTCGTCGGGCACGTCCTCGCGCGAGCAGGTGATGATGCGCCAGCCTTCCTCGCTGAAGCGCTGCACGGTGGCGTGGCCGATGCCGCGGCTGGCGCCGGTCAGCACGACGGTCCTGGTTCCCTGGCTGCTCATGGCGCGAGTCTAGGCGAAGCCACGGCGCGCGGCCAGCCCGGACGCGGGGCGCCGCGCCGGGCTCAGCCGTCGCAGGGCGCATCCCCCAGCCCGCGCTCGCCGGCCAGGGCGCGGCGGAAGCTCCACCAGCCGAGCCACAGGACGAGCGGCAGGCCGGTGACGCCGGCGGCGGCCAGGGTCGCCCGCGGATGCGCCTGGCGCCAGCCCGCCGGCAGCACGCCCGCCACCTCCAGCAGCCGTTCGGCGCCGAGAACGAGCAGGTAATCGGCCGCCAGGACGGCGACGCCGGCGACCACCAGCATGAGCGCGGTCGCCGCAAGGGCATTCGCCAGTGCCCCGCCACAGCTGCGCATGTTCTGTCCATGAAAAGCGCGGACGGGTCGTCCGCCGGGAGAATCTGGGAACGGGCACCGTCGCGGGGAAGCGGGCGCCGGAAAAAAATTTTGCCGGGCCCGATCCTGCCCGCCGGCGGCGCGACCGCGCGGTTACCGGCCGCCCAGCTCGGGCGGGTTGCGCACCCAGACCACCTTGAACGGACGGGCGACGCCGTCATGCTCGGTGATGGTGACGTATTCCCCTTCGCGGAACGTGTGCTGGTCGAAGCGGAAGATGGGCTCGTCGTCATCCTCGCCCGGGGCGTAGGAGAACGCCCAGCGCTTGCCCCGCGTGTGGATCAGCTGGCCGCGCTCGTCGTCCCCCCCGCCCCAGAAGCGCAGCACGGTGCACGCCTGGCCGACCCGCTTCCAGTCGTCCGCGTCGAGATGGCCGTCGTCTGTCAGCGGCGCGGTGAATTCGTAGCCGTGCTTGTGGCTGCCGTCGGGAAACTCCCTGGTACGGGCAAGCTCGAGACGGACCAGCTTCAGTGCCACGTGGCTTTTCTCCTCGCTCTGACGCAGACGCTAATGGGACAGGATGACCGGGATATCGGTATGGGTAAGGATATGACGGGTGCGGCCGCCGAGAATCATCTGGCGCAGGCGGCTGCGCGAATAGGCGCCCTTGATCAGCAGGTCGGCGCCGATCTCCCTCGCCTGGGCGAGATAGGCGGCGCCGATCTCGACGTCGGTGGAACTGAACTTGCGGATATTGGCGCTGACCCCGTTCCAGGCCAGCCGGGCCGCGCCCTCCTCGGCCGGAATCGACGGAGGTTCGCCGGGATCGGGCGCCAGCAGGGTGACGCGCTCGGCCCTAGCCAGGACGGGCATGGCCTCGGACAGCGCCCGCGCCGCTTCCGGGCTGCTCTCCCACGCCACGGCCACGTTTTGCGCCGTCGACGCCGGCATGGCCGGCGGCGCCACCAGGATGGGCCGGCCGGTATCGAGCAGCGCGGCCTCGAGCGTAATGGGCGACGGCAGGGCCGAATCGCGCACCGGGCGTCCGACCACGACGAGGTCGAACAGCCGCCCGCGAACGGCGACGATCTCGTCCTCCCGGCCGGTCTCCTCGCGCCACGATACGGTCGCTTCCGCGCCCGCCGCCGGCACGTCGGACTGGTGCAGGCCCCTGGACGCGCAGAACTCGTCGAACACGGCGCGGGTCTTCAGGGCCCGCTCGCCGCCCTCGCGTTCGGTCACGTCCATGATCTCCTCGATCATGGAGCCATCCATCCCCTCGCCGGTATAGGGCACCAGGCCGCGCGGATCGGCGCGCACGTGCAGGGCCTCAATATGGGAGCCAAACATGGCGGAAAGACGGCTCGCCGCCTCGAGCACGGTACGGCCTGATTCGGCACTGCTGACACAAACCAGGATCGTTCGGATCGCCATCTTCGGTTCCTCCCGACGGACCGCGACGGGGCGTCCGCCCTTATTGGCCCCCCCCGCTCCGGCGCTGCCCGCCGGCACAGGGAATTCAGGCCCCTAGAGTCGACCTTTTTTCGTTTAGGTTCAAGGTCTTTTGGGCCAGTGCAGCGGTTGCGTCCGGATCGCCCCCGGCGTCGAGACGGCGCCATCCGGAGTCGCCGGTTTCATAGCTCTCCTGGCCGGCGGCGACGGCGGCGGTCGCGTCGGAAGCATCGTCCCGGCGTTTCTCGACGCGGGCGATGCGCACCGGTTCCGGCGCTTCCAGCCACAGCCCGTCGAACCGTGCGCCGGCGTCGCGGGCCGCGGCCTCGATCCCGGCGCGCTCGTCCGCGCGCGCATAGACCGCATCCGCCACCACCGAATGGCCGCCGGCCAGCACCTCGCCGGCGCGCTCGCGGATGGTCCGGTAGACCCGCCGCGTCACCTCGGGCGCGTATCCGTCGGGACCCAGGCGGGTAAACGGATCGACGCCGAGAAGCCGCTTGCGGATCACGTCGCTGCACAGCACGACCGCTCCCGGCGCGCGGCCGAATGCCGGGGCGATCCGGCGCGCGAGCATGCTCTTGCCGGTACCGGACAACCCGCCCACGGCGAGCAGACGCGGGGCCGTCGGACGCAGGAACCCGGCCGACAGCGCCAGGTAGTCGCGCGCCTCCGCCGCCGGCGCGGCGCCGCCCGCGCCGCCGGCCTGCGTCGCCGCAACGTGGGCGCGCACCGCCGCCCGGCAGGCAAGGAAGAACGGCATCATCGCCAGCCCGCCATAATCGGACTCGCGCCACAGGTAACGGTTGAGCGCCAGGTTGGCGAAGGGACGCAGCCCGCGGTGCTCGAGATCCATGAGCAGGAAGGCAAGATCGTAGAGCACGTCGATACTGGCGATCGCCTCGTTGAATTCGATGGCGTCGAAGGGGGTCGGCCGGCCGCCGATCAGGCACACATTGCGCAGGTGCAGATCGCCGTGGCACCGGCGCACGAACCCGGCGTCCCGGCGCGCATCGAGCATGGGCGCCGCGGCGGCCAGCGCCGCGCGCAGGGCGGCGTCGAGCGCCGACGCGTCGTCCGCCGGGAAAATCCGCGGGGTGAAGCGGGCGATCTCGGCCAGGATGCCGTCGAGCGCCTGGCCCATACCGGCCGCCCCGCCGAAACCGGGCGCCGGCGCGGCTTTTTCATGGAACGCCGCGATTTCGTCGGCGAGCGCCTCGACCAGCGGCGCCGTGAGGGCGCCGCGCATCGCCATCGCGTCGAACAGCATCGCCTGGTCGAACCGGCGCATGACCACGACCCAGTCCGCAACCGTTTCTCCGGCGCCCGCCGCCGATCCCACGGCACCGAGGCGCAGCGCGCCGTCCGCGCCGCGCAGCACCGGCGCAACGCCGAGATAGAGATCCGGCGCGGTACGCCGGTTCAGCCGCACCTCCGCCGCGCAGGCGGCCCGGCGCGCCGCGCGGGTGGAAAAATCCAGATAGGGGAAGCGCACCGCCCGCTTCAGCTTGCACGCCCGCTCGCCGGCGAGGAACAGGTGCGAGATATGGGTGTCGATGCGCTCCACCGGCCCGGATGTACCGTGCGTTTGCGGCCGCGCCAGCAGGTCGATGACGGCGGACTGGTCGGCATTATCGCCGGTCATGCCGCCGCGTCGCGATCGATGCGCCGCCGTCTCACGGAAACAGCCGCGTGACCGTCCAGCCGTCGCCGTCGCGCCGGTAAACGACCCGTTCGTGCAGGCGGAACGGCTTGTCCTCCCAGAACTCGATCTCGCGCGGCACGACACGATAGCCCGACCAGAAGGGCGGCCGGGGCACCTTGCCGATGCCGAACCGGGCGGCGAAGCGCGCGACGCGCCTTTCCAGCTCGAACATGCCCTCCATGGGCCGCGACTGGTCGGATGCCCAGGCGCCGATCTGGGCGCCGCGCGGACGGGAGGCGAAATAGGCGTCGGCCTCCTCGGCGCCCACCGGCTCGACGGCGCCGGCGATGCGCACCTGGCGCTTCAGGGACTTCCAGTGGAACACCAGCGCCGCGTTGGGATTGGCCGCCAGGTCGCCGGCCTTGCTGCTCTCCACGTTGGTGTAGAAGACGAAGCCCCGCGCATCCGCCTCCTTGAGCAGGACCATCCGCGCCGACGGCACGCCGGCGGCGTCGGCGGTGGCCAGGGTCATGGCCGTCGGGACATCCGGCTCCTTCGCCGTCGCCTCTTCCAGCCAGTCCCCGAATCGCGCGATCGGGTCCGCGTGTCCCAGCGTATCCATCCTGCCCCTTCGTCGCTCCCGGCCGTCCGGCCCGATGCCGCTCACAATGCCGCGCCTCGGGCCTTGGCGCCCGTGACTCGAGCGACCATCTGAGCATAATATGCCGCAGTCCGGCTTTACAGGCCGTTCCGCTGCGGCGGGTGAAGGCTTACGGGGTGGATACCATGAGAAGGATAGCGACCGTTTTCCTGGCCGGCGTCATGGCCGTTTCGCTGGCCGCCTGCGAGAACGCGGGCCAGAAGCAGGTCGGCGGCACCGTGGTCGGCGGCGCGCTCGGCGGGTTGCTCGGCGCCCAGGTGGGCAGCGGCACGGGCCAGCTCGCGGCCACGGCGGCGGGCGCGCTGCTCGGCGCGCTGGCGGGCAGCGAGGTCGGCAAGTCGCTCGACCGGGCGGACCGCATGTACGCCGCCCGCACGACCCAGTCGGCGCTGGAGACCAACAAGTCCGGTACGGCGTCGTCGTGGACCAATCCCGATTCGGGTCATTCGGGGGCGGTGACGCCGGTGCGCACCTATCAGACCGCCCAGGGCGAGTACTGCCGCGAGTTCCAGCAGACAGTCACCATCGACGGCAAGAGCGAGTCCGCCTACGGCACGGCCTGCCGCCAGCCCGACGGAAGCTGGAAGATCGTCAGCAAATAGCGACTCGACCAAATAGCGGCCCGACCCCGGGCGGCGCCCGCCACGCGGCGCCGGGGCGCGGCGGCGCACCGGATTCGCCATGAAGAACCCGTACGAGGTACTCGGCGTATCGCCGCGGGCGACGGCGGAGGAAATCCGCAAGGCCTACCGGCAGCTCGCCAAGAAGCACCACCCCGATCTGCACCCCGGCGACAAGAATGCCGAGGAGCGGTTCAAGGAGGTGTCGGCCGCCAACGACCTGCTGTCCGACGCCGACAAGCGCGCCCGTTTCGACCGCGACGAAATCGACGCTTCCGGCGCCGAGCGGCGCGAGCGCCCGTTCTATCGCGCCTATGCGGAGGGCAGCGAGGGGCCGAAATACTGGACCTCGGGCGACGGCGGGTCCGCCGAGGACCTGTTCGCCGACCTGTTCCGGAGCGGGCGGGGCGGCGGGGAGCGCGGCGAAATCCGCATGAGGGGCGCGGACGTCTCCTACACCCTGCGCTGCGCGTTCGTCGACGCGGTTACCGGCGGCCGACGGCGAATCACCCTGCCCGACGGCAAGGCCCTCGACCTCGCCATTCCCGCCGGGACGAAGGACCGGCAGACGCTGCGGCTCAAGGGACAGGGCATGGCGGGCATCGGCGGCGGACCGCCGGGCGACGCCTTCGTCGAGATCCATGTCGAGCCGCACGCCTTTTTCCGGCGCAAGGACGACAATATCCACGTCGAGGTGCCGGTGACGCTGGGCGAAGCGGTGCTGGGCGCCAGGATACGCGTGCCGACGGTGGACGGCACGGTGACCCTGACGGTCCCCGCGGGCTCCAACACCGGCACCACGCTCCGCCTGCGCGGCAAGGGCGTTCCCGCCCCCCGCGGCAAACGCCGGGGCGACCAGTACGTGACCCTGAAGGTGGTGCTGCCCGACAGGCCGGACGACGAGCTGAAGGCCTTCCTCGAGCAATGGGCGCCCGGGCACCCTTACGACGTGCGCAGCAGGGAGGGGATGGCCTGACCATGCACATCGCCGAGGTCATCGTTCGCTGTCGCGTCGAGCGCCCGCTGCTGGAGCGCTGGATCGCGCTTTCGTGGGTGCGTCCCCTGCGCGCCGAGACCGGCTGGCAGTTCAGCGAAACCGACATCGCGCGCATCGAGCTGATCTGCGACCTGAATCGCGATCTCGGCATCGACGACGAGGCGATCGAGGTGATTCTGCCGCTTCTCGACCAGATCTACGCGCTGCGCCACAGGGTCCGGGCGCTGAGCGACGCCATCGCCGCGCTGCCCGAGGAGCTGCGCAGCGACGTGCTCGACCGGCTGGACCGCGCACAGCGCCGCTGATCCGCGGCGAGGCGCCTTTGCCCCCAGAATCTTTCAGTGTAGGATGCCGCGGCGTTGACAGGGGCGTCGTTTCCGGGGGGCGGATGAGCGAATCGGGGCAGTTGATGGCGGGCAAGCGTGGTCTGATCATGGGGCTCGCCAACAGTCATTCGCTCGCCTGGGGCGTTACCAGGGCCGTTGCGGCGCAAGGGGCGGAACTGGCGTTCAGCTTCCAGAACGCCACGCTGGAAAAGCGCGTCCGGCCGCTCGCCGCCTCGGTCGGCGCCGATACGGTCCTCGAATGCGACGTGTCCCGCGACGGCAGCATCGAGTCCATGTTCGCGGCGCTGGCGCAGCGCTGGGACCGGCTCGACTTCGTGCTCCATGCCGTCGCCTATTCGGACAAGAACGAGCTGACCGGCAAGTACGTCAACACGACGGCCGCCAACTTCGCCCGGACCATGGCCATCTCGTGCTATTCGTTCACCGCCACCTGCCGCGCTGCGGCGCCGCTGATGACCGACGGCGGCAGCGTGCTTACCCTTACCTATGCGGGGTCGGAGCGCGTCGTGCCGCACTACAACGTCATGGGGGTCGCCAAGGCGGCGCTCGAGGCCAGCGTGCGCTACCTCGCCGTCGACCTCGGGGCCGACAACGTCCGGGTAAACGCCATCTCCGCCGGCCCGATCCGCACCCTGGCGGCCTCGGGCATCGGCGATTTCCGCTACATCCTGAAGTGGAACGAGCTGAACGCGCCGCTGAAACGCAACGTCACCATCGACGATGTGGGCGGGGCCGCGCTCTACCTGCTGTCCGACCTCTCGTCGGGCACCACGGGCGAGATCCACCACGTGGATTGCGGCTATAATATCATCGGCATGAAGGCGGTGGACGCGCCCGACATTTCGGTCGTCACCGACCACTGAGCGACCGCGGCCGTCGATGGACGGCGGCGCGAGGGAATCCGGATGTCCGACAACACCTTCGGCACGCTGTTTCGGGTGACCACCTGGGGCGAAAGCCACGGGCCGGCCATCGGCTGCGTGGTGGATGGCACGCCCCCGGGCATCCCGCTGACCGAGAACGACATCCAGATCTGGCTCGACAAGCGCCGCCCCGGCACGTCGCGCTTCGTCACCCAGCGGCGCGAGCCCGACCGGGTGCGCATCCTCTCCGGCGTGTTCGAAGGGCGGACCACCGGCACGCCCATCGGCCTGATGATCGAGAACATGGACGCGCGGTCGAAGGACTATTCCGACATCAGGGACAAGTTCCGCCCCGGCCACGCCGACTACACCTACTGGGTCAAGTACGGCCACCGCGACTACCGCGGCGGCGGCCGGCCGTCGGCGCGCGAGACCGCCATGCGCGTCGCCGCCGGGGCGATCGCCCGCAAGATCCTCGGTGCCGGCGTCGCCATCCGCGGCGCCATGGTGCAGATGGGCGCGAAGAAGATCGACCGCGCGCGCTGGGACTGGCGCCAGACGACGAAAAACCCGTTCTGGTGCCCCGACCCGGTGGCGGCGGCGGAATGGGAAACCTATCTCGACCGCATCCGCCGCAAGGGGTCGTCGGTGGGCGCGGTGATCGAGATCGTCGCCGCGGGCGTCCCTGCCGGGCTGGGCGCGCCGGTCTATGGCAAGCTCGATATCGATCTCGCCGCCGCCATGATGGGCATCAACGCGGTCAAGGGCGTGGAGATCGGCGCCGGCATGCGCGCGGCCGAGCTGACCGGCGAGGAAAATGCCGACGAGATGCGCATGCGCAGGAGCAAGGGCGGCAACCGGGTCGCGTTCCTGTCCAACAACGCCGGCGGCATCCTCGGCGGAATCTCCACCGGGCAGGACGTGGTGGTGCGCTTCGCCGTGAAGCCCACCAGCTCCATCCTCACCCCGCGGCGCACCGTCACGGCGCAGGGCCGCAACGCCACCATCGCCACCAAGGGCCGCCACGATCCCTGCGTCGGCATCCGCGGCGTGCCGGTGGGCGAGGCCATGATGGCCTGCGTGCTGGCCGACCACCTGCTGCGCCACCGCGGCCAGTGCGGTTAGCGCCGGCGTCGCTTCCCCGCCTCCTTTGTGAAAATTCCCACCAGCTCCAGGTGCGGCGAGAACACGAACTGGTCGAGCGGCGTGACGGCCTCCAGCGCATAGCCGCCGTCGGCGAGGGTGCGCGCGTCTCGGGCGAAGCTCGCCGGGTTGCACGAGACGTAGACGACCACCGGCACGGGCGATTCCGCCAGCGCCCGCGCCTGTGCCGGCGCGCCGGGGCGCGGCGGGTCGAGCACCATGCCGCCCAGCCCGGCAAGGTCCGCCACCGCGAGCGGCCGGCGCGCGAGGTCCCGGACCCCGGCCGCGAGCTGCGCGCCGAGACCGGCGCGGCGCGCCGCGCCTTCGAGGGCCAGCACGTGATCCCCGGCGCTGTCGGCGGCATGAACGTGGCATCCCGCCGCCAGCAGCGGCAGGGCGAACGCGCCGCAGCCGGAAAACAGGTCGGCGACCCGCTTGCGGCCGGCGAGGGCCTCGACCACCGCCGCGGCGAGAAACCGCTCCCCTTCCGCCGTCGGCTGAAGGAAGGCGTCGGGCGGCAGGTCGACGGGCACGGCGCCGAAGCTCACCTGCACCGGCCGACGCGCCGCCACCGGCTCGGCCGGCGGCGCCGGACCGCCGCGCCGGCCGGTCTGCCGCACCGACAGGCGCGCCAGATCCGCCGCCTCGGCGAAGGCGGCAAGGCGCGAGCGCAGCGCCGTATTCGCCGGCCGGCCCAGGGCGAGAACCAGATCGATACCGGTCGCGGTCAGGGTCACCGCCGCCTCGCACCCCTCGCCGGCCCCCAGAACGCCGCCCAGCGCCGCGCGCAGGGCCGGCAGCAGCGCCACCAGCGGCGGCGCCAGCACCGGGCATTCCGCGAGGTCCACCACCCGGTGGCTCGCCGGGGCGAAGAACCCCAACGACACGCCCTCGGCGGCGCGCCGCGCCTTGAGCCGCGCCCGGCGCCGCGTGCCCGGCGCGATGCGCCGCAGCGGCGCGACGAGGCCCCGATCGAACCCGCACCGCGCCAGGGCATCCGCCGCCATGCCGGTTTTCCACGCGCCATAGGCGGCATCGCCGAGATGCTGGGCGACGCAGCCGCCGCAGGATGCGAAATGGCGGCAGACCGGCGCGCGGCGCCCCGACCCGTCGGCAAGGCGCTCGACGATGGTGGCGCGCAGCCCGTCGCCTTCCGCGTCCCCGATCCGGACGCGCAGCCGGTCGCCGGGCACCGAAAACGGCACGAACAGGCGCTGCCCGTCGCGCTCGGCGATGCCGTCGCCCCGCGCGCCCAGCGCCGCAATCTCCACCTCGACCATGTCTCCGGCGGCGCCCATGCGGCTACATGGCCCCCGGCTTGCGCGCCGCGATGAGGAATTCGACGTTGCCCTTGGGCCCGGTGATGGGGCTTTCGGCGAGGCCGAGAACGCTCCAGCCCATGGCGTGCTCCAGCCAGTCGCGGATGCCGGCGCAAATCTCTTCGTGCAGCGCCGGGTCGCGCACCACCCCGCCCTTGCCGACGCGTCCCCGGCCGGCCTCGAACTGGGGCTTGATCAGCGCCACCAGCAGGCAGCCGGGGGCGGCGAGCGCCAGCGCCGCCGGCAGCACCGTGCGCAGCCCGATGAAGCTGGCGTCGCAGACGATGAGCCGCGGCGGCTCGGGCACCTGTTCCGGCGTCAGGTAGCGGGCGTTGGTGCCTTCGAGGACCACCACACGCGGGTCGTTGCGCAGGCCCCAGTCGAGCTGGCCGCGCCCGACGTCGACGGCGTAGACCCGGGCGGCGCCGTGCCTGAGCAGGACGTCGGTGAACCCGCCGGTGGAGGCGCCGACGTCGAGACAGACCAGCCCGGCGGGATCGATGGCGAACCGCGCCAGGCCGTGGGCCAGCTTCACCCCGCCGCGCGACACCCATTCATGATCGCGGCCGCGCACGGTCAGCGGCGATCCGGGATCGATGCTGTGGCCGGGCTTGTCGAGGCGCCGCTCGCCCGAGAAGACCAGCCCGGCGCGGATCAGCGCCTGGGCCCGGCTGCGGCTCTCCGCCAGCCCGCGCTCGACCAGCAGTTCGTCGAGCCGTGCCTTGCCCGCCATCCGGCTTTCTCGCCCCCCTCCATGCCCGCAAAGGCAACGCCCCGCCCGCCGGCAGCGGACGGGGCGCGGTCCCGTTCCCGCTCAGCCCCGCGCGATCATGCCCGGGCCGGGGCGGTGGCGATCTCCTGGCCCAGCGCCGACAGCGCCATGGCGACGATCCCCGGCGCGTTGAGGCCGGCGATGTCGTACTGGCGCGGCTGGGATTCATGATCGATGAAGAAGTCCGGCAGGCACATGGGCCGGAACTTCAGCCCGTGGTCGAGCAGGCCCCTGAGCGCGAGGAAATGCATCACCTGGGCGGCGAAACCGCCGATGGCGCCTTCCTCCACCGTGATCAGCACCTCGTGCTCGGTGGCGAGCCGGCGCACCAGATCCTCGTCGATGGGCTTGGCAAAGCGGGCGTCCGCCACGGTGGTGGGCAGCCCGCGCGCCGCCAGATCGGCCGCCGCCCTGAGGCATTCCTGCAGCCGGCAGCCATAGCTCAGCAACGCCACCTTGGTGCCCTCGCGCACGATCCGCCCCCTGCCGACGGGCAGCACCTCGCCGGCGGCCGGAACCTCCACCAGCCCGTAACCGTTCCCGCGCGGATAGCGCAGCCCGCAGGGGCCGTCGTCGATGGCGGCGGCGGTGGCCACCATGTGCATCAGCTCGGCCTCGTCGGCCGGCGCCATCAGCACCATCCCCGGCAGACAGCCGAGATAGGCGATGTCGTACGAGCCCTGGTGGGTCACGCCGTCGGCCCCCACCATGCCCGCCCGGTCCATGGCGAAGCGCACCGGCAGGTTCTGGATCGCCACGTCGTGGACGACCGAATCGTAGCCGCGCTGGAGGAACGTGGAATAGATCGCCACGAACGGCTTGTAGCCCTCGGCTGCCAGCCCGGCGGCAAAGGTCACGGCATGCTGCTCGGCAATGCCGACATCGAAGCAGCGGTCGGGAAACTGCTCCCCGAACAGGTCGAGCCCGGTGCCCGACGGCATGGCGGCGGTGATGCCGACGATGCGCCCGTCCTTCCGGGCCTCGGCGATCAGCGCGTTGGCGAAAACCCTGGTGTAGCTCGGCGGGCCCGGCGGCGCCTTGGCCAGCGCGCCGGTCACCACGTCGAACTTGCCGACGCCGTGGTACTTGTCGGCCGCCCGCTCCGCCGGCGGATAGCCGCCGCCCTTCTTGGTCACCACATGCAGCAGAACCGGACCCGGCTCGTCGGAATCGCGCACGTTCTTCAGCACCGGCAGCAGGTGATCGAGATTGTGGCCGTCGATGGGACCGACGTAGTAGAAGCCCATCTCCTCGAACAGCGTGCCGCCGGTAACCAGCCCGCGGGCGTATTCCTCGGCCCGGTTCGCCGCCTTTTCCAGCGAGCGCGGAAACTTCTTGGCCAGATCCCGCATCAGGTGGCGCAGCGAACGGTACGAACGCGACGAGATCAGCCGCGAAAGATAGGCGCTCATGGCGCCCACCGGCGGCGCGATGGACATGTCGTTGTCGTTGAGGATGACGATCAGCCGGGAGTCCATGGACCCGGCGTTATTCATTGCCTCATAGGCCATCCCGGCGCTCATCGAGCCGTCGCCGATGACCGCGACCACGTGATTGTCCCGCTTCTCCAGATCGCGCGCCACCGCAAAGCCGAGGGCGGCGGAGATGGAGGTGGCCGCGTGCGCGGCGCCGAACGGATCGAATTCGCTTTCCGAACGCTTGGTGAAGCCGGACAGCCCGCCGCCCTGGCGCAGCGTACGGATACGGTTGCGCCGCCCGGTGAGGATCTTGTGCGGATAGCACTGGTGGCCCACGTCCCACACCAGCTTGTCCGCCGGCGTGTTGAAGACATAGTGGAGCGCCACCGTCAGCTCGACCACGCCGAGTCCGGCGCCGAGATGACCGCCCGTCTCCGATACAGCATCGATGGTCTCCGCGCGAAGCTCGTCGGCCAGCTGGCCGAGTTGCTTCTCGTCCAGAGCGCGGAGGTCGTTCGGCACCTTGACGGTGTCAAGCAACGGCGTTTCGTGCCTGTTCTTCAACTCGTCCTCCTCAGGTCCGCCGTTCGACGACGAACCTTGCCAGCTCGCGCAGATGCGCGGCTGCATCCCCGAAGATTGCCAGATGTTCGACCGCCTGCTGCGCCAGGATGGCGGCGCGGTCGCGTGCCTCACCGATACCGAGCAGCGACACGAATGTCGCCTTGCCGAGCATCGCGTCCTTGCGCGTCGCCTTGCCCAGATCGTCGGCATCGCCGAGAGCATCGAGCAGGTCGTCGGCGATCTGGAACGCCAGGCCCAGATCATGGGCATAGCGAAGCAGCGCATGACGCCTTTCGTCGCCCGCGCGGGCCAGCATGGCCCCGGCCTCGCAGGCAAAGGAAATCAGCGCCCCCGTTTTCAGCCGCTGCATACGGGTGATGGTATCGAGATCCGCATCCGTGTGCTCGGCGGCGAGGTCGATCATCTGCCCGCCGACCATCCCGCGCCCCCCCGCGGCCTGGGCCAGCCGGCACACCAGCTCGCTGCGTACCGCGCCTTCCCGGTGGGTCAACGGATCGGCCAGCACCTCGAACGCAAGGGTCAGCAGCGCATCGCCGGCGAGGATCGCCGTGGCCTCGTCGAACGCGACATGACACGACGGCTGGCCGCGACGGAGATCGTCGTCGTCCATGGCCGGAAGGTCGTCGTGGATGAGCGAATAGGTATGCACCATCTCGATCGCCGCGGCGACACGCAGCGCGCCCTGGTGCGATGCCCCGCACAGCCGCGCGCCGCTCAGCACCAGGAAGGGGCGCAGCCGCTTTCCCTGCGCCAGGGTCATATAGCGCATGGCCTCGAACAGGCGCGCCTCGGGACCCTGGGGCGCTGGCAGCAGGGAGTCGAGCACCTTGCCGACCGCGGCCGAGTCCTCCGTCATCGCATCGGCCAACGGCACCAGTATTTCGGTTTCACTCAAAATTCGCTGGCTCCACACCTTGCACGCCCCCGGCGCCGAGGGAAATCTTCTCCACCCGCGCCTTCGCCTCGCTCAACTTGCGCTCGCAATGCTCCTTGAGCTTCGCACCACGCTCGTAGGCGCCGATGGCGTCTTCCAGACTGCTTTTTCCCTCTTCGAGCTGGCGAACGATCTTCTCGAGTTCCGTTAGCGCCGCCTCGAAGGACAGGGAGGCAATTTCACCGGCCTTGGCGCCGCTCGCCATGTCCACAGATCCCCGAAATCCCAAGTGAAGTGTAGTGTCTGCCTGTAGTCAGGGCAAGGCGGAGTGCCATGGTTTCGGCCATAAAACCGCTCATCGCAAGGCATTTGTGCCTCATTTGCGCCTCATTCTTTCGTGAAGGCGGCCGTGCGACCCCGTCAGCCGCGCATCAATTCGCGCACATGTGCGGCGACGCTGGCGCCCAGGGCATCGAGGTCGTAGCCCCCCTCCAGGGTGGAGACGAGCCGGCCGTCGCACAGCTCGCCCGCCAGGGACACCAGCCGACGGGTAATCCAGGCGAAGTCGTCCTCCGTCAGCCGCAGGGTGGCGAGGGGGTCGCGGGCATGGGCATCGAACCCCGCCGACACCAGGATCAGGTCGGGGACGAATTCCTCCAGCGCCGGCAGAACAATGCGCTCCATCCCGGCGCGGAATTCTGCCGATCCGGACATGGGCGCCAGCGGCACGTTGTAGATGTTCCCCACCCCCCGCTCATCGGCGGCGCCGGTCCCCGGATAGAGCGGATATTCGTGGGACGAGGCGTACATCACCGACGGGTCGGACTGGAATGCCGCCTGGGTGCCGTTGCCGTGATGCACGTCGAAATCGACGATGGCGATGCGTCCGACCTGGTGCGCCGCGCGGGCGTGCAGCGCGCCGACGGCAATGCTGTTGAACAGGCAGAACCCCATGCCGCGGCGCGGCTCGGCATGGTGGCCGGGGGGGCGTACGGCGCAGAAGGCCGTGGTCGCCGCGCCGCCGAGAACCGCATCGATTGCGGCGATCACGGCGCCGGCCGCGTGCAATGCCGCCTCGCCCGAAGCCGGCGACATGACCGTGTCGGCATCGATGCGCACATAGCCCTCGGCAGGCACCGCGGCGAGCAGGGCCTCGATGTAGTCCTCTCCGTGCACCCGGGCGAGCGCCGCGAGCTCGGCGCGCGGAGCCTCGCGGCGCTCAAGCCCGGCGAACCCGGGCGCGTCCAGGGCGGCAAGGACGGCGCGGATGCGGTCGGACCGCTCGGGGTGCCCGTGGCCGGTGTCGTGCTCTGCCGCACTCGCGTGGGTGTAGAGAAGCGTGGTCATCGATGGAGGCCCCGACTCTGGTGAGGGACTAATCTAGTCGTCGCATGGGGGTTCGCCAATGTGGCCCGGCCGGGAATTTTCCGTGTTCGGGCCGGCAAAAGATCGTTAACCGGTGAAAAATGGATTTGTCCGCCTATTTTCCTTTTCAATCGCCGTGTAGTTTATACCCTTCGCCAGTTCGATCGATCGACCAAGGGCAGGATATGGCGTGGAGACTTTTCCGCCGACAACGGCGGGCAACGGTGTTGTATTCTCTGGCTGCGGCGGCGGCCTTGGGCGTGTTGCTCGCGCTGCCGACGGCGGCGCCGGCGAGCGCGCAGGGCGGCACGGCCCAGTCCTCGGGCGACGCCGCCACCACGCAGGCCCCGACGCCGGGCCAGAACGGCAACGCCGCCGGTACCGGCAGCCCGGAAAAAAAGCGGAAAGGCCGGCGCGGCGGGCGGCGCAGCGGGCCGGAAACCGTTGTCGTGGATGCGGTCGTCGTCGGCGCGGTGACCGAAACGGCCCCCGTTTACGGGCGGCTGGTTGCCCGCGACGCCGGGGTGGTCGCATCGCGCACGCGTGGCGCGGTGGGCAAGATTCACGTGCAGGTGGGCGACCGGGTGACACGGGGCGCCCCGCTGGTGTCGCTGGTAACCGACACGCTGCGGGCCGAGCGCGCCCTGCGCGAGGCCGAGCTGCGCGAATTCAGCGCGAAGATCGAGACGGCGGAGGCCCAGCTCAGGCTCGCCGAACAGGAACTCGCCCGGCTGAACCGGCTGCGCACCTCTGCCGCGTTCTCGCCGGCGCGCTACCAGGACAAGCTGCGCGACGTGGAGCGGTTCCGCAGCGCCCGTGTCGAGGCCCAGGCGAAGGCCGAGCAGGCGCGGGCCCAGCTGCGCATGGCGGACATCGATCTCGCCTATGCCGAGATCCGCGCGCCCTATGACGGGGCGGTGAGCCAGCGCCATGCCGAACTCGGCTCGTTCCTCAACGTCGGCGACAAGGTGGTGACCCTGATCAACGACACGGCGCTCGAGATCGAGGCGGAGGTGCCGTCGATCCGGCTGGGCGGGCTGACGCCGGGCACGGTGATCGAGGTGCGGTCCGAGCGGGGCCGCACGTTCCCGGCCGCGGTACGCGCCGTCGTTCCGGTGGAAAACCCCCTGTCCCGCACCCGCACCGTCCGCTTCGTCCCCAAGGTGGACGTCCGCAGCACCGGCCTGGCCGCCAACGAGAGCATGGTGCTGTCGGTGCCCACCGGGCCGCCGCGCACGGCCATGTCCGTTCACAAGGATGCCATCGTGCAGCGGCGCGGCCAGTCCGTGGTCTTCGTGGTCGCCGATGGCAAGGCGGTAATGCGCACGGTAAGGCTCGGCGCGGCGCTGGGCACACGGTTCGAGGTCCTCGACGGTCTCAGGGCCGGCGATTCCGTCGTGGTGCGGGGCAACGAGCGTCTGCGTGACGGCCAGGAGGTCAAGTCCCGCCCGGCGGCCGAGGCGCGCCGGCGCGAGCCTTCCGCGGAAGGCGGGTCGTAGACGGCGGCGGCGGAGCGAGCGCGAATGCACCCCATCGATCTCTGCATACGCCGCCCGGTCGCCGTCCTGTCGGCGGTGCTTCTGATCGTGCTGCTGGGCTACCTCTCCCTCGTCTCGATTCCGATCCAGCTCACCCCCGACATCCGCAAACCGCTGGTCATCGTGCGCACTGCCTGGCGCGGCGCGTCGCCCGCGGAGGTCGAGCGGGAACTCGTCATCCGTCAGGAAGAAGCGCTGAAGGGGCTGGAGGGGCTGGAGCGCATGGAGTCGCGCTCGCGCAGGGGAACCTCGTCGTTGATCCTCGAATTCGCCGCGTCGGCCAACCGCGAGCGCTCCCTCCTGCTGGTCAACAACCGGCTGTCGCAGATCAATGGCCTGCCCGCGGAAGCCGATGAGCCACGCATCGAGACCCGCGACAGCGAAGACAACGCGGTCGCCTGGTTCGTGGTGCGCACGGTCCCCGGAAACGAGCGCCCCGTATTCCAGTACGGAGACTTCATCGACGACGTGGTGCGCGACCGTCTGGAACGCGTTTCGGGCGTCGCGCTGGCCAACGTCTTCGGCGGCGACGAGCGCGAACTGCGCGTGGTGGTCGATCCGCGACGCCTCGCCCATTACCGCATGACCATCGCCAGCCTGGCCGACGCGCTGCGTGGCACCAGCGTCAACATATCGGCCGGCGAGGTGGACGAGGGAAAGCGTCAGTACACGGTGCGCACCGAGAGCGAACTGAACACGGTCGGGCGAGTCCGCGACGTGGTGCTGCGCACAATGCAGGATCCGGTTACGGGACGCATTGCGCGCGTCACCGTCGCCGACGTCGCCAACGTTACCTTCGGGTTCAAGAAACCCACGACACGCATCCGTAACATGGGCGAGCCGGCTGTGGTGGTCGGTATCATTCGCGACACCGGCGCCAACGTGATCGATGTGATGAAAGGCGTCAAGGCGGTCGCCGAGGAGCTGAACCGGGGCGTGCTGCCGCGCGCCGGACTCCGCCTCGAACAGGTCTATGATGAAACCGTCTATATCAACGCGGCCATCCACCTGGTGACCCAGAACATCTGGGTCGGCGGCGGACTGGCCGCGCTGGTGCTGATGATCTTCCTGCGTTCCATCGGCGCCACCCTGACCGTTACCCTTGCGATTCCCGTTTCCATCGTCGGCTCGTTCGTCGCCATGGCGGCGCTGGGTCGGTCCATCAACGTGATCTCGCTGGCCGGGCTGGCGTTCGCCGTCGGCATGGTCGTGGATGCCGCAATCGTGGTGCTGGAAAACGTGTTCCGCCACCGCGAGCGGGGCGAATCGCGCTTTCGCGCAGCGGCGAAAGGCGCCGGCGAGGTGTGGGGCGCCATCCTTGCCTCGGCCATCACCACGGTCGTCGTTTTCGCGCCGATCCTGGTCATGGACCTCGTGGTCGGACAGCTCTTCCGCGACATTGCCGTCGCGCTGTCGGTGGCGGTGCTGCTGTCGCTGGTGGTCTCCATCACGGTCGTGCCGACGCTCGCCAGCCGCCTGCTGAGCGATACCTCCCTCAAGGCCGCCGACAGGCGCCGCATCCCGATCGTCGACCAGTTCGCGGCCGGCTTCATGGCCGTCGTCTGCGGTTTTACACGTATCGTGGTAAGCCATCGCGTGGTAGGCGTCATCGCCATTGGCGTCGTCTGCGGCGTGACGGGATTCGCCACCTGGCTGTTCCTGCCCAAGCTCGAATACCTGCCGGAAGGCAACCGAAACCTGGTCATCGCCCGCACCAACCCGCCGCCGGGATACAATCTCGCGACCACCAACGAGATTGCCGAATCGGTGGAGAATGCGACCCGCCATCTGTGGGCAAAACCGGGCGAGACCGCCGAACCGGGACCCGACGATCCGCTCGAAATCCAGCGCTTCTGGTTCGTCGCCCGCCAGACATCCACCACCGTTGCCGCCGCCGCGACGGATCCGACGCGGGCCAGCGAACTGGTTCCGGTCCTGCGCAATGTCGCGTTCCGCGAACCGGGCACGTTCGGCTTCGTCGCCCAGACGTCGCTGTTCGGCCGCGGGTTCGGCGGATCGCGGGTCATCGATCTGGACGTTACCGGCCCGAACCTCGAAGACCTGCTTGACGTCGCCCGGGCGGGGGTCGACATCCTGAACGCGACGATGCCGCGCAGCGAGGGAAACCAGGTCCGGCCGCGGCCGGGGCTGGAACTCGGCGCACCCGAGGTGCGCCTGGTCCCCGACCTGCTGCGCCTGGCCGACGTGGGACTGAGCGCCCGCGACCTAGGGATCACCATCGACGCCTTCAACGACGGCATGCGGGTAACGGAAATCTCGGTCGGCAGCAAACGTATCGACCTGACCCTCATGGGGCCCGAAGACCAGATCCGCCAGACCCAGGGCATCGGCAACCTTCCGGTGGTGACCAGGACCGGCATGATCCTGCCCGCCAGCGCCCTGGCCAGGGTCGAGGTGACCGAGGGGCCGAACGAGATCTTTCATCTCGAACGCGAGCGGACGGTTACGCTGCAGATCCGGCCGTCGCCGGACCTGCCCCTGGAAAGCGCCATCGAGACGGTGCGCGACAGGGTCATTAAACCGCTGCAGGACGCCGGCCTTCCGCCGGGCGTGCATCTCAGCCTGTCGGGCACCGCCGACGAACTGAGCAAGACGTGGGACGCCATGCTGCTCAACCTGGTCATCGCGATAGCGGTGGTCTACCTGGTGATGGCGATCCTGTTCGAGAGCTTCGTCTATCCGTTCATCATCATGTTCTCCGTACCGCTCGCGACCGCGGGCGGGGTGGCCGGGCTGATCACACTCAACTTGTTCACGTTCCAGGCGCTCGACATGCTGACCCTGCTCGGGTTCGTCATCCTGATCGGAACGGTGGTGAACAACGCGATCCTGCTGGTCCACCAGACGCTGCTGCACGTACGCAGCCAGGGCATGGCGCCGGGCGATGCGATCCAGGAAGCCACGCGCAACCGCATCCGGCCCATCTTCATGTCGACGCTGACCAGCGTGACGGGCATGCTGCCGCTGGTGGTGACGCCCGGCGCGGGATCGGAGCTTTACCGGGGGCTGGGCTCGGTGGTGGTCGGCGGGCTGATGCTGTCGGCCGTCCTGACCCTGCTGATCATTCCGCCGCTGCTGGTCCTCCTCACCCCGCTGCTGGAACGCGAGCGCGGCAAGGGAATGGAACGCGCGGCGCCGCCGGTCGCCCAACCCGCCGAATAGCGCCGAAACGGACGGAACATCCCGTAACCGGAAACGGTACGGCCCGTCAGCCCAGGTCGCGTTTGCGCTGCTGGAATTCCTCGCGGTCGATCTCGCCACGCGCGTAGCGCTCCTCGAGGATACGCAGCGCACTGCCCGCAGAAGCCGCGGGGCCGCCACCGCCCGACCCATGGCGCCACAGATAGCGGATCAGCGCCACGCCGGCCACGACCACCAGCAGGACGAAGACGAGCCACAGGAGCCCGTGCAGTGCGGCCATCCAGCCCCATCCGTCATAGCCCATCATTCCGGGATATCCCCCGTAATTTCCCCACATGGTCATTCCCTTTCTGAAGCCGGGGCGGCGCCGAGGCCGCCCCGGTTCGCTGCCGTCAGTCGATCCGTTCCATCCATCCGGTGCGCCGATCGACGCGCAGCCGGTCGACCACCGCGTTCTCCTTGCGGGTCACGATATCGGCGACGATGGTGTCCTTGTTCTCCTCCTTCACGTCGCCGACCTTGAGGCGCCCGTTGCCCCGCCAGGCAAGACGCCGGTCGAGCAGGGCGCGTACGTCGTCGGTCGACAGGGCGCGATCGACGCCGCCGCGCGGTCCATAGCCCCAGCCCTGCATCATGCCGGGACCCATCATCATACCGGGACCCATGCCCCAGCCCTGCATCATGCCCGGGCCCTGCATCATGCCCGGGCCCATCGTCATACCGGGACCCATGCCCCAGCCCTGCATCATGCCGGGGCCCATCATGCCCGGGCCCTGCAGCATACCGGGACCCATGCCCCAGCCCTGACCGCCCCAACCCTACATCATGCCCGGGCCCTGTATTATGCCCGGGCCCTGCATCATGCCCGGGCCCATGCCCCAGCCCGGTCCCGTCCGGCCGGAGCCCGGCCCCTGCGGTCCCTGGCCCTGACCCTGGCCCATCATGCCCGGCCCCTGCGCGACGCCGCTTCCGGGCGATGCAAGGGCGATCGCCGCAACGGCGGCCGCCGCCATAATCAGTCTGCCGCGTTTCATGACACTGTCCTTTCCCCAAGAATTTCACTCGATCCGCGTGCATCGCACCCGCGCGGGCAGGCCGGGCGACGGAAAGGTAAGGTGCGGATGGCCACGCTCTTCCGCGCCGCCCGAAAGAAAACCGTCCGACATGCTTCGGCGGATTGCGCCGACTCTAGAACACGTCGATCGGCAGCTTGAGATAGCGTATTCCGTTTTCCTCGGCCGGGGGCAGGGCGCCGGCGCGCATGTTGATCTGGATCGACGGCAGGATCAGCCGCGGCATTTCCAGCGAGGCGTCGCGCTTCTCGCGCATGGCGACGAACTCGTCCTCGCCGATTCCGTCGCGCACGTGGATGTTCCTGGCGCGCTGCTCGGCGACGGTGGTCTGCCAGGCAACGGGCCGCTTGCCGTCGGCCCCGTAATCGTGATTGACGAAGACCCGCGTTTCCGGCGCAAGCGCCAGGATCCTGCGGATGGACCGGTAGAGCTGCCGCGCGCTGCCGCCGGGAAAGTCGCATCGCGCCGTACCGGAATCGGGCATGAACAGGGTGTCCCCGGTGAACAGCGCATCGCCGATCAGGTGCGTCATGCAGGCCGGGGTATGGCCCGGCGTGTACATGGCGCGGCCCTCGAGCGCGCCGATGCGGTAGGTCGCGCCATCCTCGAACAGATGGTCGAACTGCGATCCGTCGGTGGCAAAACCGGCGCCGGCATTGAACACGCGGCCGAAGTAGTCCTGCACATCCGAGACATGCGCCCCGATGCCGATGCGCCCGCCCAGTTTCTCCCTGATATAGGGGGCGGCCGTCAGGTGGTCGGCATGGACATGGGTTTCGATGATCCACTCGGCGGTCAGCCCCTCGGCCCGGACATGGTCCATGACCCGCTCCGCCGCGATGGTTCCGATCCGGCCCGACGCCGGGTCGAAATCCAGCACGCAATCGATTATCGCGCAGCGCCCGCTGCCCGGGTCGCTGACGACATGGGTCGCATTGCTGGTGGAGTCGTCGAAAATCGTCTCGACGACCGGCGCGACGCTTGTCACCATCCCGTTGCCTGCCCCGTCCCGGCCTGTCCACCCGATAAAAGTAGGGATTACACCCGCGCCGCGCCATAGGGTGCGGCCGCCGTCGCGCTGACAATTTGACGCTTTCCCCGTAGTCGCCTATTACCTCGATCCTGGTAACGCAGGACCGCGCCCCTAATGATCCGAGAGTTCCTGAGCCCGGCCCCGGAGAACGTCGACCTTTCTCCGTCGGTTTCAGACGAGGTCAAGTGCACCACCTGTTACATGTGCGCCTGCCGCTGCGGCATCCGCGTCCACCTCAAGGACGGCCAGATCCGCTACATCGAGGGCAACCGGAACCACCCGATAAACAAGGGCGTGCTGTGCGCCAAGGGGTCCGCGGGGATCATGAACCACTATTCGCCGGCGCGGCTGACCAGGCCGCTGCTGCGGGTGGGCGAGCGCGGAACGTCGGAATTCCGCGAGATCGAGTGGGACGAGGCGCTGGCCATCGCCACCGACTGGCTCGGCTCGGTACGCCGGACCGATCCCCGCCGGCTGGCCTTTTTCACCGGGCGCGACCAGAGCCAGGCGCTGACCGGCTGGTGGGCGAGCCAGTTCGGCACCCCCAACTACGCCGCCCATGGCGGGTTCTGCTCGGTCAACATGGCGGCCGCCGGGCTCTACACCATCGGCGGCTCGTTCTGGGAGTTCGGCGAGCCGGACTGGGAGCACACCCGCTATTTCATGATGTTCGGGGTGGCCGAGGATCACGATTCGAACCCGATCAAGGCCGGACTCTCCCTGCTCAAGCGGCGCGGCGCCAAATACGTGTCGGTCAACCCGGTCAAGACCGGCTATTCCGCCATCGCCGACGAATGGATCGGCATCCGTCCGGGCAGCGACGGCAAGTTCGTCCTCGCCCTCGTGCACGAGCTGCTCAAGGCCGACCGCATCGACCTCGACTACATCGTCCGCTACACCAACCTGCCGTGGCTGGTGATCCGGAATCCCGGCGGGGCCGACGACGGTCTGTTCGCCCGCGGGCCGGAGGGCGAGCCGCTGTGCTGGGACGGCGCCACCGACCAGGCGGCGAGCGCGCTGCTGGCCGGCGTCATGCCGCGCCTGGTCGGCGCGGTGACGCTGCCGGACGGACGCACCGCCGTGCCGGCCTTCGAGCTGATGGCGCGGCGCTATCTCGACGACGCCTATGCGCCGGAGGCCGCCGAGGCGGCTACCGGCATTCCCGCCGCCACCATCCGGCGCATCGCCGCCGAGCTGGCCGAGGCGGCGTTCGACCAGGAGATCGTGCTCGACCAGCCGTGGATCGACTGGGCCGGGCGGCGACACGAGACCATGGTCGGCCGACCGGTCGCGCTCCATGCCATGCGCGGCATCTCGGCCCATTCCAACGGCTTCCACACCTGCCGCGCGCTGCACCTGCTGCAGATCCTGCTGGGGTCCATCGACTGTCCCGGCGGGTTCCGCTACAAGCCGCCCTTCCCCAAGGCCGCGCCGCCGGCGCTCCGCCCTGTCGGCAAGGATGGCGAGGTGGCGCCCGACACGCCACTGGCCGGCCCGCCGCTGGGGTTTCCCGCCGGGCCGGAGGACCTGCTCGTCGACGGCAACGGAACTCCGCTGCGCATCGACAAGGCATTCTCGTGGGAGGCGCCCATCGCCGCCCACGGCATCATGCACATGGTGATCCGCAACGCCTTCGAGCGCGATCCCTATCCGATCGACGTGCTGTTCCTGTTCATGGCGAACATGAGCTGGAATTCGGCCATGAACACGGCCGAGACCATGGACATGCTGACGGCGAAGGACCCGGAAACGGGCGACTATCGCATCCCGAAGATCATCTACTCGGACGCCTATTTCTCCGAGATGGTGCCTTATGCCGACCTGATTCTGCCGGATACCACCTACCTGGAACGCTGGGACTGCATCTCGCTGCTCGACCGTCCGATCTGCAGCGCCGACGGACCGGCGGATTCCATCCGCCAGCCGGTCGTGGCGCCGGACCGCGACGTGCGCCCGTTCCAGGAGGTGCTGATCGACCTCGGGACCCGGCTGGGCCTGCCGGGGCTGGCGCACGAGGACGGGTCTCCCCGCTATCCCGGCGGTTTTGCCGACTACCTCGTCAACCACGAGCGCGCGCCCGGCATCGGCATGCTTGCAGGCTGGCGCGGCGGCAACGGCGAGCACCACGGCGCCGGCGCGCCGAACCCCGGACAGCTCCGGCGCTACGTGGAAAACGGCTGCTTCTGGGAACACAGGCTGGCGCCCGAGCAGCGCTACTTCAAGCACGCCAACCGCGACTACCTGGAATACGCCGCCTCGGTCGGCTTCGTCCGCCAGCCCGACCAGATCGTGCTGCAGGTCTACTGCGAGCCGCTGCAGCGGTTTCGCCTCGCCGCGCGCGGCCACGGGCCGATTCAGCCGCCGCAGGCCATGCGCCGGCGGATCGACACCTACTTCGACCCGCTGCCGTTCTGGTACGAGCCGTTCGAACCCTCGCTGGTGGACGGCGCGGCGTTTCCGCTGTGCGCCATCACCCAGCGCCCCGCTGCCATGTACCACAGCTGGGGCTCGCAGAACGCCTGGCTGCGCCAGATCCATGGGACCAACCCGCTCTATATGAACCGCACCACCGCGACGGAACTCGGAATCGCGGACGGCGACTGGGTGTGGGTGACCAGCCACCACGGACGCCTCAAGGCGCGGGTCCGTCTGATGGAAGGGGTAAACCGCGGAACCGTGTGGACGTGGAACGCCATCGGCAAGCGGTCGGGGTCGTGGAATCTCGACCCCGACGCCCCGGAGGCGAAGACGGGTTTCCTGCTCAACCACGTGATCTCGGACCTGCTGCCGGCGCAGGCGGACGGGATGCGCTATTCCAACTCCGATCCGGTCACCGGCCAGGCGGCGTGGTACGACCTGCGGGTGCGGGTGGAAAAATGCGCCGACGCCGAGGCCGGCGAGAGCGCGCCCCGGTTCGCCACGCTGTCCCCGCCGTCCGGCCTGCCGGAACGGCCCTCCATCCTGCGTTACGGCCGTCGCTACAGCCGCGCGCTCCGCGGCGCGCGGGAGCAGGAGCCGCAATGACCGATATGCCCGCCAAGCCAGGCGCCCGCAAGCTGGGACTGGTCATCGATCTCGACATCTGCGTCGGCTGCCACGCCTGCGCGGTCAACTGCAAGGAATGGAATACCGGCGGCCATTCCGCGCCGCTGCCGGACCACGAGCCGTTCGGAGCGCATGCCAGCGGCGTCTGGTTCAACCGCGTCCACACATTCGAATGCGGCGAGGGCGACGACAGCCGCACGGTATACTTTCCCCGCTCGTGCCTGCATTGCGAGAACGCGGCCTGCGTCGAGGTGTGTCCGACCGGCGCTTCCTACAAGCGTGTCGAGGACGGCATCGTCCTGGTGGACGAGGACAAGTGCATCGGCTGCAAGCTGTGTTCGTGGGCCTGCCCGTACGGCGCACGCGAATACGACGCCGACGCGGGAGTGATGAAGAAGTGCACGCTGTGCATCGACCGAATCTACAACCAGAACCTGGATGAAGCGGACCGCGTGCCGGCGTGCGTCTCTACCTGCCCCGCCAGCGCGCGGCATTTCGGCGACCTGGGCGATCCCGATTCGGACGTATCGCGCATGGTGGACGAGCGCGGCGGATACGACCTGATGCCGGAACTCCTCTACGCCCCGGTCAACAAGTACCTGCCGCCGCGCCCGCGCCGCGCCGGCGACTTCGCGCAGCCCAGGGCGTTGCCTCCGGCGCGCCCCCCGGCCGGGACCGAGGACCGCTCCGACCGGCTGTTCCGCTGGATCGATACATTGCTCTCCCGTTAGCGATCCGCAGGAACGAGCTCCCACCGTGCATCCGGCGTACTCCGTTATCCTGTTCACCACTGCCTCGGGCGCGGGCTACGGCCTGCTGGCGGCCATGGCGTATTTTGCCGCCATCGAGGCGCTGCCGCCGCACCGCTGGTTCGGGGTAACCGCCTTCGCCATCGCTTTCGCGCTGATCGTAACCGGTCTGGTGTCCTCCACCTTTCATCTCGGCCGGCCTGACCGCGCCTGGCGCGCGTTCTCGCAATGGCGCAGCTCGTGGCTGTCGCGCGAAGGCATCGTAGCGATGGCGACGTTCGGCCCCGCGCTGCTGTTCGCCTGGGGCTGGGTGGTCGAGGGCAGCACGGGCAGCTTCTGGCGGTTTGCCGGCGTGGCGGCGGCGGCGCTCGCCATCCTCACCGTCTACTGCACCGGCATGATCTACGCCACGCTGCGCACCATCCGCGCCTGGTTCAACCCCTACACCGTATTCGTCTATCTGGCCTTCGCCGCCTTTACCGGGTCGCTGTGGCTCAACTTTCTCGGCCACGCGTTCGGCCTGCACCGGCCGTCGTTCGATGTCGCCTGCCTGGTCGCCGGAGCGGCGGTGTTCCTGCTCAAGCGCAAATACTGGATGTTCATCGACATCTCGCCGAGCTGGGTCCCGGTGGAAAACGCCACCGGCCTCACGGACCTCGGCAAGGTGCGCCTGCTCGACAACCCGAGCACGCAGGAGACCTATATCCAGACCGAGATGGGCTACCGCATCGCGCGCAAGCACGCGACGACGCTGCGCAAATACGCCTTCCTCGGCTATTTCGGCGTTCCGCTGATCGTCGGACTGCTGATCCTGGACAGCGAACCGCCGATCGCCATTCCCGGTTCACTGCTCATGCTGCTGTCGGGGATGCTCGGCACGGTGATCGAGCGCTGGCTGTTCTTCGCCGAGGCGAAGCACGTGGCGGCGCTCTACTTCGGCGCGGAAGATTCGTGAACCGAAGACGCCGATCGCCCTTCAGCTCAGCGCCTTGCGCGCCGCCGGCAGCGCTGCGCCGATTTCTATCTTTGCGCCCATTTCGCCAAGGATCTCCTCCATGGCGGCAAGGAACACCATGACATGCTCGGCGGTCGCGCTCTGGCCCATCAGGCCGACGCGCCAGACCTTGCCGGCCAGCGCGCCAAGCCCGGCGCCCACCTCCAGCCCGTAGCGGTCGAGCAGCGCGCGCCGCACCGCGGCCTCGTCGACGCCTTCGGGCACGGTGATGGCATTGAGCTGGGGCAGGCGATATTTCGCCTCGACGATGAAGCCGAGCCCCATGGCCTCGGCCCCCGCACGCAGCGCGACGTGCGTGCGCGCATGGCGCTTCCACGCGTTCTCCAGCCCCTCCTCGTCCAGCATCACCAGCGCCTCGTGCAGGGCATAGAGCGCATTGATGGGCGCGGTGTGATGATAGACCCGCGCACCGCCCGCCGCGCCCCAGTAGCCCATCACCAGGTTGAGGTCCATGAACCAGCTCTGGACCTTGCGATTGCGCTTGCGCACCAGATCGACGGCGGCGGCGCTGAAGGTAAGCGGCGCGATTCCGGGCATGCAGGAAAGGCATTTCTGCGAACCGGAATAGACCGCATCGGCGCCCCACTCGTCCACCAGCACGGGTGTGCCGCCAAGCGAGGTAACGGTGTCGACAATGGACAGCGCGCCGTGATCGCGCGCGAGACGGCACAGCGTGGCTGCGTCCGACTGTGCACCGGTGGACGTTTCGGCGTGAACGAAGGCGACGGCCCTGACGCCCTTGTTGTCCTTCAGCGCCTTTTCCACCTTGTCCGGATCGACCGGCTTGCCCCAGGCATCCTCCACCACGACGGCGGTGCCGCCGCTGCGTTCCACGTTCTCCTTCATGCGGCCGCCGAAGGCGCCGTTCACGCAGACGACGACCTTGTCGCCCGGCTCCACCAGATTGACGAAGCACGACTCCATCCCCACCGAGCCGGGACCGGACAACGGAATGGTCAGCTCGTTCCCGGTGCGGAACGCCATGCGCAGCAACGTCTTCACCTCTTCCATCATGGCGATGAACGAGGGATCGAGATGCCCCACCGTCGGGCGCGCCATGGCGGACAGAACACGCGGGTGCACATCGGACGGTCCCGGCCCCATCAGGCGGCGGCGTGGCGGATTGAACGAGCTGGCAGTCATGGAGTCCTCGGCCTCTTCCCGGAGCGATTGTGCGGCACGGCCGCGGGCGGGCCATCCTAACCGGATTCCCGCGCCGCTCAAGCCGCCAGACGACGCCCGACGCGCTCAGAACGACAGAGAGAGGCTGATGGAGCCGAACTGATCCATTGCGTCCTGGGTCCGGTATTCTCTGGTACGCCAGACGTGGGTATAGGCGAGGCGCGCCCGCCCGATGATGAGGGCAAGTCCCGCCTGCAGGTCGCCGACCAGGGGTTTCTTGTCCACGCTGTGGCTGTCGGCGAAGCTGTTGCCGTCGAGAAAGATATTGCGCGCCACTGCCCGTCCCTCGGCGCCGAAAAAGAGGTACCAGCTCGCCGGCTCGCCCTTTCTGAAGAAATCGGAGCCCGGCAGGCTGGGACGGATGCGCGGCGGCCCGTAATCGTAGCTGCGCCCCGTGTTGCCGCCGATGCGCACCGTGAAACCGGCCGCGGCCTGGGTCAGGACGTTACCGACGCTGGCGCCGAGATGGGGGTCGAGTTCGCCGCCGAGACCGAAGAAGGGAAACGGTGCCCAGTTGCGCCAGGTGCGCTCGTAGGTGAGCACCACTCCGGGCTCGTTCTTGAGCTGATGCCTCCAGCCGTTCGGACGCTGAAAGCCGAACCATTCGTGCCACGTCTTCTGCAGGTGCTCGGCGAAGGAAGCCGGACCGACCATGCCGATGTCGAGCTCGAGATTGTCCATGCGGTCCTTGCTGACCGATACCAGGCCGACGCCGACGTAGAGCCAGCCCGCATAGGGCCGCTCGCCCTCGATTACATCCGGCGACCGGATGTCGTCGGGGGTGAAGGTGCTTTGCCCGAGCGACCAGACGACCCGCTTGCTACCGTCGGTCTGAAACAGCGGCATGCGCGACGCGCCGTCCCTTACCCATTGGGGCACGTCGTCTTCGCCCCACATCCAGGCGGCGCGCATGCCGTGGGTGAAATGCTGGTCGGCATGACCGAAGAAATCGTTCTCGAATTGAAGGGTAAGGATGCGTCCGGTGCCGGTTTCGCGCGCCATATCCGCCGCGATCGCCGGTCCGGCAAGAGCCGTCGCCAACAGGAGCGCGGCAATTGCCTGCAATCTGAAATCGGCGCAAATCACCCTCTGCCGGTTCACGGGTCCATCTCCCTTCCCGACGCCGAATGCCCCCCGGGGCGACGGACGCCGACATGATCGACATAATGACGTACCGGAACCATCCGAAGATAGGGAGAAAATCGTGACAACGGGCATGTATTGACCGTTGTCATACCGGCGTGCGACTTTCGATCCATACGCGCAGCGACGAAACCGGCAGGAAAGACGCCGATGGGCATGTCAGAACAGGAAATCGAAGCGGCCGTCGCTCTGCTGATCGACGAAATGGAAGGCGATCAGGGTGACGCGCACGAAATTTACCTCAGGCTGCGTCAGGTCCTCGACCAGATGCGCGCCATGGGAATGCCGCTGCCGGACGACCTTGTCCGCATGGAGCGGGATCTGGGCGCCGAGTTCGCGGCGGACTCGGGGAACGACAAGGGCTGAGTCGGGCGGATTCGTCGCCCGCAATGCTCAGCCGAAGGCCAGCCAGACCGCCGCGCCCGACACCATCACCACGATCAGGGCCCAGAACGGCGCCACCACGCCGCCTTCCCGTCGCGCCTGCGCTTCCGACACCGTCTTGCGTCCGGTAAGCATGGCGCGCAACAGGTTGTCGCCCGTCAGCACCGTCTCGGTCAGCACGCCGAGCGTGTGAAATACCACCAGCCCGAGCAGCACGTTGAACAGTCCTTCGTGAAATTCGGCGATGCCGTGGGCCAGCCAGCGCGGCAGAAATTCGGCGAGGGGACCGCCTGCCGCGCCCTCGTCGCCGGCGGCGAACAGCCCTGTCACGCCGATCAGAGTCAGCATGCCCAGCAATGTCAGGATCATCCAGCCGCCGATCGGCGTATGGCCGACATATGGATGCGGGCGCAGACGCAAAAGCGCCAGAGCGTGCACCTTCACGTCGGACCATGGCCGGATGAAATCGGAGAAACGCGAATGATGGCTGCCGGCGAACCCCCAGACCAGGCGGAACAGCAGCGCGGCGAGAAGTCCGTATCCGTTGACCTTGTGGATGGTGAAGACGATGCCTTCGCCGTCGGTCGTGAGCCAGCCGACCGTCAGGAACACCAGCAACAGGCCATGGAACACCCGCGTCGGCAGGTCCCAAATCTCTACCGTTCGCTGGCCCGGCTCCGGTCCGCGATCCGCCATTCCCCCTACTCCATACCGGGCTCGAACGGCATTCGGAACGACTGCCCGATCCCTCTAAAACTCTGGGGGTTCGGCGCGCGGTTGGCAGTGTGGCGTTTCGCCGCTGGGGCAGGCCGCCGCAACGCCTGGCGCCAAGGGTTGGGGAGCGGGATGGCAAGGAGTCGGCCTTGACGGCCGCCGGAATAACGGCGACTGGAAACGGGGCCCGCAGGCGAGGCTCGCTACCCTGCGGGCCGGCCGGGCAATGTCACCCCGACCAGCGCATCGCGCGTCACCAGAGCGGCGAGACTGTCCTCGCTCCACCCTTCCGTACCGGCGGGGCGCATGGGCAGCACGAGGTAGCGCGCATCGGCCGTGGAATCGTGCACCCGCACCGTCACATGGTCGGGCAGCTCGGTACCGAATTCGCGCAGCACCGCGCGCGGCTCGACCACCGCGCGCGAACGGTAATTGCGGCTCTTGTACCAGTCGGGCGGCAGGCCCAGAACCTGACGCGGATAGCATGAGCACAGGGTGCAGACGATCAGGTTATGCCGGTCCGCCGTGTTCTCGACCACGATCAGCTCCGTATCGCCCATATCGACGCCGAACTCGCGCACCGCGCCGGTGCCGTCGTCGAGCAGCCGCTTCCTGAAGGCCGGGTCCGTCCACGCCCGCGTCACGATGCGCCCGCCGAGCGATGGCTCGATGGAATCCAGTCCCTCGATGACGCCGCGAATCTCCTCGCCGGTCAGCACACCCTTCTCGATCAGCAGCTCGCGGATCGCCTGTGCCGTCAGTTCGAACTCGGTGGGCTCGAAGTCCTCGATGTCGGGCTGGAAGGTACGGGAATGGTCGTGCCCGTGATGGTCCTCGCTCATTGGCTCTTCTCCGCCAGGGCGCGGCGCCGCGCCTCGCGCAGCGCGGCGATGCGGGCCTCGATCTCGTCCTTTCCGAGCATACCCTTTTCCACCAGAAGATTGCGCACGGCAAGAACCCAGCGATCGAAATAGGCGAGACGATCGTAGTCCTCGGCGGGCAGATCCTCGATGGCGCGGCGCAGCTCGTCCACCCGCAGCAGGCCGTGATTGCCCAGCACCTGGCGCATGGCCCAGGTGGTCTTCTCCCAGGGCGCGAGCGTATGACCCTTCAGGTCGATCTCGCCCGCCGGCAGCCCGCCCATGTCGTGGGTTCGTCTCTCCATTGCCGCCTGCTCCCTCGCTCTTCGGAGCTATTTTCGGCTCCCGGCGCGGGCGGGTCAACGGCTGCGATGCGACGCCGCGCCAGATCGGGGTTGCACCGTCCGCGCCCACCAACCAAAATGCGCCCGCCCGGAACGCCGGCCCGGGACCACCATTGTCGGAGCCCATGAAAATCCGGCCTTTCAGCGAGACCTTCCGCCATGCGTGACCAGTCCTTTCGCGGCCATGTCCGCAATTTGGAGCAGCAGGGGGAGCTGGTCCGCATCGACCGCGAGGCGGACCCGCTGAGCAACGTCTCCGCGGTCGGCTGGAAGGCCTATGACCGGCTGGGCAAGTCGACCCTGTTCACCAACCTCAAGGGCCATCCCGGCTGGAGCCTGGCCTGCCAGGTGGTTACCGACCGGCGCAAATGGGCCATCGGGCTGGGCGTGTCCGAGGACCAGGTCATCCCCACCCTGGTGGCGCGCTCGCGCAAACCGCTGGACCCCGTCCTGGTCGACCCCGGGGACGCCCCGGTCAAGGAGGTGATTCTGACCGGCGCCGACGCCGATTTGACGAAGATTCCCGCCATGTGGACGTCGGAGCGCGACCCCGGCGCCTACATCGCCGCCGGCATGGCCATCATCAAGGACCCGGACACCGGCATCCGCAACATGTCCTACCACCGGCAGCAGATACTGGGGCCGAACCGCACCGGGTTCCTGCTGTGTCCGCGCCATGCGCTGCGCATCTACCAGAAGCACCAGGCGCTGAAGCGCAACATGGAAGTGGCGGTGGTGGTGGGCGCCCACCCGGCGATGCTGTTCGCCGCCGGCTTCACCACCACCTACGGGACCGACGAGCTTGCCGTCGCCGGCGGGCTGATCGAGGACCCGATCCGGCTGGTCAGGTGCGAGACGGTGGATCTGGAGGTTCCGGCCGACGCGGAACTGGTCATCGAAGGCGAGATCCTGCACGACGGCAAGACCGAGGAAGGCCCGTTCGGGGAGGTGACCGGCACCTACGCCATGGAGGGATCGACCGAGATCTTCGTGGTCAAGGCGATCACCCACCGGCGCGACCCGGTGTTCTACGGCATGCACGCCGGCGCCCCCATGTGCGATCCGCAATCCATCACCGGCACCGGTATCGAGGCTGCGCTGCACGAGCATCTGAGCCGGGTGGAAGGCGGGCTCGACCTGCTCGACGTGCGCTGCCTCGGCATTTCCGGGCTGATGGCGGTGGTCATCAAGCTGCGTCCGCGGGTCGAGGGCCAGGCCAAGACCGCGCTCATGGCGGCGCTGTCCGGACCCTATCTGCATCCCAAGCTGGCCATCGCCGTTGACGAGGACATCGATGCCGCCGACCTGCGTCAGGTGTTCTGGTCGCTGACCACGCGGGTCCATGCCGAGCGCGACGTGGTGCGCATACCCAACACCCGCATCTGGTCGCTCGACAACGTGTCCGATATCGTGCCGGGGATGAGCCCCATGTACCGTATCGGCACCAAGCTGATCATCGACGCCACCAAGCCGGCCGTCACCCACCCGGAGGCGCGCGAGCGCTTCGATCGCGCCATGCCGATGAATTACGATAACGTCCGGCTGGAGGATTTCCTGCCGTGAACGACGATGCGAAGGCCGGTCTGAACGACAGGGAGATCTGGCTCGATCCGGGCACCAGCGCCGGCTTCCTGATCCGCGACACCAACCTGGCCTTCGGGCGGGCGCTGCGCCGGCGGCTGGCGCAGTACGGCATGACCACCGGGCAATACTATTTCCTGCGCGCGCTGTGGATCGAGGAAGGGCTGAGCCAGCGCGAGCTGTCCAGGCGCGTCGGCACCACCGAGCCGACCACCGCCAGCGCGCTGCGCCTGCTGGAACGCAAGGGGCTGGTGAAGCGGGTGCGCAACCGCCGCGACCGGCGGACCATCAACATCTATCCCACCGCCAGGGGACGCAACCTCAAGAACGAGCTTCTCGCCCACGCCATCCGTATCAATGAGACGGCGGTGGTCGGAATGAGCGCCGAAGAGATCGCCTACGTTCGCCGTATCCTCGTGGAAATGAAGAGGAATCTGGATCGCGAGGACGAACTCGGCACGGCTTGACGGCCGGCCGCCACAATCCTAAGTTATCAAAGTATAAATTCGCCGCGCTGCCGGGAGCCGTTTTCGCGCCCGGCACGGGCGACAAAGAAATCGGATGGCGGAACGCGATCCGGTATAATGCGACCAGGGCCAGGGCAGGAACTTCCCCCATGAGCGGTATTCCGATGCGGCTCATCAGCATGGACCGCCCCGGCCGGCGATGCGTGACCGGACCGCCGCCATCCGTGCGGCAAAGCGACTGACGGAGGAATTCCATGAGCGAGCAGAAGGCTATTTTCATCGACCGCAGCGGCTGGTCCGAGCCGGCACCGAAACTCTGGGAGCCCGCGATCATCAAGGGCGCCGACTTCGACGCCGAGATCGAGCGGCTGTCGAAGATGCCGCGGCCAAATAACGGTCGCCGCCAGTCGTGGATCGTGCATCCGGATGCGCACAGGCTGGGCGTCGGACTCGGCCTGGCGCCGGGAATCCGCGTCACGCTCGAGGTGCTGAACCCCGTCGAGCAGACGCGGCCGATCCGTCACAACTCCACCCAGGTCAACTTCTGCATCAAGGGCAGCGGCCATTCGGTGGTGGGCGGCAAGCGCATCGACTTCGAGCAGTACGATGTCTTCAACTTCCCTTCCATGCAGACCTACACGCACGTCAACGACGGCGACGGGGTCCAGGCGCGGCTGAGCTATTCCAACGCGGCGCTGCTGGAGAAGATGAACGTCCACATCGTCGAGGAAGACCCGCCCGCCGATGTCCGTGCGGTCGAGGAGGAAAAAGGGCACGACGGCCAGGGCAAGAGCCCCTACGGCACGTTCCAGCTTACCGACGACGGCGCCTATCTCATGCCCTACGAGATCCTGGTCGCGCCGGAATCGGTGGAGTCCAAGGCGCTGCACTGGCCGTGGAAGAAGGTGAAGGCGGAACTCGACAAGCTCGCCGCACTCGGCAAGTCCTATGAGGGCCGCCGGCTCTATCTGCTGTGGAACCCGATGACCGGCCGCACCAATGGCACCACGCCCAACTTCTTCGCCACCATCACCATCCGTCCGCCGGGCATCACCGACAAGCCGCACCGCCACGTCTCGGCGGCGATGAACTACATCTTCAACGGCAAGGGCAGGTCCAACGTCGGCGGCAAGACATATCACTGGGAGTCGGGCGACCTGCTGCTGACGGCGCCGGGCTGGGAGGTGCACAACCACTCGACGCTGGGCGACGAGCACGTCTACGAGCTGACCATCCAGGACCAGCCGCTCAACATCATCATGGAATCGCTGCTGTGGCAGGAGGACATGAAGAAGCCGTGGCACGTGCTGGGGGCCGAAATGGGCTTCGACACCAACCGCGCCAAGGTCGCGAGCTGACCGCCATGATGCGTTTGCCGAAGGACTTCCTGAAAGGCTCGATTCCGCCGCTCATCACGCCGTTCAGGAACGGCAGGGTGAACTACGACGCCTACGCGCGGCTGGTCGAGTTCCAGGTGAAAAACGGCTCGCACGGCATTCTGGTCTGCGGCACCACCTCGGAGCCGTCGACCCTGACGGTCGAGGAGCGCAACCGGTGCGTCGACGTCGCGGTCGAGGCGGCGAAGGGCAAGGTGCCCATCGTCGCCGCGACCGGGTCGCAGAGCCACGCCGAGAGCCTCGCGCTCAGCCAGCATGCCGAAAAGGCGGGGGCGGACGCGCTGCTCATCGTCACGCCCTACTACATCCGTCCGCCGCAGCGCGGGCTGGTGGCCTATTACAGCGATCTGGGCAAGCGGACCGCCCTGCCGTGGATGATCTATCACATCCCCGGCCGGGCGGCCGTGTCGGTGACGCTGGACACGCTCGACGCCATCGGCAAGGCGTGCCCCAACTTCGTCGGCATCAAGCACGCCGTCGATGACCTGGGTTTCGTGTCCAGGTGTCTCGACCATTTCGGCATGGACTTCCGCATCTTCGTCGGGCTCGAGGACCTGTCGTTCCCGATGATGGCGGTGGGCGCGTGCGGGCTGATGAACGCGGTCGGCAACCTGATGCCGAAGAAGCTGTCGCGCATGTGCGAGCTGATCTGGCAGGGCAAGTTCAAGGAGGCCCAGAAGGTCCACTACGAGCTGTTCGAGATCAACCAGGCGGTGTTCTACGACACCAATCCGATCCCGATGAAGTACATGATGAAGCGGCTCGGCATCCTGCCGCAGAACGAGCACCGGCTGCCCATGGTGCCGGCGACGAAGGAGCTGGAAAAGCGCCTCGACGGCGTGCTCGACCGCGCCGGCCTGCTCAACGGCCGCAAGAGGAAGGCCGCCTGAGCCGGACGCCTGCGTTCAGGAAAACCGCCCCGGCCCGCAACGTCCGGGGCGGTGTTTTCGATCCGTGGCATGGAATCCGGTCAAGCGCCGTTCGTGCCGAGCCCGTCGAAGTGCGAATGGCGGTGGTTCCCGGTATTTCCCCGTCCGCGCGATACGAGTCCGGCTACACCGACACCGCGTGGGTCTTCTTCCACAGATCGGCCATGGCGCGGCGGTCGATCTTGCCGCGGGCGTTCTTGGCGATCTCGTCCACCATGACGATCCGGCGCGGCCGCTTGAAGTCGGGCAGCACCGCGGCGCAATGGGCGGTCACACCCTCCGCCGTCAGCCCGCTGCCCGGCTTCGCCACCACGTAGGCGGCCAGCTCCTCGCCGTAGATCCTGTCGGGAATGCCGACGGTGGCCACCTCGAACACGTCCGGGTGGCGCATGATGGCGTTGTCGATCTCGAGCGGCGCGATGTTGACCCCGCCGCGGATCACCAGGTCCTTGGCCCGCCCGGTGACGTAGAGATAGCCGTCTTCGTCCAGACGGCCGAGATCGCCGGTGCGCAGCCGCTTGCCGCGCACCGTCTCGACGCTGCCGTCCTCCATCAGGTAGCCGTAGGCGTTCTGCGGCCCGCCGATCTCGATCTCGCCTTCCTCGCCGACGGGCAGTGCCCGGCCGTTCTCATCGACGATGGCGAGGTTCTGGAACATGCCCGGCCTGCCGACGCTGCCGATGCGCCGCGCGTCGAACCGGTTGCCGGCCACCGTACCGCCTTCCGACATGCCGTAATGCTGGATCAGGCTGATGCCGTAGCGTTCCTCGAACTCGCGGTGCTGGTCGCCGAGCAGCGGCGAGGTGGAGCAGCTCATGAAGCGCAGCGTGCGCACCGCCGCATCGCCCTCGTCGCGGGCGCGGGTCAGCAGCATGGAGACGACGGTGGGAATGCCCACCACCAGGGTCGGGCGATAGGTGCGGATCCAGTCGAACAGCCGGCTCTGCGAATACTTGCGCGCGAAGATCAGCGTGTCGCCCGCCGCCAGCGTCGGGTTGAGACAAATCTGGTGCGACGACGACCACGAGAAGGAGCGGTATTCCAGCACCCGGTCGGACTCGCTCAATCCCCAAAGGTATCTGGTCTGCTCGCCGATCAGCAGGTAGTTGCCGAAGCTGTGCATCACCCCCTTGGGCTTGTCGGACGTGCCCGAGGTGAAGCAGATGACGCCGATGTCCTCCGGCCCGCACACCTCGGGCACTTCCTCGGTCGGCGGGTGCGCCGCCGCCTCGGCGAAGAATCCGCCCTCGTCCGGATCGCCCCAGACGCCGAACGGCACCCAGTCGCCGGGCGAACCGACGCCGAGGAAGTCCGGGTCCAGCGCGTCGTGCCACAGCACCAGCTTCGGCTTCAGCCTGCCGACGATCTCGCGCAGATGCTCGCGGTTGATCTCCACGTTCACGGTGCAGAACGTGGCGCCATAGCGCTGCACGCCGTAATAGAGGATCAGGTTCTCCAGCGAGTTGTCGGTCAGCACCACCACCCGGTCATTCGCCCCGACCCTCCGCGCCGCCAGCGCCGCCGCCACCTGGTTGCAGGCACGGTAGAGCCCGTCCCAGGTGATCTCGCTGCCCTGGTCGATGGAGATGAGCGCCGGCTTGTCCGGCGTGGCCTGCGCGTTGGCGCGCAGGCGCGTCAGCACGCTGCGATATTCGGGGACGGTCTGCGGTTCGGCATCTGACATGTCTGCACTCCCGGCAGGAGACGGAACGCCCGATCGCACCGGTTGCGCGACCGCTCCGCCTCCCCTAGTTTCTGCCGTCGTTTTCAATAAGGTAACCGAACGGCGGGAAACCGCAACGGGCAGGAAGCGGGTCATGGCCGGGATCGACACGGCAGCGGCGGAAGCCTTCGAGAAATACCTGGTGCCCACCATCTTCGGCCCGTGGTCGCGCCTGCTGGTGGATCAGGTACGGCCGAAGCCCGGTGACCGGCTGCTCGATATCGCCTGTGGCACGGGCGCCGCCGCGCGCTATGCGGCGACGCTGGTCACGCCCGGCGGATCGGTGTCGGCCATCGACATCGACGCCGGCATGCTGGCGCATGGCCGGTCGCTCGACCCGCAGGGCGCAGTGGACTGGCGCCAGGGCGATGCTCTCGCCCTGCCGTGGGAAGACGGCTCGTTCGATGCCGTCGTCTGCCACCAGGGGCTTCAGTTCTTTCCCGACCGCGCCAGGGGGCTGGCCGAGATGCACCGCGTCCTGCGGCGAGGCGGTCGGCTGGCGATCTCGGTTTACTGCGCCCTGCCCTACTGTCCCGGCCACTGGGCGGTGGCGCGCGCCCTGGAAAAGCACGACGTCGACCCGGCCGGCATCCAGCGGCCCTATTCCTTCGGCGATCCCGTGGCGCTGGGCGACGCGGTGCAGGCGGCCGGTTTCCGCGATCTGGCGGTGATCCGCCGCCAGCTCGAGGCGCGCTTCGCCTCGCCGCGGGCCTTCGTCGAGAGCCTCGCCGCCGGCGGGCCGTCGTCGCGCCACGCGCTGGAGCAGCTGTCGCCCGAGGGTCTGGAAGAGGTACTGGCCGAGGTGGCCGAGACGCTGGCCGAGTTCGTCGACGAACAGGGATTGCGGCTCATAACCACGACCAATTTCGCCGTCGCCACCCGCTGACGGTCAGATCGCGGGCTGATCCTCCTCCCTCGGCCGCAGCAACTCGGCAAGGGCCGGATCGATCGCCTCGGCCAGACCTTCGTACTCGTCGGAAAGCACGATGGAGGGGCTTTCCTCCTCGTCCACGCACGACACGCAGGCGTTCCAGCTACCGAACGGACACGGCACGATGTCCAAGGCGACAGCCAGCGCCGCCTCGTCCGCATCGCTCTCGGGCGAAAGATCGATGTCCCGTCCGTAGAGCGCGCGGGCCCTGGCCTCGTCGCCGCCGGCCAGACGCTCCATCCGCTCGATGACGTAACGGTGATATATGCCGGCACGCGCGTGGTGGGCGGCGACGCAGCATTCGGGATAGCCGAGAAGCCGCGCCTCCTGCCCGATCGTCGGATGTCCGCCCGCGTCGTTCACCGCCGCCACCTCCCGCGCCACGGACGGAGCCTTGCAGATATAGAAGGGGTGGTGGCGGTCGAACTCCGCCCCGACGCACTCGGCGTACCACGCGGGGAACGACTCCCCCGGCGGCAGCGGATTCCAGCACGGCCCCTGGATCACCCGCAGCCCGAGGCTGCGCGCCAGGTCGACCACACCGGTCATCCACGGCGCATCCACCAGCCCGCGCCCGTGCAGGAACACCGGTTTCAGCCCGTCCAGAACGGCCAGAAGGTCGAGCATCTCCTGCCCGGTTTCCAGCGGGTCGTAGTCGCCGGCGAGCTGCGCCTCCACCGCGCGCAATTTGCGCAGGGTATTGCGCAGCCGGGACTTGTCGAACGTCGCCATGGCGGGTTTGTCGCACGGCCGCGCCGGCATGGCGAGAGCAAAGAGGGCCCGTCACCCGACCGGACGCCATCGCAGAGGTCTGGCGACCATGCCAGCAGCTGCATATACTTCTGCCACGATAAGCAACAGAAACCGGGAGGATCAAGGCATGGGTCTGATCGTTACGCCGCTTGGCGCCGCCTGCGGCGCGGAAATTTCAGGCGTAGACCTGTCGCAGCCGCTGGCGGCGGGTACGCGCGATGCCATCTACCGCGCCTGGCTCGACCATGTGGTGCTGGTGTTCCACGGACAGGACATGAGCGAGGAGGCGCAGCGCCGCTTCGCGGGCATTTTCGGCAACGTGGCCGAGCGCGCGCGCCCCGTCGAGCGCCGCCCGGAGGGATCGGACTACGACGGGCGCTTCATGCTCGTCACCAACGTGCGCGACGAGAAGGGCAACCCCATCGGCTCGCTGCCCGACGGCGAGATGTGGTTCCACCACGACATGAGCTATGTGCCGGAACCGCACAAGGCGACGTTTCTCTACGCCATGAAGGTGCCGTCGCGCGGCGGCAATACCTGCTTCGCCAACATGTACCGGGCCTGCGACAAGGTGCCCGCCGAGATGAAGCAACTGCTCGCCGGCCGGCGTGCGCTGCATGTCTACGACTACGGCACGGTGGGCCGTATCGATCCCGACACGGCGGATTTGTCCCGGATCAGGCACCAGTGGCAGCCGGTCTTCGTCGCCAATCCGGAGACCGGGCGCGCGGCGCTCTATGTCAACCGGCTGATGACGGCGCGGATCGAGGGACTGCCGCGCGGGGAAAGCGATGCGATTCTGGAACGGCTCTTCGCCATCGTCGAGGACCGCGCCATCGTCTATGAGCACGTGTGGCGACCGGGCGACCTGGTCATGTGGGACAACCGCTGTTCCTGCCACGCCCGCACCGACTTCCCGGCGGACGAGGTGCGCATGCTGCGCCGCTGCACGGTGGAGGGCGGCCCGGTCATCGCCGCGGCCGCCTGACCATGGATCTCGGACTCGAGGGCAGGACGGCGCTGATCACCGGCGCCAGCGCCGGCATCGGCCTCGCCGTGGCAAAGGCGCTGATGGACGAAGGGGTGGCCGTCGCCATCGTGGCGCGCGGCGCCGAGCGGCTGAACGCGGTCGCCGCCGATCTTGCCCGCATTGGCACGGCGGTGGCCATCCCGGGCGACATGAGCCGGGCCGATGACGTGGAACGGGCGTGCGCCGCCGCGGTCGCCGCGCTCGGCCGCGTCGATATCCTGGTCAACAACGCCGGCTCCGCGCCGGCCGGGCGGCTGGCGCGCATGGGCGACGAGGTCTTCCGGGACGCCATCGATCTCAAGCTGATGGGCTATGTGCGCACGGCGCGGCTGCTGACGCCGGCCATGCGCGCGCGCAGATGGGGCCGCGTGGTCAACGTCATCGGCCGGCGCGGCCAGGTGCCGGGCCCCGACTTCGTGGTGGGCGGGTCGGTCAACGCCGCGCTGCTCAACTTCACCGGCGCGCTGGCCCTCGACTGCGCGTCCGACAACGTGCTGGTCAACGCGGTCAATCCGGGGCCGATCCTCACCCCGCGCGCCGGCGACCTGCTGCGCCAGAAGGCGGCGGATTCGGGCAAGAGCGAGGACGAGGTGAAGAAGACCGTGGTCTCCCGCGTGCCGCTGGCCCGCTACGGCACGCCGGAGGAGGTCGCCGCGGCAGTGCTGTTCCTGTGCTCGGAGCCCGCCGGCTATATCACCGGCACGGCCCTCAACGTGGACGGCGGCGGCGCGGTCGACCGCTGACCCCTCCCTTTTCTACAGGTGGCGCGGGTGCTAGGGTCCGCCGCGCCAGAACAGCACAGTCCGGAGAGCGTATCCATGAGCAGCAAGATCATCGAGGCCAACGGCGAGCGTATCAACGTGCTGGATGAGGGCGACGGGCCGGCGGTGCTGTTCATCCACTCGCTGGGCACCTGCGGCGCATGGCTCTATGCCGACCAGATCGCGGCGCTGAAGGACCGCTACCGGTGCGTCGCGCCCGACTGCCGCGCCCACGGCGGCACGTCGTACAACGGCACCTTCACGGTGGCGGACCTGGCCGCCGACCACAAGGCGGTGCTGGATGCGCTGGGCATCAGCCAGGCGCATGTGGTGGGGCTGTCCATGGGCGGGCCCATCGCGCTCGACCTCAACGCCCGCTGGCCGGAGACGGTGCGCTCGCTGGTGATCGCCGATTCGTTCGCCAGGCTTGGCGATCCCAAGGCGATCCAGGACCGCATCTACGCCACGCAGGAAGCGGTCGCCTATCTCTCCATGCGCGAGTTCGGCGCCCAGTACGCCGGCGACCGACTGCTGCCGACGACCCCCATCGAGAAGCTGGACGAGCTGGCCGACGTGATCGCCAGGTGCCCGTCCAAGGGCTACGTGGATTCGGTGCGCGCCATCTTCACCCACGACGCCGGCGGCGACCTGGCGAAGGTGAAGGTGCCGACGCTGGTTCTCGTCGGCGACCAGGACGAGGCGACGCCGCTTGCCGCCAACGAGTTCATCCGCGACGGGATCAAGGGGGCGACGCTGGAGATCATCCCCCAGGCCGGGCATCTCTCCACCATCGACAACCCGCAGGCGTTCAACCAGCGGCTGGCGGCGTTCCTCGATAAACAGGAAAAGTAGCCACCCCTATTCCGCCGCCGCCGGGCGTCGCGCCGGCCCCGCCTTCAGCCGGTCGCGCCAGTAACGGTAGAGGCCGTGGTACATGGTCTCGAAGTCCCAGCTCGTATTGCTGGTGTCGGGGCGGATGCCGAGCGCCGTCGCATCCTCGTCGGGGCCGTCGATGACGGTGGCGATGCCGCGCTCGAACCGGGTCCAGCGCGCCGCCCGTCCGCGCGATCCGGCATGGGCCACGTCGAGCGAGATCACGTCGTCGGACGTCGCCATGCCGGTGACGAGGAAGAAATCCTCGAACTTGCGCAACCGCGCGGCGCGCGCGGCGCGCGGCTCGCCAACAGGCGCGATGCACCAGATGGTGACCTCTGTCCGGTCCACCCCGAGCGGCCGGTGGCAGCGCAGGTGGGTCGAGGCCAGGTCGTTGAGCACCATGTTGGGAAAGACGCAGAGATTGCGCCCGCGCCGCAGCATCCATTCGGCGCGCAGCGGGCCGCAGCGCTGCGTCACCTCGTCGGTCGCCGGAAAGAGCGGCGCCGCCTCGGGGCTGGCGCGCTCGGCCCAGATCAGCGAGTGGCCGCGGCCGAAATCGTAGCAGCCGTTGCGCACGTTGCCCTTCATGCGTCCCGTCTCGGTCCTGTCGAGCCCGTCGTAGCCTTCGCGCGCCTCGCGGTTGAGCACGGTGGTCATGAAGTTCCGGTGCACGGTGGACACGTGATAGCCGTCGGGCACGTTCTCCACCTGGAGCTTCCAGTTGTGGTCGCAGATATAGGTCTGCGAACCGGGCACAACCTCGACCCCCTGCGGCGACTGGTCGACGAAGAAGTCCATGAAGGTGCGCACGTCGCCGAGATGCTCCTCGAGCGGCGGCACATCCGGACTCAGGCTGCCGAAGACGAAGCCGCGGTAGCCCGCGAGCCGCGGCAGCGGGGTCAGGTTGAAGCAGGAGCGGTCGAACCCGTCCTCGGGAAAGGCCGTCTTCTCGTTCTTGATGCGGATGCAGCGCCCGCCGTCGTCATAGGCCCAGCCGTGGAAGCGGCAGGTGAACACCCGCGCGTTGCCCTGCCTGCACGGCGTCAGCAGCGCGCCGCGATGGGCGCAGGCGTTGATGAACCCGGCGAGCGTGCCGTCCTGGCGCCGGTTGACGAAAACCGGCTGGCGCCCCGCATGGGTGGCGAAATAATCGCCGGGCTTCGCGACCTGGCTTTCGTGGCAGAGATAGACCCAGCCGGATTCGTAGAACACGTCGAGCTCGCGCTCGAAGATCGCGGGATCGAGGTAGATGCCCCGATCGATCCGGAAGACGCCCTCGTCCACCCGGTCGTCGATCATGGCGGACACGTCGATGCCGTTCCCCGTGCTCATGCTGTTCTCCGTCTGCCGGACCGGCGCGATTATAGCACGCCGATCACGCCCGGGGGGCCTCGGCCGCCGCTCCGCGCCCCGCCACCCGGCCGGTGATCAGGCATTCGGCCAGATTGCCGCCGGAGAGATACAGATGCCCCCAGCCGCTGCCCAGCTCGCCGGCGGCGTAGAGCCGCGGGATCGGACGCCCGGTCACATGGACGATGCGCTGGCGGGCGTCGTGCACCGGTCCGCCCTGGGTGTTCGACACCACCGGCCACACCTCGCCGGCGTAGAACGGCGGGCGCTGGATCTTCATTATGGTGCCTGCCGGACGGCCGAAATCCTCGTCCTTCTTCGCCGCGCACATCTCGTTCCAGCGCGCCAGCGTGGCCTCCAGGATCGCCGGGTCGATGCCGATCTGGCCGGCGAGACCGGCCACCGTGTCGGCCTTTTTCAGCAGGCCCGACTCGATCTCGCGGCTGTTGTCGTCGGACCAGTCGTAATAGGCGTCGGGGTCGTTGCGGGTCGGCGCGCCGACGCGATAGCGCCGCCGGCCCGCCTCGTCGAGGATCACCCAGGACGGGATACGCGGGAAGCTCTGCGTCACCGTGTCGAACAGCTCCATGGGCCGGTGCGAGGTGTCCTGCATGTAGGGCGGGTCCTCGTTCATGTAGCGCCGTCCCGCCTGGTCCACCACGATCCAGGTCATCTGCACCACCGCCGTTCCATCGCGTCCGGGAATCCAGTCGGGCAGCCGCTTCATGCGGATGGCGTAGGGATAATCCGGGTGCTGGAATCCGTAGGACCCGTGATAGTGCCACATGTGCCACAGCCCGGCGCCGAGACCCTGCGCCATGCGGATGCCGTCGCCGGTGTTGGAACTGGTGGTAGCAGCCAGCACCGGCGTCATCTGCCAGTACTGGCGCTTCATCTCCTCGTTCGCCTCGAACCCGCCGCAGGCGAGAATGACGGCGCGGCGCGCCCGTACCCGTCGTATGCCGTCCTTGCGGCGCACCACCACCCCTGTCACCTCCTCGACCGCCTCGTCGTCGCCGGCGCGGGTAATCAGCCCGTCCGCCGGCGCGTCGAGCCAGATGTCGATGCCGCGGGTGGCGATATTGTCCTCCAGCGTCTTGAACACGCGCGCCCCGCCGGGCGCGCCGCGCACATGGGGATAGGTCTGGCGCGGATCGAAGTTGGGGATCTCCTCGATCAGGGTCTGGTAGAACGTGTCGTAGCCGTCGAACGGGTAGTTGGCGTATTTCCCGCGCGGGCTCACCACCGCGCCGTTCACCTGCGCCAGCTTGCGCATGTAGCCTTCGATTTCCGCCATGCCGTCGGCCAGCACGCGGATCACGTCGTCCGGTGTGCGCCCGCCGTTGGTGGCCTTGAGATAGGCGAACGCCCTGGCGGCGTCGTGCGCCGAGCGCATGGCGCCGTAGGAGCAGACCGAGATGCCGCCCGGATGCGCCATCTTGTCGATGAGCAGCACCCTCGCCCCAGCGTCATGGGCCTCGATGGCCGCGACGCCGCCGGCATAGCCGTAGCCGACCACCACCACGTCATAGCTGTCGTCGAAACGCTCTGCGCCACCATCCATCGGCGTCTCCCTGCCCCGTTCGGCCGCGACCTTGCCTCAGTCCCACGCCGCGTGCAAGAGTCGCCCCCCTCGCAATGGTGGAGGCAGGAAATGGACACCCTTGGCAGCAACGCCGCTCCCGGCATCGCCTACGACGATCTGCGCGAATGGCTGGCGCTCGCCGACCGTCTGGGCGAGGTGCGCACGGTCAAGGGGGCCAGCTGGCAGGAGGACATCGGGCTGGTGGCCGAGACCATCCTGCGCGAGGACGACGGCCCCTGCGTGGTGTTCGACGAGGTGCCGGGCTGCCCCAAGGGCTTCCGCCTGCTGCTCAACGTGTTCGCCGGCGCGCGGCGCAACATGACGCTCGGTTTCTCCGAGGGGCTGTCGAAGACCGAGCTGTCGGAGGCCTATTTCAACGCCTATCTGCGCGACCCCAAGGCGATCCCGCCGCGCATGGTGGAGACCGGCCCGGTGATGGAGAACGTGCTGACGGGCGACGCCATCGACGTCACCAAATTTCCCGCGCCGGTCTGGCATCCCGACGATGGTGGCCGCTATCTCGGCACCGGCACCTACAGCGTCACCATGGACCCGGACGAGAAGTGGTACAACTGCGGCGCCTATCGCGCCATGGTGCACGACAGGACCTCCGTCGGCGTGCTGATGGTGTCGGGCAAGCACGGCCAGATCCACCGCGAGAAATACTTCGCCCGCGGCGAGCCGCTGCCCATCTGCATGGTGATCGGCGGCGATCCGCTCACCTTCTTCTTCGGCGGGTTCGAGGCCCCTTACGGCGTGTGCGAGCTGGATATCATCGGCGGCCTGCGCGGCCGACCGGTGGACTGCGTGCGCGGCAGGGTTACCGGTCTGCCCTTCCCCGCCAATGCCGAGATCGTGCTGGAAGGCTACGTGTCCCCCGACAGGCGCGAGGTGGAAGGGCCGTTCGGCGAGTGGACCGGCTATTATGCCGGCGGCGCCAACCCGACCCACGTGCTCGATATCAAGGCCATCTACCACCGCAACGATCCCATCGTCCTCGGCGTGCCGCCCATGGGTGCCGGGCCGGACGAGATGGCGCGCTACCGCGCCGTGCTGCGCTCGGCCATGCTCAAGCGCAACCTGCAGGACGCCGGCGTACCCGACGTGGTCCAGGTGTGGTGCCACGAGGCCGGCGCCTCGCGCATGCTGCACGGCGTCGCCATACGCCAGCGCTATCCCGGCCATGCCATGCAGGTGGGACACCTGGCCGCCACAGTGCGCAGCTCGGCCTACGCCGGGAAGGTCGTGGTGGTGGTCGACGACGACATCGACGTCTCCAACCTGGACCAGCTCGTCTGGGCCATGGTGACGCGCATGGACCCGGCAACGTCGGTGGACATCATTCACAACATGTGGTCGTCGCCCGCCGACCCGCGCATCGCGCCCGAAGCCCGCGCCCAGGGCAACCTGACCAATTCGCGCATGGTGATCGACGCTACCCGCCCGTTCCACTGGCGCGACCGGTTCGCCCCGGTCAACGCGCCCTCGCCCGAGGTGGTGAAAAAGGCGAAGGAAAAGTTCGGCTACCTGCTGGACAAGCGAGGATAGACGCCGGCGGGAACCGTCATTATGGCCGCCGATCCCCTCGCGCCCACCGGGCTCGTGCCGCAGGGCTGGCGCACCGTCGCCGACCAGCTTCGCGCCGCCGTCGCCGCCGACCGGGACAAGGCGGTGCTGCAATCGGTGGACGACGGGCGCCGGCTGAGCTGGGGCGCGCTGGGAGAGTGGGCCGGACGCATTGCGCATTTCCTGCACACCCGCGGCATCGGTGCCAACGACCGCATCGCCGTGCTGGGCGACAATTCCATCGAACAGCTCATTCTCTACTACGGCGTGCAGGCCTATGGCGCCACCTACTGCACCGTGAATGTCGAGGTGAACGAGCATCATCTGTGGGAGATGCTGGGCCGCATCGACCCGGCGCTGGTGTTGTGGCAGGCGGATCTCGACCCTGCCCGCCTCGGCGTCGGCCAGCCGGGCGAGTGGATTCCGTTCGGCCGGCATGACGACCCGGACGAGGCCGGGCTGTTCTCCATCCTCGAAGGTTTCGCCAGCGCGCCCGACGTGGCGCCGGTCAACGGGCCGGAGGACCGCTGCGTCATCAGCTTCACCTCGGGCACCGAGGCGGCGCCCAAGGGGGTGTTGCACGATTTCTGCAACTATTTTGCCATCGCCGAGCACCAGCGCCAGCGCTGGTCGCTGACCGCCGCCGACCGCATCCTCGACGTGCGCTCGTTCACCTGGGCGTCGGCGCACATGCTGTCGCTCAACCCGGCGCTGCTGGTGGGCGGCACATTGCTGTTCGCCCGCGCCTTCTCGCGCTCGCGCTTCTTCGGCTGGCTGCGCGACTATCGTCCGACCATCGTGGTCGCCGTGCCCACGGTGGTGAACATGCTGCTGGAGCGCCAGGCGGCGGCGGAACGCGACGCCTTCGCCGGGGTGCGCTTCGTCAGCTGCTCCACCGCGCCGCTGATGCCGGAGAACCACCGTCGCTTCGAGGACATCTACGGCGTGCCCCTGGTGCAGCTCTACGGCATGAGCGAAGGCGGCGTGGTGGCGGCCAACGGACCTGACGACCGGCGCATCGGCAGCGTCGGCTCCGCCGGCCTGTACCAGCGGCTGTCCATCGTCGCGCCGGACGGCGCACCGGTACCGCCGGGCGAGACCGGCGCCATCGAGACGGTGAGCGCCCAGCACGCCCACGCCTATCTCTACGCCGACCGGACCATCGAATCCATCCGCGGCCGGGCCCTGCCCACCGGCGACCTGGGCTATCTCGACGACGACGGGTTCCTGCACGTCACCGGGCGGGCGCGCGACGTGATCATCCGCGGCGGGGTCAACATCGCGCCGCTGGAGATCGACGTCATGCTGGCGAAGCATCCCGACATCGCCGAAGCCGCCACGTTCGGCGTGCCCGACCCGGTGTGGGGCGAGGCCGTGGCGAGCTGGGTGACGGCGCGGCCCGGCGCGGCGTTGAGCGAGGGATCGGTGCGTGCCCACTGCGCCGCCCATCTGCCCGAGGCCAAGCGCCCGGCGTACATCGTCATCGCCGATACCATCCCCAAGAACGACCGCGGCAAGATCGACCGCAACCGCCTGCGCGCCCTGTGGGACGAGAAGCACGCGCGTGTCGCGGGTTAGGCGCGGCGCCCGATGCCGTCCGGCCACGACCCCATGACCGCGGCACAGGCGCGCCTCACCGGTCGCGACATCGTTATCGTCTGTGTGCTGGGTACGGTCACCTTTTCAGGGCCGCTGGCGATCCATTTCTTCCTGCCCGCCGTTCCCCTGCTGAAGCAGGAATTCGGCGTCGGCTCGTCGATGGCCCAGGCTGCCTTCAGCATCACCCTGTTCGTCATGGCGCTGTCGACGCTCGTCTACGGCTCGCTCGCCGACCGGTTCGGCCGCCGCGTGGTGCTGATCGGCGGGCTGGGCCTGTTCGTCGCCGGCTCGGCCGTCTGCGCCATGAGCGAGACCATCGCCAGCCTGATCGTCGGCCGGCTGGTGCAGGCGGTGGGGGCCGGATGCGGGCTGGTGCTGTCGCGCGCCATCGCGCATGACCTGTACGCCGGAGAGCGGGTGGTCCGCATCCTCGCCTATCTCACCATGGCCTACTCGCTGGGGCCGATGATCGCGCCGCCGGTCGGCGGATTCCTGGTGGACGGCATCGGCTGGCGCGCCATCTTTGCCGTCGCCGCGGTCGCCGCGACCGTGACGCTGGCGCTGGCGCTCGTCGTGCTGCCGGGCGATGACCGCAGGCAGATGACCACGCGGTTACAGCGAGGCTCCCTGCTCGGCGGCTACGTCCGGCTGTTCGGCAACGCGCGCTTCTGCGGCTTCGTGTTCCAGTCGGGCTTCGGCAGCGGCGCGTTCTTCGCCTATGCCGGCGCGTCGACCCTCCTGATGAACGAGCTGCTGCACCGCCCGCCGAGCGAGTTCGGCGTCTATTTCGTCCTGTTCCCGATCGGCTACTGGCTCGGCACGCTGATCGCCAGCCGGCTGGGCGGTCGGGTCGCCATCGAGGTCATGGTGGCAGCGGGCGCCGGCGTCACCTTCCTCGCCGCCGTCGCGCTGGCAGGATTCGTGCTGTCCGGCGCGCTGACCCCGCTGGTACTGTTCCTGCCGGGGCTGTTCGTCACCCTGGGACAGGGCCTGTCGCTGCCCAACGCCCAGGCGGGGGCCATCGGCACCGTGCCGGCGCTGGCCGGCACCGCAGCCGGCATCGGCATCTTCCTGCAGCTCGGCCTCGGCGCCGCGGGAGCGCAGCTCACCGGTCTGTTTGCCGACGGCACCGCCTGGCCCATGATCGCCGTCGTGCTCGGCTCGACGATCCTCGAGGTCATCGCCGGGCTCGTCCCGCTGATGCTGCGCGGACGCAAGCGCCGGAGCGACCGCTGAACCTCGTCCCTGCGGCGGAACCGAGGATCGGCAATCCTTTCCCGCAACAGAGCGGTCCCGCCCGACGAAACGGTGCGGAATTCCGACCGCCCAATGGAGTCGCCGCTATCGCCGGTACCTGAAGGCGGTGCACTTCAGGCGCGGCACCCGGCCGGACGTGCCGCGGACGTATTCCGCCGTGACGTAGATCCAGCCGCCCGCCTCGCCCTCGACGACACACGCCTGCGGCGCGTCCCGTCCCGTCTGGACGGAGCGGATGCCGAAGACGAGCTTTGCCTCGCGCGTGCCGGTCGGGTTGCAGCGACGGTCCTTCCAGTCGCAGCATGCCTCGCCGTTACGGTCGATTTCCGCGCTCCACGCGCCGCCGCGGATCACCTCGCCGACGAGACCGGAATCGCCGTCGACCTGCGCGACCTTGTTGAAGATGCAATAGGCGCCGGCGGGCGCCGCGCCGAACGCGAGCCAGCCGGCGGCGATAACGGACGAGAGGCGGAGCATCATGGCAACGGGCTCCTCTGTTCGCCCCCGCCCCTCCGCCGGGGACGATGCCATTCTCCGCCCGCGCTGGTTGCCGCCGGGTTAACGCCGGGCGTCTGCCAGCGCTTGGGCGTCGTCGTAGGCGGTCTGGACGTTCAGCACGGCCTGGCGCTTTTCCACGTCGACCGCCCTCATCGCGCGCTCCAGCGCGCCCGGCAGATCCTCGGCGTTGTCGACGCGCTCGCCGTAGCCGCCCGAGGCCTCGACGATCCTGTGGTATTCGGGCGACGGTTCCACAGCGGTCAGCGGCGAACGGTTGAGCCGGCTGGCGGCGCCGTCGGGATGCAGGCCGAGCGTCGCCTTGCGCACCGCGCCCCACATGCGGTTGTTAATGACCAGCGTGCAGACCGGCAGATCCATGGAGACGCCGACGAAATGGGCCGGCGTCGGGTTGCCGAACATGTAGGCGCCGTCGCCGATGGAAGCGAACACGCGGCGCTCTTTTGCCGCGAGCTTGACGCCGAGCGACGCCCCGGTGCCCCAGCCGAGCCCGGCCACCGGACTGTTGCCGAAGTAGGTCCCCGCCTTTCGGTGACCGAGGAAAGGCGTCGGGATCTGGCTCTCATTGACCAGGATGTCGTCCTCGCCCATCACCTGGCCCAGGCAGTGCGATACCCAGGGAAGCTGCATCGGCCCGCCGGTGGCGCTCTTCTCGATCGCCGCCTTGCGCCCCGCCGCCGCCTTGGCCTGGAATTCCGCCGCGCGTTTGCGCCGCGCATCCTTGGCGGCGGCATTCTTCGAGCCGCTGCCGTCCATTGCCGCCGAGAGAGCGCGGATCGCGGCCGCGCCGTCCGACGTGATGGCAAGGTCGGACTGGAAGCCGCGCACCGGATAGCTGGCGTAGAGCGGATCGACGCCGATCTGGATGACTTTGGCGTCCGGATTGAGCTTGTGCAGGGAGGGGATCCACGGCACGTCGGCCTCCAGCACCAGGATCACGTCGGCCTTGCCGATCAGCCCCCCCGGTTCGAACCCCATATGCATGGGATGGTCGGTGGGCAGACAATTGTAGCGCGGCCGGTAGCAGATCACCGGCAGGGCGAATTTCTCGGCGAAGCCGCCGAGCAGCGCCACGTCTTCCACATCGCGGCCATAGGACGCGGTGATGATCATCGGGTTCTCGGCCGCCGCCAGCCAGCCAGCCGCCTTGTCGATCGCCGCAAGATCGGGCGCAGGACTGGTGGCAGTGTTCATGCGCGACGGCGATTCGAAGCTGAATTCGCCGGGGTTTTCGGCCAGCACCTCGCGCGGCAGGGTCAGGTAGACCGGACCGCGCGGCTCGGTCATTGCCAGCGTCAGCGCGCGGTCGACGATGGTCTCGATCTGAGCGGTGTTGCGCAGTTCGTAATCCCACTTCACCACCTCGCGCACCATGCCGGCCTGGTCGAACATTTCCTGCGCCCAGTGGATATAGATGCTGCGCGCGCCCAGCGGCCCGTCCTCGTTGATCGGGGTGCGTCCGGCGGAAAACAGCAGCGGCACCCGGTCGCGCGCCGCGTTCAGCACACCGCAGATGCCGTTGGCGGTGCCGACGCTGACATGCAGCATCACCGCCTGCGGCTTGCCGGTCATCAGGTAGTATCCGTGCGCCATGGCGACGGCCACGTTCTCGTGCGGCACGGTGACCGGCGTCGGCGCCCTGGCCTCGCCGAGCTGCGCCTTCGACAAGGCCTCGATGATCGAGGCGAAATCGGTGCCCGCGTTACCGAACAGGTAATCGACGCCCCTGTCCGCGAGAAGGGTGAGATAGGCTTCCGCGCCCGTATCCGCCGTAATCGTCTGCCGCGCCATGGTCCTTCTCCCTGCCCTCATTAGCCTGTATGGATGCGGGATCTCCGATAGCAGACGGTTGAACGGCCGACAAGCCGGCCCTATGTCGCGCGTGCCGGCCCCGCCGGCCACCTCACGGTTCCGAGCCCCATGGCCTTTCGCCTGTCGCTTTTCTACGCCGCCATTTTCCTCGCCATCGGGGTGATGCTGCCGTTCTGGCCGGTATGGCTGCAGGCGCGCGGCATGAGCCCGGCCGAAATCGGCATCATCCTGTCCACCGGCATGTGGGTGCGCGCCTTCGCGAACCCGCTGGTGGCGCAGGCCGCCGACCGGCGTGGCCGGCCCGATCGCATGGTGGCGGCGATGGCCTGGCTGGCGCTGGCGGCCCACGCGGCCTTTACCGTGGCGCACGGATTCTGGGCGCTGCTTCTGGTCAGCGTGGTGGCCAGCGCCGCCTTCACCGCCATGATGCCTCTGGGCGACGCGGTGACCATGCTCAAGGTACGCGAGGGCGCGGTGGATTACGGCCGGGTGCGGCTGTGGGGGTCCATCACCTTCATCGTCGCCGCCACCGTGGCCGGACAGGCGCTGAGCGGCCGCCCGGAAGAGCTGGTTCTGTGGCTGGTGATCGGCTGCCTTGTGCTGGTGGTCGCGGCGGGACATTCCCTTCCCGCCGTGCGCACGGCGGGCACCGCGAGGTTCGCCGCCCCGCTGGTGGAGATTGCGCGCGATCGCCCGTTCCTCGCCTTTCTCGGCTGCGCCAGCCTGCTGCAGGCGAGCCACGGGGTCTATTACGGCTTCGCCACCCTGCACTGGCGCGCGGCGGGGCTGGACGAGCTGGTCATCGGCGCCCTGTGGGCGGAAGGGGTGATCGCCGAGATCGCGCTGTTCGCGGTCTCCCGCCGCTTGCTGCCGCGCCTGCCGCCCTATGCCCTGCTGGGGCTGGCCGCGGCGGGCGGCGTGGTGCGCTGGATGGTGCTGGGCTGGACGACGTCCCTGCCGGCGCTGGTTGCGGTGCAGGGGCTGCACGGGCTCACTTTCGGCGCCGCGCATCTGGCGGCCATGCACCAAATCGCACTTGCCATCCCGGCGGCCCACGGCGCTACGGCGCAGAGCGTGTATTCGAGCTTCGCCACCGGGCTCGCCATGGCCGTTTCCATGGCCGCGTCGGGCTGGCTCTACGCCCGCTTCGGGGGGTCGGCGTTCTTCGCCATGGCCGGCGTGTCCCTCGCCGGCGCCATCGCGGTGGCGATCACTCGACGGCGAATCGCACGGTAAGCCGGGCGCGGATCTCCTGCTCGCCCGGCGCCACCGGTGCGGCGCGTGCCGCGTCCGCCGCCATCATCAGGGGCCGCGGCGCCTGTATGCCGCGCTCGTCGATGCTCCGGACGGCGCCGAGCTTTACCCCGGCGGCGGCGGCCAGCAGCCTGGCGCGCCGCATGGCGTCGGCCACCGCGCGCCGGCGCGCTTCGTCCATCAGTTTCCCGGGCTCGGCGATGGTGAAGCGCACTCCCTGTACGTCGTTGGCCCCGGCGCTTACCGCCGCGTCCAGCAGAGTCCCGACGGTCGCGATGTCGCGCACCTTTACCGTCACCCGGTTGACCGCCTGGTAGCCGGTCATCCGGCGCATACCGCGGTCGGAACGCTCGTAGGTGGGCGAGACGCTGAACTGGCTGGTCTGCAGGTCGGCGGCCGCGACACCTGCCTGCCTCAGCGCCGCCATCACCTTTTCCATCTCGGCATTGTTGCGATCGAGGGCGGTGCGCGCGGCGGGCGCCCTGGTCTGCACCCCGGCGATCAGTTCCGCCATGTCGGGAACGGCGCGCACCGTGCCCTCGCCGCCAACCATGATCGCGCGGGAGTCGTCCGCCGTCGCCGGAGCGACGGACGTGGCGAGGACGAGCAGTACCAGCGCAGCGAGTCTCAGCATGGGATCTTCCTTTCCGCGAGTTCCGTCGGGCTCGGCCTTGAGGGATACAAGGTCTAGCGCATCCTGACGGAGAAAAAGGGAGATTTCTGGGCACCGGCCGGACGTGTCCTTCGCAAGACCGCCGGAAATTACGAAAAAATCCGGATCGAATGCCGTGCTGATGGTTTTGTGCGGCGCGGTGTCCGCTCGTATACTGAGGCTCATGATCCGGTCACAGACTCCCTTCCGTCTCCCCTCCCCGCGTCTCGTGCCGGGTCTCGGCGCGGTGCTGCGCGGATCGATCCTGCCCGCCGTGCTGACCGTCGCGCTGGCCGCCGCCGCGGCGGCCGCCGGGCTCGACGACGGGGTGGCGGCCTACCAGCGGGGCGACTACGCCGCGGCGCAGAAAGTGTTCGAAAAGGAGGCCGCAACGGGCGATCCCCGCGCCCAGTACAATCTCGGCGTCATGTACCTCACCGGCCACGGGGTCGAACGCGACGCCAAAGCCGCCATGCTGTGGCACCGGCGCGCAGCGGATCAGGGGCTGGCGGTGGCGCAGCACGGGCTCGGCGTTCTCTACTACCGCGGGACCGGCACGGCGCGCGATCCGGCGGCAGCCGCCGCATGGTTCCGCAAGGCGGCCGACCAGGGCCTGGCCGATGCCCAGTACAATCTCGGCGTCATGTACTTCAACGGCGAGGGGGTGGAGGAAAACCTGGCCGAGGTGGTCAAGTGGATCAGCCTCGCCGCCGGCAAGGGTTTCGCCGACGCCCAGTACCGGCTGGGGGTCATGTACCAGGACGGCACCGGCCTGCCGCGCGACCGCAACGAGGCGGTGAAATGGTTCCGCCTCGCCGCCGCCGGCGGCAACCGGGGTGCCGCCGCCCGGGTGCGCGCGCTGGCCGCCCGCGACGCCGCCGACGCGGCGGTCGGGAAGGCCGACGCGGCCGGGTCGCCCGCCGCCCGCACGACCGCCGCGCCACCCGCGCCATCGCTGGAAGCCAGCATCCAGCCCGCCGCCGCAGTCGCCGCGCCGCCCATCGACCCGCCGCCGAAGGCCGCGGGTAATACCGGTAATGCCGGCACTACCCCTAGCGCGCACAAGCGGGTGCCCGGTTCCTCGCAGATCGCGACGGCCGGGAAAAAGCCGATACCGGAGCCAGCCACCGCGCCGATGGGCGGCACTACTGCGCCCTCCCTGCCTGCCGCCGCCATCCCGCCGGCACCGGCGGGAGCCTGGCGCGTACAGCTTGCCGCCTATCGCAGCGCCGCCATGGCGCAACGGGCATGGGCGCGGGTCAGGGCGCGCCACAAGGAGGCGCTGGAACGGCTGAGCCCCGTCTTCGAGCGGGTCGATCTGGGCGCCAAGGGCGTTTTCCACCGGCTGCAGGCGGGTCCGGTGGCGGACCTGGCCGCGGCAGCGACCCTGTGCCAGCGCCTCAGGCTGGCGCGCCAGACCTGCCTGGTGGTCGCGCCGGCGAAGGGCAGATGATGCCGCGCCGTCAAAGTTGATGAAAAATTCACCTTGGGCCGCTAGGAAATCGGCCAAGGGGAAAATTCCGGCCAGACCGCGGCGCCGCGAAAGCCTTGTGAAGATCCATGGGTTGCCTGTTTCGCCTGCTGTTTCTGCTGGTCCTGGTCGTCCTGGTCGGGGTGCCCGGCGGCGCGGTACTGCTTGGCATCGACCGGGCGCCGCTGGTGGAGCGGCAGGGAAAGCTGTCGCTGGGCGATCTGCGCCAGGCGCAGTTGCTTGCCCAGCGTTATGATCCGCGGCGCATGGATCCGCGCAAGGTCACCGCAGTCACCGCCACCCAGAACGAACTGAATACGTTGCTCAGGGGCGCGCTGATGGGCGTCCGCCAGGCCGCAGCACGGGTCAACGTCGACCGTCGCGGCGTGCTGGCCGGGCTCACGGTCGAGTTGCCGGTACCGCGGAACCCCGTCGGCCGCTACGTCAACATCCGCATCGCCATCGCGCCGTCGCAGCAGGGGCTCGCGGTGACCCGCCTGGCGGCCGGGCGGATCGAGATTCCGCCGTTTCTCGTCAGGCCGGCCCTCCGGCTGATCCTCGACCGCCTGACCGGCCCCGGCAAGGGAGAACCCATCGTCGCCAGCGTACGGTCGGTGCGCATCGCGGCGCCCGTGGTCACGGTGGCGTTCCAGCCGCCGCCTGCGCTGGTAGAAGACCTCAAGAAAGCCGCGATGCGCCAGGTGCGGGTCAGCCATCCGCGCACCGTGCGCGTCTATTACGAGACGCTCGCCCGGGCGGCGGGGCGGTCGACGGGCCGCGGCCGCGTATCGCTGGCCGACTTCGTGCGCGAGGCGTTCCGCCTCGCCCGCGAACGGTCGGAAACCCACGACGCGGTGCGCGAGAACGAAGCGGCGGTGATCGCACTCGCCATGATGTTCGGCGATCCGCGTTTCGAGAAGTTCGTCGGCGAGGTTCTATCGCCCGCCGAGCGCCGGCAATGGCGCGCCAGGGAACAGGTGCGGCTCAACGGTCGGCACGATTTCGTGCAGCACTTCGCCATCTCGGCCGGACTGGCGCTGACCGGCGGCGCGGCGGCGGCCGACATCATCGGCGAGTTGAAGGAGGTCAAGGACTCCGGCCATCGCAGCGGCTTCAGCTTCACCGACATCGGCGCCGACCGTATGGGCGTACGCTTCGCCCGCCGCTCCACGGGCGACCGAGCGACGGCCATACGGTTCCAGAACACGCTGGCCGCGCTGCGCGACGAGCGCGGATTCTTCCCCCACCTCGCCGATCTGCCCGAAGGCATGTCCGAGGCCGAGTTCCGCCGCCGCTTCGGCGACGTGGGCAGTCCCGCCTATGAGCGCATGGTCGGCGAGATCGACCGGCGCATCGACGCCATTCCGTTATACCGATGACCGGCCCCATGGACGAATTCGCGAGAGCCCGCGCGCGGGATGGCTGGGCCGCCGCGCGCCAGCGCATGGAAACGGGACGGCGCAAGCACACCCCGCGCGGCAGCCGTCGCACGCGCCACTGGGCACTGTTCGAGGCAGGGCTGGCAGGCGTCGGCCTTGCCTTGCGCGGGATCGGGCTGTGGCGACGCGGCATCATGAACGCGCTGGATATCGAGCTGGTGGAGATCGAGCTTGCCCTGACCGGCCTGCCGGCGGCGTTCGACGGCTACCGCGTGCTGCACCTGACCGACCTGCACCTCGACGCCCATGCGGCGCTGCCGCGCCGCGCCGCGGCGCTGGTCGAGAGGGCGCCGGCGGATCTCTGCGTGCTGACCGGCGATTACCGCTACCACGTGACCGGCCCCATCGACGCGGCGGTGGCGGGCCTCGCGCGGGTGGTGCGCAACATCTCGGCGCGGGACGGCACCTATGCGGTGCTCGGCAATCACGACACGATCGCGCTGGTGCCGGCGCTGGAATATCTCGGCGTCCGCGTGCTGGCCAACCAGACGGTAAGCATCGCCCGCGAGGGCGAGACGCTGCACGTTACCGGCATCGACGACGTGCATTACTTCTACACCGACGGCGCCGCCGAGGCGTTGCGCCAGGCACCCGACGGGTTCCGGCTCGGGCTGGTGCATTCGCCCGAGCTGGTGGAGCACGCGGCAGCGGCGGGCATCCACCTCTATCTCACCGGCCACACCCACGGCGGGCAGATCTGCCTGCCCGGCGGCGTGCCGGTCTTCACCCATTCCCAGGGCCGCCGCCGGCACGCGGCGGGACTGTGGCGCCACGGCGCCATGGTCGGCTACACCGGGCGCGGGGTCGGCGTCTCCGGCCTGCCGGTGCGCTTCAACAGCCGCGGCGAGGTCACCCTGATCACCCTGCGCCGGGGATAACGCGCGCTTTATCCGGACGCGCGGCACCGGTCCGCATCCGGCCACAATGCCGCATTGGCGCCCGCCGCCACGGGAGCGTACAAATTCCCAATGTCCGTTTCCCCGCACGGCTCGCGCAGCGCCGCGTCCCGCCTCGTCCTGCAGGGTATCGTCTGGGCCGTCCTGGCGGCCACCTTCCATTCCCTCGTGCCGGTGGCGGTACGCCTGCTGTCGGGCAAGCTCCCGCCCATCGAGATCGTGTTCCTGCGCAACGTGATCGGATTCAGCGTACTGATGGCCCTGTTCGCGGTGCGCGGGATCGGCACCCTGCGCACGCACCGCCTCGGATGGCACGTACAGCGCAGCACCATCAACTTCATCGGCATGTGGTTCTGGTTCGCGGCACTGGGCATGATGCCCATCGGCCAGGCGGTGGCGCTGCACTTCACCCTGCCGCTGTTCACCGCCATCTTCGCCGTGATCTTCCTCGCCGAACGGCCGGGGCCGGCGCGCTGGGCGGCGACGGCGGCGGGCTTCCTCGGCGTACTGGTCATCCTGCGGCCGGGGCTCATCGAGATCGGCTGGGCGTCGATGCTGGTGCTGGGCTCGGCGGCGCTCTATGGCGGCACGCAGATATACACGCGCCTGCTCGGCCGCACCGAGGACGCCAGCGTCACCACCTTTTACTACCAGTTCTTCCTGACCGTGTTCGCCGCCGTGCCGGCGCTGTGGGACTGGGTGACACCGGGGCTCGACGACGTGCCGGCGATATTGCTGCTCGCCTTCGCCGGCACCGTCGCACCCTACTGCATCATTCGCGCGCTCAAGTGCGCCGAGGCCACGGCGGTGGTGCCGTTCGAGTTCCTGCGCCTGCCCTTCACCATCGCCATGGGCTACATGTTCTTTTCCGAGACGACGGATTTGTGGACCTGGGTCGGCGGCGCCATCATCTTCGGCGCCACCTACCTGATCACGGTCCGCGAGGCGCGCGCGAGGGAGGGCTGAGCCCCCCGGACCGGACAACGCCGGCAGGCGCCACCCCTCCCCCCCTCCGAAGTCGCTTGTCACACATATGACACGGCGCATGCAGGGCATTCCTGTGACACCGTGCGGGCTGGAAAAGGCACCGTCTTGACACGAAAAAGGGGGAAGATGAAGTACGCCCTGCTGCGGTTGTTGCCGCTGGTCGACCTTGCGATGCTGCCGGCAGTGTGCCTCTTCGCACCGGTCATGCGGCTGTTTCGCCGCCTGAATGCGAGGCGCCTGCCTGCTTCGTCGGCGCTGTTCCAATTCTTCGGAGTCTGGCCGGTTCGCCGGCACTATTACGAGCCGCTGTTCCATAACGGCGATCTGAAGCGGCCGCTGAACGAGGAGAGGAGTCTTGCCATCGACCTGAACGAGCCGGCCCAGCTCGCCCTGGCGGGGATCGCCGATTTCTCGCGCGAGATCCTTGCTATGAACTGGTCGGCGCCAAGGACCGGTGGCTTCGATATCGGCAACCCCTATTTCACGGCGGGCGACGCCGAGACCCTGTACAACCTCGTGCGCCATTTCAGGCCGACGACCGTGGTCGAGGTGGGCAGCGGCCATTCCACCATGGTCGCACAGCAGGCCCTGGCCCGGAATGCCGAGCAGGGATACCCGTCGCGCCATATGTGCATCGAGCCATTCGAGCAGCCGTGGCTGGAAACGCTGGGACCGACTGTCCTGCGCCGAAAGGTAGAGGAGACCGGCAACGACATCATCGCCGCTCTCGCCGAAAACGACATCCTGTTCATCGACAGCTCCCACGTCATCCGTCCGCAGGGCGACGTGCTGTTCGAATATCTCCACGTTATCCCGCGGCTGAAGAAAGGCGTCATCGTTCACGTCCATGACGTATTCACGCCGCGCGACTATCCGCACGACTGGATCGTGCAGGAAAAGCGGTTCTGGAACGAGCAGTATCTCCTGGAGGGACTGCTCACCAACACGGCGCGCTACGAGGTGATCTTCGCCGCGAATTTCATGAAGAACCGCCACTACAACATTCTGAAAGGGGTCTGCCCCCACCTCACGCCAAAGCACGAACCGGGCTCGTTCTACTTCCGGATAAAGTCGTAAGGTCCGCTCATACCAAGGGTCGTTGAGCTTGGTCCGGACCGCTCCCCCGCCCGGTGCCGCTCACCCCTTGTTGTTCACAGGAACGCGCCGACGCCGTATCCTGACCGCCCGAACGGACCGCCGGGCGCCGGCGGAGGGAAGGAGAACGCGATGGCGAAGCTGACGGCGGTCGAATGCAGGGACTTCATCAGGGTGGTGGTGGACAAGGCGAATGAAATGCGCGTGCCCGTCTCCGTCGCCGTGGTCAACGAGGCCGGCCACATCATCGCACTCGAGCGCATGGACGACGCCGGCTGGCTGACCGCAGAGATCGCCTGGGCCAAGGCCTACACCGCCGCCGCCTTCCGCGCCATGAGCCCGCGCTTTCCCGACGGGCTGCTGATCCAGCACTGGTTCAGGGAACGCAACCCGCAGATGATGATGAACTCGTCCATCTTCACCAACGGCCGCATCGTCGCCTCGGGCGGCTGCGCGCCGGTGTTCAGGGGCGACGAGATGGTCGGCGCCTACGGCATCAGCGGCGGCACCTCGGACCAGGACGAGGTCATCGCGCGCTTCTCGCGTGACGCGGTGGGCTGGGCCCACCGCAAGGAACACGACGATACGCCCGAGGACGTGAAGAGCCACATCAACGAGATCTACGCGAAGATCGGCCTCGGCGACCGCACGCTGTAACGGGAGCGATTCCGCCTACGCCGCGCCGGCGAACCCGGCCTGCACCTCCTTTTCGAAGGCGAGCAGCTTCCGCACGCTGGCGCGGGTCTGCATGCGCTCGAAATGCGCCGTGCAGTTGCCGAACCGCGACATGTCGAGACCGAACTGGGTGCCGCGGCGGTAGCACCAGAAGAAATGCGCATCCACCGCCGTGAAGTGGTCGAAGAAGAAGGCGCTCCCCGCCAGAAGATCGTCGGCGATGGCGTAGTTCTCGTACAGCGCCTCGGCCGCGTGCCGGACCACGCTGTCGGCGGTGCCGTCCACGTCGCACACCTTCGCCGGGTTGTTGATGCGGCTGAGATAGGGATGGATGCCCGACGAGCACCAGGACAGCAGGGAGATCGCCGTGACCTCCTCCCACGGATCGGTGGGCAGCAGTTTCGCCTGCGGGAAAGTGCGCGAAATCCAGAGCTGGATGGCGACGTTTTCGGTCAGCCTCTCGCCGTCGACCACGAGCATGGGCACCTTGTGCTTCGGATTGATCCTGCGGTACTCGGGCGACAGGTGCTGCTGCTTGCGGAAATTGAGCGGCCGCACCTCGAACTCGGCCCCGGCCTCGGCGAGGGCGATATAGGGCGCCATCGCGCAGGTGATGGGGGCGTAGTAGAGAACCAGTTCCATCGATCTCTCCTCGGGTAATGCCGTGCCGGGGCCGAGCCCCCCGCTGCGGGGAATTGTGGCAGATCGGCCCGCCGCGCTCAGTTGGTGATCCTGCCGCCGGAGATGAATGTGCCGACGCGGTTGCCGCGGATCACCGGCACCAGCAGCTGCGACGGGTGCCCGGCGTCGTGATAGACGGAGATACGGGCGCTGGTCTGGCGCGCCACGTGGCCCTGGGCGATGCCCTGCAGGTGGTGCGCCGGGGTCTCGTCGTCGCCGGCGCGCAGGCGCAGCGCGAGCCGCCAGCCGGGGCGCAGGCGGATACCGTAGGGGACGACGGCGATGTCGAACCGGTTGATCTCGCCCGGCACCACCGGCTCGCGCCGGTCGTGGGCGTGCCACGGCGCCCACGGCATCGAGCGCGCCGGATCGAGGCGGCGCTGCGAGCCGCGCAGCCAGCCGCGCGTCAGCAGCCTCTCGCTGCCATCCGGCGCGACGGCGAGCAGGCTGGCGAACCACAGCACGTCGGTGTCGGTGGTGGCGGCATAGAGGGTGAGCGCGAACGGTCCGCAGAGGTCCGTCTCCTCCACCATGGGCGGGGTGCGGAAGGTGAGTCCGCCGCGCTCGAACGGCGAGTCGATGAACACCGAGTGCGGCTCGTTCGGCCAGTGCTCGCGCTCCGACAGGAGGCCGTTCTCGTGCAGGTAGAACGGCGTGAAGCGGGTCTGCGGCAGCGGCCAGCCGTCGGCCTCCACCCACGTCGCCGCCTCGTCGAGGAAGACCTGCACCGGCGGCTCGTCGAGCATGCCGGTATCGTTGCCCTTGAGCCAGTGGTCGAACCAGCGCAGCGCCTCGTGATGGTACTGGTAGACGGGACGGTCGAGATAGATGGGCGGGCCGACGGTGAACTTCTTCGGCCCCGACCAGCGGTCCCACGAGCGGAAGTCGCCGGGCCCGTGCAGCCCGTAGACCCCCCAGCAGCTCCCGAGATAAGCCGGCACGTCGAGCTCGGTCTCGTCGTCGAGGGAATGGCGCCGCCACCACTCCCCGTCCAGCGGCTGGATCACCGGCGCCACGATATACGGGTTGCGGCCGCGGTCGGGGTTCTTCAGCGCCTGCACCAGATGCGGCACGGCGGCGATCTCCGCATCATTAAGCGCGTCCGCCACGCGGCGGTCGTACTCCGCGTCGCCGAGCTCGCGGCGCAGCGCGTTCTCCGCCTTCAGCTTGCTGATCTTGTCCACCCAGCGCTGGCGGAAGGTGTAGCGCAGGATGCCGCCGTTGTAGTCGAAGTCGCGGTAGAGGTCGGTCAGCCCGTACATGGCGAACAGGCATTTGAGCGCCGGCGGTTTGAGCGCCGCCACCCGCTTCTGCACGATGGCGAAATAGGACGGACCGAACATCCCCACAGTGCCGTCGCACCAGGGCTGGGCGGCGATCCAGGCGATGGCGTCGGCGATGTCCTTGATCTCGTCCGGCCCCCAGCACTGCCAGAAGCCGCCCGAGTCGCCGGTGCCGCGCATGTTGCAGATGACGTGGGCGTAACCGCGGCGGACGAAGAACGGCGAGTCCCCGGCTTCCATGTGGCCGCGCAAGCCCCCGGTGCCCACCGGGGTCAGCGGCGCGAACTGGTCTTCCTTGGCATAGGCGTGGCAGCCGAGAATGGCGGGAAACCTGCCGTCCATATCGGGACGCAGAACGTCGGCATCGAGATCGAAACCCGCCGAGACAGGGATGCGCACGTCGCGCTCGTGCACCACGCCGTAACCGCGCGGCGAAAGGCTCCAGCCCGGCCCCAGCATGACGGCGCTCCCGTTGTCTTGTCGTTGCGGTGCAGCCTATCGGCGGGGCGGAAGGCGGTCAATCGGCGGCGCACCGGATGCGCCGCCGAGGCGCGGGCGATGTTTGTGCGCGCCTTTATGCAGCTCGTTTCCGGCGCACGAAACGCAGCCCGGCGAGGCCGAGGCCCAGCAGCGCCAATGTGGCGGGCTCGGGCGCGGGGGTGGCGGCGTTGAATCCCGTCGACCAGTCGGCGCCTTCGGCGTCCAGCGCGGTGTAGTCAAGCACCGAGGCGCCCGCCGCATCGCGCACGTCGAGAATGCCGTTCCATGCGAAGGTATTGGCGAAATCGGCGGTCGCATTCGCCGACGAGCTTGTGCCCGCCGACGAGCTTGTGGCCGCCGACGAGGCGGCGCTGACCTGAATGTTGGCCGTCGCGGACAGGTCGAAATTGATCGCCTAGCCGAACGTGAACGTGGTGGTAATGGTCTGGTTGCCGAGCGTGAGGCCGGTGCCAGTGTCCTGAATACCGTTTATAATCCGTATAAGCTCTTTAATCGGCACGATGGTGCCGACAACCAGCCTGTAGTCGACGGCCGCCGTCGCGTTGGCGCCGGGGGTCCTTGCGGCGCCCACATCGCCGTTGACATGGAAGGAAAAATCGAATGAGCCCGGGGTACCCGCCAGCCCCGGCGCGTTGATAAAGAAGTTGCTCTGCGTTCGCCCGCTGGCGGTGGCGCCCGCGCCGTCGGATGCGCCGGCCGACGCCCCTGCGAACACGGAGACATGCTGCAGCCCCGACACGACCGTACCGCTGGACGACGCCGTGGCGTTGATGGCGCTCTGGCCGGCGCCGAGGCCGAGGGTTGCCTGGTTCGCATTCCCGAACTGCGTAACGATCGGCGAAAAATCTAAATTAATCAGGCCATTCGCCTGGGCGACCGCATTACCCTGGGCGGTATGCTGGGCGAGCTGCGCGCTCGCCGGATGAAATGCGCCGCCGACGGCGAAGAACCCCAGGACGACCATGGCGACGACCACGCCAGCCGGCCGCGGCCTCCCGACACTGCGAGAGAACACGGCAGAACGGGAAGCACATACATGCGTCGGAGAATGCCCCGTCATTTTTCTTCCTCCCGTTCGCCGTTTCTACGGAATTTCAACCTCGCCACACGTAAAACGTGTTCCGACTGCTCCCGTCCGCTGCGCCGCCGGTGTCGGCGGTGCCCTCCGCCACGTCGCCGGCCCAACAGCCGTTAGGTTTAATGCAAGATTCATGCCAACCGTAAGCAATGGCGGTTTCACGCCATCTCCGTGCAAAAATATTTCCAGCACATCGGATATCGTAAATATTTCCGACACCTATTTTTTGTGCGGGATTTTCTGCGCGGGATCTCCGGCCGGCATTGGATCGTCTGTCCGGCCCGGAAGACTTATACGTGAAATTTTTCCATAACCGGTCTGGTGTCCGATCGGGACCGCCGGATGACGGGCTGCCCCATCGGCGGCATGCGGCGCAAATCGTGCCCGGCGGGACCAGTGCCGAAGGCAGCAAGCGCGGCGGACGAAAAATTGCGAGTCGCCGGCCTCCATGTGGCCGCGCAAGCCCCCGGTGCCAACCGGCGTCAGCGGCGCGAACTGGTCGTCCTTGGCATAGGCGTGGCCGCCGAGAATGGCGGGAAACCTGCCGTCCGTATCGGGGCGCAGCACGTCGGCGTCGAGCTCGATGCCGGCCGAGACCGGAATGCGCACGTTGCGCTCAAACTCGACCTCGTAGCGGCGTGGCGAAAGGCTCCACCCGGGTCCGAGCATGACGGCGCCCCCCAATGCTGAACGGCTTGTTATTGCCGCGCAGCCTATCGGTGGTCCCCTATCCGGTCAATCGGCGTCCCGCCCCACGCCGGGCCGATGGCGGACGAATGCGGCCTAGGACCGGACGCGGGCCGGTTTCAACGATGGGTCGGCCCGAACGGCCGCCTTGTCGGCCGCCGCCTTGTCCGTCGCTTCCTTTTCGGCGGCATCCCGTCCCATGCGAAGCGCGCGCAGGCGCCTCATCTTCTGCGAAGAGGCCTCGTCCGCCCACTTGCGCTCCTGGCGCGCCCGCCTTTCGTTGGCGGTCTTTTCCTCGGCCGTCAGTTTCGCTGTCCTCGCCACGCCGTCAGTTCCCTTGCCGAATAGCGAACGCGCGCCGTCGCACGCCACGCCGTGCGCCAGAAAACAGATTCGGACAGCGAAGCGACCGCCCGTGGACGGTCCATCCGTTCAGGACGCGATTTTCGTCGCACAGCCTTCGGCGACGTCGCTGTCGGCTTCCTTGGCGCCAGGCATCGTCGCCCAGCCCTGCTTGGCGACGAACTCGCCACGCGTCCAGGAGTCGACCTTTTTCATTTCCGCAAGCTTCGCGGTCTTGGCCGCATCCGCGTTGAACTGGCCGACGCAGATGGGAACCAGCCGCTCGACGACGGCCGAGTTTACCATCTCCTTGGCCCCGCCGCCGGTGACCCATCCGCCCCAGTTGAAGCCGACAATGGCCAGCGCAGCGGCCCCGACGACGGCTCCCCAAAAACCGGGCGTAATAGATTCTTTCATCCGGTCCATATCCATATCGATTTCTCCAGAAAGATGTAAATATTGATCGCATTTACAGACTGAAAACACATTATGTGATATATATTTATGGAAATAATATTTTTCAACGCCGAATGGTAAATTTATCCACACAGAAAATTTCATTTTCTATAAAGCCTAATTATTTCAACCCTGTAGCCCCGGCACGATACGGCCGATCATCCGGCCCGCCTGCCCGGACACACGCCACGATGGCGGCGCCGTCGGCAGCCTGAACGGCCAGCCCGGATATCGGAGCGAACCGTTGCCCGCATTCCCGGCTGCTCAGTTCCGTGCCGGCGGGCCTGCGCCGCGGTTCCTCCTATTCGCCAGGATCTCGGCCAGGGTCCTGCGCGCGGTGTCGAGATAACGCCCGTTGAGGGCGATCGCTTCCCGCGCAGCCGCCTCCGCCTCGTCGAGACGGCCCATCTCGCTCAGCACGTGGGCCAGGTTGTTGCGCGCCGCGTCCGATACCGGGTCGGCGGCGGCGGCGCTGCGAAAGGCCTCCGCGGCATTGGCCTGGCGGCCGAGCGCATAGGAGGCGTTGCCCAGTCCCATCAGGGCAGCGTGATCGCCGGGCCACGCCGCGACCGCAGTGAGATAGGCCCGGCGCGCGGACTGCATCCGCCCCGCACGCTCCAGCCCCGCCGCTTCGCCCAGCCAGACGAGGCGGTCGGCCCCGGCGGGCAGGCGGTCGGGCGATGTCACCGCAATGGCCCAGTAGTCGCCGCGCGCCCAAGTGCGCTCGAACAGCGCCATGCCGAGGCGCAGCCACGCCGTTTCGCCGGAATGGAGGACGATCTCCGCGCTGCCGATGTCGTAGCCGACGGCGACGGCATAATGCCATTGCGGGAACCAGGAGAGGCCCAGGTTCTGCAGCACGATGACCGGTCGGCCGTCATCGATGTGCGTGGTCAGGCCGCGCAGCGTACGCACCGGATAGGCGAGGTAGCCATGGCGGCGCGCCGCCGCGACCATGGCCGACTGCAGGCTGCCCTCGCGCCCTGGCGTGTAGATCTCGTCGACCAGGTGATCGATCGGGATGTCCTCGCCCCGCCAGCGCAGGGCCATCGCCATGGCGGCGGGGCCGCATTCGCGGGTGCGCTGGGGCTGGAATGAAACGTCGAGGCGCGCCGCCCGCGACGTCGCCGCATCGCGGCCGGACAGCAGTGCGTCCGTCTGCGGCGTAGCGCAGCCGGCAAGCAGGGCGGCAACGGCGATCGCCGCGAACCGCCCTGTCCGTCGGTCACACATGCGGATCAGCGGTTGGACGGGCCCCGGGTGAACGGGAACACCTTGGTGAGCCCGAGAAGGTCGGTGACGAGGAGAACGATGAAGATCACCAGCACCGCCCCGACCACCGCGCCGACGGCGCCCTGGCCGGCGGGCAACTCGTCGATCCGCCCGGCGATCCGCGACACCTCGGCGTCGGACAGGGCGGCGACGCGGGCCTGCGCCTCGTCCGGCGCGATGCCGAGCGTCACGAGTTGCGCGCGCACGTCGTCGCGGGCGAGAAACGCCGTCACCCTGTCGCGTTCGGCGCTGGCGGTCGCCGTTGCGGTGACCCGGTCCGTCGACACCAGCGCTGCCTGGGCGACGGGCGCGACAGTCGTGGACATCATGAACGCCGCGATGGCCGCGTATCCGGTGGTACGGTAAAGGTTTTTCCGGACAATCATCATTTGTTTCCCTTTTGGTTTATCCGCGATTTGACATTTGGCACTTTTCTGGCCGGACAGGTTTCGCTTAAGAAGGCCTGCCCGACGGTCAAGGCGCACAACGGCAACAACCGGGGCACCCAAGGGCCAAATGCCCGGTTTCCACTGGCCAAGGGTGTAATCAGTCCGTGATCGATTGATAGCATCAGGGGTATTTCACCCGATCCGGCCGGACCCGGGTTGTGAAAAAATTCGGACATTTCCATGCAGCGGCGCCGGTACGAAGAACGGCGGCATTGCAGGCCGCCGCAGACTGCTGACGAAGGCTCCCGATTTGCGGGGGCCTTCGTTTCCTCATCCGATCGGACCTTGCATACTGCACGAACGGCAGGTGTAAAAGTCGTCCGCTCTGCGGCCCCCGCCTCACGCCGGCGGGTTGTTGCCGAGCAGCCAGCCCCACTTCTCCTTCGCCTTCTTCCAGGTCTCCGGGTCGGGCATGTTGACCTTGGGGTACTGGTCCTTCCAGTGGAAGGGCCGGCAGGCGTTGATGATGGCGCGGCTGTTGGACATGTCGCCCTTGTCCTTGCGCCACGGCTCGATGGACGGGTCGAGGCCGGTGGACCAGGCGTTGTGAACGATGTCGATGGAGGTGGCCGGGTCGGCGCGGAAGCAGAGCGCCCACATCACGTCGCCGAGGTCGGTAACGTCGATGTCCTCGTCCACCACCACGACGAACTTGCCGGCGTAGGCGCCGACGCGCACCTGGCTGGCGATCTGGCCGGCTTGCGTCGCGTGGCCGGGATAGCGCTGCTTGATGGAGACGGCGGTGAACATGCGCGAGCCGCCGCATTCGTGGCACCACACCGCCTGCACGTCGGGCACGCCGACGGCTTCCATCTGCTCCTTCAGGAGCGCCGAGCGCACCACGGCGCGGTAGCGCGACTGCTCCTCCGGCGGGCGCTGCGGCGGGCAGCCGAGGATGATGGGGTTGTTGCGGTGATAGATGGCCTTGACGTCGAGGACGGGCCCCGAATGCACCGGGCTGCCGTAATAGCCGGTCCACTCGCCGAACGGCCCTTCCATGGCGCCCTTGTCGGGATAGCAGAATCCTTCCAGCACGATCTCGGCGTTGGCCGGGAACGGCAGGCCGGTGTGCTCGCCCACCACCACCTGCACCGGCTCGCCGCGGTAGGCGCCGATGATGTCGTATTCGCACACGCCGTAGGGAATCTCGGTGGACGACATGAGAAAGCTGAGCGGATCGACCCCCACCACCACGCAGACGGGCATGGGCTCGCCCTTTTCCATGTACTTCTGGCGGTGAATGCGGCCGTGCTTGCCGGGCGAGATGTAGAAGCCGACGGTCCTGGCGTCGTGCGCCATCACCCGGTAGGTGCCGATGTTGACCCAGTTCTCCTCCGGATCGCGGGTGACGTTGAACGAGCCGGTGCCGATATAGCGGCCGCCGTCGTCCTTGTGCCACAGCGGTACCGGGAAGCCGAGCACGTCGACGTCCTCGCCCTGCATGACGTTTTCCAGCACCGGGCCGTCCTTGACCACCTGGTAGGGCAGCGGCTTGTTGACGATCTCCCCGAACGAGCGGTTGAACGCCTGGCTCAGCTCGAACTTGTTGAGGTGGGTCGGAAAGCCCAGGGTCATGTTCTGGCGCGTGCCGCCGAAGAAGTTGGTGAAGACGCGATGGCCCTTGGGGTAGCCGGGGATGTTGTCGAACAGCGCACACGGCGCGGCCTCCGAATGCTGTAGCAGCTCGGTGGCCAGGCCGATGTCCTCCTCCCAGCTGGCGCCGTCGATGCGGCGCAGCTCGCCCAGCTTGTCCGCCTCGTCGATGTACTCGCGCAGGTCGCGATAGGGGATATGGTGCTTGAGGTTGCCGATCCGGCTGCCATCCATGGGGGAAATCTCCGTCGCAGAAAGCCGTCCCGGCGGCTGCGCCAGCCTGCACGGGCTTAACATCAGGTATCCGTCGGGCAGGAAACTAGGACACGCGGCCTTCCCTGTAAACGTCGTGGCGGACGGGAAAAGGTTAACCCCTTGGCCGAACGATGCCCGCACCGCATATTCTGTGGCAATGAACCGGCCAGCCGCCCCCCGGACGCGTCCCGAACGCCATAACGGGCATGCGCATGCCCGCCCGCACGGGGACCGGCACACACATGCCCGTGCCGCCGGAAGCAACGAGCGGCGCGTGTTTTGGGCCCTGCTGGTGACGGCGACGTTCATGCTGGCCGAAGTGGCCGGCGGCATCCTGTCCGGCTCGCTGGCGCTGCTGGCGGATGCCGGGCACATGCTGACCGATGCGGCGTCTCTCGCCATGGCCTGGGCCGCCTTCCGCATCAGCCGCCGTCCGCACGACGTGGAGCGGTCCTACGGCTATCACCGGGTCCAGGTGCTCGCCGCCCTGGTCAACGGCGTCGCGCTGATCGGCATCGTCGGCTGGATCGCCATCGAGGCGGTGCGCCGCTTCCTCGAACCGGTGCCGGTGGCCGGCGGGCTGATGCTGGGTGTCGCGGCGGCCGGGCTGCTGGCGAACGCCGCCGCCTTCGCCATCCTGCACGGCGGCGACCGCGACAACCTGAACCTGCGCGGTGCGGCGGTACACGTCATGGCCGACATGCTGGGCTCGGCGGCCGCCATCGCCGGTGCGCTGGTGATCCTCGCCACCGGGTGGACGCCCATCGACCCGCTGCTGTCGCTGCTGGTGGCCGCTCTGGTGCTGCGCAGCGCGTGGTATGTCGTGCGCCGCGCCGTCCATATCCTGCTGGAAGGCACGCCCGAGTGGCTCGACGTGGAGGCGCTCAAGGCGCAGATCTGCGCCGCGGTGCCCGCGGTGACCGACGTGCATCACGTCCACGCCTGGATGCTCACCGCGGAACGCCCGCTGATGACCCTGCATGCCCGTGTCCGCGACGGTGCCGACTATCCGGCCACGCTGCGCGCCGTCCACCGGCTGCTGGAGGACCGCTACCACGTGGTGCATGCCACGGTGCAGATCGAGCCCGCCGACGACTGCGCCGACGACGCCCCCAGCGCAGGCTGACGGCACCGCGGCGGGGCCGCACCACGGACCGGGGACCCGTCGCCCTGCGCGGATACGCGCATTGTGCCGCATCCGCGGCAATGGCAATGATTCGTTCCGATGCTTCCGGCCGCGAGGCCGAACCTCGGCCGTTCCGGAGCGGACCCGGGTCCGAAGTCCAGCATAAGCCCCCGCCCGCCCCAGAGCAGGATCCCGATGAGCGCACCCCTGTCCACCGCCGAGCCCGCCGCGACCCGCCGATTCCCGCCGGTGCTGCGCGGCATCCTGTGGATGCTGCTGTCGGTAGGCTCGCTCGCCGCCGTGATGGTGTCGGTGCGGGTGCTCAAGGACGACCTGCACACGTTCGAGCTGCTGTTCCTGCGCGCCGGCGTCGCCTTCGCCATCATCATCGCCATCATGGCCCGCTACGGGCGGATCGGCATGGCCACCAACCGCCCGTTCATGCATCTGTCGCGGTCGGTGATCCACCTGACCGGCCAGTTCTGCGTGTTCGTCGCGGTGATCCACCTGCCGCTGGCCGAGGTGACGGCGCTGGAATTCACCATCCCCATCTTCACCGCGCTGATCGCCGCCGTCGCCATCCGCGAGAAGGTGGGACCGGCGCGCTGGGCCGGCATGGCCATCGCCTTCGCCGGGGTGCTGGTGATCGTCCGCCCGGGCGTCGAGGCGGTGCACTTCGCCAGCCTGGCGGCGCTGACGGGCACCTTCTTCTTCGGCAGCGCCAACGTGCTGGCCAAGGTGCTGCGGCGCACCGAAAGCGCCAACCAGGTGGTATTCTACATGCACCTGGTGCAGACCGGCGTGGCGCTGGTGCCGGCGCTCTACGTGTGGACCACGCCGTCGCTGTGGATGCTGCCGTGGATCCTGCTGATGGGCCTTGGTAGCCTGGGGTCGCACTACGCCGTGGCGCGCGCGGTGGCGCTGGCCGACGTGTCGGTGGTGGCGCCCATGGACTTCCTGCGCCTGCCGCTCGTCGCCCTGGTGGCGTTGCTGATGTGGTCCGAGGTGCTGTCCATCTGGACCGCGCTCGGCGCCACCATGATCGTCGGCGCCACCTGGTGGAACGCCCAGCGCGAGACGCGCGCGGCGCGGCGGGCGGGGTGAACCCCGACCGCTCGCCCGCGGATCGATGGCCGGGCGGACAGGCTCAGTGGCTCATCAGCACCGGCACCGGGGCGTTCTCGAGGATGCGCCTGGTCACGCCGCCGAGCACCATTTCCCGCAGCCGCGAATGGCCCCACGCCCCCATCACCAGGAGATCGGCGCGTACGTCGGTGATACGCGCGATGATGGCGTCGGCCACCGACACCTTGCCCGGGCTCGAACTGTCGACCGACGCCTTGATCCCGTGATGGGCCAGGTGTTCCGCCAGATCGGATCCGGGCCGGATGTTGCTGCCTTCCACGCGCTGGTTGACGCACAGAACGTCCACCTTCTCCGCCCGCTCCAGTATCGGCAGCGCATCGCGGACGGCGCGCGCCGCCTCGCGGCCGCCGTTCCAGGCGATGACGATCCGCCGGCCGACCCCGTCGGGGCATGTTTCCGGCACCATGATTACCGGAACGCCGGCGGCGAACAGCACGTCATGCGGCATGCCGGAGTCGTCCCCGTACGGCTTGCCGAGCACGATCAGATCGGCGGCGCGCCCGTGACGCACGAGATGGGACACCGCCCCGTTGCCGTCGGCGCCGGTCTCCACCAGATGGCCGGCCGGAACGCCGGCAGCGCCGGCCGCCTCGGTAAACCGGTCGATGATGTCTGTCTCGTCCTTGTGAAGCCGTTCGTTTTCCATCTCGGCCATTCGCCGCAGCTGGTCGGCGAATGCCGGCGACGCCGAGGTCGGTGCGTAGCGCGCCGCGTAGCCCGGCCGCACGTAGAGACCAGTGAGGTAGGCGTCGTGCGCCTTCGCCAGCCGGACGGCAACCTCCACGTGAGACCGGCCGTCGCGGCCGTCAGAGAGATGAAGAAGCAGATGCTTGAGCGCCATGGCACACCTCCTGATTGAGAGCCCCGGACACTCGGAATAGACCGCCGGCGCGCCGGCTTATTCCCGGCCTGTTTCCGGCGGCCGGGCGGACGATGCAAGGGAACGGTTCCCGGTGCTGGCCGCCTTCCGCGCCGATAATCAGCTCACGCCAACACGATCAGGCTCCGCCGCTCCGCCGCCGCTGTCAAGCGCCAAAACGCCGCCGGGCCGGAACGGCTCTGCCATCGCTCCCGGTCCGCCGGGCTTGATCCCGGGGCCGGATATATGATATTATTCCTATTATCGGCAGCGACGCGAGCCGGTTCCTACCGCCGGCGGAACTGCGCGTCGCCGAACAGGATGTCGCGCTGGGCGGCGTCGAGGTTTTCCGTGCGCGTGGCGGCGCGGTGCTCCGTCAGCAGCTCCATGCCGCGCTGCACCGCCGGGCGCGCGGCCACGGCGTCGAACCAGCGCTTCACGTGCGGGAACGGCGCCCAGTCCTGGCCGTGATAGCGGTGCAGCCGTACCCACGGCCAGCACGCCATGTCGGCGATGGAGTAGTCGGCGCCGGCGAGATAGGGCGCCTCGCCCAGCCGCCGGTCCATGACGCCATAGAGCCGGCCGGCTTCGCCGGTGAAGCGGCCGATGGCGTAGGGCACCTTTTCCGGCGCCACGTCGCGGAAATGGTGGGCATTGCCGGCGACGGGGCCGAGATTCGCCATCTGGAACATGAGCCATTCCACCACCCGATAACGCCCGGCGCCGGAAGCGGGCAGGAAGCGGCCGGTCCTTTCGGCGAGGTAGATGAGGATGGCGCCCGACTCGAACACGCTGAGCGGGCCGTCCGGCCCGTCCGGGTCGACGATCGCGGGCATGCGGTTGTTGGGGCTGATCTTCAGGAAATCGGGCGCGAACTGGTCGCCGCGGGTGATGTCCACCACCACGACGCGATAGGGCAGGCCGCATTCCTCCAGCATGATGGAGACCTTGTGGGCGTTCGGCGTCGGCCAGGCGTGAAGTTCGATCATGGGGCGGGCGATTGTCGCATAATGTTGGAGATGGGTATGATTTTAATCCTGTATTGCAATGCGCATTCGGGAAAATCAGCAACTTGCGGTATATCGGTCAATATTCCTGACTATTGTTTCACGTGAAACATTGGTCAGCGCTCCTGACCCGTTTCTGCCGTCCGCACGTCGCCGCCCGCCGGCAGGCCGACGATCTCGCGCACCAGCTTGCGCCGCACCGCCTCGCCGAAGCTGGCGAAGTCCTTCGCCACCACGAAGAAGGCGCCCGGCCCGCCGATCACGTGGTCGCGGTAGTACTGGTCGATGGGCGGCTCGGGCCAGGGCGGCCGCGACGGGCGGTCGTTGACGATGGGCAGGCCGTTGATGGTGATGCGCCTCGCCACCGCCTCGTCGCGCGCCTCCTCCACCGGCCGGCCGGAGACGTTGATGCCGTCGCCCGAGACGTCGATGGCGCGCCGCGTGCCCTCGATGCCGTTGTTGTCGAACAGGGTCGCCGCGCGGTCGATGGCGCCGCTGATGGAGGTGGAGCCGCGGACCAGACGCGGCGTGTCGCGCAGAACCTGCGCGAAGCGGACGGCGGAGGCGGCGTCGCGGATCACCATCCAGCCGGCGACCACGTCGGCCTCGTCGACGCCGGCCCACTCGACGAAGGTGACGGCGATGGCGCCCAGCACCCCGCCGCGGATGGCGCGCAGCACCTCGCGGCTGGTCAGCGCCTCGGCGTAGCCCTCGCGCTGCAGCGCGTGCTCCACGTCGTCGATGGAGCGCGACACGTCGGCGGCCAGCACCAGCTCGAGGTCCACCGGCACGTCGGCGCCGCGCGCCGCCGGGGCGGCGGCCAGCAGGATAACGACGACGAACGCACGCAGCATGGAACGCCCTTCCCCGCAGAGAGCCGCCAGTCTAGCGCCTTTTGCACCGGAACGATTGCATCAAACGGCACCGGCGCGGCTAGACCTCCGCAGCGATCGCCTTGCCCACCTCCTCGGTCGGCGCCTAGCCGCCGAGGTCGCGGGTGCGCGGGCCGCCTCCGGCCAGCACCCGCTCGATGGCGGCGACGATGGCGGCAGCCGCCGCGCCCTCGCCGAAATGGTCCAGCATCATGGCGCCCGACCAGATCTGGGCGATGGGGTTGGCGATGCCCTTGCCGGCAATGTCCGGGGCCGAGCCGTGCACCGGCTCGAACATGGAGGGATGCGTCTTCTCCGGGTTGATGTTGCCCGAGGCGGCGAGCCCGATGGACCCCGCCACCGCCGGGCCGAGGTCGGACAGGATGTCGCCGAACAGGTTGGTCCCCACCACCACGTCGAACCAGTCGGGATGCAGCACGAAATGGGCCGACAGGATGTCGATGTGGTACCTGTCGGTCGCCACGTCCGGATAGTCCTTCGCCACCGCGGCGAAGCGCTCGTCCCAGTAGGGCATCGAGTGGATGATGCCGTTGGACTTGGTGGCACAGGTGAGCTTCTTCCGCGGCCGCGCGCGCGCCAGTTCGAAGGCATGGCGGAAGATGCGGTCGCAGCCGCGGCGGGTGAACACCGCCTGCTGCACGGCAAGTTCGGCGTCGGTGTCGTGATAAAGCCGGCCGCCAATCTCGGAATACTCGCCCTCCACGTTCTCGCGCACCACCAGGAAGTCGATGTCCTTCGGCCCGCGGTTCTTCAGCGGCCCGTCGACTCCGTCGAGCAGGCGCACCGGGCGCAGGTTGACGTACTGGTCGAAGCGGCGGCGGATGGGGATCAGCATGTCCCACAGCGACACGTGGTCGGGCACGCCGGGCCAGCCCACGGCGCCGAGGAAGATGGCGTCGAACGCGCCGAGCCGGTCGAGCCCGTCCGCCGGCATGATGCGGCCGGTCCTTTCCCAGGACGAGCAGTCCCACGGGAAATGGACCCAGTCGAACTCGATGCCGAACCTGCGGCCTGCCGCCTCCAGCACCCGCTGGCCTTCCGGCACCACTTCCTTGCCGATGCCGTCTCCCGGAATGACGGCGATGCGGTAACGCGCCATGATCGTGTCCTTTCCCAGCCTTTTCCGTGCGGCAAGGGCATAGCGCAGTCCGGCTCCGCTGCGAAGCGTTTTGCGCGAACGGGACGCGGCCGCGGAAAGAAATGCGCGACCGGCCTGCCAGCCTGGGCTATGCCGGCAGCGATCCCTTCGCCGTCGGCGATGTCCGCAGCATCCAGAACGGCGCCGGTCACGTAGCGTTCCGCCGACCGGTTTCCCGGCGCGCCACATAATACGCGGCGGCAAAGATGATCAGCGCCCCGGTCCATGTCCATGCGTCGGGCAACTCGCGAAACAGGACGAAGCCGATCGCGGCGGCGAACAGCATGCGGGCGAACTGGAACGGCTGTACCACGCGCGCGTCCGCCGCGGCGACGGAACGGGTGAAACAGTAGCCGCCGAGGGCATGCAGCACCGCCATGCCGGCGATGGCAGGGACCTCTGCCCAGGCCGGCGTGACCCAGACGAACAGCGACGGCACCAGCGCCAGCGGCAGCATGATCAGGTTGGAATAGACCGTGATCAGCGCCGGACCGTCGGTACGCGACAGCAGCTTGATGGATGTATTGGAACCCGCCGACATGACCGACGAGGCCAGGGCCGCCCCGGCCGCCAGGGTGACGGTGGCGAAGCCCGGCCGCACCACCGCCAGGGCGCCGGCGAAACCGACGAAACAGGCGATCCAGCTGCCCTTCCCCGCCGACTGCCCGAGAAACGCCACCGCCGCCAGGATGGTGAACAGCGGGATGGTGAACTGCAGCGCGAACGCGTCGGCGATGGGCATGTTGGCCAGCGCGTAGAACAGCAGCACCATGGCGAGGTACTGGAAGGCGACGCGCACGCAGTGCATGGGCAGCCGCGTGGTGCCGAGCCCGGAAAAGCCGCCGCGGTGCGCCAGCACCGGCACCACCACGGCGAGCCCGGCGAGATTGCGGAAGAACACCAGCTCCATCGTCGGTACGCTGCCCGCCAGGTGGCGCACCAGCCCCGCCGCCATCGCCGACAGCAGGCAGGCCATGATCATCCAGAAAATTCCGGCCAGCGCGGCGCGCGGCGCGTGCGTTCCATCCATCCATCCGCTCCGGGTGGCCGGGCCGCTCCCTGTCGCAACCGGCGGGTCTCGACAAGCAGCGGCGGATAATAGGCCCTGACGGGAGTCGGTGCAGCCCGACGATGGGACAGCCAGGCGTTTCTCCGGGCGATGGTGAATGCGGGTCGGTCGGTCACACCGTGACGGCGGTCGCCGGCCGGTCGGAAATGGCGTCAGGCGATGCGGGACGGCGGCCCGGCGTTCAACCCGTGACATCCCACGGCCGGGAACCGCTGCGTCGCGAAGCGGTATCCTGCGCGCGGAGAATGCCGTCACGGCTGCATTTGACGAAGTATGCGGACCAGAAACCGATGCCGAAAAGTTCGAGACAGTCTTCCGTGCCCACAGGCAGGCGCTTGTCGATACCCAACGCGGGCGAATCGATGACGACCGAGGCGGCAAAAAAGAACCCCGATATGAGGCCGAGCGACAACGGCGTCTGTATGACTGTCAGCGGATTGCAGACGACGAGCGCAATCGCCAGGGCGCCATAGACGGCGAAGACCTCCGTCTCGCCGAGTCCTATACGCCACATGTTTTCGTGCAGTTGGAAAAGATCGTCGGCCGCGAGCAGCAGCGACAGGAGTCCCCCCAGCGCGAGAAAAGCAGCGCCGGACCCTTCGGGA